>OAZX01001040.1_pt1 | contig 9448 bp, 6 predicted proteins | sample 1495341 | NCBI WGS metagenome assembly OAZX01 (sample SAMEA2580119, study PRJEB22360) | human gut metagenome | biome: human gut; feature: human-associated habitat; material: faeces | place: Denmark | collected 2008/2010 | reverse complement strand
TTCCTGCGCGGCCAGTCCGTGGGCGTCGTGCCGTTCAGATAGGCGAGCGTGGGTTTCGCGTCGAAGTCGGGAGGGACCACATACACGTGCCGGTTGCCCGCGAGCGCCCGTGCCACGGGATCGTCCGGGTTGTCCGCATCCCCGAAGACGCGGCAGCGGACGGGGCACACCTGCACACAGGCCGGAACCTGCCCCGGCGTGGCGCGGCGGCAATAGTCGCACTTGTCCGCCCTTCCGGTCACCGGATGTTTGTAGCGCGCGCCGTAAGGACAGGCTTCGATGCACCCGCCGCAGCCGATGCAGCGTTCGGGATCGATGCCCACGCTTCCGTCGTCGGCCTTGTAGGTCGCGTGGGTCGGGCACGCCTCCACGCACAGGGGATGGTCGCAGTGCATACACGCGCCGGGCTGATAGGCCGTCCCGAGCAGGGAAAGCTTGTCCGGCGTCTCGCGGACCCAGTTGCGGGAGTGGCCGTACGGCGTGCCGTTACGCTGCTGGCAGGCCAGAACGCAGGCCTTGCAGTTGATACATTTGTTGGCGTCTATCGCCATGATATAACGGGACATCGGATTCTCCACGGGATGCGGCGGTCCCCCCGCCGGTTTTCACGCCGTCATGGACGCCCTCACCCCAGCTTGCGCAGCCGGCAGCCTACGCCGTTGTGCTGGCAGGAAATGCGGTCCCAGTAATTGGGGAGTATGCTGCTGATGTGCTCGCTCCGGTTCTCCGGCAGCGGCGTGGTGGCGTTGCAGTTCGACGGCGTGAAGATGGTTCCGGGCAGGACGTTTTCCGTAATGTCCACCCAGCCCTCGATGCCGCCCACGGACGTCTCCAGCATGACCCGATCCCCCTGCGCCAGTCCGAGCCCCTGCGCCGTCTCGGGGTGCAGGCAGATGAAACGCCCGTTAGAGAACTGCGCGACGGCCTTGGAAAAGTTGGTCAGCGTCTGCTGCCAGTGCCACAGCTGCTTGCCCTGCGTGAGGACCAGCGGAAAGTCGTCGGAGCGGTCCTTGCCCAGCGGGCTGCCCTTGGGATAGTCCCACTGGGGGAAGCGCCCGAAGAGGGTATCCACCGCCTTCATCTTGCCGGACGGCGTGAGCAGTTTCCCTTCCGCGAACACGCTGCCCGTTCGTTCCTTGTCCTCCAATGAATAGAGGGGCCAGATCAGACCGTCGGGGGATTCCCGCAGGCGCTCGAGGGTCATCCCCTTCCATGAAGGGACAAGCGCCGAGAAGCGGCGGTACAGATCCTCCGGGTCCTTGAAGTCCGGGTAGCGCCCGGGATCGAGCTTGCGGCCCACATCGCGGTAAAACTGCCATGACGGGGCGCAGGAGCCGGGTGCCTGCACCATCTTCTCGCGCCAGACCACCTGCTGCTCGTTGCCGTAGCCCGACCCCTGGCTTTCCGGGCCGAAGGTGGCGGGCACGAACAGATCCGCCGCTTCGGTCTCCTCGGTCAGGAAGAACCCGCAGTGCACGACGAACGGCACCTTGTCGATGGCCTTGCGCACGCCCTTGCTGTCGGGATAGCGGCGGTAGCTGGAGTTCAGGAACAGGATGTCCAGCGTCCCCTTTTCCATCGCATTGCGCAGGCGGCGGAAATTCATCTTCGGCGTTTTGGTCTCGCCGAAGAAATGATCGACGAACTCGTCGTCCCCTTCGGGCTTGCCGCTCTGGAAGGTGAGAATGCCCTTCCCTTCCCCGATGAGGTTGTCGCACAGCGCCTGCAGCAGGATGATGGCCCGCAGGCCGATGATCCCGTTGGAGTAGCGGGACAGCGAGCCGCCGAGCCAGACCACGGTGCGCGGGCTCTGGGCCAGCGTCCCGTAAAAGGCCGTGATCGCTTCCGGGCTCAGCCCGGTGGCGGAGGCGACCTTCTCCACGGTAAAGCTCTCGGTTTCGACGGCCAGCTCGTCGAATCCCTCGATCTGGAATCTGGCCCGCTCCTCGTCATACGCGCCCGTCTCCAGCATGTACCGGATCGCGCCGATGGCCAGAACGCCGTCCGTGCCCGGCAGGGGGCGCAGCTGCATGTCGGCAAGCAGGCTCGTCCGGGTCCGGCGCGGATCGAGATAGACGATCTTCACACCCTTTTCGCGGGCCATTTCCAGCCAGCGGCTGTACGGGGGATAGAGATCGCAGACGTTGGCCCCCCACAGGACGATGGTTTTCGTGTTGAGCAGCTCGTCCACCTTGGTGGAGCCGCTGTTCACGCCGATCATCATCCCGAGCATGTTGGAGGCGCTGGACACGCACGATTCGCCCGGAGGCATGGCGTGCACGCTGCCCGCGATGCGCAGGGTCATGAGCGCGGCGATCTCGCTCTCGCGGCAGTCCCACAGGGGCATGGTCATGCCGACGCGGTTGGCGGCGGCCTTGCCGTGTTTTTTGATGACCTCGGCCATGCGTTCCGCGACCATGTCCACGGCCTGCGCGTAGGTGACGCGCTCCCACTCGCCGTTTTCCTTGCGCCGCATGGGTTCGGTGATGCGGTAAGGGCTCCCTATCAGCTCGACGATGGACATCCCCTTGGGGCACATGGCCCCGCCGGTCCAGTAATTGCCCTTTTCCCCGGTGAGGCTCAGCACCTTGCCCCCGGACACCCGCGCCCGGTAAGTGCAGCGTACCTGGCAGAACGGACAGTACCCTTTCATCTCGGTCACGGGGCCGACGTCCGGGACTCCGGAGAAGCCCATGCCCCGCGCGTCGGGTGCCGCGGCGATCGCCGCGCCGCCAGCCAGCAGGGCCGCGCTCAATTTCAGGAAATGGCGTCTGGAATAGCTGTCAGGCATGGGATGCCCCTCTCGGATAAAAGTGTTCGCGTCGCGTGGCCGCATGTTTCCTGCCGGCAACATTATGGGCAGGCCTCCGGGAAGCACCCCCGCGCATCGGGCCATGAAGCGGTTCCCGGAAAACGGCTTGGGGAGGCCCGCACCGGGCGGGACCCGGCCAGCGGCGGATAGGCCGTCCGCACCGCTGGAGGCCGTGGCATTTCCATAACGTGGCTTCTTCCAAATATCTGGGTTGGAAAAGGCTGTGAGCAGGGATTCGACGGCACCGAAAGCGTTTGGGAAGGGAGGGGCCCCGCGCAGGCAGGTCCGGGGAAGGGAAAGAGGGGCACTCGCCCCTTTCTTCAGAAAAGTCCCCCTTCCCCAGCCTCCCTCTATGCCGTCTTACAAATCACACGCCCTAGCAGTTGCAGTCGCTGGCGATGCCCTGAATGGTGGTGTTCCAACGCAGCTTGTCCATCTGATCCTTGGGGAGTTCCAGTTCGTTGAGATCGTCGTAGCTCTGGAACGAACCGAGCTGATCGCGCAGTTCGACGATCTTCTTGGCAACCTCAAGGGAAACCGCGCCGGTCCCGGCCAGCTCCTCGGCGGTGGCGCTGTTCAGCTCAAAACGTTTTTCCACTTCCTGCCGGTTAGGATCGGCGCTGAACGCATTGGAAGGCATAACCGCGCAAAACGAAAAGGCGAACAAGGCCGCGCACACAAAGGACATAAGCTTTTTCATGATGAAACTCCGAAGGATTATGAGTCAATGCAAGATGCCTGTTGAAGGGAAGATAGCGTACGAGTGTAAAGCGCGTATGGGTTTTTTGTAAAAAATTGTGAAGAAATTTTTAGGGAGACGCCTTTTGGGGCGACCAGACGCTCTTAATAGCGAACAGCCGGGCACGCGAAAGGGGAAGCCGGGCCTTATCCCCTGCGGAACTCCAGCCAGCCCTTGAGTATTCCCGATGCGGCGCATCAACCACGCCATCTTCCGGACCGCCATCGCCCGCCTGCGGGATGCCTGTCTCCGGCCCGGGACGAACGCGATGCTCAAGCGGCGGCAAAACGGATCGGCAGGAAAACCGTCCCGTGCGGCGTGCCCGGCTGATGTTACCCGCCGGACACGTTGCAAGGGCCAATCATGGCGCACAGGCACCGAGGGCGGAGATTGTCTTCAGTCAGGGGAGGGGCCGAGAAGCTCCTCGCGGCTCAGTTTTGATTTTTTTATCTTTAAATACAGTGTGCTGCGCAAAATTCCGAGGAGGATTGCGGCCTGCCTCAGGTTCCCGTTGGTTTCGCGGATAGCCTTCCGGATGGTTTCGGTTTCCTGCGCCCCCAGCCAGCCGTTTTTCCGGCCGGGACTGGAGACGGCCTCATGCTCAAGCATGGCCGAGGGGAAATCGCACGGCATCAGCTCTTGCCCGCCGCAGACGTTCACGGCGCGCTCGATGGCGTTTTCCAGTTCGCGGACGTTGCCGGGCCACGGGTATCGGTAGAGCAGGTCCCGCGCTTCGGCATTGATGGCCTGCACGCGCTTGCCGAGCGCCGCCGAAAACTTGTGCAGGAAATGGTTCGCCAGAAGTTCCACGTCGCCGCGCCGGGCGGCAAGGGGCGGGATGCTCAGGAGAAACGCATTCAGCCGGTAATACAGGTCATGCCGGAACACATTCTGCCGCACGGCTTCTTCCAGATTGCGGTTTGTCGCGGCGATGACGCGGATATTGATCCGCCGGGCTTCGTCGTGGCGCTCTTTCCGCCCACGCGGGTGACCTCGCGGTTTTGCAGCAGCCGCAGCAGGCTGACCTGCGCCTCGAGCGGCATTTCCCCTATCTCGTCAAGAAAGACGGTGCCGCCGTCGGCCAGTTCGAATTTGCCGGGTTTTCCCTGACGGCTCGCGCCCGTGAACGCGCCCTCGTCATAGCCGAACAGCTCCGATTGCACGAGATTGCGGGGCAGGGCGCCGCAGTTGACCACGACGAACGGCTGGTTGGCGCGGCTGCTCGCGTTGTGTATGGCCTGGGCGAACAATTCCTTGCCCGTGCCGGATTCGCCGATGATGAGCGTCGTGATGTCGCTGTGCGCCGCGAGCTTGCCCTGCCGGATCGTCTCCTTGAGCAAGTCCGATTCGCCGATGATCCGATCGAACGTATACGTCGCCTTGGCGCCCAGTGCCCGCGTCGCCAGCTCGCGCATCCGTTTCCCTTCCCGCAGCGTGAAAACCACTCCTTTCTGCGGCGTCGGCGCGGCGGAGATCAGGCATGACGTGGTTCCCTGCGGCAGATCGAGCAGCACTTCCTGATCGTGAAAGCCGACTTGCCGGTTCAACGCCGTGTGCAGCATGTCGGCGGCGGGGATGATCTGGCTGATGTGGACGGAACCCTGCGGCGAGGGGATGCCCAGAATGGCACAGGCCTTCTGGCTGATGGATTTCAGGAGCCCTTCGTGGTTCACCACGATCAGCCCTTCGTCCAGCAGCTCCATGATCGCGGCCTGTTCGCTCAGCAGTTCGCGCAGGCAGACCTGCTCGGTGATGGCGTGGGCGGCGGCCTCCACCATGCCGCGTGTATGGTGGTGAAAACTTTCGCGCGAGATGGAAATGTTGAAGACGCCGAGGAGATTGGCCTTGGAATCGAAAATGGGCGCGGCGGAACAATACCAGACATGATCGTGGGCGCAGTAGTGTTCCGCGCCGACAAGCTCAACGGGGGCCGCACAGTGCAGGCAGGTTCCGATGCCGTTGGTCCCGCAGATGCGCTCGGAAAAAATGAAGCCCGGCATATGGCGGGGAAGGCGATGCCCCCTGTTGGTGTGGACATGCGTATGCAGCACCACACCCTGGCTGTCCGTCAGGGAAATCACACTGTTCGCGTCCTCCACGGCGGTGAAGAGCTTCGCCATGATGACTTTGGAGCTTTCGATGAATTCGCTGTTCGCGGCGAGCAGTTCGGCGAGGCGCGCGTCGTCCACGCGGCCTTCGGGACGCCGGTCATGCCGGACGCCGTAGGCACGGGAACGGACCCACGAGTCGTACACCATCGGCTTGACTATTCGCCGATCAACCTCCTGCCCCGCCATGAAGCGCTGCCATTGGACGAACATGCTGTCCGGCGCCGTGTTTTCCATAGGGTTCCCTCTCGGCTCGATCAGAGCATCCCCATCCGGCGGGCCTTTTCCGCCGGACGGCATCAAAAGCGGGCCAAGGAGCGCAGTTTCACCCCCCCGCCGGGAAAAGCGTAGTCGATTTGCCCGGAGGAGGCAAGCTGATGTCCTATGATCGGACATGTCCGATCATTCATGTCCGATTATACTACAAGACATGATTTCTTGTCTTTGGGGCCTGTTTTTATAACACCATGAAACAGCACGGCATTTGAGCCAAAAAGCACAAACGGTCATTTTGGCGCGGTCCTTGCTGTTCTCATACGCATGGGATGTCCCTCTCCTTGGGGATGCGCCGTCGGCCCCAAGCCGCCTCCCCCCGGGCATCCGTCCCCGGTGAAACACCGAAGCCTTCGTCCTTTTTTCATTTCATACAACGGCGTTGCGGCGTGTCCGGCGCGTACCGTTCGCGTCCGCCGTGCTGACACGCAGACGCCACCTATTCGGGAGACATCATGTCAACATCAGGTCTGTTGAGTCCCATCACAATCAATACGCTGGTTGTCCGCAATCGTGCCGTCATGCCGTCCATGCTGACCAACTTCGCCACCAAGGGCGGCGACGTCACCGAACGGCTGATCCATTATTACGCGGAGCGCGCCAAGGGCGGCGTCGGCTTGGTGAGCATCGAAGGAACCGCCGTGGAGCCGCGCGGGACCGCCTTCATCCGGGGCATCAGCGCGGCGGACGACAGCAAGATCAAGGGGCTTTCCAAGCTGGCGAAAGCCATCAAGGCGCACGGCGCGCGGGCTTCGTTGCAGCTCATCCACGGCGGTCGCTGCGTCAATCCGGCCATTTCCGGGTTCGCCACGCCCATGGTTTCGTATGTGCCGCGCTTCTGCAACCATGCCGAAAGCGTGGTGCTGGATGTCGAGGACATCGAATACATCATTGACGCCCACGCGCAGGTCGCCCGCCGCGTCCGGGAGGCCGGTTTCGACATGCTGGAGATCCACGGCGCGCACGGCTACCTGATCAGCCAGTTCGTGTCCCCGCTGACGAACCATCGGGAGGACGCCTACGGGGGAAGCCTGGAAAACCGCCTGCGTATGCCTCTCGCGGTCATCCGGGCCATCCGCAAGGCGGTCGGCGACGACTTCCCCATCTCTTACCGGCACAATGCCGACGACGGGCTTCCCGGCGGCATGACGCTTGAAGAAACGCTCCAACTCGTCAATCCGCTGGTCGACGCCGGGGTCGACGCGCTCCATATTTCGGCGGGCATCGGCGAAACCAAGCACCTCATCTCTCCGCCCTCCTGTACGCCTGAAGCATGGCTTTCCGATGCCGCGAGGCAGGTCAAAGAGGCCGTCCGGAACCGCGTTCCGGTCATTTCCGTCGGGCGGTATGTGCATCCGGCCATTGCGGATCAGGTCATCCGCGACGGCAAGGCCGACATGGTCGCTTTCGGGCGCGCCCTCATCGCCGAGCCGGAACTGATCAACAAGTATGCCGAAAACCGTCTGGATTCCGTAAGGGTCTGCCTCGGCTGCAACGAAGGCTGCACCGGGCACACCGGCAAGCTGCTCGACATCACCTGCGCCATCAATCCGCGCGCGGGCTATGAAGGGAAGTACCCTCTGGGCGTCAAGGCGGACAAGGCCCTCAAGGTCGCCGTGGTCGGCGCTGGACCGGCTGGACTGCAGGCGGCGCTGACCGCCGCGCAGCGCGGGCACAGCGTGACGCTGTTCGAGCGCGGCGAAGACATCGGCGGCCTCCTCCACCCCGCGTCGCGGCCCCCGTTCAAGGACAGCCTGATGGAGCTTGTGCGCTACTTCCGCCATGAGCTGGACGCGCTCGGCGTAAATATCCGCTGCGGCGTGACCGTCACGGGCCAGCTGCTTCAGGCGCAGGCGTTCGACATGACCTTGCTGGCGACGGGTTCGCGTCCGGTGATCCCGCGCTTCGCCGCCGAACTGCCCAACATGACCACGGCGGAACACATCCTGCTGGAAGCGATCAAGCCCGGACATCGGGTGTTGATCATCGGGGGCGGCATGATCGGCTGCGAGCTGGCGGACTTCCTCGGCGAGCGCGGGCACGCGGTGACCATCCTCGAAATGCGCCCGGAAGTGGCGCAGGACATGGAATGGCGCGCACGCCACACCTTGATGCCCCGGCTCGAGCGCTACGGGGTCACGCCGGACGCGACCCCTTGCGGCCCGGCATGGAAGTCATGAAACCCGCCAATACCGGACGGATCCGCATCCGGGACGCCTACGGCGTTGAGGAATGGCTGGAGCCGTTCGACACCACGGCGATCAGCGTCGGCTACCGGCCTGAAAAGATGCTGGCCCGCGAACTGGAGCACATGCGCCTGCCCTACAAAGCCATCGGCGACTGCGTTGCGCCCGGCAAGATTCTGGACGCCATGCATCAGGGATTGGCCGCCGCATACGCGCTGTAAGTCCCGTTTCACGGCGTGATGCCTGCGGAACCGCCGGGACGGGTTCGTCCGCCCCGGCAATCCCCCGGCGCGAACCCCTCGCGGCAGCGTAGGGAACCCGCTCACCCCCTTTTTCCGAGAGCCGCCCCCATGAACTACACTCCATTGTTCCAGCCCATTTCCGTCGGCCCCCTCCGCCTTAAAAACCGGTTCGTCATGGCGCCCATGTCGGTGCACATGACCGAAGACGGTTCCGTCAGCGACGCGGAAATCGCCTATACCGAACGCCGCGCCATGGGCGGGGTGTCGATGATTATCGTCGGTTCCCTCTGCATCTGGCCGGACGGCAACTTCGGCGGACAGATTTTTATTCATGACGACGGCTGCATCCCCGGCCTTCGTCGGCTCACCGATTTCGAGCCGGAAACCCATTCCGTATTCAAGGCGGAATACGACGCGCCCCGGGTGCTGGAAACCCGCGAGGTCGAACAGTACGTCGAATATTACGCGCAGGCCGTGCGCCGCGCCAAGGAAGCGGGCTTTGACGCCTGCGAGCTACACTGCGCGCATGGGTATCTGATCTGCGCGTTCATGTCGCCGCTCACCAATCAGCGGAGCGACCGCTACGGCGGCGGTTTCCATGCCCGGATGCGCTTCGTCACGGAAATCATCGGCCGCGCCCGCCAGCTTGTGGGCGAGGACTACCCCATCACCTGCCGTATCGTCGGGGACGAACTGCGCGAGGGCGGCATCGACATGGAGCTTTCCGTCCGCATCGCACGGTACCTCGAGTCGCTGGGCGTTGCCGCGCTGAGCGTCTCCGCCGGGATGTATCCGTATGTACGCACGGTATCCAACATGTACCACAAACACGGCGTGAACCTCTATCTTGCGGAAAACGTCCGCGAAGCCGTGCGGATTCCCGTCATGGCGGCGGGCCAGATCGACAGGCCCGAAATCCAGCTGCACGCACTGGAAACCGGCAAGGCCGACATCCTGTGCATCGGCAGGACGCTCATTGCCGATCCGGACTATCCCGACAAGCTCAGGGAGGGCCGCCTCGACGACATCATCCATTGCATCGCGTGCAATAAAGGCTGCCACGACCGTTCCGCCGAGGATCGGCAGGG
>OAZX01001039.1_pt1 | contig 9452 bp, 8 predicted proteins | sample 1495341 | NCBI WGS metagenome assembly OAZX01 (sample SAMEA2580119, study PRJEB22360) | human gut metagenome | biome: human gut; feature: human-associated habitat; material: faeces | place: Denmark | collected 2008/2010 | reverse complement strand
GAGCCGGAGACGTTGGGCGGCCCTACCTATCCGGTCGGATACAATACTGGCTGGACCCGTGATAACTTCGGGCCGCTTTGGATCCCGAAGAAAGGGGCTACCATCCCGTTGGACGAACGTAATCTGGCGTTGTACAGCCGTTGTATCAAGAATTACGAGAACAACACCTTGGAAGTGAAGGACGGCAAGGTCTACATCAACGGCAAGCCCGAGACTTCCTATACGTTTAAATACGATTATTACTGGATGATGGGCGATAACCGCCATAATAGCGCGGATAGCCGCTCATGGGGTTTCGTACCCGAGGATCACATTGTCGGCAAGCCGATCTTGGTTTGGCTATCCTTGGACAAGGATCGCAGTCTGTTCGACGGTGGTATCCGTTGGAACCGCCTGTTCCGTTGGGTGCATCCGGATTAAGAGGTGAAAACTTCGTATTATGACAATCCAACGATTCCTGATAGTTCTCATGAAATGGCTGGCAGCTTTCGCGCTAGCCGCGGGGATCGTCATGCTCATACGCCTTTTCTGCATAGAGTCCTATCGCATCTCCACGGACTCTATGGAAGAGGCTTTGCATAAAGGGGATTATATCCTAGTCAATAAAATACCGGGGAAGAATAAGCCCGTCCGGGGCAAGGTCGTGCTTTTTACCAGCCCGCTCTCTCGAGATTCAGCGGATGCTCCCTTATTCATCAGCCGATGCATCGGTATGCCGGGCGATACGATCCGGGTCAGCATGGACGGATATACGATAAACGGGCAGAAAATCCCCCGCTCTCCTCGCTCCCTCTGTTCCTATTTCATAACACTGAGCGCCAAGGAGACGTTCTTGGAGACGTTAGAGAAGTTGGACATCCCACTTAGGGATTTCAGGCAGGAAAGTTTCGGCTGTATGCTCAGCCTCACGGCTTTCGAGGAATATCAATTGAGGGAGGAATTGCCCGACGCCATAAACCGTCATTTTATCGGGGAACAAATGCAAGAATACATGTTGATCGTCCCCCGGAAAGACCGGGCTTACCCGCTGGACGCCGCCTCGCTCACCGCCTGCAAGGAGATCATCATGCGGGAGACGGATGGTAAAGCTTCCTTCCGTGACGGAAAGTTATATCTGGACGGGCGGGAGACTAATTTCTTCTTTTTCCAACAAGACTACTATTGGGTACTGTCCGATAATACCAACGAGGCGGTAGATTCCCGCCATCTCGGTTTCATACCGGCCGACCATATCGTCGGCAACGCTTGGCTCTGCTGGTACAGCCCCGACAAACAACGAATCTTTAAACCCGTTCATTAACATGCGACCTGTATATATAGCGACCGCCTATCTAGGCCCCATACAACAATATTGTAAGATGCTCCAATACCCGGAGGTCCGTATCGAGACCGCCGAGAATTACGTGAAGCAAACCTATCGTAACCGCTGTTCCATCGCCGCCGCGAACGGCCCACTCTCCCTATCCATCCCCATCGTCAAGCCGGATACCTTGAAATGCCAGACCAAGGACATCCGTATCTCCGACCATGGAAACTGGCGGCACCTACACTGGAACGCTTTGGTATCGGCCTACAATATGAGTCCGTTTTTCGAGTATTATGCCGATGACTTCGCTCCTTTCTACGAGAAGAAATACGAGTTCCTCCTCGACTTCAACGAGGAATTGCGCTGTCTGGTCTGTGACCTGTTGGATATGCAACCCGCAGTCGTCTACACCGACCATTATGAACCGGAGGTAGCCAACGATTTCCGGGAAACGATCCGCCCGAAACACGAAGGGGAAGATCCCGCCTTCTGCCCGGAACCTTATTATCAAGTATTCCGGGAGAAATTCGGATTCCTCCCCAATCTGAGTATTGCTGATTTGCTGTTCAATATGGGCCCCGAAGGACTCGTTACGTTACGGGCATCAATTACCGGATCTCTTTAATCGATTGTATCAAGGCTTCCATATCTTTCGGGAAGATATCTCCGATATTACCGATACGGAACGTATCCGCATCCGAGATCTTACCCGGATAGATCACGAAGCCTTTCTCCTTCAGCCGTGCGTAGAACGAGGTGAAATCGAAATCCGCGGAAGGATATAAGAACGAAGTGATAATAGGCCCTTGGGCATCATCGGGCAGCAAGGTCTTGAAACCCAATCCACGCATACCTTCCACCAATACTCGGTGATTCTCCTGATATCTCTTATAACGAGCCGTGATACCGCCTTCCTCGTTCAATTCCTTCATGGCTTGGTAGAAAGCGTGAACCACGTGCGTCGGAGACGTGAAACGCCATTTGCCTCCCCCTTTCTCCATCGCTTCCCACTGGGCATAGATATCTAAGGAAAGCGAGCGGGCATTCCCCTTCGTCGCCATCAATTTATCTTTTTGGGCGAGGATAAAGCCGAAGCCGGGAACTCCTTGAATACATTTGTTCGCGCTACTGACCAAGAAGTCGATACCTAAACCTTTCACGTCGATAGGGACACCGCCAAAGCTGCTCATCGCATCCACGATAAAGGTAATCCCCCGGCCCTTGATCACCTCGGCTACCTCCTCAATCGGATTCAACAAACCGGTCGTGGTCTCGCTATGTACCATTGAGAGATGCGTGATACCGGGATGTTCCTCCAAGGCACGTCGGGCTACCTCACCGGTTACCAGTTCCGTCTCATGCAAAGAGACCAGTACGTAATTGATATGATAATAATCGGCGATCTGCGCCATACGTTTGCCATAAGCACCGTTAGCGAGGATCAACAATTTATCCTCCGGACGGACAGCAGCCCCGATCGTAGCCTCCACACAATACGTTCCGCTACCTTGCAGCAGGACACTGGTGTACTCATCCCCGTCCAATCCCGCTATCGCCAGCAAGCCTTTACGGATCGGGGTAACGATACCCTCGTTATAATCCTTATCCCACGTACACCAATCTTGAAGCATGGCCTCACGCACCGTCTGCGACGTACTCAACGGGCCCGGTGTCAATAATAAATAGTTTCTCATATGATTGTTTTATTCTATTCGGTTATCAAGCTTAATTCCTGTTGTTAATCTTCTCGATGCAAGCGGGCAGCTCGGCGATCGTATCCAAGACGAAATGAGCCCCCGCCGCCAACATACGCTCACGCACCTCTTTCTTCAGAGATTCCCATTCTTCCGCCGGACGGCTGTTATATTCCTCCTCGCTCACGCCCATCTCGTTGCTACCGGTCACGATACCGACGCTCCATACCTTGGCGTTCACGCCCTCCTTAATATCAGCGATCGTATCTCCTACCTTCACCACTTGATCTACGGAAGGAATCGCTAAATCTATCATATTCTTATAGATCATATACGGGGCGGGGCGACCGGCCGGGACCTCGTTCGGTGTCACCAGATTATCTACCCTATATCCTTTGGCCTCGGCTCCGGGACGGACAATCTCCATCATCTTCGCCGTGTACCCGGTCGTAGAGCCGATCTTTATACCTTGCTCGCGAAGCATCGCCATCGTCTCCAAGACTCCCGGTATCGGAGTGGTGAAATCCTTCAAGGAAGCGAACAAATGTTTCTCGAAACTAGCGTACATCTCATCCACGTCCCCCTTGTTCCAGTCCCTCTTATACAGGGCACGGAACTTCTCGTTCACCTCCGGCATGCTCAAGATTGCCTTGATATGATCAATCTTCAAGAGACCCATCGGCTCACGGGCCTGCCGGTAAGTGATATCAATCCCTTTCTCTTCCGAGAATACCTTGAGAAAAGCGTTCAGTGGAGCGAAGCATCCATAATCCACGGCCGTACCGGCCCAATCCATAATGACACCTGAAATCTTCTTCATATTCTGTATGTATCGTATTTAATAATTTTCTTGTTTAAGCGATCGTAAGGACATTGTTTTCGGTAGGTTCAAGAGTTGCTATTTCCTCGCAGCCACATAAAGCGGTCTCCTTGCGATAGCGTTGCCGCAAATATACGAAGGAAGCGACAAAAGTGGCGCAGCAAAAGATCCCTACATATCCGGCAAGTTGGTTATAAAATACCGCCCAGTCCAATCTCGTACCCACGAATTCCTTTAGTACCAATACCAGTATCGTACCCGTGTACCCCAGAAAATCTGTTAAGACAATAAAGAAACCGACGTTTCCCCGTATCTTGAAACAGGCGATGAAGCGATCGAAGAAAATTGTCTGGAAGGTTAAGTAAGCCATATACAGGCAAAGGCTCTGCAAGAAAAGCCATGTCACCGGGCTCAATCCCATCCGCTCCTGCCCGAACGACACGAACGCCATGACCATCATGCCCGTAATAATCAAACCGTACAGGACTGAAAGCGCCTTAAAATTATCTTTCACGAGCACCATCAAACCAAAGATCGCCAAGATAGTCAAGGTCACCACGCTATCTATTTGCGTGAACAACCAAGGCGAGTAACCGGACATATCGATGATATTCACCAAGAAGTCCTCCTTGATATCCCGCAATACCACGATCGCTATATTCGCCACGAAAAGCATCGTCAAGAAAGGCATGAAATGCTTAAAAAGCTCCCAACGCTGCCGCCCGTTCAAGGTCTCCCGCTCCGACTTCAAGGCGATATCCTCCTCCGTAGGCTGTGGAAGTCGGTTCAGCGCATATCCCAACAAGGCTAGCAAAGGCAATGCCACCGCCCCGATCAAGGCGGGCATCCAGAACTCGCTGACCTGCCACTTATCCATTACGTACAAGCCGACAGACTTTGCCGTACCGGAACTGATCACCATACTTACGCCCAACAAACTAGCGAGGACATCCGTCATCCTACGTCCTTCTATAAAGCTGAAAATAATCCCCCACATACATCCCAGCGAAAGCCCGTTCAAGAACATCGCCGCTATATTATAAGGAGCCGAGAGCAACCCGAAGAATACCAACGAAAGTTCCGCCATCACCACGGACATCAAGATGAACCGCAAGCGCTCTTCCCGCCGCAACTCCGATATCAACTTAATTCCCATGAACTTCGACACCACGTACCCCAAGATCTGCACGATCGTAACCGCCACCTTATAGTCCATATTGAATACCTCCAGATCCTCGAAAGCGGCAGCCGTATAAGGCTTACGCAACATATATACCAAGGAATAAGAAAGCAAAGCGGCCCCTCCGGCCCATAGGATGAAGAAGAGATCGGAAACCCGCCTCCGGGATGTTTTATTTGTCTGTATCGCAGTGTCCATAATCTTCTGTCGTTTTATTTTCGAAGGCAAAAGTACAGCCGCCATGTTACAGACATATTACTGAACCCATGAATGTATATTATTAATACCCAACTAGGAATCAATAAATTATAAAGAAATATTTATGTAACATTCATGAAACGGAAACGCAACATATGTCCTCTTATTTTGTAAGGTAAATCAAGAGTATAAACACATGAACAATCTTCAAGAATTCTACCGAAAGATCGAATATCTACGAAGCAATGGGGTTAAGATGAAAGAGATAGCCGACTGGATCGATATGGCTCCCAGCATATTGTCCTCCCTATATACGACCGTATTGCCGAATTATTTCGAGGGCATCAAGAGTTACCCGCCGGAAGAAGCGCTGGACTCGGCGCTCGCCCTAGTGAATAACGTGTCGAAAAAACGTTTGCTTTCCCATATAGAGGAGATGATCCTTCGCCTAGACCAGATGGAGCTCGCCGAACCGGATAGCCTAAAAGATAATCCTTTCGCCAAGCAATTGATGGAGGAGACACGGCTCTCCGCCTCTAAAATAGAGGCTTTCAAAGGAATCTATACCAGTTACAGCCTTTCTTCCTCCTCGGACTGCCTCAAGATGGAACCCTTCCTACTCTCCCCCTCGGATAATCAAGTCCGTGTAGGGCGGATCAGCGCTTATGGAGAGGCTCAATGGGGATTCGGGATCATGCCCGATCCTCAGAATTTCCATTGCATGCTGAACGAGAACCAAGCGCCCCAATTCACGATGGTAACGATATACCTGCAAATACCATTTTTCAAGAATCCCCGCCAATTACGAGGATTATACATCGGGCAGGATTATAATCGTAACCCGATCGCCCGCCGAATCCTTCTTATCAAGGAATCAGAAAGCACGGAGATCGATGAATTCATGAGCCGGAAAAGCGGACTGATCGATAAAGAAGATTTTACCCCGGAACAACAGGCCTACTATGATTATACTTGCCAAACAGGAGATTTTATCAAGATGTGTACAGTCCCATCCCTGCGGATGGACGAGAGTGATTTAGTCAAAGAAAAGAAGATGCTAACCCTATAAACCAGTAGAGACGGGGCATGCCCCGTCTCCCACCATCCCAATAGAATAGAGACTGATTATTCCTTCTGGAACTTCCTGCTCACCTTCAAAAGGTTCGCCGTAAAAGAAACCACGTTCTGGGCCTCTTGTACCATGTTCAAATAAACCATGCTCACCTTCGTGCTGCCGGACTGCCCTTGGATACGCTTCAACTCCCCTTTCTTCAAGGCGGTAAGTTGGTTCATCAAGGTAATCGACTCAGCGATCAGCTCCTCAAAACCAATATAATCGTTTTTACGGATCATAGTAGCGCAATTTCTCAAGAAGGAGATGATTTGTTCAGATACCTTACCAAAATCATCTTTCTGTACCGGACTCAACGGGCTGAAATTATTATCGATATGATCTTTCATCGGTTCTGCCAAGCGACGGATACTGAATATGATCTCGCTGGCGAAGTCATTTCCTTGATAATAATAAAGCCCCTTCTCCACAGCGATATCGTGATCCAATTGGGTAACGCCAAGCGTACCGACACGTTTCACTTGCTTCAAGTGAATCTTCTTCTCTTCCACGGCAGTCAAGACCTTGCGCAACTCACGGAGGTTCTCATTCATAAATCCATTTCCCGCCTTACCGAATACTTCCGCCGTAAAATCCAGATCGGATTGTAATTCCTCACGGCTATGCTCGCGGAACAGGGCCAAAGCCTCACGGGTATCCGTAGCCTTACGAAGTTTAGACACCGTAGAATTCACCTCCTCCTTCAATGCCTCTTTCCGCAATTTAGCCTTATAAGCGAAGTGGCTACGAACCAACGAATAGATCGCCAAACCAATCATAGCGACCAAAGCTGGAATACCTCCCCAATAAATCAAAAGAGCGACGATGAAACAGATCGTAAAAGCAGCTCCTGCCGTAATGAACCAACCACCTATCACGGACAATACGCCTGTGATGCGATATACGGCGCTCTCACGCCCCCAAGCACGGTCTGCCAACGAAGTACCCATAGCGACCATGAAAGCTACATACGTCGTAGATAAAGGCAATTTCAAGGAGGTTCCCAAAGCGATCAGCAATCCGGACAAAACCACGTTCACCGAGGCACGTACCAAGTCGAAGCTAGCCTTGTCATCCATGATCATCTCGCTTTGGTTGAAACGGCTATCAATCCAGTTCTTAACCGGAGTGGGCACGATACTTAATATCGTAGCGGATATATTACTGCAATTCCGTACCAATACCCGTGCGACAGGCGATGTACCGAAAGACTCCTCTCCATCCGATTGACGAGACAGATCCAAGGAAGTCTTCACCACGTTCTGAGCCTTTTTGGAGGTAGCCAAGGCGATTACCATCACGACCCCGGAACCCACCAAGAAATACCAAGGTGTCTGGGCCGGTCCCAACAAGGAGGTCATCAAAAATGTATCCGTGGTAGTGGTCCCTCCCTGCGCCATCAAGTCCATATAAGAGGAATAGCCAGCCAAGGGGACTCCGATAAAGTTCACCAAGTCATTCCCGGCAAAAGCCAACGCCAAGGCAAACGTACCCATCAAAATGACCACCTTGAATACATTCACCTTCAACCAATGCAATACTTGCATCAAGATCGTAAAAAATACCATACATCCCAAAACGATCATCCCCGTATTGGCATACACCATATCCTTGAACTCACCCGTCATAAAAGAACTTGTCTTCAATCCCTTTATCAGCATAAAGTAAATGATGGAAGTGGCCGCTAAACCTCCGAACAGACCAATAAAATATTTAGAGCTTTTCTTATAATTAAACGAGAACAAGATCCGGGACAGATACTGCACGATCACACCAAAGAAAAAAGCGATCGCCACAGAAAGAAAGATACCCAGAATCACGGTAAAAGCCTTTTCGGTATTCAGCAGATCCCCCAATTGCAAAGCGCCTGAAGAACTAGCGATCTTTACCAAGGCGATCGCTACCGTTCCACCCACCAACTCAAACACCATGGAAACCGTTGTCGAGGTCGGCATACCTAACGAGTTAAAAATATCCAGTAGCACCACATCCGTAAGCATAACGGCCGCAAGGATACACATGATCTCCGAGAAATAAAAATGCTGGGGTTGATAAATACCATGCCGGGCGATATCCATCATACCATTGGATAACGCCGCTCCGACAAAGACTCCCACAGCAGCGATAGCGATAATAACTTTAAAGGATGCGGCTCTCGCGCCGATAGCTGAATTCAAGAAATTCACGGCATCATTACTAACACCGACCGATAAATCTACGATGGCCAATACAAACAAAAATATGACCAAGAACAAATAAAATGTTTCCATACTGATTGTTATAATTCTTGCGCAAAGTTCTGAAACAATTATTTCGCATCCGTTACATACATATTACAATGATGTTACAACCTGCGGATTAGATTCAAAAACAACCAGATATGAAATTAGGTTGAAATTAACATCAAGTATTTCTCTTTTAAGAGAGAGATCCACTAAGGGTTTTTATATACATTTGCGACTATATATTTAGAAGGGAAATAAGTTAACAAGATTCTAGTTACTTGGAAAAACACTCCAAAGAAATAATGCAATGGGTCTGTGAAATCGCACTATCCGATTCTCAAACTGCTTTTAAATCGCTTTATTTAGCCTATTTTCAGAGGCTAATGCGGTTTACATCCCTTTATGTGCCTTCCTCTGTAGAAGCTGAGGAAATTGTCTCTGATACATTTCTAAGTCTTTGGAATAATAGAAAGTCATTACCGGAGATCTCTAACTTCGATTCTTATATCTATGGCATAGCCCGCCACAAAGCCATCAGCCTATACCGGACACAGCATATGGAGAAAGTCCAGATCGATGAGAATACGATCGATTTATTTGCGCATACCGATACTACGCCCGAGGAAGAACTTATTTCCAAAGAATGCATCGATCATTTAAATGAGGCGATCAATACACTCCCGGATAAATGCAAGATGGCTTTTAAACTGATCCGTGAAGATAAGATGAAATATAAGGATGCGGCAAATATCCTAGAAATATCAGTAAAGACATTAGAAGCCCACATCGCCACGGCAGTCCGAAAACTACGGGAATCTCTAGCTAAAGAAATAAACGACTAATCTATCCACGTTCCCTCTTTGTAAAGACGTAGCGTGCCACATCTCTACAACGGCTGGGGGATATAACAAAAAAAAG
>OAZX01001038.1_pt1 | contig 9465 bp, 5 predicted proteins | sample 1495341 | NCBI WGS metagenome assembly OAZX01 (sample SAMEA2580119, study PRJEB22360) | human gut metagenome | biome: human gut; feature: human-associated habitat; material: faeces | place: Denmark | collected 2008/2010 | reverse complement strand
CCGCCGCCGCGCAGTGCCCGGCGGTGTCGCCCGCATCCCCGCGCACGACAATGCGGCCTCCCGCGTTCAGCCAGCCCACATCGGCGGGCGCTGGGCCGTCCACAAGGATTTCCGTATTGTCGAGGCACATGGAACCGACGCGCTGGCCGGGGTTGGTCACATGGAACCGCAGGGCCTTGCCTTCCCTGTTCCACAGCGGGCCGCCGATGTCGTGCTGGCCCGACGCTTCGATTTCAAACGATGTCTCGCCGTTGCCGACCGCTTCCTCAATGGCGAGAAGCAACTCCTGGGTCGACATGCGGTGCGTCCCTTGCAATGTCTTGATTGTCAACATGTCGCGCCCTCCTAGCACACGTATTGGATGCCGAGCTTGTCGGCCACGGCCCTGTCCGTCGTCACAAGGGCGTCGGAACGGCCCACCGGCAACGAACTGTTCCCGATGGGAGCCATCAGTTTGCGCAGTTCCCCGTCCAACGCCAGCATGTAGTCGACAATATTCTGAGCGCCGCGATCGACGTCCAGCCGATGGACGAGGCGCGGGTCCTGCGTACAGATGCCGGTGGGACATCTGCCCGTGGAGCAGGCGTTGCAGCGGCCCTGCTCATTGCCCACGCATCCCAGAAGCTGAATGAGGATCTTGCCGAGGAACACGCCGTTCGCGCCGAGGCAGATCATCTTGAAGGCGTCGGCCGCCGCCGTCCCGGTCATGCCGATGCCGCCGCCCGCCCACAACGGGATCTGCCCCTGCAACCCCTGCCGCACGGCGGCGAGGTAGCAGTCACGCAGTTTGGAAACCACCGGATGCCCCGTATGATCGAGCGAAACCTCATTCGCCGCGCCGGTGCCGCCCGGAATGCCGTCGATAAAGAACCCGCCGCAGATTTTGTACGGATCGCGGAGCAGGTTGTTGTAGACCGATACGGACGTTGCCGAGGCCGCGCACTTGATGGCCACGGGAACGCGGAACCCGAAGGCCGCGTTCAGGGACAAGTGCATCTTCTGGACCGATTCTTCGATGGAATAGAGCCCTTGATGGTTCGGCGGCGAATGCAGAGTCGTCCTCGGCACGCCGCGAATGGCCTGAATGTGCGGGGCCACCTTGGCGGCGGGGAGCAGGCCGCCGTCGCCGGGCTTGGCGCCCTGCCCTATCTTGATCAGGATGCCCGCCGGGTCCGCCTTCATGCGGGGCATGGCCTTGATGATGCGGTTCCAGCCGAAATGCCCGGAAGCGATTTGCAGGATCATGTACTTAAGCCGCTCGGATTCCAACAGCTTGACGGGCATACCGCCCTCGCCCGAACTCATGCGCACGGGAAGGCCGCATTGCTCGTTGAGGTAGGCCGTAGCCAGCGCGATGGCCTCCCACGCCCGCGTGGACAGCGCGCCGATGGACATATCGCTGAAAATGACCGGATAAATCCAGTGCAGCGGGGGTGTTTTCCCCTCAAGCCTGAGTTCGCCGCCCTCGGCGCGCAACGGGAGTTCGCCGGGCAGGAGCACACGCCCGAACGGGGCCAGAATATCAAAGGTATGCCGCTCGGAATCCAGCGCCGGGTCGGTCATCTGGCTGATGCGGCCTACGACGATGTGATCAAGGGTGCGCTGCGCGTTCAGATTGGTCCGTCCGCCGCGCTTGGTGGGGCCATTCGTCCGGGCCAGCAGCGCATACCGGCTGTCAGGGTTGCGGACGGCACGGATGGCCTGATTGGGGCACACTTTTTCACACATGCCGCAGCCGACACACGATCCGGTAAGGCTCGCCTTCTGCCGGATGACGGGACGGGCCAGGTGCTCCCGAACCGGTTCCGGCTGGCTCGCACGGGAACCCGTCAGATCCTGCCGCATGACCGCGACTTCAAGCGCGTTCAGGGTACAGCTCGCCACACAGCTGCCGCACATGGTACAGCGCTCGGGCCGATAGTCGATGATCCACCTTAAATCGTTGACGCCAATATCCTGCGTGGTCACTGATTCCATCTTTGCACCGCCAAATCATTATTGATGAGCACAACTTCCCGCTCGTTGGGATAGATGTCCCGCGAGGCATCCCGATCGGGCAATACCGCGTTCAGCCCGCAGACTTCGGAGGAAATCGCCATGGTCGTCCCGTCGCCGCCCACAACCACAGGGCGCAGTTTTTTGGAGTCGCAGCACGTCATCATGCTTCCGTCAGGGAGCACGGCGATGATCGTGTTGGGGCCGTTGATTTCCAGATGGGCGAGGGATTCGCGGATGAGGCTCAGCACCTTGCGGTCGCCGCGCCGTTCCGCTTCCGCAAAGGGCAGCGGCGTAATGACGTGCTTGAAGTACTTGAGGGGCCACTTCAGTTCGCGCAGTACGTAATGCAGGGTGTAGAGAAAATTCTGCGAGTCCGACTCGAACCCGACGTATCCCCGGTGCAGCGACTTCTGGTACTCCGTATTCTTCGTATAGAACGTGTTTTCCCCGTTGGCGCACAGGGTATAGCCCTGAAGGAAGAACGGATGCGCCGCATACCGGACGATGTCGTAGTTCGTATTCTGGCGGCACTGGGTCACGATGCTCTTCGCCCGCAGGGGGCCTTCCTCGTCCCACAGACGGAAATAGGCGGCGATGTCACGGGGATCGCCGATTTCCTTCAAGGTCAGCACGTCGGGCCAGAAGGAATAGACGAACCCCTGCCCGTCCTTTTCCAGCATCCGGCGCAGGGCAAGCCGCGTATCGAGCAGGAGTTCCTCACGCTCGGCCTGCGTGCGTCCCCTGTAGGCTTCGGGATACTCGTAGTTACGGAACACATAACAGGGCATGGCCTTGATATCGAGGCCGGGCCGCCGATCCACGTCCGGAAGCCACTCCAACACCTGCTCAAACCCCTGCTCCGCCATATACGCATCGACCATCCGGACGCCGCGCGGCGTACAGGCCAGCGACAGCAGCGGCTTGTCCTTATGGCCCTCGAACACGCCGTACAAATCCTGCATCACCATGGCATAACCCGAGTTGTCATGCCCTTCCTGTTGGGGAAGCATCAAATACAACGCTTTCGCCGGTTCGACCGGCACCTTGCTTTTGATCGCTCCGATTCTGCACATAGCTTCCTCCATCCTCATACGGATTGCCCGCCACGCGCGGCGGGACTTCGTGACGGCGCGCCATCCCGCGCTTTCCGTGCGTGCGGCGATCGCCCGCATCAGCACGCAAAGGGGGGAAGAACTTTGGCGGGCCGTTTTCGGCCCGGCGGCACGCGTTTTATACAAAATTGTTATTTAAAATGTCAAAAGAAAAACACATACCCTGTTTGACGATTCAATGAGCAAATAACATACTTATTTTTAGGTATCAATTCGTTCATTTGATTTTTATTCTATTTTTACAAAATTGTAATATCCATTCTTTCATCGAAGCGTCTCCCCCATTCCTCTTTCCTCACGCTTCCCCATGCAACGAGGCGGCAACGCGCTCGCACGGCCTCCCTTCTTGAGGGCCTCCGCCACACGGCGCGGAACCGTCCCATTCGCTCGATCAGCAGGCTAAATGGCCTTGCATGGCCTGACGCTTTGCCGTATGAGACGGGAACATCTTTTCGGGTTGATAAAGGATAGAACACCATGTCCCTGCAGCGTTTTTTCACACGTTCCACTTTTGGGCGCTTCGCCCTGTTCATGATGGCCGGGCTGCTGTGTGCAAGCCTTTCCGCGCGGCCCCTGCTTGCAGCTCCCGACAAGGACGCCGCCGCGTCCGACCAGAAAACGTCCGCCAAAGAAGAGAAGGCCAAAACGGACAAAACGGCTGACGCGTCCTCCGAAAAGGCCGCCGATAGAGACGCCCTGACGGACAAGGAAAAAGCCAAACTCGAAGCTGAAGAGAAGGCCAAACAGGAAGCCGAGGAAAAGGCCCGCCTGGAGGCCGAAGCCAAAGCCAAGGCCGAAGCGGACGCCAAGGCCAAGCAGGAGGCCGAGGAAAGGGCTCGGCAGGACGCCGAAGCCGCGACGGCCAAACTTCAGGCGGAAGCCGAAGCAGCCCAACAGAAAAGCGAGTCCACCGCCTCCGACGACGCCGTGTGGGAAGAGGCGTTCAAGCAGAATCAGGATGAGCTGAACGCGATGGAAATCGAGATCGACGGCTTGGCCGGGGGCCTCAAGGCGATCATCAATCCGCTCCGCAAGAGCCTTCCCGGCATGGAGGAAGCCGCCCAGCGCCTGTTCTCTCTGGCCGGGACGCACAAGCTTGATCCCATCATGCTGGAATCCATCGATCAGCGCGGCGTATTGCAGGCTTCGGGCCTGCGCCAGCAGATGCAGCCCGTCCTGACCGCGCAAAACGTGGTCAAGGACAAAATCGCCGCGCTGGAACAGATGAAGAGAAGCCTCCCTCCCCTTCCGGAGAAAGGCAGCAAGGAAAAGCTGAATCCCGATCAGCAGCAGACGTGGAAAAACATCAGCCGCATCGAGAACAAACTCATCAAGATGGATCAGCGGCTGACGCTTGAGCTTTCCTCCGCCACGGACCTGCTCGGCAAAATCGAGAGTATGCACACAGGCGTGACCGGCTACCTGCCGGACCTGTGGCAGACCTATTATTTTTCAGTCCCGAGCCGCTTCTTCGACCCTGTCGCCTGGGAAGGGATCACCGAGCGGTGGGAAAAGACGCTCCAGAACATGAACCTGCGCATGAGCATCGAATTCCCGCGCAACCCTTCCGCATGGAAGGGCGTGGGGCTGCGGTTCCTCAACGTGCTGCTTCTGGGCTGCGTCGTCATCTTCTTCGTCAACCGCCGTGCATACTCTTCCTCCTCCACCCGCCGCATGGTCCGAGCCGAAAAGAAGGGCACCATGCCTACGGCCGCCCGATCCGGCATCCTGCGCAGCCTCCTGTGGCAATTCACCGGCCTTGCGCTGGTCGGGGCATCCTTCGGGAGCCAGGGCGAGCTCTTCCGGGGGCTGCTCGTGCTCGGCAGCATCCTTGTCATCGGCGGCGAGATGACCCTCGCATGGGGTATGCGCTGCTTCATCCTCGACAAGAAGATGGGCCTCACCCCGCTCTGGCCCATGTATCTGGCCTCAAGCCTCGGCATCCTGATCAGCTACCCCAACCTGCCCGGCGGCATCCTCTCCCTGAGCTGGATCGCGGTGGGCCTGGTTTCGCTGTACATCCTCAAAGAACTGCACGCGCGCGAGCTTCCCGGCATCGAAAACAACCTGCTGCACGTCCACAGGCTGACCGTCTGGCTCAGGCTGGCCGCGTATGGCGATCCTCGTGCTCATCCTCGTCGACTGCCTCGCCATCAACACGCAGTTCATCATCGGCCTGCTCCAGATCCTCAACCGTTCCTCGGACGTGCAGGACAGTGAACAGCACGCCCAGCGCAGCGTGCTCGCGGGACTCGTCGCGGCCTTCATCGCGCCCATCGTGCTGCTGCTCATCCTGTGCGGCATGGTGCTCTGGGTCATCGCCATGCCCGCTGCTCCTGTGGCACTACCTCGGTACCGGCGTGCAGGTCGGGTCCGCCTCGTTCAACATGGTGCACCTGATTCTTATCGTCAGCGTGTTCTACATTACGAGGGCGGCCATCACGGCCTCCCGCTCGTTCCTGAACCGCGTGGCCTCCCAGTCCTACAAGATCGACAAGACCCTGATCCCGCCCATGCAGACGGGCATCACCTACGGGCTGTGGACGCTCTTCGCCCTCTTCACCCTGAAAGCCCTCGGATTCGGGCTGGAAAACCTCGCGGTCATCGCCGGCGGCCTCTCCGTCGGTATCGGCTTCGGTATGCAGACCATCGTCAACAACTTCCTGTCGGGCCTCATCCTGATTTTCAGCCGGACCCTGCACGAAGGCGACGTCATCGACGTGGGCAACCTGCAGGGCGTCGTCCGCAAGATCAGCGTCCGCGCGACCACGGTAGAAACGTTCGACAACGCCATCATCTTTGTCCCGAACTCGGAATTCGTCTCCAACCGCCTGATCAACTGGACGCGCAACGGGCGCATCGTGCGCCGTGAAGTGGCCATCGGCGTGGCTTACGGGACCGATCCCAAGCTCGTGGAACGGTTGCTGGTTGAAGTGGCGCAGTCCGTCCCGCAGATTGTACGGCGGCCTCAGCCCTTCGTCCTGTTCATGGATTTTGCGGACAGCACGCTGAACTTCGTACTCAGTTACTGCGAATTCCGAGGGACCGCCACGGACGCCGCCTCGGCCATCCGCCACCGGATCGTGGAGGTCTTCGCCGAGCATCAGGTGGAAATCGCCTTCCCGCAGCTTGACGTCCACGTCATCCCTCAGACGCCGTCCCTGACACGAGCTGAAGGGTAAGAAGGCTTGACTCGCCGCATTTGAAAGCATCAAACAAAACAGGCTCTCCCGACGGCATCGGGGGAGCCTGTTTTGCATAACAATACGTATCTAAATCCAACCCAGCGAAACATTAAAGGTACTTTTTACTTTAACGTCAATGTGCTCCGTGTTACGCTTCCTCCGGTAAAGACCTATTCATAGAACGGAAAAGGCCGGAACTCATTTCTTGGCAATGAGTCCCGGCCTTGCCTCGTTCCTGTGGAACAACTTCCACTAGAAAGGATTAAAACGCGTAGTTCAAGTTCAGGCCGACCTTGTACGCGGTCTTGTCGACGCCGCTGAGCTTGCTCCCCCAAACATCCTTATCCAGATCGAGGCGGACAAAGCCCATTTCAGCCGCCAGCGTCAGGTTCTCGTAGATCTTGTACTGGGAATCGAAGTTGACTTCCCACGCATGGTCTTTCGTCGTCAGGTAGACGTTGCCGCTCTCGACGCCACCGACCGGGCCGGAAGTAACCATCCGGGTATTGTTCGTACCCGTATAGAAGCCCACCGCCAACGTATGGGTGAGATTTTCAAAGAACGAGATGTCGGCAAGGCGGGCGACCACGCCCCACGTGCCCGTGGGCGTATTGCTAAGCACAGCGCCGTCCGAAATCCCATAAGCGCCGTCCCAGCCAAGGGTCGTGGCACCCCAGCCGGGAGACAGCGTGGGCAGGCGTTCCGAGCCGTCCATCGTATCGGAATTGTCGCCGGAGCCGTACCAGGCGATGAGGCCGGGGGTCACGTAGTCGAGCTTGTACTCGGCAATACCGGAAAGCAGCCAGCCCTGCCGGGTCAGATCCTGCCCGTTGGCCGCCTTGCCCCAGTCGGCCTTGCCGTAAGCGAAATCAAAGGCGAGGCGCAGCGGATCAAACGTCGTCAGCTCTCCGCCGATGCCAAGCCACCATGCCGGGTTGTTCGAATCCTTGGCCACGACGGAAACGCCGTCCTGCCCATAGGGAAGCAGGCCGACGATCAGGGATTCGCCGTTCTCGCCCACTTCATTCAGGCTGTTCTTGCCGAGATTGCCGTACATGCCCCACGGGTTGAGCTGCCAGCCTTCCCCGGTCAACGGGACGCTCAGGCCCACAAAGTCCATCGCGTTGCCCACGCCGCGGTCAATCGTGGTGTTGTCGTTTTCCGCACGCATCCAGAACAGGGACATCCCGGCCATATCATTGAACTGATAGGACAGGGTGATGCCCGCGCCGTCCGAGTCGTCGCTCCCCATGATGGGATCGCCCGCCACGAAGTTCGGCAGGCTGAACGGCTGCAAGCCCATGCGGACGCGCAGATCCGTCTGGGGCACAACCCAATCCACGTACGAGTACCGGACTTCGACGACCTTGCCGTCCGTTCCGAGCGCGCCGCCTTCACTGCTGTTGCCCCAATTGGTGTCCCCGACTTCAAAGAACACCGTACCCTTCAGGGATTCGGACGCGATGATGTCCACCTGCGTGCGCAAGCGCTGGCGGGCATGGAACAGATCGTCGGCCTTTTCCTTGGCGAAGCCGATATTGTTCCATTCGGTGTTGAAATCCCATTCTCCCGAAACCTTGATGTCGGCGGCCTGCGCACCCTTGTGCGCCGCGCCGAAAACAAGCCCTGCTGCCAAAAGAAGGACGGCTACTTTTTTCATGCTGCTTCCTGAATTGAGTCTTTGAGGTTCACGGAAAGGGCCGATGGCCCGTTTATGGTTGACCACCCCCCGGGATGAAGACGCAAGGCATGGCCTCGGCTTGCGGAACACCGTTGCCAGCTGAGCGTTCCCGAGAGCGGAAGATCCCGTCTTGGACGGCTAGAGAGCCTTTCTATAGGTATAGAGATGGGCGAGGTTGAAGAGGAGGAACAGCCCTCCCGCCACGACATGCCCGCGTTCCCGTCCGGCAAGGCCGAAGGCGAGGGACGCGCCGAGCGTCGCCAACATGCCCCGGTTCGTGAACCGGATGGCCCTGGCCCGGTCGAAGCGCCGCTTCCGAGGTGCCGCCGCCTCATCTTGGGCGGAGGCGAAATCCGCCCACTGCCCGGCAAGGGCCAACAAGTCCTCCCGGCTGATCTGATCCGGATCGTATTCCAGCAGCAGGGACCCGGTACGGCTGTTCACCGTCACGCGCAATATTCCCGGCAGTGAGGCCAGAAATCCGCGGACCAGTTCGGCGTCCTCCGCCCGTTTCAAGGAAGGATGGCGCAGGCGCACCCGCCCATCCACAAAACTCGTGATGCACGATTCGATTTCGCTCATGCCGAGACCTCCTCAAGTTGGGGTTCCGCGCCCGCTTTGAGCATCGGACGCATGGCGTTGAGGGACACGCCCACCGTCGTCAGATTGTGCAGGAGCGCCGAGGGCCCCGGCTGGAGGAAACCGGCCAGCCCGGACGCGAGGAATACGGTATTCAGGGTCATGATCAGGCCGAAGTCAGTCCGGATGCGCCGCATGGCGGCCTTACTCAGATCGACGGCGGTGACGAGGCCGTCAAGACGGCATTCCGTCAGCACCACGTCCGCAACTTCCCGAGCCAGATCCGCGCCGTCGCTCAGGGTCACCCCCACGTCGGCGGCGGACAGCGCCGGAGAGTCGTTGATCCCGTCGCCGAGCATGGCCACCGTGTGGCCTTCCGCCTGAAGACTGCGGATGACCTCCGCCTTGTCCGTAGGCAATACCTGCGACCTGTACTCGCTGATTCCCAACCGCTCGGCCACAGCGGCGGCCGTGCGTTCATCGTCCCCAGTGAGCATGACGACGCGGATTCCCCGCCCGAGCAGCTTGCGAATAACCGGAGCCGCCTCGGGACGCAACGGGTCTTCAATGGCAATGAGCCCGGCCAGTTTCCCGTCCACCGCCAGATAGAGGATCGAGCGGCCTTCGCGGGCCAGACGCTCGATGTCCTCCCGCATACCGTCCACCGGCCCGCCTTCGTCGTGATGGATATAATGGCGGCTCCCAAACAGCACGCGCTTGCCGTGCAGGCGGGAGGCAATGCCGTGCGCCACCACATATTCGACTTCGGTATGTTCTTCCTGATGGTGCAAGCCTTCCTGCTCGGCCTTCCGGACGACGGCCCGGGCGACGGGATGCGGGAAATGCTCCTCAAGACAGGCCGCGGTCCTCAGGATGTCGTCCCGCTCGTAGCCTTCTCCGGGGATCACCT
>OAZX01001033.1_pt1 | contig 9518 bp, 7 predicted proteins | sample 1495341 | NCBI WGS metagenome assembly OAZX01 (sample SAMEA2580119, study PRJEB22360) | human gut metagenome | biome: human gut; feature: human-associated habitat; material: faeces | place: Denmark | collected 2008/2010 | reverse complement strand
GCTCGTAGTCATCCCGCTCACGGCCTATATGATGGCCGTTGCCCTGCCCACGCTCGGATTCATCTTTGAAGGCGGGCGCTTCTCCGCCGAGGAGACCATCCTCGCCGCGCCGCTGCTCCAGATGCTGCTCCTTTCAGTCCCCTTCTGGGTCGTGCAGCAGGTTATCGGGAGGGCTTTCTACGCCCGTCAGAACACCCTCACCCCGGCTATTGTAGGCACTGTGGCGACCCTCGCCGCCCTGCCCGTCTATCCGCTCGCGGTAAAGCTCTGGGGCGCGTTCGGCGTTGCCATGCTGACGACGCTCTGCCTCTTCGTTTACACCCTTGCCCTGTCGTGGTTCTGGATCCGCAAGCACGGCACGGGGGCGTTCGACGGCATGGGGCATCTGCTTCTCAAGGGATTCCTGCTGGTCCTGCCCGGCACGCTGCTGGCCTTTTTCGCGGTCTACGGGCTTCCCGGCCGTCTGCCCCTCTGGTTCCCCTCCCTGTACGCCTATCTGCCCGCAGCCATGCGCCACGCCGTCATATGCGGCATAGCCGGTGTCATCTTCGCCGTTCCCTATCTCCTGCTCGCCAAGCTGTTCATGCCTGAGGCGCTGTCCTTAAGAAGGAGAAGGTAGGGATTGAAGATTGGAGGGGGGAGGGGAACCCTTCTGGAGAAGGGGTCCCCTCCCCCCTCCAAACCTCCCCCTTCCCCTCCTAAGACTTTCGACTTTATCGAATCCCTGTTGCAAGCCTTCCCTGAAGGCAGCAAAGCCACCTGAAAGGTGTTCAGGCGGCTTCTTTTTTGGGGAATTGGAAAAGGCGTTTTGCGAAAAAAATTCCAATACACTCTTTTCGCTTGGAACATTTCCACTTTGCAATGTGTCTTGCTTCAAAAACAATCCGCGCCGGAAAAACTCGAGAACAGGGATTCGATAAACACGAAAGTCTTTGAAGAGGAGGGGGTGGGGTTTGGGGAGGGGGGAGGAGAAACTTTCTGAAGAAAGTTTCTCCTCCCCCTCCCCAATGTTCCTCCACCTTTTACTTAAAACCCGATGGTCTTGCTTTCCCCCCACGTAATCGCCGGATGCTTGGGATCGGCGTTCCAGAGGGCTTCGCGCACGGTCATCTTCCGGGCGTCGGTATCAATGCTCACCACCTGAAAGGAAAGGAGCTTCTCGTCCTTGCTGGACGCATTGCCCTTCATGGGAGAATCCACGCGGAACACGGGCATGGCGATGTCGTTGTCCGGGCCGCCCCACGTGTAGAACTCATTGTAATTCTCGTTGCCGTGGAAATACGCAACGATGGAGGGATGCTTCTTGAGGAACGCCGCAAGCTCCCGGTGTTCCTTGACCGGGATTTCCTTGGCCTTTTGAACGCTGGACACGTCGGAAACCAGATTCTCGAACTTGTCCTTGGCGTTGATGTCCCCGGAACCGTTGGGATTGATGAGGTGCTTGGCTTCAATATCCGGCTGATCGTGGGTGAACAGCAGCACCGGCTTTCCGGAAGGGACGTTGGCCAATTGCGCGTCGAGCCATGCCCGAGCCGCGCTGTCGGGCCACATCTGCACGAAAAGCAGACGCACGCCGCCGTATTCCCGGTTCAGGAACACCTTGTCCCGCTTGGCGTCAAAGGCTTCGGGCGCCAGCGAAGTGTTGTTCGCGCGATTGTACATGGCGAGCAGAGAGCCGTTGTCCTCCGCAGGGGCCATCGCCTTGTAGAACCCCACAGCGTTGGTCACGTCGTGGTTGCCGGGAATGGCCAGCACTTCAGCCGCCTTCCCCGCACGGTCCTTGAGCGAAACGCCGTTGATATACTGCTTCTCGAACAGGTCCCAGCACTCCGTGGCCGAGGGGATCAGGCGCTCGTCGGTCCCTTCCATGCGGTTGGCGATGTCGCCGGTGGAGATCACCGCATCGGCCCACTGCACGGGCTGTCCGGCCCGGACGCCGCCGTCCTCGGGAAGCGAGATCCCGGGAAGCGTATTGATGGCCTGCACCATCGCCGCGTTGACTTCGCGGGAGGACACCTTGTCCAGCCCACGGAATGCCTTACGGGTGATCCCGTAATGCTGGTCAGAGGTATAGACAAACTGAACCAGCTCGGCCCGTGCCGGAGCCAGCAGGCTCATCAGCAGAAGCAGTGCGGCCACGGCACCCATGAGGCCCTTGTTCAACAGCCTGCCGGAAAGTCGATACGTCATTTTCATTCTCCGAATAAAAGTTTGGCCCGTCTAGAGACAGGCCCAACTGATACGCCGCTTCCGTGACGCCTTGGCGAACGGACGGATACAATTCCGTGAAGGACGAAACGAAAACCCTCCCCCGTTTGGACGGAGGAGGGAAACTTACTCCGCCACGTATCCCTGCGCCTCCGCAAGGCCGAGAATCGTATTGGCGTAGATATCTATACGGTTATAGGTCTTGATGACCTTCTGCTTCTGGGCGCGGGTCGCGGCCTTGTTCCAGCCGTGCTGCGCGAGGTAGTTGGCGAGGCTCGCCACGGCGTCGGGCACGGTAAACAGGTTCACTACGCCGTCCCCATTGCCGTCGGCTCCGTAGTGGCTGATATTCGTGGGCATGAACTGGCACAGCCCGATAGCCCCGTAAATGGAGCCCGGCATGGTCAGCGCGTCCTCGCCGGACGAGCGGATATTCTTGAGCAGAGCGACCAGTTCCTTGTAGGCCCAGTCCGAACGCTGCTCCATGCGCTGCTGAATCCAGCTTTGGCGATCGGCCGCTGTGGAGCCGGGAAGCTGGGCCACATACGTGGAAATGGCCTCGGGCCGCCGGGATGAGGCCATGCTCGCCAGCGTGTAGAACGCCTTCTCCTTGCCCAAGAACGTGCCGAGGCGGGTTTCCACGAACAGGAGCGACACGGAAATCTGGCGCGGCACGCCGAACGTCCGTTCGGCATAATCGAAGGCTGGCTTGTTGGCCTCAAGGAAGGCCCGGCATTTCTCCACGTTCTCGGCGGTGATCACGCCGGGATAGACCAGCGGCTTGGGCCGGGCGGGCGTTGTGGGCTTTGAGGACGGCGGCGTGGGTTTCGGCTTGGGAGCGAAGGCCTTGGTATACAGCTCCTTGATCTTGCGGCCCATGGGGTCTTGCGACGGCGTGCCCATTGAGGCGAAGAGCGCCGGCAAATCCGGGCCGTCCAGACCGTCGGCACGCAAGCGCTGGTACAGGGGCAGCCATGCCGAGGGGATCGCGCCGTTTGTGTACGAACCCTGATAGGACGGATATTGAGGCGGCTGCACTTGCACGCCGGATTGCGCGTACACGATCCGGTTCTGCGCGCACCCCGCTCCAGCCAACGCCAGCAAAAGCAAAACGGCGCTCAAAGTACGCCGCATCACGGAACTCTCCAAAACACTCTCCTGTTTTTGCATTGAATAGGGAAACGACCCTCTTCAAAAAAGACGGTTCACCACGTCTTTCTAAACGTTATCCGCCCCTCCAATCCTCCCAGTCCATAAAATCCCTGCTCCCGGCCTCTCCACAGGCCCAAAAGACCAACAGGGAAAGCCGCGAACAGGGATTCGATAAACGTGAAGTTTTGCGGGTGGGGGTCCGGGGGAGGACGCTCCTTTCAAAAAGCGCCCTCCCCCGGTTATGCTTTACACATTCTGCAACACCCAGGACACCCTGCCGAGGATACGCCCCGGGCAGTCCTGAGGGAGCAACGCCACGCCGGGATGGGCGGGCTGTTCCGTCCTCAGGATGAAACGGTCATGATCGCCGTCGAGGAACAGGCGCTTAAGCGCCACGCCCTCATGCGGCATGTATACGGCGTACACTTCGCCGGAAATGGGGTGCGTACGCGAAGTATCCACCCCGACATAAGCCCCGCGGCGGACCAGCGGGGAAAACGAATCCGATTCGATATGAAACACGAGCGTCTGCGCATTGACATAGGACTGCGGCAGGGCAATCTTGCCCGAAGTCTGCAAATCCGGGGCGGGATGCCCCTCTTCATACGCGCATTGCGTCGAATAGACCTTAGTCAGCGTGCTGATGGCGTTGGGGTCCGCATAGTGGGCCGGTTCCTCGTGGAACCCTTCCGGCGGGCCTTCGACCGGCGTGTATACCTGATCGATCTTCAGGAACATCGGGCCGGTGCCGCTCTTGATCCAATCGGGGTTGAGCCCGAACTTTTCGAACAGTTTCATGTACCAGTCGGAAGGGATCGAATTCCGACGCTTCGCATCCGAAATGCTTGACTGCCGTATTTCAAGCACGGCGGCCAGTTCCGTTTGGGTTCTGGCATTCGTCGCACAACGGATGCGGTCATAAACTTCCTGAAAAAACGTCATTGAAAAACTCCATACCCCCGGGGTTATCTGATGGGGGCGAGGAAAGGGTCATCGTTCGTAATCACAATGCGGGAATTTTGCTCAAAGCCCTTCTTGAGCGCTTCAAGCCCGCGCTGAAACTTATAGAAGTCCGGGGCGCGGGAAAAAGCTTCCGCAAAAACCCGTGCCGCCGTCGCATCGCCCTCACCACGGATGACGGATGAACGGCGGTTGGCCTCTGCCAGTATAACTGCCCGTTCCCTGTCTGCTTCGGAACGGAGTTTTGTCGCTTCTTCGACACCTTCGGAGCGGTACTGCTTGGCCTGACGCTCGCGTTCGGCCCGCATCCTTCCGAAAATGGCCCGCTGGTTTTCGGCGGGCAGGTCGGTGCGCTTGATGCGCACGTCAACAACTTCAATACCATACTCTTTCATGATGTCCGAAGCGCGGCGGGTCACGTCGGCCATGATGCCGCTGCGTTTGCTCGAGACGACCTCGGTCAGGCTGTGCCGACCAACCTGGGCGCGCAACTGGGAGTACACCACGTCATCAAGACGGGCCTGGGCTCCCGGGATCGTGCGCACCGATCTGTAGAACTGCAAGGGATCGATAATCCGCCAGCGAGCGTAGTTATCGAGAACTATAGCCTTTTTATCGCTGGTCAAGGCCTCTGCGGCCCTTGCCTCATAATCTAATACGCGCGCGTCGAAACGCACGACGGTTTGGATAAGCGGAATCTTGAAATGCAGGCCCGGCCCGAACACCTTGTCCACGGGATCGCCGAGCTGGATCACCAGCGCCTTTTCCGTCTGATTGACGATAAAGATGCTCTGGGAACCGATCAGAACCAGAATGATGATCAGGCCGATCAGAAAGGGAAAACGCTTTTCCATCAGTTATTCCCCCTCGGTCTGCTCAGGGTTGCTTCCGGAAGCTGGGTTCCGGAAGGTTGTTCTTGGGGCGCAATCTTCCCGGCGGACGGGGCGGATTGCATGAGCGGCAACAGCGGCAGCACGCGATCGGCGGCGTCCTTCGGGAGAACGAGCTTTTCCATGCCGGGACGGCTGAGAATTTCTTCCATAGTTTCAAGATACATGCGCTGCTTCGTGACGTCCTTGGCCTGCTCGTACTCCTTGAGGAGCGCGAGGAAGCGGTTGGCTTCGCCCTCGGCGTTGCGGATACGGGTTTCCTTGTAGGCCTGCGCCTGGTTCTCCACCTCGGCGGCGAGGCCGCGCGCCTTGGGGATGAGCTCGTTGCGGTAGGCTTCGGCTTCGTTGATGATGCGGCTCTTGTCCTCGCGGGCGCTGGCGACGTCCTTGAAGGCGTCGCTGACTTCCTTGGGCGGGTGGACGTCCTGAAGCTGGACAGCTATGACGCGCACGCCGACCTTGTAACGGTCGAGGATTTCCTGCAGAAGCTGCGTGGCTTCCGTCTGGATCTGGAGCTTGCCGTCCGTCAGCGCGGAGTCGATGAGGCTGTTGCCGATGACTTCGCGCATGGCGGCTTCCGCGGCGTTTTTGACCACGGCGGCCTGATCCGTCACATTGAACAGATATTCCACCGGATTCTTGATCTGGTACTGGACGCTGAACTGTACGTTGACGATGTTTTCGTCGCCCGTGAGCATACCGGACTCTTCGGGCAGGGAACGGTTCGCCCCCTGCTGGAAAGTGCGGCCCTGCCCTACGGAGCGGAAGCCCACTTCCACACGCTGGACTTGCGTGACTTTGGGCTTGTAGACGGTTTCTATGGGAAAGGGCAGCGCGTAATGCGGGCCAGCTCCGACCGTGCGGTCGTATTTGCCGAAGCGCAGGACAACGCCCTCTTCATCGGGATTGACGATATAGATGCCGGAAAGCAGCCATACGGCGACGAGCGCGACAAGGATCCACTTGACCTTGCCGCCGGCGGGCGCGGAAAGATGGGGCAGGCGCTTGAAGGCGTCGGAGAACTTCTCGTAGTCCGGCCCCTTGCCGCCGCCGTTGCCGCTCCCACTGCCGAAAGGCGGCTCTTCGTCGTTCTTATTGTTATTATTGTTGTTATTACTGTTGTTATTGCTGTTACCCCAGTTCTGCCTCTGCCGTTTCTCTTGGAGCTTGTCCCAGTCCCAGTTCATCAAGATTCCTTATATGGCCAGAAAAACTCCTCCGTGCCGGAACATGCGGGGCGCACCGGCACAGGCCGGGCATCGCACGTCCCCTTCGGAGGGGGGCAAATCCATCCGGGCGCAGGCGGGATCCGTCCGTTCCGGGATTGCCTGCCAAATGGATTCAGAGTTTACAAAATATAGGTCATCCTGCACAGACGGTCAAGTTCATTTAGTTTTTTTCTTCCAAGAACGCGACTTTCGCCGTTCTAACGACCAGAAGGCACGCATTATCCTGTTGCCGTCCGCCAAGCCTTTTTCCTTCTCATTTGCGGGCGGAGGGGGTGTCTGCTATAACAAGGGCTGCGGCCACTCCAATCTCAAACGCATCAAGGCCGCATCATATGAAAACCGGCCGATACGGTTCTTTATGCACTCAACGCCTCTCTTTTTCTAACATGCCGTACACACTTTGCACGCCTTACAACGGGCAACGGGCACATCCGGAGGAAAAAAATGAACGCAGGCAACGTATTTCGCGCTTATGATATTCGCGGCGTCGTGGACAAGGATTTCAACGCCGAATGGGTAACCCATCTCGGGAAAGCCTGCGGCACCTATCTGGCCGGCAGGGGCATCAGCAGCGCGGTCATCTGCCGCCACTCCTCGCCCGCGTATCACGACGCGCTTGTGGAGGGCATCCTGTCCACCGGGACCGATGTGATCAGCATCGGCATGGTTCCCACCCCCGCGCTCTATTTTGCGGTCAAGCACCTCAACCGGCAGGGCGGCGTCATGATCACCGCCAGCCACAACCCGCCGGAATACAACGGGTTCAAGGTATGGGCCGGACAGTCCACCATTCACGGCGAAGAAATCCAAAAGATCAAGGCCATTTTTGAGGAAGGCGCCTTCGCCGAGGGCACGGGGACGGCTTCGCGCATCGACATCATCCCCACGTACAAGCAAGATATCCTCAGCCGCTTCAAGCTGGCCCGCCCGGTCAAAGTGGTGCTCGACGGCGGTAACGGCGCGGGCGGTGAAATCTGCGCGGACATCCTCACCAAACTCGGCGCAACGGTCATCCCCATGTTCTGCGAGCCGGACGGCGATTTCCCCAACCACCACCCCGATCCCGTCGTAGAGGCCAACATGCAGGCGCTCATGGCCCGCGTGAAGGAAGAAAAGGCCGATCTCGGCATCGGGCTGGATGGAGACGCCGACCGCCTCGGCATCGTCGATCCCGACGGGCGCCTGCTTTTCGGCGACGAAGTCCTGTCCCTCTACGCCCGTGAGCTGCTGACCCGCAAGCCCGGCTCCACGGTCATCGCGGACGTGAAGTGCTCCAGCCGCCTTTTCAACGACATCAAGGCGCACGGCGGCACCCCCATGATGTGGACCACCGGGCACTCCATCATCAAGGCCAAGATGCAGGAAGTCGGCGCTCCGCTCGCCGGTGAAATGTCCGGCCACATGTTCTTTGCCGACAACTGGTACGGCTTTGACGACGCCATCTATGGCTCGGCCCGGTTTGTCGCCCTCTTCTCGGCGCAGGACAAGCCCATGACCGAGCTCCCCGGCTGGCCCGCGTCCTTCGCCACCCGCGAAATCAACATCCCCTGTCCGGACAACGCCAAGTTCGCCGTGGTCGAAAAGGTGAAAGCCCATTTCCGCGCCCTCTACGACACCATCGAGCTGGACGGCGCGCGCGTGAATTTCCCCCACGGCTGGGGGCTTGTCCGCGCGTCCAACACCCAGCCCGTTCTCGTCACCCGCTTCGAAGCGGACAGCGCCGAGGCCCTCGCCGCCATCCGCGAAGAGATGGAAACCCCGCTGAAAAAGTGGATTGAGGAAGCCGAGTAAGAAACGAAATTGGGAAAGGGAGGGGGAAACTTTCTAAAGAAAGTTTCCCCCTCCCTTTCCCAAACCCCATCCCTCCCCCTTCAAAGACTTTTGACCTTATCGAATCCCTCTTGTCGGCTTTCCGCGAAAAAACATTGTGTCGCCTGCCATTCGGCAAAGGCAAAGCAACGCGGCTTGTCCACCATTCCAAAAGGATTTTCCAATGCCCTGTTTGAAGGCGGTTACACCGCACCATATCGTTCAAGCCGAGGAAGCGGACTTGGAGGCAATACTGGAGTTGCAGCGGCTGGCGTATCAAGGCGAGGCGAGGCTGCTCAACGATTTTTCCATTCCACCGCTCATGCAGACGCTTGAGGAAATGAAGGAAGAATTCAGAAGAGGCATATTCTTGAAGGCGGTTGATGAGAAAGGGAAGATTGTGGGGTCCGTTCGGGGTACTTTGCGGGGAGATACGCTGCTGATCGGAAAACTGATGGTACATCCAGAACATCAAGGAAACGGCCTCGGCTCCTGTCTGCTCCAAGAACTGGAAAAAAACTTTCCCGCGCCGCGGCTGGAACTGTTCACCAGCAACAAGAGCCTGCGCAATCTTTGCCTGTATGAGCGCAACGGCTACACCCGCTGCGCCGAAAAAGCCGTATCCCCAGCGCTGACGCTCATCTTTCTTGAAAAAAAGCCCTCTCATCCAGCCAGCGCACAGAACCCTGTGTGAGATGCCCGTTTCCCTAAAAGCAAAGGGAGACAGCCTGCCCCAAATCTCCCCAGAAGAAGAACGAGGAAAAGGCTGGCCTCTTCCTCGTTCGCTGTATCCTTGCTACCCTTTTTTATAACCCATGCCGGGCTCTCCGGCCTTGACGAGACGCTTGCCGGAAATATGCTCTATATTCAGGCGGAATACCCGGATCTTGTCGGCGGCGCGGTTGGCGTACTCTTCCGAGCTGATGGTGGAATATTTGTCGCCCACAACCTGCGCACAGCGGACTTTCTCTTCGCGGTCCTCAATTTCCTCAAGAAGCCCGGAGACCATGACGCTCTTGTACTCAATGGAAAATTCTTCGGGCAACACATTCGTTTCCTGCACCGCCACAAAATGCACCCGTGGATTCGCGCCAAAACAGGCCAGCTTGTAGCCGTCGCGCGCGCAGTGGAAGACAAGCCCCTTGCCGTCTTCCTCAACCGCGTACGTCAAAGGCACACCGTAGGGTTCGCCGTCCGGCCCAACCGTGGACAGCACGCCGTATTCCGCAGCTTTCAAATACGCCATCGCCTCTTCATCGGACACCTGCCG
>OAZX01001024.1_pt1 | contig 9610 bp, 8 predicted proteins | sample 1495341 | NCBI WGS metagenome assembly OAZX01 (sample SAMEA2580119, study PRJEB22360) | human gut metagenome | biome: human gut; feature: human-associated habitat; material: faeces | place: Denmark | collected 2008/2010 | reverse complement strand
TAATGTAGACTAAGCGGTCCAAAGAACCGGAAGTTTAGCGTCTGCCTTAGAAGCGGCAGGAGCATCCAAATCCACTAACTCAGTCAACAAGGAACCTACACTATAGCTATACACTACAGGATACGGGTAATACCAATTTCCCCAACCCGGTCCCCAGTAACCCGGACTCCAATATCCCGGATAGTTCCACCACCAGTACGGGTAGTTGTAGCCATCGTTGTAGTCAGCGAAATATTGAGTACTTTGTACGTAAGAAACTTGCAGACCTAAGTCGGCGTTATCTTTGTCTAGCGTGCGTTTGAAACCGCGGCTTTCCATATTATTCACCAACGTAGTGATAATATCGTCTGCTTCATTGGCTGTCCAGAACTGAGGTTTCTCGCTTGTGCCGATAACCAATACACTATCCGGAATGTAGAACGTAGTGAACGATTCGAATTTCGCGTCCTTATCATGATTCGTGAACACCAGAAAATCATTGTCCAATTTCGACATGTCCGGGTCCTTTTGGCAAGAAGCCAGCAGAAGAACTAACAGAAAAAAAGGAAAAATCTTTTTCATCTCATTTTAACGTTTAAAACAGTTTATACTATTATTTGTGCTTATATATAAGTCACTATTAAAACAGCATGAGTTGAAAAAGGTTCTAAAACTATCCTTTTGGGTGTGTTAATTAACATATCCTAACCATACGACGGGCTTATGGTCACTGTAGTCTAAATTAGGAGAATCATAAGTTACACCCTTAAAATCAGGAGAATAAATTATGTAATCAATTCGAAATATACGCTTTAATTGACGAAAGGTGTACCCGAAACCGGAGCCACAGTCACGGAACCCATCCGTTAAATCACCTTTCACGGTACGGTACGTATAAGAGGCCGGTGTATCATTAAAATCACCGCAAATAATCACGGGCCCCTCCCCGGCATCCAACATCTGACGGATATAATCCGCCTGAGTAGCCCGTTTCACGAAATTCTTCTTCATCTGAAAAGCCATATGGAAGGCGGCCTCGGTTTCCTCCAATTGTTTACCCTCGGCATGGGCTTGGTAAAGACGAGGCTTTACGGCATTCACGCTAGTCGTTTGGAAATGGTTATTAAATACACGAACACTATCCCCTTGGATATCCATGACGGCAAACAAGGATTTATTGCTAGACTCCGGGTATAGGATAGACTCAAAACGAAGGATCGGATATTTACTGAAAATAGCGTTGCCCGCCGCTTTCGTAGCCGAACGGGTAGAGCAATAATATGGTAGGAACGATAAGGTCTTGGCGACAGAATCCATCCGCAGGGCCGATTCAACGGGGCATTCTTGGAGGCAAACGATATCCGGGTCCTCCTTTCTCAGCCAATCCGCTATATTAGGAAGCTGTTTCTTTCCGTCCGTATTGAAATTATTCACGTTATAGGTAATCACCTTAACCGCTTCTTTCCCTATCGGAATCTCTTTAGGGAAGACCCGTATCTGGAACATCGATATCAAAAACTCCCAGTTCAACAATAACGCCGCCAAAGGTACCCAGCACCAATGACTCCTAAAGACACACCACATCAAGAAAAGACATAGATTGACCGCCAATACCGGTAATAACACCAATCCGGGAAACGAGATCCACTCCTTCCCTTCCGGATTCATACGTCCGGTAGCGAATCCGGCTATGGCCGCCACGGCAAAAGCGATCGTAATCAACACAAATAAAATATATATCAACTTCTTCATCCTTCCTATCCTGCGATTTAAACAAAAAAGGGACTATCCGGAAAAGACAGTCCCCCAATTCATACACTATAACCTGTCCGCTTCCGGCAGGGATAGCTTAAAAAAACTTATCGAAGCGTTCCTTGTTGAGCCTCTTGGATCATCTTCTGATTAGCCAAGATCACGATCTCAACACGACGGTTCAACGAACGACCCTCGGGAGTGTCATTGCTAGCCACAGGATCATGTATACCTTTGCCTTCATAAACCATACGATCCGTACTTACCCCCTGCATCATCAGGTAATCGTAAACGCTCTTCGCACGTTTCTCGGACAAGGTCTGGTTATAATCCACCTTACCGGTGTTATCCGTAAAGCCGATGATTCGGATATCCGTATCCGGATTGGCCTTCAAACTGGTAGCGAAGTTACGCAAGGCACTCTTGGAAGCGTCGCTCAACGTACTCGAGTTCGTGGCAAACAAGATACCGGAGTCAAAAGTAACCTTCAAGGCCTCACCATTGTTCACGCTCTCGATCTTCGTGTCCTCAGGCAGGGTAGCTTCCAGCTCCTTCTTCTGCTTATCCATTTTCTTACCGATTAACGCACCGGCTGTACCACCTACGGCCGCACCGATCACGGCACCCAATGCGGTATTTCCGGCCAAGGCACCAACACCAGCTCCGACAGCGGCACCACCGCCTACACCGATCGCCGTACCCTTCGCCGTGTTATTCCACGTTCCGCAACTCGTAAACACCACTGCCATACATAGCAGTAAAACAGATAATAATTTAATGTTCCTCATCATCTTCTACAATTTCACTTAAACAACTTTATATATATAACAAATATCAATCAAACATGTTGATCGAATCGCAATATTCAAGTTCTCCTTGTACTATAAAAGTGATTTCCTCCGGTTCGAATTTGCCTACGCCGTCTTTCTGGGCGTTCTTAATTACATAATTTACAACCTCTTCCTCATCGATCTCGATCTCATCGTCGCCATCATCATCTAGCATGCCATTAGATTCATAGAAGTCGTAGATCAAGTCTACGATATAGTTGATATCGTCATTACTGAACTTTCCTTTCAGTTCTTGGGGAAGATAATTCTGGATAAATTTTACGGAATCATCCTCGTCATAAAGTAGCTCGTCATTGTTCGTGCTCATAATTAATCTTGTTTAATTGGTTTGAATAGCGGCAAATGTACGGAAATATTTTGATTTTATATCCCAAAAACAATTAAGCTTATTTACGGACGTGACTTAACAAAAGCAAATGCCCTTACTTGAACATAGTTCTAAAAGAACTTGAGTATCAAATGACTATATGTAAATAAATGATGGGGTGTATTTTGATTTTAACACAAATAAGACTGGCTTTAGTGTTTTTTGTGATCCATAAAGATATTGGAAGTCTCTTTGGGGTACTCGGTTGGAAATATATTCTTTCAAAGAAAATATCATGCGGAACAGTAAATTGCCCGGAAGCTATAAAAAATAATAGGTCTATATGATAATCAAGTATTTTTATTACCTTTGCTTCCTATAAAACCTAAGCTCTTTTAGAACTCAGTAAATGTATTAAATTATGATTACAATGGAACCTAAAATACAAAGTACCACAAGTACCCGAGCTCTCCGGAGCAAAATCGGGCTTATCAAGGCTTACTTATTCAAGACCTCATATGTAATCAGTCCAATCACGCCAAGCGATCTTAAACATTCCATGAAAGGTGCCTACAAATCATTCCTGTCTAAAACCGATCAAGCATACGGCCATTCCACGTCAACAATCAACCCCAAACTTTACCCTATTTCTACCTTTAAGCAAATGAGCCTCGTAGTAGTCCCGAGTTTCATGATAGAGTCCCCATTCGAGGTAGTGGCGATAGCTCTTATCGCCTTTCTACTTATCCTCCTTTCGATGAGGGAACATCGGCATAAGAAAGACATTCTTGACACCGAACGAAATATGGCCGAAGAAGTGATCCGCTTACGTGAGAAGGCGGAAGAATCAAACCGGTTGACAAGTGCTTTCCTCGCCAATATGAGCCATGAGATACGGACCCCATTGAATGCGATCGTAGGTTTCTCGACCCTTATCAGCGAAAGTGAGGATAAAGAGGAGATCAAAGAATTCGCTAAAATCATTCACGCAAACAATGAGCTACTCCTTAATTTAATCAATGACATACTCGATATGTCAAAAATAGAAGCCGGTATATTGGATTTCCTTTATACGGAAGTAGAGATTAACGAGCTTATACAAACCCTATGGCGGAGTTACCGATTCAAGATCAAGGAAGGAGTAGAATTCCGCACGGAACTGCCTGCGGAAAGCTACATTATCCATACTGAGAGAAACCGTTTATCCCAAGTACTGGCTAATTTCATCAATAATGCTTGCAAATACACTTTCGAGGGAATGATAACGATCGGATATGAAATAAGGAAAGACGATATTTATTTCTTTGTTACCGATACGGGAAAAGGGATAGCGGAAGAAAATATCTCCCGTGTTTTCGAGCGATTCGCTAAATTAGATTCCTTCACCCAAGGTACGGGGCTCGGGCTGTCTATCTGTGAATTAATCATTAAACATTTAGGTGGAGAGATCGGCGTGGAGTCAAGCGTTGGAAAAGGATCTACATTTTGGTGCACGGTTCCCACCCGGAAATAATCGCACCAAGCCGTATCTACCTATTAGTGAAAAATAAAAAGGCGGAATGATTCACATAGGATCATTCCACCTTCATTATTTTATAGAAACACCATGCTTAACGTCAAGTGTTCAAGTCTACTTTAGTTCTTAAATTCCAGACCATCGTCTTTCCTATCGATCACGATCGGACGGTTACGGTCTACCGTTCCACCCAGCAAAGCCTTTGACAACTCGTTCAAGACATACTTCTGAATGACACGTTTTACCGGACGGGCACCGAATTGAGGATCGAAGCCCTTGTCGGCGATAAAGTCCACGGCCTCGTTCGTGAAGTCCAAGGCGACACCGTTCGTAGCCAACATCTTCTTCACGCTGTTCAACTGCAAGGATACGATCTTGCGAATCTCCTCCTCGTTCAGCGGAGTAAACATGATGATATCGTCAATACGGTTCAAGAACTCCGGACGGATCGTCTTCTTCAACAGTTCCAGTACTTGGATCCTCGTCTCGTCTACCACCTTGTCATGCGTGGCGGGTGTCATCTTCTCGAAGTTCTCACGAATCAAGGAAGAACCTAGGTTACTTGTCATGATAATGATCGTGTTCTTGAAGTTGACAACGCGGCCTTTGTTATCCGTCAGCCGTCCATCATCCAAGACTTGCAACAAGATGTTGAATACATCCGGATGCGCCTTTTCGATCTCATCGAACAAGACAACCGAGTAAGGTTTCCGGCGAATCGCCTCCGTCAACTGTCCACCCTCATCGTAACCCACATATCCCGGAGGCGCACCGATCAAACGAGTCGCGCTGAATTTCTCTTGATACTCACTCATATCGATACGGGTCATCATATTCTCGTCATCGAACAGATACTCGGCCAACGCCTTGGCCAACTCCGTCTTACCCACACCGGTAGTACCGAGGAAGATGAAAGAACCGATCGGTCGTTTCGGATCCTGCAAGCCGGCACGACTACGACGAACCGCATCGGCGATAGCGTTGATCGCCTCTTCCTGACCAATCACACGGGTATGAAGCTCGGACTCCAGACGTAATAACTTATCTTTCTCGCTCTGCATCATCTTGCTGACCGGAATTCCAGTCCAACGGGATACCACATCGGCGATATCGTCGCTATCCACTTCCTCCTTGATCATAGCCGCGGCACCTTGCATCGTCTTCAACTTAGCCTGTACCTCCCTGATCTCCTCTTCCTTTTGCTTGATCTTACCGTAACGGATCTCAGCGACCTTGCCGTAATCACCCTCACGCTCCGCCTTATCAGCCTCAAACTTTAGGTTCTCGATATCGATCTTATCTTGCTGGATCTTATTGATCTGCTCCTTCTCGCTCTGCCACTGAGCCTTTTGCTTGGTCTCCTCCTCCTTCAAGTCGGCGATCTCCTTGTTCAGTTGCTCTAATTTCGACTTGTCGTTCTCACGCTTGATCGCCTCACGCTCGATCTCCAACTGTTTGATACGCCGGGAAACCTCATCCAACGACTCCGGTACGGAATCGATCTGCAAACGCAGACGGGCGGCGGCCTCATCCATCAAATCGATCGCCTTATCCGGCAAGAAACGATCCGTGATATAACGGGTAGACAACTGCACGGAAGAGATAATCGCATCATCCTTGATACGTACCTTATGGTGATTCTCGTATTTCTCCTTCAGACCACGAAGGATGGAGATCGTATCCAACTCACTCGGCTCGTCTACGATAACGGTCTGGAACCGACGCTCAAGCGCCTTATCCTTCTCAAAATACTTCTGATACTCATCCAACGTCGTGGCACCGATCGAACGTAGCTCACCACGAGCCAAGGCCGGTTTCAAGATGTTAGCTGCATCCATGGCGCCTTCGCCTTTACCGGCTCCTACCAAGGTATGGATCTCATCGATAAAGAGGATGATCTCACCCTCGGATTTCGTAACCTCGTTCACCACCGCTTTCAAACGTTCCTCGAACTCGCCTTTATATTTAGCTCCGGCGATCAATGCGCCCATATCCAACGAGAAGATCTGTTTAGACTTCAAGTTCTCGGGAACGTCACCCCGAACGATACGATGGGCCAACCCCTCAGCGATAGCAGTCTTACCTACACCCGGCTCACCGATCAAGATCGGATTGTTCTTCGTACGGCGGCTCAAGATCTGCAAGACACGGCGGATCTCCTCGTCACGTCCGATCACGGGGTCCAGTTTACCGCTACGGGCACGCTCGTTCAAATTGATGGCGTATTTTCCTAAGGCATCGTACGTCTCCTCGGCGGATTGGCTTGTCACCTTATTTCCTTTACGCAATTCCTCGATCGCTTGGCGTAACTCTTTCTCTGTCACGCCGGCGTCTTTCAATATCTGTGAAGCGGTGCTCTTTTCCGTGAACAACGCCAAGATGATCGGCTCCAACGATACATATTGATCCCCCATCTTAGAGGAATAATCGATCGCCTTCTGTAAGACAGCGTTCGACTCGCTAGAGAGATAGGGTTCGCCTCCCGAAACCTTAGGATAAGATTCGATTTGGCGATCCAGTACCATATTCAGGTTTTGAGCGTTTACCCCTAATTTCTGAAAGATAAAATTAGTAACACTCTCACCCGTCATAATGACAGCTTTCAACAAGTGAACCGGTTCGATAACCTGTTGATTATTTTTGGTAACCAACTGTACAGCTTGTTGAACAGCCTCCTGCGCCTTGATTGTAAAATTGTTTAAATTCATATATTTAAGCTCCTTTCTTATATTCTTTTCTAATTTATTTTACACTTATATCCTTACAAAAGAAATACCAAAACGAAAATATGACATTTTGTCTTAATATTATAAAACAGAATAGAGAACTCCCCGTCAAACCGTCCATTTCGGATGTCATTAGGACGTATCTTTTCAGAAAGAACAAAAGAGAGAGAAAAAGGTTTTGATAGTAAACACACAGTATCTAGGTAAAAACAGTCAATGTTCTCAAAAAAACACGTACAAGTTTTTCCGGAAACACGTACATGTTTTTTGAAATTCACGTACGTGTTTTTTTCGAGTGGTTATATCCTATAAATCCAACAATTTACGGATAGTCATTATAATACTTCCACGTATTCTCCCGTTTCCTGTTTCTCTTCTTGTCACGGGCACTTTTCCAGAAAATAGTCTCAAGTAAATCCTCTGCGTCGAAATAGACTCTTATGGTAGCAAGTACCCCTCCCCTTCGCTGGCCATCCTTCACGACATCCGAGTATATATTAGTCAGTTTTACGTTGGCAGCCATAGGAACCTTACCTACCTTAAACTCTTTCCAATCCTGATTCTTAGGGAGCCTAATCGTGTGCGCTTGCTTCTGTATGGCCAATGAACGGGAAGGTGACTTAAAATTCAGCAGCATGAATAGGACTGGGGTAATCGAATCATGATTAGTCAACCTACGTAAAGTATCTAACTGTACATATTCCGAGAAGTCTTTCGTAATCGGCAACTCACTTGGTGAGGATAACATATGGGTTCCCGGTTGATCGGGTCGTAGAAAAGTCCCGCTTTCTATCGCCTTCTGAAACTCAGGATTCAAACGTATCTCCTCCTTGCCGGATAAAAATTCTTGCAGGCGCAAAGAATCCTGTTCCGTCCACTGCGCATGGGCCATCGTAGGTAGGATGAATACTATCAAAAGGAATATAGGTCGCATCTTCACGTCTCTCATCTTCATAATCCTCATTACATTTCTATCACCAAGACTCATTCCTCCATTAAATCCCCCATTCGAGTCGAGATACTTTAAGATTTATTGGGATACTTATACCCTATTTGAATCTTAATATGGATTACCTTTATGCGATCAATCCAAATCCAATATAGATATGTTGATATTATTATCTCCGGCTAAGACAATGACCGGGACATCCAAGATAAAAGCGCCGCAAGGCACGACTCCACGTTTCCAGCAAGAGGCGAACGAGATCGCCCTGCATATGACCCAATTTCCCATTGACGAATTAAGTCGTATCCTCAAGCTCAGCCCGAAACTGGCGGCGGAATGTTACCACAGATACCAAGATTTTCATGCGGAAGACAACCAGCCCTTACAAGCGATACTCGCCTATACCGGTGTCGTATTCAAGAATATCAGCCCGAAAGACTTCACGGAGGAGGATTTTCTTTTCTCGCAAGAACATATGCGTTTCGTATCGGGATGCTACGGGTTACTTCGCCCATTAGACCTTATCAAGCCTTACCGGATGGAGTTCGACGTAAAAATCCCGGAACTAGGCGACGGGAATATGTACACCTTCTGGAAGGACAGGCAAACAAATATATTAATCCATGACGTCCGACAGGGAGACGGAATCCTACTGAATCTAGCCAGCTTGGATATCCAACCCTCTTTCCAGTGGAAGGAGGTGGAGCGATCCGTCCGGATCATCACGCCCGAGTTCAAGATCTGGAAGAACGGCAAAGCGGAGACGATCGTGATCTACGCCAAGATGTGCCGGGGACAAATGAGCCACTATCTCATAAAGAACCGGATTTCTGACCCGGAGGCATTAAAAGCATTCACATGGGAAGGCTTTTCCTATAAAGAATCCATGTCCGAGGGGGATAATTGGGTATTTCTACAAGAATAATTCTAGGCTTATCCAATAAAATCAGATGATCTACGTTTTATAAGAACAATTCGTAAAAATCATAAAAAGGTTTATCCTTCTTTAATTTAGCGGTGATATGAAAAGAACCTTTACATATTTATTACTACTTGTTCTATTGGTTTGCGGAAAGCAAGCCTATAACCTGTTAATCTCGAATGAATCGATCCGGAGCAACCCTACCGGAGCCTTGTCTGACATCGCGGATGAGGTAATCGCCATTCCATTACAGGACTCAGGGACGCATTCGATCAAGGAGGCCAAGTATATCCGTCAAGAGGGAGACAACCTATTCCTTATCAGCAATGAGACGCTTTACCGTTTCAATCGCAAGGGAGAATTTATCTGTCGCATCACCCATCCGGATGACATACGGGTAGCGGGGTATGTAGTGAACCCGGCCAACCAGCAGCTGATCGTACTTGGAAACACGGACGATATTTTCTATTACTCATTCAATGGTGATCTCCTTACCCGCAAGAAACTGAAATGCGACCTTCCGGAGAATAGGCATATGCTATCCATATCCATGCACAATAACCGGATATTTACCACCGAGGAATGTATTCATGGGGATACGGCAGGGAAAA
>OAZX01001022.1_pt1 | contig 9619 bp, 10 predicted proteins | sample 1495341 | NCBI WGS metagenome assembly OAZX01 (sample SAMEA2580119, study PRJEB22360) | human gut metagenome | biome: human gut; feature: human-associated habitat; material: faeces | place: Denmark | collected 2008/2010 | reverse complement strand
GCAGACCAATGTGGTTTCTGTACTACCGGTATGATGATGAGTGCCATCGCATTAAAGCGTAGAAATCCTAATGCCAGTGATGATGAAATCCGAGAATACTTGATTGGCAATCTCTGTCGCTGTACCGGCTATGAGTCGCAGCTCCGCGGTGTTCGTAAGTATCTACAAGGAGGTTTATAATGAAGCACATTGGTAAGTCTTATGATAAAGTCGATGCCAAGGGCATACTCAGTGGTAAACCTTCTTATACAGGCGATTTTGTGCCAAAAGATGCCCTCATTATTAAGGTATTGCGTAGTCCCCATGCACAGGCGAAAATTAAATCCATTGACACATCTAAAGCTAAATTAATCCCTGGTGTAGAGGCTATTTTTACCTATGAAGATGTACCGAACACGCGTTTTACTTTAGCAGGTCAAACCTATCCAGAGCCATCTGCCTATGATGCGTTGATTCTCGATTCTGTAGTTCGCTATGTAGGTGATGAAGTGGCCCTCATCGTGGCTAAAGATGAAGCTACTGCATTGAAGGCGATGCCTCTCATTAAGGTTGAATACGAGGTGCAAAAACCGGTGCTTGATTTACGCACGGCTATGGACCATGAAACAGTAGTTCATCCAGAAGATGATATTCTCAATCACATTCCAGTAGGACAAGACTATAAACGCAATATTTGTGTATCGTACCATAAGCGTGTTGGTGATATTGAAGGGGAACTTGCTAAATGCGATTATGTCGTAGAAGGCACATATTTCGACCAAGCTACGCGTCAATCTGCAATGGAACCATTCCAAAGCTTTGGCTATATTGATCATTTAGGACGTATTGTCATCGTTAGCTCTACGCAAATCGTGTTCCATGTGCGCCGTCATATTGCACGAGCACTAGGAATTCCTGCATCTAAAATCCGCGTTATTAAACCTCGCATTGGCGGTGGTTTTGGATCGAAACAAACGGCTTGTACCGAATTGATGACAGCATTTGTAACCTGGAAATTACAAAAGCCATGTTATTTGCTATATGATAGAACCGAAGCACAAACTTGTTCTACTACACGTCATGCTCGTGAATGGTATATTCGCGTAGGTGCTACAAAGGATGGCATTATCCAAGTTATTGACATGGATTCCATTACCGATGCAGGTGCTCATGCAACCCACTGCTTTACGACAACCACAGCGGGGGAACATAAATCCGTGCCATTGTATAACAAGGCAAAAGCAGTACACTATGGCACCGAAGGGGTTTACATGAACCATACGCCGGGCGGTGCCTTTCGTGGCTATGGTGCTACAGAAGCTTTGTGGCCGTTGGAGTGTGCTGTTAACCGATTAGCTGATGAAATGGGAATCGACCCAGCAGAACTTCGTCAAAAGAATCTAATTGCTGCCGGTGAACGCAGCTTAGTATATGATCCTGATGAAATTATGGATTCTGGACTATTCCAGGAAACCGTAAATAAGGTTAAGGAAATGGCTCGTTGGGATGAGCGTCCTCATAGTTGGGACATTGATGAGCGCTATCGCGGCGGTTTGGGGATGGCTCTTGCTTTACAAGGGTCCGGTGTTGCTAATATCGATGTAGCATCCGTAGAAATTCGTCTTGGCGATGATGGTAACTACACATTGTATACGGGCTCTTCCGATATGGGGATGGGGGCTAATACAATTCTTACACAAATGGCTTGTGAAGCCCTTGGTTGCCCTATGGAATCTATGACGGTTGTCGAATCTGATACGGATATCGTACCATTTGATCCGGGTTCATACGCATCGAGCACGACCTATGTAACGGGTACAGCGGCGAAAATGGCGGCTGAAGAACTGAGAGAAAAGATAATCCATAAATTAGCGCAATTTATGGAGGTTAAACCAGAAGATATTGATTTTGACGGCTTAGTAGGTGTGACTAAGGATGGTACAAAGAAAATGTCCATTCAAGAACTAGCACCTAAGCTATTAGTCGGAATTACATCCGAACAATTAACGGGGTTCGCAACATGGGGTAGTCATACATCTCCACCACCATTCATGGCGTCTATCGCTGAAGTTAAGGTAGATAAACAAACGGGACAAATTATACCGTTACATATGTATAATTGTGTAGACTGTGGAACCGTTGTGAATCCTAAATTAGCGCGTGTACAGGTTGAAGGCGGCGCAGTACAAGCTATTGGTATGGCTTTGTATGAAGACGTTAGATACTCTAGTAATGGTCGTTTAGAAACTAATAATTTTATGACCTATAAAATTCCTACACGTCAAGATATTGGTGAATTACATACAGCCTTTGTTGAATCATATGAGGAAAGTGGTGCATATGGTGTTAAATCCATCGGTGAAATTGTTATTAATACAGCTTGTCCCGCAATACAACATGCTGTAAAAAATGCAGTTGGTGCGGATATTCGTACATTACCTATGACACCAGAGAAGGTATTTATGGGGATGGACGAGAAATATAAAGTATAACCATTTCTACATTCCTAAAGGGGGCCTCGTGCTATGACATCACAAACGCAGTACTGGAATCGTCTTATCCAACCTGGCATTGTCGCATTGGTTGGGGCTGGCGGCAAAACAACGGTCTTATCTAAGCTAGTCGAGTATGGTCGGTTGCAAGGACAACCTATCGTAGTGACGACTACAACACAGTTGTATGAATCACAAGTGGCTCAATATGAACCTATTTATACAAAGGATATCAACGATGTTGATGAATATTGTACAAAACGTATTCAACAAGGTTATTGTGGTGCCTGGTTTAATGGTATTACACGAACTAAGGTTGATGCTGTAGATTGTGAAAGCATAGATGGCCTTAGTGCGTTACATCCAAACTGGCAAATCGTTGTTGAAGCGGATGGAGCCAAAGAGAAATGGCTTAAGGCACCAAAACATACGGAACCTGTTATCCCAAGTCAAACAAAGACGACTATAGGGGTGGTGAACCTTCAAATGCTGGGCGCATCCCTTGATGAAGATCATGTACATAATTTAGAATTAGTTCAATCCATTGTACATCGCGAAGAAGGTGCCATTGTAACACCTCATATGCTTGCTCAAATCGTGCTTCATAAACAAGGGCTATTCCAATATAGTAAGGGCAAGAAAATCTTGTTCTGCACTGGTTATGACACGGTACAACATCGTATTATTGATGATTTCATAAGTCATGTGGTAGATAGTGATATCACGGCCATTGTGTTGGCTGATGGGTATAAGGCTAGTTGTGAAATTCGTCGTATTATTCAATGTCGCTAGGTAGCAAAATGGAATATAAGACAGGTGAAAGCGCTCCCTTAGGGGGCGCCCTTTCACGAGAAATACCCCATATTGGTGTTGTTTTATTAGCAGCAGGTCAGTCGCGACGGATGGGAAACAATAAACAATTACTCCCGTGGCGCGGAAAGACGATTCTTGATGCTGTATGTCATGCATTACAAATTGGATGGAAACGAACTAATCCTTCATGGTATTTAAAAACCTACCCAATGGTTGCCGTTACAGGTGGGGACCATGATATTGACCATATTGCTAGCAGTTATGGATTTTCTATTATTCATAACGAATGTTCTGATTTAGGTCAAGGCACATCCATCGCATTAGGCGTGAAATACTTGATGAATGAATTTGGCACACGAGCTTTAGATGGTATTATTTGCTCTGTGTCTGATCAACCGTTACTGAATCCAATGGTTGTTGAACAACTCATTACTAGCTTTCAACAGCATAGGGATGAAACAAATAGGACAATCGTAGTACCTAAATATGGAACAACTCAACATCCTGGTAATCCAGTTTTATTTGGTGCACATTGGTTTGAGGACTTGCAACACATCGAGGGTGATCAAGGTGGACGAACGATCATTCGTGGTGTGGGGCAAAATTTTGTAGAATATGTAAGTATTATTCCTGAATGGGGATTTGATATAGATACGCCAGAGGATTATAACGATTTGCAACATCGTGAAAGTGAGGGTGTATGAAGCCTTTGATACTTGTGCGCGGAGGCGGCGATATCGCTTCCGGTGCAATTTATAGATTGAGACGTGCAGGGTACCCTGTAGTAGTTAATGAAATTGCTATACCTACTATGATTCGCAGAGAGGTGAGTTATGGTAATGCTGTTCACTGTGGTGAAATGATTCTTGAACGGTTGGTTGCACGTCATGTGTGTATCGGTGAAATTCAGGATACGTTATCACAAGGTGTGATTCCTGTTGTAACATCGTCCTATGAAGAGTTATTAGATCAACTGCATCCGGATGTTGTTGTAGATGCCATTTTGGCTAAAAAGAATTTGGGAACTACTAGACTCGATGCGCCATTTGTTATTGGTGTAGGTCCTGGATTTAGCGCTGGCCGCGATGTGAATGTAGTCATCGAAACTATGCGTGGCCATAATTTAGGACGCTGCATTTATGATGGTGAAGCGCAACCAAATACGGGTATTCCTGGCAATGTGGGTGGTTATACCCATGAACGGGTGATTCATTCGCCAAAGGCAGGGGTATTTACAGCTAAACGTCATATTGGTGACGAGGTGCAAGCTAACGAAGTGATTGGTTATGTCGATGAAGAACCGGTGCGAGCTAAGATTACCGGTACGTTACGGGGCATTTTAAAAACGGGACTCATCGTTTCTGATCATTTTAAATTGGCTGATGTGGATGCTCGCTGTGAGGAATCGCATTGTTATAGTATTTCTGACAAATCCCTCGCTGTTGGCGGCGGTGTCTTAGAGGCTGTTACAGCATGGGACTATGAAAGGAATAAAGATGGAAAGCATTTATGATATTATGAAAGACCGATTACAGGTGATGGAGCCAACATTTTTGGTGACCATCCTATCGGGGCCTCGCCAAGGGGATAGAACTATCTATAATCAGGATGGGGATATATTATATGGTGACGCTATAGAAGGCTTTACACTAAATAGAGTCAAGCCGAATGCTTTATGTGTATTTGGTAGCACTGAATGTTTTGTTGAACCTGTTGAAAAGGATCCATCTGTACTTGTCCTTGGGGCTGGCCATGTAAGCCGTGCCATTACTGATTTATTATTATTTATCGGATGTCGTGCTACTGTTGTTGATGATCGACCTGAATATGTGGTGCCTGAATTCTTTGATGAGCGTGTAACAAGAAAATGTTTGCCTTTGGATGATTTTAGAGACAAGTTACCTCTTGATGAATATAATGGATTTATTATCGTTACGAGAGCCCATGAATTCGATAACACATGCCTTGAACAATTGAGAGATCAACTGCCTACTTATATGGGTGTTATGGGCAGTCAACAACGCATTCATTATGCATTAGAAAATTTGAAAGCCAAAGGTTGGACGCAAGAGGAACTCGATATGATCTATGCTCCTATTGGCCTAGATTTAGGTGCTCAAACACCAGAGGAAATTGCTTTATCTATCGTCAGTGAATACCTTGCTGTTGTACGAGGTAAACAAGGTCAGTTTTTACGCAGAAAGAGAGTTGTAAGTCATGAATCGTGAGTTTGTAGAATATTTGAGTCAACGTACAGATGAAACACTAGCAGTGGCAACAATTCTTCATACGGCTGGTTCTACGCCTCGTAAAGCAGGTACCTCGATGGTTGTATTCCCTGATGGATCTATTTTTGGCACTATTGGCGGTGGCCGAGCAGAAAATGAAATACGCCTCAGTGCTATTGATTCCATGAAGAAGAAGGAGCAACATCGACGTATTGAAGTAAAATTAAATGATGATATAGCCGTAAAAGAAGGCATGGTCTGTGGCGGTTGCATGGATGTATGGATTAAAACGCAGAATGTATGACTTCGTTTTAAATTTACAGTGCTCATAAAATGCGATAAAATATAAGGTACAGCTAATGTAATGGCTGTACCTTATTATTTTGTATAAGGAGTTGCACATATGCATTTTGAAGCCCTCATACATACCTTTAGAATCCTCGATCTCATCGATATCTTGACGGTTGCTATCGGTATTTACTATATGTATAAACTCTTAAAGGATACACGTGCTGTAGCCTTGCTAAAAGGGTTATTATTTTTGGCTATTTTGAATGTTTTAAGCCATGTAATGAATCTGTATGTTATTAACTGGATTCTCCAACAAGGGATGACCGTTATCCTCTTTGCGTTACCTGTCGTGTTCCAACCGGAATTACGTCGTGCCCTAGAGCAACTTGGGCGTGGCCGTATTTTTAGTAAAGCACAGAATGTAAACGAAGAAGAAATGGACATGGCTATCAATGAAGTGATGGCTGCCGCCCGCGTTATGTCTCCTGGACACACAGGCCGCGTTATGTCTCGTGAACATACAGGGGCTCTCATCGTATTTGAACGCGAGGTAGGCTTAAACGACTTTATTGATACAGGCATTATCGTAGACGCCGTACTCAGTCGGGAATTAATTAAAAATATTTTCGTTCCTAGTACACCTCTTCATGATGGGGCTATGATTATCCGTAATGGCCGCATTCAGGCTGCAGGTTGTCTATTGCCGCTTACCGAGGACCGTACATTGAGTACCGAACTTGGTACACGTCATCGCGCGGCTATCGGTCTGTCTGAACAAACAGATGCAGTTGTCGTTGTTGTCAGCGAAGAAACGGGTGTCATTTCTTATACCTATGGCGGACATATTTATCGTCACTTACCAGAAGATCAAATTAAAGAGGCCCTTCGTACATTTATGGAAAGACCTCGTCAAAATATTACGAGCATGTGGAAATGGGGTGGCAAGAAATGATGATTCATTTGAAACGCAACTGGCCTGCAAAAATACTTTCATTATTGGCAGCCATCGTCATGTGGTTTTTTATTATGCGCGACCAAAATCCTGTGATGGAGGTTTCCTATACGGTGCCTGTACAGGTGCAAAATTTGGCAGCTAATTACATCATAGAGGATGCACCTCAATATGTACGCGTTACGCTTAGTGGGCCACGCGATACGATTATTAATTTGAAGTCTGAAAACCTTAAGGCTTATATAGATGCGTCAGGGGTTTCGACGGGTCAAAATAATGTAACCATCCATTTCAATCCACCATCGGGGATGAGCATAGTTGAAATCAAACCTGATACGGTAACGATTAATGTTGATGAATTTGCGTCAAAGAAATTACCTGTTGAAATTGTGCCAATTGGACAAATTCCGGATAATGTAGCATTAAAATCGGTTACAGTCATTCCGAAGGAAGGTACGGTATCTGGTCGCAAACAACAAGTAATGGCTGCCACACGGGTTGTCATGAAGGTTAATGTGGCCGGTCAAACTAAAAACTTTAGTGCTGTTGCTGATTTGGAAGCTTGGGATAATGCGGGCAATGTGCTCGATCTAAATATTAGCCCAACACAAGGTCAAGCACAGTATGAATTAAATTTACTTAGAAAAGATAAAGCCGTACCTATTTCGGCAATAACCGTAGGTCAAGTAGCGGATGGTTATGAAGTCAAAGGTATTACGATTAAGCCTGTACAAGTAACAATTACAGGTCGTGAAGAAATGGTAGATTCTGTTTCGGATCTTAAGACGGAATCTATTGATATAAGTAATGCTACGGCACCTATTGATGGTACCTATAATATAGTAATTCCTGATGGCCTTACTAGTAAGATGACTACGGTTCATGTAACAGTGGATATACAAAGAAAAGCATAGATATGATAAGAATAATAAATCTTCGCGTAGCCGTTACCGTAAAGGCTACGATTGAGGAAATAGTAGAAAAGAAATACCCTCAACTAAAGGGATATATACAGAAAATTCATGTGGTGAGACGTGCCGTAGATGCTCGTAAGAAACCCAATATTGTATTTGTGTATACTCTTTTTGTAGAGGCTCAACATGAAGAAAAAATCATTAACAAAAGGATGTTACCTTATTTACACCTGAGGATCCAGAACCGATTGCCATTGGTGATAGACCTCTAGCACATAGACCTGTTGTGATGGGCTTTGGTCCTGCAGGTATGATGGCGGCCTTTTACTTAGCACGTGAAGGCTATCGCCCTATCGTGTTAGAACGGGGACAAGATGTAGATACTCGTGCAAAGGATGTGGAAACATTTTGGAAAACGGGATCCTTTAAACCGGAATCAAATGTTCAATTCGGTGAAGGTGGGGCCGGTACATTTTCTGATGGTAAATTGACTACGCGCGTCACGCATCCGCGGTTGCATGAAATTTCAAAATACTTTGTAGAATTCGGGGCACCGGAAGAAATCCTATACAAGCATAAACCTCACGTAGGAACAGATAAATTACGTCATATGGTAAAAGCCATGCGTGAGCGCATTATCGAATGGGGCGGCGAAGTCCGCTTTGGAGCTAAGGTAACCGATGTATTTGTTAATCAGGACCATGTGGTCGGTATCGAGGTGAATGGTGCGGAACGTATTGATACGACTTTAGTTTTATCTGGTGTAGGTCATAGCGCGCGAGATACGTATGAAATGTTATTTAAACGCGGTGTCGATATGGTGGCTAAACCATTTGCTATCGGTGTTCGCATTGAACATCCTCAAGATGTCATAGATCAATCTCAGTACGGTGTGGATCCAAAGAGCCTAGGTTTAGGGGCTGCTGAGTATTCCTTGGTATATCATGATAAGGAATCGGGGCGTACGGCCTATAGCTTCTGTATGTGTCCTGGTGGGCAAGTGGTCGCATCTGCATCCGAACCGGGCGGTGTTGTAACCAATGGTATGAGCTTGTATGCCCGTGACAGCGGCGTTGCAAATAGTGCTATCGTCGTAAACGTAGGCCCTGATGATTTTGGTACCCATCCTTTAGATGGCGTGGCATTTCAACGAGAATGGGAACGCAAGGCTTATAAATTGGGTGGTTCAAACTTTAATGCACCGGCTCAAACGGTAGGTTCTTTCTTAGGCCAGGCTGATGCGCCGTCTGTTGAAAGCAGTATACATAGTTATGAACCTCATATCGTAGATTGCGATTTGCACCAGTGTTTACCTGATTATGTATCGTCTGTTTTAGAACGGGCCTTACCGTATTGGGGACGCCGTATCAAAGGTTTTGATAACCCTGAAATCTGTATGACCGGCGTTGAAACGCGCACATCTTCACCGCTTCGTATGGGACGTGATGATAATCGCGTATCCACTACAGTCGGTGGCTTTTACCCGATGGGGGAAGGTGCAGGCTATGCGGGTGGCATCATGAGTGCCGCCTTGGATGGTGCAGAAACGGCGATAGCGTGCATGAGCATGTATGCAAAACCTAATGAATGATACTTTCACAAATAGATTTATACATTTATGTGCTATGGTGAAAGCTCAACCTGGATTTTATAAATTGTACAAACTCGTGTGATATAATACACACAACATAGATTGAAATACATTCGTTTGTAGACGGAGGAGAATATGGCTCGATTATTTGGTACTGATGGTGTACGTGGCGTTGTTAATGAATTTTTAACACCTGAATTGGCATACCATTTGGGGCGTGCAGCGGCAACACATTTTGGTAAAGAAAAAGAACATCCTACATTTTTAATTGGTAGAGATACGCGTATCTCTGGTTCCATGTTGGAATGCGCGTTGGCATCTGGCATCTGTTCTGTAGGCGGTAATGTAGTTATGGCGGG
>OAZX01001016.1_pt1 | contig 9682 bp, 10 predicted proteins | sample 1495341 | NCBI WGS metagenome assembly OAZX01 (sample SAMEA2580119, study PRJEB22360) | human gut metagenome | biome: human gut; feature: human-associated habitat; material: faeces | place: Denmark | collected 2008/2010 | reverse complement strand
TAATATCATTTTCATAAGAACCCCCAATGGCTGGATTAGCCGCATCAGATACAATTTATCCATTTACTCAAGCTGAAAACGTTTGGTTACCAAATAAAAAAGATATTATAGAGCAAGCTAAGGCAACTTTAGAATTCTAATTATTAAAAAAGCAAACGTAAAAATATCAATCAAATAAAGTTTACATTTAGTTGTAAGGTTTTCCTTACCTTACAACTTTTGTATAAATTTTCAATAATTTAAATACGTAAATCTTAGGAGGACAAGAACGTGGCATTTGAATTTAGATTACCCGATATCGGGGAAGGTATCCACGAAGGTGAAATTGTTAAATGGTTTATTAAAGCCGGCGATACAATTGAAGAAGATGATGTATTAGCAGAAGTTCAAAATGATAAATCTGTAGTAGAAATTCCTTCTCCAGTAAGTGGTACTGTTGAAGAAGTGTTAGTAGATGAAGGAACAGTGGCAGTAGTAGGAGATGTCATCGTTAAAATTGATGCACCTGATGCAGAAGAAATGCAATTTAAAGGTCATGGCGATGATGAGGATTCTAAGAAAGAAGAAAAAGAACAAGAATCACCAGTGCAAGAAGAAGCTTCATCAACTCAATCACAAGAAAAGACAGAAGTAGATGAAAGTAAAACTGTTAAAGCGATGCCGTCAGTGCGTAAGTATGCACGTGAAAATGGTGTCAATATTAAAGCTGTAAATGGTTCTGGTAAAAATGGACGAATCACAAAAGAAGACATCGATGCATACTTAAATGGTGGTAGTTCCGAAGAAGGTTCAAACACTAGCGCAGCATCTGAATCAACTTCTAGTGATGTCGTTAATGCTTCTGCAACACAAGCATTACCAGAAGGCGACTTCCCTGAAACTACAGAAAAAATACCTGCAATGCGCAAAGCAATTGCTAAAGCAATGGTTAATTCTAAACACACTGCACCTCATGTTACATTAATGGATGAAATTGATGTGCAAGAATTATGGGATCACCGTAAGAAATTTAAAGAAATTGCTGCTGAACAAGGTACAAAACTTACTTTCTTACCATATGTTGTTAAAGCATTAGTTTCTGCACTTAAAAAATATCCAGCACTTAATACTTCTTTCAATGAAGAAGCTGGAGAGGTTGTACACAAACATTACTGGAATATTGGTATTGCTGCAGATACGGATAAAGGATTATTAGTACCAGTAGTTAAACATGCCGATCGTAAATCAATATTCGAAATTTCTGATGAAATTAATGAACTAGCTGTAAAAGCACGTGATGGTAAATTAACTTCAGAAGAAATGAAAGGTGCAACATGCACAATTAGTAATATCGGTTCCGCTGGTGGACAATGGTTCACTCCAGTTATCAATCACCCAGAAGTAGCTATCTTAGGAATTGGCCGTATCGCTCAAAAACCTATCGTTAAAGATGGAGAAATTGTAGCTGCACCAGTGTTAGCTTTATCATTAAGCTTTGACCATAGACAAATCGATGGTGCTACTGGACAAAATGCTATGAATCACATTAAACGCTTATTAAATAATCCAGAATTATTATTAATGGAGGGGTAAAAACATGGTAGTTGGAGATTTCCCAATTGAAACAGATACTATTGTAATAGGAGCAGGTCCAGGTGGATATGTCGCAGCCATTCGCGCGGCTCAATTAGGACAAAAGGTAACAATCGTTGAGAAAGGTAATTTAGGTGGTGTATGCTTAAACGTTGGTTGTATACCTTCAAAAGCATTACTACATGCTTCTCATCGCTTTGTTGAAGCGCAAAATTCAGAAAACTTAGGGGTAATTGCTGAAAGCGTTTCGTTAAACTATCAAAAAGTTCAAGAATTCAAGACTTCTGTAGTTAATAAATTAACTGGCGGTGTTGAAGGACTTTTAAAAGGTAACAAAGTAGAGATTGTTAGAGGTGAAGCTTATTTCGTTGATAACAATAGTTTACGTGTCATGGACGAAAAGAGTGCTCAAACTTACAATTTCAAACATGCGATTATAGCTACAGGTTCAAGACCAATTGAAATTCCAAATTTTGAATTTGGTAAACGTGTTATCGATTCAACAGGAGCTTTAAATCTACAAGAAGTACCTAACAAACTAGTTGTAGTTGGTGGCGGATATATCGGTTCTGAATTAGGTACTGCTTTTGCAAACTTTGGCTCTGAAGTTACTATCCTTGAAGGTGCAAAAGATATTTTAGGCGGATTTGAAAAGCAAATGACACAACCTGTTAAAAAAGGTATGAAAGAAAAAGGTATCGAAATCGTTACTGAAGCAATGGCAAAATCTGCAGAAGAAACTGAAAATGGTGTCAAAGTAACTTATGAGGCAAAAGGTGAGGAACAAACTATCGAAGCTGATTATGTATTAGTTACAGTTGGCCGTCGCCCTAATACTGATGAATTAGGATTAGAAGAACTTGGTCTGAAATTTGCTGATCGTGGATTACTAGAAGTGGACAAACAAAGTCGTACTTCTATTGAAAATATCTTTGCGATTGGAGATATTGTACCTGGATTACCATTAGCTCACAAAGCTAGTTATGAAGGTAAAGTTGCTGCTGAAGCGATAGATGGTCAAGCCGCAGAGGTAGACTATATTGGTATGCCAGCAGTTTGCTTTACAGAACCAGAATTAGCACAAGTTGGTTATACTGAAGCTCAAGCAAAAGAAGAAGGTTTATCAATTAAAGCTTCTAAATTCCCTTATGCAGCTAATGGACGAGCTTTATCATTAGATGATACAAATGGTTTTGTTAAGTTAATTACACTTAAAGAAGATGATACGCTTATTGGAGCACAAGTTGTAGGTACTGGCGCATCTGATATTATCTCTGAATTAGGTTTAGCTATTGAGTCAGGTATGAATGCTGAAGATATCGCATTAACTGTACATGCACACCCAACTTTAGGTGAAATGACAATGGAAGCTGCTGAAAAAGCAATTGGTTATCCAATTCATACTATGTAATTACTAGTTAATAATGATAAATGTATATAAATTAATATGATTTATTTATGATTTGTACGTATATTACTTTTTCGTTTGTATAGTCACGGACTGGCAAAGACATACGTATCTTAAATCATTTCAAAATACCCTTAGCGTTTAGCTACTCTAAATAATAGCAATCTGCTAGGGGTATTTATTCATGGTGGGATAGAATTCAAAAATGGATTTTATCCCATCTTTTTATGCCAATAAAGGTATACTGTGTTATTTTTAATATATCTAAATGTGAAAAATAAAAGTATATGAAGGAGAGGACACTATGGAATATCAATATCCATTAGATTTAGATTGGACTAATGATGAAATGATGAAAGTAATTCATTTCTTTAATAAAATCGAAAATTATTATGAGGCATCTGTAAAAGGTGACGAAGTTGTAAATGCTTATAAAAATTTTAAACATATTGTGCCTGGAAAAGCTGATGAAAAACAGATTTTTAAAGAATTTGAAAATAAAAGTGGTTATAATAGTTACAAAGTAGTTCAAGAAATTAAAAAAAATCCAAATCAAACTTTATTTAGTAAAGATTTCGACTAACTTTTTCTATTAAATCCACAATAATAAGTTAATATAAAACTATTGATTACGTAGCTATATTCTGTTATTTTTATTAAGCATTAAACAAAATGTTTGATATAAGTAAACATGATATAGCTTTTTTAGGTGGTTAGAAAGATGGATATTGGATACAAATTACGTAATTTAAGAAGAATAAAAAATTTGACACAAGAGGAATTAGCAGAGCGAACTGATTTATCAAAAGGATATATATCACAAATTGAAAGTAATCATGCTTCACCTAGTATGGAAACATTTTTAAATTTAATAGAAGTACTTGGTACTTCTGCAAGTGACTTTTTTAAAGAACCGTCAGATGAGAAGGTACTTTATAAGAAGAAGGAACAGACCATTTATGATGAGTATGATAAAGGTTATATCTTGAACTGGCTTGTAGCGAATTCTAATGAATTTGACATGGAACCATTAATCCTAACTTTACGACCAAATGCCTCATATAAAAACTTTAAACCATCTGAATCAGATACTTTTATCTATTGTTTAAATGGTGAAGTATCACTTCAATTAGGAAATCAAGTATATAAAGCTTGTAAAGAAGATGTACTTTATTTTAAAGCGAAAGATAAACATCGCTTATATAACGAAACAGATAAAGAAGTGAAGGTTTTAATCGTTGCCACAGCTTCATATTTATAGGAGGAAACTGTATGAATCCATTGCTTTCTTTTAAAGATGTCAGTAAGGGCTTTGAAGATGTACAAATACTAAATGAAATTAATATTGATATTGAACCAGGCTATTTTTATACACTATTAGGTCCCTCAGGTTGTGGAAAAACAACAATTTTAAAACTCATAGCAGGATTTGAATATCCCGATAGTGGAGATATTATATATAAAGATAAACCTATTGGTAAAATGCCACCGAATAAGCGTAAGGTAAATACTGTATTCCAAGACTATGCATTGTTTCCACATTTAAATGTATTCGACAATATTGCATATGGTTTAAAATTAAAAAAATTAAGTAAGTCAGAAATTAAGCGTAAGGTTACTGAAGCACTTCAGTTGGTGAAATTAAGTGGTTATGAACATAGGCAAATACAAGGTATGAGTGGTGGACAAAAACAACGTGTAGCCATAGCACGGGCAATTGTTAATGAGCCTGAAATATTATTATTAGATGAGTCTTTATCCGCATTAGATTTAAAATTACGAACTGAAATGCAATATTTATTGAGAGAACTTCAATCCCGTTTAGGTATAACCTTTATATTTGTAACTCATGATCAAGAAGAGGCCTTAGCATTAAGTGATTATATTTTTGTTATGAAAGATGGCAAAATTCAACAATTTGGCACACCAATAGATATATACGATGAACCAGTTAACCGATTTGTTGCTGATTTTATAGGAGAGTCCAACATAGTTCACGGTACAATGGTTGAAGATTTTGTCGTTAATATTTATGGTCAAAATTTTGATTGTGTAGATATGGGAATAAAAGAAAATAAAAAAGTTGAAGTTGTAATTAGACCCGAAGACATTTCACTTGTTTCACAAAATGATGGGCTATTTAAAGCCAAAGTTGATTCTATGCTATTTAGAGGTGTACATTATGAAATTTGTTGTAAAGATAGAAAAGGGTATGAATGGGTAATACAATCAACAAAAAAAGCTAATGTAGGTAGTGAAGTAGGTCTGTATTTTGAACCAGAAGCAATACACATCATGGTACCAGGTGAAACTGAAGAAGAATTTGATAAGCGAATTGAAAGTTATGAGGACTATCATCATGCATAATATCAATAAATGGTTACTGGTTCCTTACTTATTATGGATGGTTATATTTATTATCATTCCAGCCATTTTACTTGTTTACTTTTCTTTTATAGATATTCATGGTCACTTTAGTTTCACAAATTATGAGCAGGTATTTTCAACAAGATATTTAAAAATGTTTATTGATTCAATATGGTATGCCGCTTTAATTACTATGATTACCTTAATAATAAGTTACCCAGCTGCGTACTTTATTTCTTATTCAAGATTTCAAAATATACTGCTTATGTTGTTAATTATCCCTACTTGGATTAATTTACTTCTTAAGACCTATGCATTTATTGGTTTGTTGGGGCATGATGGAGTTATTAACCAAGCTCTACATATATTTCAAATACCTAAATTAAATTTGTTGTTTACAAGTGGTGCATTTTTATTGGTGGCGAGTTATATTTATATCCCATTTATGATTTTGCCTATATTTAACAGCATGAAAGCAATTCCTAACAATATTTTGCAAGCCTCTAATGATTTGGGCGCGAGTACATTTACTACGTTTCGTAAAGTAATCGTTCCTTTAACAAGAGAAGGTATTAAAACAGGTGTGCAAGTAACATTTATACCAGCTCTTTCACTGTTTATGATTACTAGGTTGATTGCCGGGAACAAAGTAATCAATGTAGGTACAGCAATTGAAGAACAGTTCTTAACTATACAAAATTATGGATTAGGTTCCACTATAGCACTTTTTCTCATTATTTTTATGGCCTTTTTACTCATTATTACAAAATCAAAATCATCTAATGGGAAGGGGTGATTAGTGTGAAATGGTACGGAAAATTATATATAGCTCTATTAATAAGTGTGCTTTATATTCCCATTTTCTTTTTAATGATTTATTCTTTTAATTCTGCGGGTAATATGAGTCACTTCGAACATTTTACTTTAGAACATTACCACTCCCTTTTTCATAATGATCGGTTGATGTCGGTGATTTTTAATACAGTTGCAGTGGCACTTTTATCTGCATCGATTGCTACAGTTATAGGTACATTTGGTGCGATCGCTTTATATTACTTACGCAACAAACGGTTTAAGGTTACGCTATTAACGATGAATAATGTATTAATGGTATCTTCAGACGTAGTCATTGGTGCTTCTTTTTTAATTATGTTCACTGCAATAGGACATTTCACAGGTTTAGGTTTAGGATTTTCAACAGTGCTAGCATCTCATATAGCGTTCTGTATTCCAATTGTTGTTATCATCGTCTTACCCCAATTATATGAAATGAATGATAACATGTTAAATGCAGCAAGAGATTTAGGTGCTAATGAATCACAATTATTAACTAGCATTATTATACCTAATATTATGCCCTCGATTATAGGAGGATTCTTTATGGCATTAACATATTCTCTAGATGATTTTACGGTAAGCTTCTTTGTTACTGGAAACGGATTTAGTGTATTGTCTGTAGAAGTTTATGCTATGGCTCGAAAAGGTATAAGTATGGAGATTAATGCCATTTCTACAATAATATTTATTGCTATTATGTTTGGAGTATTTGGATATTACTTTATTCAACATATCGTTAATCGTCAGAAAAAGATGAAGCGAGGTGTTAATGAATGAAGCGATTTTTTCAACTTATCATTTCTGCTATAGTTATTGGTATTTTATGTTTAATGATTAGTCATTGGTTTAAATCAAAAGATAATACCCACTCAAATGAGAAGTTATATGTTTACAATTGGGGAGAATATATTGATCCTAGCTTAATTAAGAAGTTTAAAAAAGAAACAGGTATACAAGTCGTATATGAAACCTTTGATTCAAATGAAGCAATGGAAGCGAAAATTCGAAATGGAGGCACACACTATGATGTAGCTTTTCCAAGTGAATATACTGTTCAAAAATTAAAAAAAGCTAAACTGCTTGAGACTTTAAATCATGACAAAATTCCAAATATCAGAAATTTAGACAATGATTATATGAACTTGTCATATGACCCAAACAATCGATATTCAATTCCATATTTCTTTGGTACCGTAGGAATTTTATATGATAAAGAGAAATATCCTAATGAAACGTTCGATAGTTGGGACGATTTGTATCATTCTCAATTCAAAAATGATATTTTATTAGTAGACGGTGCACGCGAGATAATTGGAATGGGATTAAATAAATTAGGGTATAGTCTTAATGACAAAAATCCGACCCATATTCATCAAGCAGAAAAAGATTTGCATAATTTAGCACCTCAAGTTAGAGGGATAGTAGGCGACGAAATTACTATGATGCTTCAACAAAACGAAGGACATGTTGCAGTAGTTTGGAGTGGCGTTGCTGCACCACTTGTACAGGAAAATACTCGTTATAATTACGTGATACCTAAAGAAGGCTCTAACCTATGGTTTGATAATATGGTGATACCTAAAACTGCACAAAATAAAGAAGGTGCGTATAAGTTTATGAATTTCTTACTAGACGCGCAAAATAGTGCCCAGAATACGGAATGGGTAGGATATGCAACACCTAATAAAGCAGCTCGAAGTAAGTTGCCTAAAAAGGTAAGAAATGATTATAGATTTTATCCATCAAATCAAGAACAGCAACGGTTAGAAGTCTATAAAGATTTAGGTCAAACGTCTCTCAGTGAATATAATGAAAGCTTTTTAAATTTTAAAATGTCTTTAAAATAGCAAATGGTAGTTATTTTTAGAATTTTTTAATATAATAATGTGATAAGTAAGTTAAGGAGTTGTAACGAATGTTAGGAGAGCAATATACACAAATTAAGCGTCCAGCAAATCGGCTAACTGAAAAAATATTAGGTTGGTTTAGTTGGGTATTCTTACTCATATTAACTATTGTTTCAATGTTTATTGCGCTCGTATCTTTTAGTAATGATACGTCAATTGCCAATTTAGAAAACACACTTAATAATAATGAACTCGTACAACAAATTTTAGCCAATAATGATTTAAGTACAACTCAATTTGTGATTTGGTTACAAAATGGAGTTTGGGCAATTATTGTTTATTTTATTGTTTGTTTGCTCATCTCGTTTTTAGCGTTAATTTCTATGAATATAAGAATTTTGTCTGGTTTACTTTTTTTAATAGCTGCTATAGTCACAATTCCGCTTGTATTGTTGATTGTAACTCTAATCATTCCTATCTTATTCTTTATCATTGCAATGATGATGTTTGCTAGAAGAGATAGAATAGAAACAGTGCCATCTTATTATAATGAATATGATCAACCATACTATGATGAGAGAGGTTTTTATGAACCAGAGTCAAGAAATGAACATGGATATAATGATGATGTGTATGAACCTATGCATACTAAAAAGGAAGATAGAAATACAAGACGTCAATTCAATAGAAATGCTCAGCAACAAGATTCCTATAATGGTATAACTGATAATCAACCCGATGAAGATACATCTTCCGATCAACTTTATTCAGACGAATATGTAGATAATGAAGATAAATATTCTCAATTTCCAAAAAGAGCAGTTGAAAGTGAATATGCATCTCAACAAACTGAAGATGAACCAACAGTCATGTCAAGACAAGCTAAGTACAATAAAAAATCTAAAAATACGGATTTTGAAGATGCGCAACAGGAACATATGGAAGGTAATCAATTTGATGACGTAGGAGTTGTTGAACCACAAATTGATCCTAAAGAACTAAAAGCGCAAAGAAAAAGAGAAAAAGCAGAAATACGTGCTAAGAAAAAAGAAAAGAGAAAAGCATATAATAAACGTATGAAAGAACGAAGAAAAAACCAGCCAAGTGCTGTTAACCAACGACGTATGAATTATGAAGAACGTCGACAAATGATTAATAATGAACAAGAAGATACAGATAATAACTTAAATCAACAGGAAGATTCAAAAAAAGAAAATTAATAATTATGCCTAGGATATTTATTGCTGTCCTAGGCATTTTTAAAAAATTCATTATCTGTAACTAGATTTTATATAGGATGATATCAAGATTTTTAATTTTAGATTAAATGTAATACATAATAAACAGGGTATTACTATATCGCTATTTCAAAGAAAGTGAGTTGGATTTTGGATAAATCAACTTGACATCATAGCAACTTATTACTTCTTAATCAATATATGAAATACACTTATTCGCGATAAAGATAAATTTTTAGTATGATTAAATTAACCATAGTTTTAAGAGTTAGGAGGCACATATTAATTGAATAGAAAAGTAGAAAAAAGATTAGCGTGGATTGCAAATATCTTGAGCCTATTATTTTTAATTTTTGGTATTCTATCGATATTTGTTATTAATAACACATCAAATCAACAACAATATAATGAAT
>OAZX01001012.1_pt1 | contig 9730 bp, 10 predicted proteins | sample 1495341 | NCBI WGS metagenome assembly OAZX01 (sample SAMEA2580119, study PRJEB22360) | human gut metagenome | biome: human gut; feature: human-associated habitat; material: faeces | place: Denmark | collected 2008/2010 | reverse complement strand
CACGGCAACAGAAAGATTCTGATTCTCAAACTGGTCAGACATGAACACAACTCTACGCTTCATTATTCTTACTGTTTCTCAGCAATACAGCCAGTGATGCCGAAGAACAATGGAAGAATAAAAGTCACGGGCAATAGATACCAAGCAAACACCAGAGGAGAAAGATACAATACTAATACATTGAAACCAAGTAAAGAGCCTGCTCCTACAGCAATCCATCTCTTTCTCGACATACCATAAATTAACAATAATAATGGAATATACGTCGCATAGTAGGCATATGCATTTAATATAGGATTTATGGCAATTTGTTGGCCTGCATCTGCCGCTCGCATAAGCAAGGATGATTTTTGACCTGTTCCTCGCATATCATGGAGCACATTTTCCGCACTTAAGGGCGGACGCACAAAACTGTCCCATTGAATCATATACTGATCACTAAATAATCCATCTGAATTAGACCCATAGAAGACACCCACTTGCGGGTAAAACCAACCAAGCATAAGGTTTCCGAAAGCCTTAACATATTCCCCCGGATTATGGACACCAAGTGAGACCCATGCGCCAATACCTTTGATCTTTTGCGCTATACTCGCTTCATTATTGATGGTCCATGAAGTTTCATCAATACGATAATTCGTGTATGTTTTACCAGCCTTGTCGATATTCAGTAAGCTGGATAAGGCACTACGTTCCTGAGGGGAAATACGCTCAGGTGATATAGACTGTATACGCGCCACGGGCATCATAATTAGGCCCATAACTTCTTTCCCCGGGGAAACCTCGGCATGAGTAACTCTCACTAGAGCAGGTTCAATGATGCCCTGCGCAAGCACCATTGCTATAATCATGCTTGCGACCACCTTCAAGCGATTCTTCTTAACGCTTGCAACGAGAACACAGAAGGCACAAAGAATGGCCACAGTAGCAGTTCGTTTACTCAGCATGCATAACGCAACCAGAAGTACTAGCATAACGCAAACAGGCCGACGATGGAGCACCTTCCCACGCGTAAGGAATATCTCAACGTAAATAATTGATAGCGGTAGGAGAAAAACTGTGTGTAACGAATCTTTCGCCATTGTAGGAACTGCTCCTACAATAGCCGGGCAGAAAGCAAAAAAGAGAAAAATAGCCAACAAAAGAGAACGGGCAGCACCAATCTTTCGCAAATAGCATAGTACTAGCATCACTCCGATGGCAAAAGAAAAGGTTTGCACCAAAACATAAATGCCTAGTCCTAACAACACATGATGAAGTGCAAAACCTAGCTCCCAGAAAAAACCAAAAACTAAAGTGTCAAATAACGGATGTTGAGTATAGTAAAAATGATAGCCAGAGCTTTGCATAAACTGCGCAATTGTATCATCCCTCATGACACCAGGCCAACACGTGATAACCCAAGGCAACCAACAAAATATCACGCCAATGAGACAAACTAGGCCATATTTCTTTATGCTCGTTGTAAATGATATTGCATCTTGCGTGGCTGCCCAATAATCAACACTCATCACACGTTGTCTCAGAGGGAGCGAGGCTGAATCACCATTTTCAACTCGCGAACCAGTTAAACAATCGAACCAATGGAATATTAGATACGCTATTAACCAAGACAGTAAGCCGAATACTGCAGCATACGCTAATGATCGTTTTGATCCGCCCTGTGACCCATCATCCACTGCTCGCCCAATAAGCACGAGTAACATAATTATGAACGCAAATACCCAAACAGAGATATTTTTATTATTGAGACGAAGTTTCAATTCTCGTAGCATCTATTCCACTTTGTCTTGAGTTCAAATATTAATTATCGAATCGTCTACTTGCGTCATAGTCAATGCGCGATCACTCAATAATGCATAGTTCCGATTTCGCTCATCTTGAATGACGAATGTACAGGCATTCTCATCAACAGCAACACCAACTGCATCTGTTTGCTGATCATCATTGGGATTAGGAATGCGCAATGAAGCTATGAGTCGAAATTCACCGTTATTAAAGATATTCAGTGGAATATCAAAAACCGCAACATGGTGACCGTGGTCTTTCATTTTGAATGTCTTCATCCCAGTATCGTATGAAATACCACCACGACGAATATCATGCAATGCAATGGCTATATAAAAATCATCTGGCTCATCATACTGGTATTCAACAGCAAATCGAAATGTATCTGACGACTTGCAAATCCGCGGAGAGATGGCATACGTACGTAAAATCGGGCAGCGTTCATTCAGCCCGTTGGGATATCCTCCACGCTCTTCGCGCTTTTGCTGTTCCACAGCCTCCTCAGCATTGAGATTCGCCAACGTATATTGCTGAGACACAGTCTCCGGATCTCCGATAGCTTCAACCTCACCGTCGGCAATCATCATTGCTCGAGAACAGTATTTCCTTACGGAATCCATGTCATGGGTCACTAAAATAACTGTCTTATTAGCATCTTTCTTGATTTCCGTAAAGAACTCATCACATTTACGCTGGAATGCCTCATCACCAACTGCCAGCACCTCATCAAGTACGAGAATGTCCCCTTGAGCCTTAATAGCCACAGAGAAGGCCAGCCGTACCTGCATGCCCGAAGAATAGTTCTTCAGCTTTTGGTCCATGAAGTCTTCGAGCTCAGCGAATGACACGATATCGTCATACATCGCATCAACTTCTTCTGCGGTGAAACCCAAGAGACTGCCGTTCAGATATACGTTTTCACGACCAGTCAATTCAGGATTAAACCCAACACCCAGTTCGATGAATGGCACCAGCTTTCCTTTGACGCTGATGCTGCCCTGATTCGGATAGTAGATTTGGGAAATAATCTTCAGTAATGTGGACTTACCGCCACCATTACGTCCCACAATACCAAAGAACTCACCCTGATGAACTTCAAAAGAGATATCTTTCAAAACCTGTTGCTGACGATAGCCCTTGATACCTTTTGTCCAATTGATGAATGCTTGTTTAAGACCTGTGGCCTGTTCCGTAGGCAACTTAAAATGCTTAGAAACATGATTCGCAGCCAATACAACTGGAGCCTTGGTGTAATCGACTTTTGGTTCTTGCTTTTCTCCCGATTCGGTCATCTCACATCACCTCCGCAAACTGGCGGCTGTTACGCCGGAACAGATATACACCTAGCCACAACATAAACACTGTAAACACAACGGGGAACCATTGAATCAGGGGATTATGGAACTGGTTCCAGATCGTAGGCTGTGTTTCTGGAGCAATCAGATTATGGCGAATGTCCTGAATGGACTGAGCAAAGGGATTGACGAGCTCCAATCGAGCCAAATCAGCAAGTAGACCGCCTTGTGAAGTGACGTAACTGAGCGGGTAGATAATCGGCATACCGTAAAAGATGAGCTGTTGCAGAACATCCCAGATATGGGCGATATCGCGGTAATACACGTACATTGTCGACATGATTAGCGTGATTGCGAGAGCAATCGCGTACAACTCAATAATGTTGAGTGGGAGCAACAATACACGCCATGTGAACTGTACATGCAAGATCAGAGCGAACAGCAAAACTACACCAAGGTTGATGATGTAGCTAATGAAAGCACCCATCGTGGCGGATACAACAACAATGTAATTAGGGAAATGTATCTTCCTCAACAGATCGCCACGATCGACCACTGAACGAAGCCCCACATTTGTGGATTCAGTCACGAACTGCCAAGAGCTGATGCCGAGCAGCAGCACAACCGGATAAGTGGGCGTACCATCTGACATCCTCAAGAATTTTGCGAACACCAAATACATAACGCAAAACATCATCAACGGCTTAAGCACCGACCATGCGATACCGAGGAAAGACCCCTGATAGCGCAATCTGAAATCGGTCTTCACCAGTCCGCGCAACACGACCCACGCATACTGGTAACGCGCCCTAATACTGTCCAATACATTCTTCACAGCACATAATCGTATCAGTCAGACGGAATCTACTTACTTGTAGCTGTTCAATCTTCACAGGCATCCCTTCGCGGCAGAGCTTTGCGGAATTTTGCAGATCTTCGAGGCCGCCGAAAACAATAGAGAGACGCGCCGTCATTGTTGTAGTCCACATATATAGACAGTATTACTATTTTACTAGTCGGTTTCCCTTTTCCCAGATAGGAATGGTATGTCCTTCCTCAACACGATTGCAAAGCACCTTCCCGCTTCCAAACGCGCCGTTGCGCAGACTCTTAATGAAGTCAAGATGCTTCGCGAACATGTAGATGTATTGTACGGGCAGCTCTATGCCCGAATAGAACAAGCCGATTATGGTATCAACGACAATTTGAACTACAAGGTCGACACCATTCTCACGCCGCATCTCAATGATTTGGGAACAGCACTAGACGCGCATGATGCGCACATGAAAATATTTGCATGGGAAAACTATCGGCACAAGGGAGAATCTCTCTCAGCGGCTAAGCAGCGCTTTTTCATGTCGCTACCACCCGCCACGGGAAGCACTCGACTATTGCAGGAAGGTTGCGCACAGCTTATGACAGAGTTCGACCAACTCTGTCGAGACAACAACCTTCCATACTGGCTTGATTTCGGTTCATTACTTGGAGCTGTCCGCCATCACGGATTTATCCCGTGGGACGATGACACCGATCTTGGCATGATGAGAGAAGATATTGATCGTCTACAAGGTATTGTTCAACATGATTCTCGATATCGACTATCTCTGGTCTATGACGCAATCGCTTTTTGTCGGCAAATTCGTTTCATGTCTTCGGATACATCAAACCCATGTTTTGTGGATATTTTCATTTACGATTACACTGACTCCACCGCTATAGAAGTGTACGACCGACGTCAACATATTCGTACCGAATTACTTGATGCCCTCAGACAATCTCAATTCCGGGCATGGCATGACCTTGTGTATCTTAGCGAGACCTCCGATGGAGCAGCAGAAATTCAGCAGGTCTTTTCTCGCTATCAGAGGGAAATGGAAGAAAGCGGCATCGTGGTGTCGAAGGAGAATGCTTCCGGCATCATGTACGGCATCGATAATGTCGACAACTCATCTGTTCGTCTGTACAAACTTGATGACATGTTCCCCACAACATGTCTGACGTTTGAAGACCACGAGTATCAAGCACCTCATACTCCAATGACCGTACTCACCCGTAACTACGGTGATATTTATTCGTTGCCTCGTGATATCAACAGTCATTTCATACATGTTGATCCTGCACTATTACAGCAGGACAACGTACAGGAATCGATCCAAGACTCTCTATCAGAAATCCCAATTAGCAAGAATGAGGAATAATCATGCGCCGAGTAATCACTTACGGAACCTTTGATCTTCTTCACTACGGACATATCAATCTGTTGAAACGAGCCAAAGCCTATGGCGACTACCTAATCGTTGGTCTTTCCACAGATGAGTTTAATGCCGGTAAAGGAAAGAAGGCATACTTCTCATACGATCAGCGAAAAGAATTACTCGAGTCACTGCGTTACGTCGACTTAGTCATTCCCGAACAAACATGGGAACAAAAAAGGAATGATATCCTGCTATATCAGGTGGATACATTCGTAATGGGCTCGGATTGGGCCGGGAAATTTGATGATCTTAGCGACATTTGCGATGTAATCTATCTGCCGCGTACACCCGAGATTAGTTCCAGCAAAATCAAAAACGATCTTGAGCATAGAAATTAGATGAACTGGGGGTGGTGCCGTTTTCTTGGACTATGATCCGAGGAGGAAACGGCCATGGCGAAGTACAGCAAGGAGCAGCGTCGGTGTGCGGTTGAGTTGTATGTGCGGTACGAGTGCTGCGCTGCGGATATGGTCCGTGAGCTGGGTTATCCCAGTCGGGAGGCGTCGCGCATGTGGCATCGCGACTGGCTCGAGGAGCAGAGGACGGGCGTGCCGTCGACGCGCGGGGAGCGGTATGCGCGCTACACGACGGAGCAGAAGCGCGCCGCGGTGGACCATTACCTGACGCACGGGCGGCGCGCGAGCCGCACGATGCGCCGGTTGGGGTATCCGAGCAAGGAGGTGCTGGCCGCGTGGATCGACGAGCTCGCGCCCGGCGAACGCCATGTCAGGCGCGGCCCCGGTCCCCGACGGGCTCAAACGCCAGGGTCAACCCCCGCAACCGCGACTGGGCTGCCGACGCCCTGAAGGCCGTGTTCTCCATGGAATCGAGGGACAAGGCGCTGGAGAATGCGGAATTCGTCGCCAAGGACATGGAATCGAGGAAGCTGAGGGAGGCCGCCAAATGCCTCAGGGAGGGCATCGGCGAGACGACGACCTACCTGCTCGACGACTATCCCAGGGAGCATCGCCGGCGCATCCGCACGAACAACATGATCGAACGTCTCAACCGTGAGATCAGACGGCGCACGCGCGTGGTCGGCAGCTTCCCCGACGGACGCAGCGCGTTGATGCGCGTCTGCGCGCGCTATGTCACGTCGAACGAGTGGTCGACTCGCCGCTACCTCGACATGTCAAGGCTCGGTGAGACCGTACGGGAAGCGAACTGATCATCGCCACAGGGACGGGCGAAGACCAAAGTGCGCAAAACTTCGGCCTACCAAATGAAAACGCCGAAGCGGCCTACTTCAACTTGACACACATACGAACATGGCGCGGATGATGTTGCCCTTGCCCTAGCGTAGGTTCCCTGTGCGCGATTGTGCCCCCGTCCTTGGCCTTGGCGATTTTGGCGGTACGTTCCGTGGAGTGTCGTACATGCAGGGGCAGCGTCCGGCAGGGAGACCACTGAACCCTCGCACCACCTTGCCGATGATGACCTCCTCGTTGTATCAGGGACGAACCAACAGAAGAATTCAGATTCGCAAATGGCGCAATGATTAATACTGTGACTGTCCTGTGTAATGATGAGGAGTCTGAATAAATAATTTGCTGTTTGTGAAGAGTGACATCTGGGTGGTTGGAGTGTCCTAGACGTCGCACATCACAAACAGCAAACAACGAAATGCTGCAAAGATGTATGTGTTATCTCAATTATTTCATTCCAAGGTACTGTTTCCAATACTGGATAGAAGTCAGTTCTTTACTAGCGGCCTTGTATTCAGCTGACAGACGCTCGCGATTCTTCTTGAAGTAGGCTAAATCGCGTTTGTACCGCTTTGTGACCGCATTGTACTGTTTGAGGTTCTTAGTACGGATAGTTCCTCTGCGGTTGAACCAATCGATGGCAATAATGATATTCTCACCATGAATACTGCCTGCGGGGTAAATCCACCCAGCGCTCGAAATCAGGGCATAACGCTTACCGGGAGTTCCCTTAGCCCCATGGATACTGGAATGCAGAAGACGCTGGCCGTTGATGGTAAGAAAATCAAAAGCGCGCTGTTGAATCGAACGCGGTTTGTCATTGTCTATTTCCTGACGTGTCAGCTTGGATACGTCAAAACCTTCCAGTCCCATATCGTCGGCCATCTGCTGCAGCTCGGGGAAGGACACTAGTTTTTCCTTCTCTTGATTTGCTTGTACGAACTTCTCTTGGACGATAGGCTGTTTAATGAAATCAGGTCCTTTGAGGAAGTCCTCGAAGCCCTTGAGCGCAAGCTCCGCATCCGTGTAGTTGAACTTTTTGAGTTCCAAATCAACTTGATCGTGCAACTCGCGTAGGAACGTATCGATACTGGGTGCCAGTCCCGTCGTCATCTGGGCAATCATGCCATTACGGATACTTTGATAACGTTCCACAGCAGCGTTGTAGCGAATCTCAAACTTGGAATGCCAAATACACAAGCCGTTCATTGTCATGAACGTGGGGTTGCAACGAATTCCGTATTCTACATCGTCGTAGCGGACGAAAACTGGTAGTGGCATACCATTGCGTTTGATAACACTCATGGGAATGCAGCAATACCACCAGGCTGCGTAGCGCCGGCCATCGCCGACTCGTAAGTTTTCGTCGTATACTTCATTGAACACAATGTCAACGAACTTCGTGACCTGCAGCGGAATTTTAGCGGCCACGCAAATACCAATCTGCGGATCTATGAAGCCGGTATCTTCCTTCATGTCCTGCACGTCCTCGTAATTCAGCATAGCACCGCTAACAAACGCTTCTGAATACTCGGGTTTGACGATGCGGAGTAGATTGTACGTGCGCATGATGCTCTCAGGAGAGACTTCAACGTCATCGTCCATTAGCAACACGTGGGTCGCGGGAACGTCCTGTTCCATGGACTCAATCATGCCACGTGCGAAGCCCCCAGCACCGCCCACGTTCTCATTAGGGGAGATAGTCACCTTGTCGGTGCTAAGTTCTTTGTAGGGGAGAGTACAGCCGTTGTCTATGACGTGCATGCGGAAATGTTTGGCGATATCGTTGTCGGAACCAAGAATCTCTTTCTTCACTAGTTCGATATTCTTGGTAATGTAGGATTCCTTCTTGAAGGTGGTGGTCGAGAGGGAAAGTTCGATATCCGTCAGTTCGCCATCGATGTCTAGCGTGTAGTAGGCATCGCGGACAACAATGGCGCCGGTGGTTTCGATTTGGAATCCCGCGAGAACCATGTTCTCGTCGACTGTGAGATCGAGATCGATGGACTGCCATTTATTGCTGGCCTGGACCTTGGCAAAAACCGTGGGATCGATTTCAGGGGATGAAGAAAGTCGATAGGCTTTGGTTTGCGTTATAGTGCAGGCATTCCCCTTGACCTCAAGATGCAGGTGGAAACCTGTCGCACGAGTATATTTGAGCAGCTTCATTGTAGATAGGCTGTTGAAATATGTTGTGAAATCAATGGTGCCCGCACCCTCGACGAACCACTCGTGTGTGTCTGGATTGACGCGTACAGGTTGATTGGTGTGGTAGTACATCGTCGGGTAGCTGAGCGCTCTTGGAGTTATCTCCATGAGCACATTCGCGAAACGTATTGATGGCATGTGCCCTTACCTCGCTTACACGGAAAACATCTGAACAATGTAATAATAACTAGGTCTGTGCGACCTTTTGGTAGGGGGCTGCATATATTTGCAAATTACGACACGTGGAAAGGATAGCTTATGTAACTGAGCGAGCCAGGACCTTCAATAGGTCATGAGGGGATGGACTATTCGAGGCAGTTATCCAATCCTATGCTGGTGCATGTCTTAAACAGGCCATGGTGAAAAATATCAAGAAACTTCACAGCAGGGGCACAGATCGAGACGCGGTTGCAAAGCATACGGATATGGGGGATCTGAGTTCAGAATGACCCGTGGGTGCAATCTCGGTGCAAAGCTAGACGAGGTTCATGCCCATTACCGTGTTTGGTAGGTCCCGATGGTCGAGGCCAGGTCGCCGGTTCCGGTATGACTCTCTCGTCCTGTCGTCGATGATCCGGGGGGTGTTGTCGCCGGGAATGGGGACGCCCGATGACCGCTGATAGGAACCAGGCCGGCTACACGGACGCTTCAGGGGCGCATGGCGTACAAGGGGCGGAACATGGTCGAACGCGTCTTCAACCGCATGAAGCACTACCGTAGGGCCGCCACCCGCCACGACAGGCTCGACGAGACTTCCCTCCCCAACCTCCAGCTCATCCTCATCGCCATCTACCTGAAAAAACACAGCCAAAAACCCAACTAGTGCAAACACACCCTAGTTAACATAAATCTTCCCTCATCCTTGAAAGCCTCAATCTCCGTTGGTCACGATTATAGGCATATCTTGCAGACCAGCCCAGAAGCTAGAGTTGTGTTCATGTCTGACCAGTTTGAGAATCAGAATCTTTCTGTTGCCGTG
>OAZX01000996.1_pt1 | contig 9951 bp, 13 predicted proteins | sample 1495341 | NCBI WGS metagenome assembly OAZX01 (sample SAMEA2580119, study PRJEB22360) | human gut metagenome | biome: human gut; feature: human-associated habitat; material: faeces | place: Denmark | collected 2008/2010 | reverse complement strand
TCTGATTTTAGAATCAGCCTTTATTTTATCATTACTAATCATGCCGATATTAAAGGTTGTAAAAGAGATGAAAAATGAAGAATAGAACACGCTATTATGCCGAGAAAATTTATTGAGCATTGAGAAGAACCCTTAATTAAACTGTTTCGACGAATGTCGGTATAGCGTGAGCTATGAAACCGACGAGTCGACAGTTTTCGGGTTTATTAAGGGTTCAGAGGCTCAATGTCAATAAAGCAATTGGAATAATGTATCAAAGTTATATAGCTTATTGTTTTTTAATAATAGAAACCAACCACACTTGTGGTTGGTTTCCTTTTTGTACTTTGAATTTGTGAGGGGCATTTTGCCCCGAACTTTTTAATATATTTTTATAAATCTTTTTAAAACCTTTTTAGGAGGTGCTTTATACTTAGAGTGCCAAGGAGTTTAGAATGTTAAAGGCATAGTTTTGCCACATTAAAGGCATAGTTTTGCCACATTAAAGGCATAGTTTTGCCACATTAAAGGCATAGTTTTGCCACATTAAAGGAATAGTTTTTTTGTTGTTATGCCTATTATTCTATGTTACTGTATAAACAAGCTTTAATACATAATATTATAGAATTTAAAAGGCATAGCTTTTTTGTTGTTATGCCTTTTTGAAAGGAGAGTTATTATATGAGCGGAGAAACTGTTATTTACAAAAATGAAATGAATTTAGTTCCATTAAGACGCTTTACTGCTACTGAAATTAACTTATTTTTTGCTATGTGTAATAAGCTCAAAGAACAAGATACTAATACACTTCATTTGTCTTTTGATGAACTCAAAGAATTAAGTAATTACAGTCCAGAAACACGTAACATTAACAGGTTTGTAGATGATCTCCAAAGAGTTTACGATAAGATGTTAGATATCAGATATACTATTAGAACTGAAACAAAAATTAAAAAATTTGTCTTATTCTATAAGTATGAAATAGATATATCGGAAAAATATTTAGAAATTGCTACTTCTCCTGATTTAAAATATATCTTAAATTCAATTACGAATAACTTTACTAAATTTGAATTAAAAGAGATGACACACCTTAAATCTACCTATTCAAAAAATATGTTTAGATTACTTAAACAATATAAACATACTGGCTATATGAAGATTAAAATTGAAGACTTTAGAGAACGATTAGATATTCCAGAATCTTATAGAATGTCTAATATTAACCAATTTGTTTTAACACCGATTATCAAGGAGCTATCTCCAATATTTAATAACCTCAATATCAATAAAATCAAAGCTAAAAAAGGACGTAAAATTGAATGGTTAGAATTTACTTTTGATGCTGAGAAACGTATTCACAGTAAACGACAAACTCAAATGGCGGATATAGGTAAGTCACGACAATATATCAGTCGTGAAAAAACGCCGAAATGGTTAGAAGAACGCACATATGAAAAAACAACACAAAATGAGTATGATCCGCAATTAGAAAAAGAACGAGAAGCATTTCTAAAACAACTTGAAGTCGATTGGAAAGAATAAGAGATTGTTTTACAAAAAGCATAAGAAAGGATATACTGAAATTGACAAAAGAAAAGACACAAGTGCTGGTAACACTTGTGCCTTAGTAAGCCCGTTAAAAAGACGGTGACTTTCGATAAAAAATTCTTAAATAGACTATCTACTTGTCAAAGTGGAGATGGTCTATTTTTTTTGGTCGTTTCTAATTAATACTAAACTAATGATTGTCAAAACAATCATTAGCATTTCATAATCAGACAATGCTAGTCCTTTCTAGGAGCAAAAACCAAAACCATAGGCATCACCCCATTTTCATGAGATTAGCCACCATCGATCCAACTTGCTTACATTGATTATTATATAGATGTAAGTAAGTTTTTTAAAGTTGTGTTTAAATATATAACTTTCCAAGTGTATGCAAGCATACAATATACATGCATACATAACACACGTATACTGTATGCAACACTTAGACATTGATAACTGAATAAAGATACAAAAGTTCTCTTAATGAAAATGTATGAAAACTTGTCATTGGGGTACTGTATAAAAGATGAATATCCTATAATCCGAACCAAAAGGTACAAACGCTGAAATGACGGCGTTTGTCCCTTTTGAGTTAGTTGACATAATTAACGATTATGGGTAGTTAAATTGTATATATTATTCATTTCAAATACCGATTGCATACTTTAATTGGTATGTTGTTTTTCTTTAATTTTTTTAGCTATACCTTCCATTAAAAAGAAAAACAATAACCCCAACATAAAATACAGCTCAGAAATAATGTTTTGATGTATTAATACTAATAAAATTAATGAAAATACTGCGCTGATACTGTAAAAAACCTTATCTATCATTCCTTTTTTTAGAATAAAAGGAATAAAGAAAATTATTATTGAAAATATTAATAACACTATTTCTTGAGCCTTCATGCTTAATCACCTGCTATTTTAAATATTTATAGTTTTAGTAATTTTCGTACTAATTGTTTTCTGTTACATTTTTTATTTTAAAATCAATAAAAGCCGCGAAATCCATTGCTCAGCTTGTCCTTTCTAGAAACTATAAAAAAGCTGCAAAAAAAGGACTTAAAGCAAGTGGGAATGTCTATACTATAGGTAGAATTGAAGCAACTTGTCTCTATAAGGACAGAAACGTTAAAGGGTAAGTATATTTTATAGCTAAAAAGAATGTGTACATTCTTTTTAGCTATTGTTTAATATTTTTTAAGTTCTCGTGTCCAATGTTTTAAATTTTCCGGGTTTTCAATCTTACTTTTGTTTATAAATACCGTAGGTATTTCATTTATTTTTTTCTTTTTAGCTAACTTTTTATCATTACTAGCCTCAATCCAAGCTTTGCTACCCTTAGTTTTATAATCTTTTTTTATCTTTTTCTTCGTATTATTACTTATATTTAACTTATCAACTTGTTTATCAATTAATTTTTCAGTCAACCATTTATTTTCATTATTTGGTTGTTTAGAGAAAAGAATATTTTGAAAGTGTAAGTATTCTTTAGGGGCAATATCTTCTACTGCATGGCCAGCACGAGAACCTTTAATAGAATCATTTCCTAAAAAAGCAACATTAATAAACTTGTATTTAGTATTCCCCTTATTAATATAACCTTTTTTTATTTTAGGCATAATCTTGTCTTCTAACTCTTTACAATATGGACATTTGTAGTCTCCATAAACAATTATTTCATTCTTTTTATCTACATTATTATGTTTATCGCACGCTGTTAAAGCAATTAAAAAGGACATACCTAATATTATTATTCTTAAAAACTTTCTCATTATTATTAATCTCCTCTTTGTTTAAAAAAATAATTAAATCATGTTTGTTATTACATCTAAAAAACATGATTTAATTATTAATTTGTTTTAAATCATGTTTAATTTAAGTAAATTTAATTATATTATAACCAATAAAATGATACCTTTATTATAAACTAAAATAAAGGAGAAGATTTATATTATGTCTATGTCACTAAAAAAAAGTATTGTTGCTTCAACGTCACTTGCTATAGTATTAGGTTTTTCTTCAGAAACTTTTGCCGATGCACAAGAAATACATAATCAAAACAATCAAAATGCTCAACAAGAAGAAAAAGTTGATAGAGTAGCTAACGTACTTAAGGTCTACAATGAACACGAAGATGCGATAGTTTATAATGATAAAAATCAATCTGCTAAAGTTAAAGCATCTGTATTACAAAGAGAAATGCCAACAACAGAATATAATGAAGTAATATCAGATTTAAATGAAGAAGGTATGGTGGCTAATGAGACAACGGACTATCACCGTGGTATAGGTGAAGGTATGCCTGACAGAAGAACTAAAAACCAAAAAAAGAGACAAGATGTTGTCGATAATTGTTTAGGTAATGAATTAAGCAAAACTTACGGAAAAAAAGCTGCTAGAGCAATTAAAAAAATTGTGCTTTCCAAAGATTATAAAAAAGCTGCTAAAAAATTAGTTAAGAGAGGATTTAAATCAGGCAATATTCTTTATTCATTAAGTAGAATGCTTTATAAATGTACATCTAAAGGATTTAAAAAATACCCTCATAACTAAATTCAAACAGAATAAAAATAGACTTTCGTTTACAGAATCGAAAGTCTATTTTTATTCTTATTTATTTCTTTTTTTTAGGTAAATCAAGAGCCCAGCTAATGAATAATCCAAATAAAAAGCCAAAAATTACACTTATAAAAATATCTAATGCTGAACTATCAGTAAAGGATATATGTAAACCACTAAAGTATATAAGAAGATGTTTAAATGTATCACCTAAAAAGACAACCACAGCAAATAAAAATGCATAAAATAAATGTTGTTTCATAAAAAAGCTCCTTTCTTTATAATTTTTTCTCAATAAATATGATAATACAAGATATAACTTAAGAAAGACAATATTTAAATGTAAAACTAATATGTTTGTTTTTCTTTTATTGTTTTTATAATTCTTCTAAGCTCTTGATCTTCTTTATAAGTTTTAAAATTCATAAATGCTGTACTATCAAAATGTTCTAATAAACGATAAAATACCTCATTCTCCCTTTTGAATTGTTCTATATCATCTTCAAGTTGGTCATTACGTTGTTGAAGTGCGTTTCTGTCTGATTTGAGTGATTCATTGTCTTTCTTCAGCTGTTCAATGACTTTATACAAATCATTCGTATCATTATTAGAATTATAATCATCAATCGTTGTTTGTTCTTGAGGATACTCAATAACCGTAGGTTTAATACGATTACCCACAGCGGTTTGGCGTATGTATTCTGTTGTATTCATACTACGTATGTATGCTAAATCTTGTATCTTTTTGTATTGCTCTTGACTTACACGAACTGTTAAAATTTTTTCTTTTGAACTTTGTTTTTTTGTCATTTGACCACCTCATGATTAATATATGATAAGCACACATATGTATGCTTTTCTTTATATTAATATAAAATACATATGAATGCTAATGTACATTAATTTTTCGAGGTGTATTCAGCTAACATTTGACATACAGATTTCCAAACGAATTTGTTTGATGAGGCGTATGTCATTTGTTAGCTTTTTTTCGTCAGAAAAAATCTTAAGGGGCTTGGGGAGTATCCCCAACAAGCTGGCGCGTCTGACACGTGAGTGGCTAGCAAAGCCAATGCTTGCCAAACCACTTAACGACTTGATAAATTTTGCTTTACCCTGTAAAGTAAAATTATATTAAGGAGTTATCTTTCGAAGAAAGCGTGGTGGGATTGAATGAGCGAACAAAACACATTTGTGGCTAGCAACGAAACTGTTGGGCGAAACCGTAAACCCAACCGTAAGGCGCCGAAACAAATTAGTTTTCGTGTGAGCGAATCCGAATATTTAAAGTTACAACAATCAGCTGAAACTTTAAATATGAGTGTGCCTGCTTTCGTTAAGAAAAAGGCACAAGGCGCCCGATTGGTCGCACCTAAATTGGATAAGGCAACGCGACAATCAGTAGCTAAAGATTTGAGTATGTTGGGCGCAAATGCCAATCAGATTGCCAAATATTGCAACCAACATCAACATGAAGCACCGAACTACGAAGCATTAGAACGTAATATCAGTGAATTACGTGAAAGGTTGAATGACATATGGGAAAGAATTTAGAAATAGTAACAAGCTTATTTGTATTAATACTTGCTATAGGCTTTTCAATTTGGAATTTTTATAACCATTCATATACAACAGCCATAATTATGTTAGTTATTGGAGTAATCAATATTGGTTATTTAATTCAAGAAATAATAGAAAAACGACGTGATGATGATGGCAACAACTAAATTAGGTAATACCAAATCGGCAAGTCGAGCAATCAATTACGCAGAAAAGCGAGCAGAAGAAAAAAGTGGCTTAAATTGTGATATAGATTATGCAAAATCATCGTTTAAGCAAACACGAGCTTTATATGGCAAAGAAAATGGTGTTCAAGCACATACAGTGATTCAATCGTTCAAGCCTGGCGAAGTAACGCCAGAGCAATGTAATCAATTGGGTTTAGAATTGGCAGAAAAGATTGCACCTAATCATCAAGTAGCCGTCTATACGCACGCAGATACAAACCATGTACACAATCATATTGTGATTAATTCAATTGATTTAGAAACTGGGAAAAAATATCAAAGCAATAAAAAACAAAGAGAGTTCGTAAAACAAAAAAATGATGAAGTATGTAGAGAACATGGATTGTCTGTACCTGAACGCAATGCAACAATGCGATATACTCAAGCCGAAAAAGGCTTAATTGAAAAAGGTAAAAGCTCTTGGAAAGATGAAATTAGAGATGCGATTGAACAATCACAAGCGACAAATTTTGAGGAGCTTGAGAGAGAGTTGAACCAATTAGACATCACAATCGATCGTGTCACAAACAAAACAATCACTTACAGACACTTGAAAGAAAATAAAAAAGTGAGAGGTAAAAATTTAGGTGAACAATTCGATAAGGGGGCATTAGAAAATGAGTTTGCGGTCGCAAATGAACGGAGAGAATTCGAACAACAGTTATCAAAACACGAGCCAACCGAAACCGAGCACAGATTTAGAGACACAGAAACGCATTTTGAACGTCCTAGAAAACTTAGAATCAAATCACGAGAAGACGACTTTGAACTTGAGTAATGACGACAAGTTATATATCACTAGATTAACTGAACGGATAAAACGCTCAAATGAGCATAAAATCAATATTGAGATTGATGATAAGTTAGGCAAATTGATACAACAAAAAATTGATAAAAACCTCGATAAAAAAATTCCAGATTTTCATTCAACGCAAACAATGGAGCGATTCAAGCAATCTTTGTTAAGTATTGAGCAGAAACAAGAAAGACTAGATGATAGCCTTGAGAGCGTACACAAATGGTCTATGTACTTTAAATCGCTATTGATGTTGTCGTTATTTGCAGTTTTATTTATTGGTGTAGTAGGAACGTTTATGGGAGGGATTTTTAATGCCTTAGGTGTTCAACATGTGTATCAAGGCTTAGAATACCAAATAAAGCACTCAGAAGGCTTTGTAGCGTTTTTGTGGCATTTAGGATATATCATACCTTATTTAATGTTAGCAGGGCTTATATGGCTTCTATTTGCTTTGAATGACAAATTTAAATATTAGCACGCATTTATGCCGAGAAAATTTTTGGTTGGAATGAGCTATGTGTTAGCTAACTATGTTAGCGAGTTGGTTGGTGGTTTGTTGGGATTAATCCCAACGAAGTACCAACTCAACAACACATTATGCTCCGTTGGTTCCAACCAAAAAGCAATTGGAATAAATATATTAAGCAGGTGGATATATGTTTTATGAAGATGAGAAAGAATTACATGCTAGGTTTCAAAAGATTAAAGATAATTTCTTTGAGACTTTAAAAGAAAAAATGCCAGTCTTTAATAAAGGCATGTGGTATTTATATATTTTAAAATTAGAATATGATTTTATCTATGTTGGTATTACTAGTGATCCACGAAAAAGAATAAGAAAACATTTTTTTGGAAATGGAGCGAAGATAACTCAAAAATTTATGCCATTAGAAGTATTAGATATTATTGAATGTAGACCAGTAAGAGATGAAGTAGAACATGTTGAAAACATTGTTACTGAAAATTTGTTTGATGTATATGGCAGAGATAAAGTTTTTGGAGGGAAGTATTGTAATACTAAAAAATAAATAAAGACTTAGTCCAAATAGACCAAGCCTTTTGATAGTGTTATATTAATAACAAAATAAAAAAAGAAGTCGTCCACCCGAATCCGACCAAAGATTTTGTGAACGACAATCCAAAAAGAAAACATGAGTTGTTTTTTATGAATTTGTATATTTAAATACTAAACGATATTTAAATATACATCAAGATAAATATTCGGGTGGGCGACTTCTTAAATTAAATTAAGGAGTCGATTTTTTATGAGTAGAAAAGAGCAAGAAATTCATTCAAAGCAAAGCACATTACAAGAAGTTACAAATTACACCTCAACCGGATACTCTAATAGCCGGTTAAGTGCACAAATTCCGGTACACACTTATCCAAATTTAAGTTTTGATGCTATGACAATCGTTGGGAATCTTAATAAAATTAATGCTCAAAAACTATCTGAATTTATGAGCATAGAGCCACAAATAAGACTCTGGGATATACTTCGAACAAAATTTAAAGCTAAAGCACTACAAGAAAAAGTTTATATCGAATATGACAAAGTAAAAGCAGATACTTGGGATAGACGTAATATGCGTGTCGAATTTAATCCAAATAAACTTTCACAAGAAGAAATGCTTTGGTTAAAACAAAATATTATCGACTACATGGAAGATGACGGTTTTACAAGATTAGATTTAGCTTTTGATTTTGAAGATGATTTAAGCGATTACTATGCAATGACTGATAAAGCAGTTAAGAAAACTGTTTTTTACGGTCGTAATGGTAAGCCTGAAACAAAATATTTCGGTGTAAGAGATAGTGATAGATTTATTAGAATTTATAATAAAAAGCAAGAGCGTAAAGATAATGCAGATGTTGAAGTTATGTCTAAGCATTTATGGCGTGTAGAAATTGAACTTAAAAGAAATATGGTTGATTATTGGAACGATTGTTTTAATGATTTACATATTTTGAAACCAGATTATACGATGATTAGTAAAACTTCTGAACGTCATACAGTTATGGCTTTACTGTTTGATGAGAGTGAATGGGGAAAATTAAATAGAAATACTAAATATAAATTTAAAAAGATTTTTAAAGAAATATCTCCAATTGATTTAACGGATTTGATGAAACAAACTTTAAAAGCGAATGAAAAGCAATTACAAAAACAAATAGATTTTTGGCAGAATGAATTTAGATTTTGGGAGTGATCATTTTGAAAAAGCATAAACAAATATTAGAACAATATATTTTTATTAATAAGAGTGTACTTGGAGCGTTTTATGGCGGAAGTATTGCTAGAAATGATTCTGATATATATTCAGATATTGATTTAAGGATTTTGATAGATGAGAGTTTAGATAAGAATGAAATTTTGATGGAATTTATTAATTTGTTTGAAGATAAATTATTTATTGAAAGTCAAGATGATGGTTTTGTCGTACTTCATTTAAAAAACCTTTTGAAAATTGATATTTTTGTTTTTTATGCTAAAGATTTATCACCTAGTATTTGGTTGAGTAACATATGCATAATAAAGGATAATACAAATTTTCTAGAGTATATAAAGTTTAATTCAGAGGATGTGGTTAGAGTAACACCTGAAAGAATTACATCTGCTAGTAATAAATTTTTGGCTTATTTAATTGAATCTTATAAAAGGTATGAAAGAAATGAGATCTATTATGTGGATTATTCAATCAATATAATGTCTAATATCCTTTGTCATTTATGGTATTTAAGGTCAGGAGAAGAACCTAATGTAATAGGAGATTGGTCTAAGTATGAAGGTAATAGAACTAAGTTAAAAGATAATGAAATTAAAATTTTGGATACTATTTTATCGAAGGATTATTTTGAACAAAGAGAGTATTTAAGTAAAGAATTTTTAAAAGTTTTACGTGATATAGACAAACAATATAATTTTAATAATTTTAAAGATAAAGAGTACATAGTTAATTTGATATTTAGCAATTTATAGCAACCACCATTTTTGGTTGTTGGGGCTTTAATGGTTTTGAACTTAGTGGCTAGCAATTAGCCACTATTTTTGTGTAAACAAAAATACAAAAGGGGCATGGGGATATTCCCCATCAAGCCGGTATATTCAGAACGAAGTGGCTAGAATATACGACGCTTGCCAAACCACTTTATTACTTGATAAAAGTTTGCATATTTTATATGCTAAGTTTGTATTAAGTAATAATTTTCGAAGAAAGCGTGGTGGGATTGAATGAGCGAACAAAACAACTTTGTGGCTAGCGACGAAACT
>OAZX01000990.1_pt1 | contig 10018 bp, 17 predicted proteins | sample 1495341 | NCBI WGS metagenome assembly OAZX01 (sample SAMEA2580119, study PRJEB22360) | human gut metagenome | biome: human gut; feature: human-associated habitat; material: faeces | place: Denmark | collected 2008/2010 | reverse complement strand
GTAGTTCCTGCGCCTTTAGTAACCTTAACTGCTTTAGATTCGTCATATAAGTACGCTACATAGTGTTTATCACTGTATAAAGCAGTTGTTTTAGTTGAAGGATCACGGTCAGTTTCTAAGAAGAAATCACGTTTAGTGATTAATTTAACTGCACCACGTTTAGCTAAAATAGCTTCGCCCTCATCTAATTTCTTAGAACGTACAATTACTGCACCTAAAGCTTCACCAAATGCACCTTTAACGATAATGTTATCGCCTAGTTCAGTCGCACGAGTGAAGTTTGCAGAAGCACTAGAACGTAACTTGCCAGCGTCTTTAGGGTTAATGAATAATACCATTGGTTCTAAATCTTCATCGTCAAATGTATCAATAGCAGCTTCTAAACCTGCTAATGTACCAATATCTCCACTAACTGTTAATTTCGTGCCTCGTAAAGCTTCTAATACGTCGTTATCTACTTTGTTAGCAATGGCTAAGCCATGTTGACGTACTGCTTCACCTTGAGGATCACCATAACCAGATAATAAAGCTTCATCAGTAATATCAGTACCTTTACCGATTTTATGAATTTTAGCTTCACGTCTGTTAGTTTCAATTTTGTCTACAGGAATTTTTTGTCCTTCAGGTACTACTGTAGCGTCACCACTGTAAACAAATGCAGGGAAAGTTAAAGTGTCGCCTGGTTGTCCTACTAATGTACTGTCAATGTCTGCAAATTGTGCAAATCTCAATTTCTTATCTAATTCTGCTTGCATCATAGGTTTTAATACTTCTGGAACGATTTGTGTACTTTTAGTTGTTGTTCCTTGTGCCATATGTTATTACCTCTTTTCTAATTGTTTATTAGAGCGTCATAAGTCTTTCTATCGTTAACGAATAGATCAGTTCTCTCTGCGACGCTCATGTTGTTAAATTCTTCTTGTGTGACTCCACCATTTACGCTTTTACCGTCATCAGGTGTACGTCCACTTGGTTTACTTTCAGCAAATAAATAAGGCTTAGACTCTTTTAACGATTCAATCGCTTTATCTAAACCTTTAACTTTGCCGTCATCTTGTAGTTCTAGTTCATCTTTGTTGATGAAAGCTAGAATGTCGTCAGCGTCGTTTGCGTCTTTCGCAACAGCTAACTTAACAGCGTTATTCAATTGTGATTCTTGGTACTTAGTTTGCCACTCTGCGTTTTTATCTTTTAATTCATCGAGTTCTTTTTGTAACTCGCTATCATCTTTTACAGAGTCATGTAATTTGGCAATTTGTTCATCACGGTTAGTAATCTCTGCTTTTAATTCATCGATTTCAGCGTTCTTGTCGTTCAAACGAGAACGTGGTACCATACCTGATTTCGATTCATCAATAGCGTCAATTACTTTCTGTTTATCAATTTCACCGTCTTTAAATTGCCCTAATAATGCGTATAAGTCCATATTTGATTGCTCCTTTTACGTTTTTTACGTGTAACGACACGAAAGATTTGTATAAAAAAGAAGCCTTTTAACGACGGTGCTAAGGTCGAGTGATTACTGTTTGCGTTTATTTCTCTCCCACTCTCTATAGTTAGTGAAAGGTATTATGCCATCTTCTTTAGTTCTCATCGTTGTAGGTAGTTCATCTTTGTCTATGTAATAAAGTAGCTTACAACGACAGTTAATATTCTCTTTTGCACTAGCTACACCAACAAATAATTTAGGTGCAGGACCTACACAACCACTTGAGTGAAAATTTTCGTCAATGCCTACTGTTTGTCCGTCTAAGTGTCTGTGTGTATCTCTTGTACGTGTATCTTTAGTAGCGTACCAACGTTTCTTCATATCAAGTCCGTTATCCTTAGCTACTGTCGCACTATCCAATCCAGCTTGTGATAATGCACGACCTGTTTCTGTTCTAGCTACACGCACTGATTGAGCTTTTGACATACCTAAATCATCTCTTAACGCTTTAGCTATCTTAGAATAACCTTCACCACTCATAATGCCTTGTGTTATGTGCGTGCGAATACGTTTCAATGTATCATCACGATGTTTCTGTAACGTAGGTACTAACTTAATAAACTCAATAGGTTGTTCAATTGCCGTCTGTATCGTCTGCGCAGTAGGTATATCGAAGTTCATAGACGTTTGACTCGCTACTTCATACAAAAATAGGCTCATCATGTACTTTTCCATATAGACGTTCTGTTGTGACTGTTTAATAGCCTTAGCGACTTCTCTATAGTCTTGAGATAACATCTGACCTATACGGTTAAGTTCTTTGTTGAGCCTGTTGTATTTATTAAATTCAGTCCATGTGACTTGTGGTTCATCTTTGTCATATTTCTCATACATATTCGCTATAATCTGTTTGATTTCTTTCAAACGTTTAGCAAATAGTATTTCGATTTCTTTCTCTGCTTGATTAACCAGTTTGTCGATGTAGTTATCTATGTCATTCTGATTGGTTATTTTCGGATTGTCTTTGTTGTTCGTCATTCAATCCCTCCTCAATGTCAGGGAGTTGTTGATTGAGTTCTATGTTTTCTTGTTCTATTCTCTCCATTTCAGCTACAGGATCTTGTACCCACGAATGATTACCAAGAATAGTTTCTTTAGATAATAACCCTGTAGAATTCATAGCGATTTGAGAGTTTTCTAACTCATTAACCATTACATTGAAGTTGAATGTAATCTCGATGTCTTGCACTTTCACATCTAATCTGTAGAAATCGATAATGTACTGCAATAATTCTTGTAACGCAGTAAGTGTTTTATTCTTTAGCTTATTAGCTTTTAAGTCTAAGTTACTGTACATAAATTTAAGCGCAATACCACTTGGACTATTGCCAAATTTATCTTGTTGGAAGTCTACGCCTTGCCCAAACTCTATAATGTAATCACGTAACATCTTCGCGTATTCTTTAACAGAATCAATAGGCACTTCTACTTTGATAGTATCTACACCAGAGCCACTTTCTCCTGCAACACTAATCGCTTTATAGTATTTGAGGTTGTGCATGAAACTTTTCATGTCTTCACCCTCGTAACCTTTTAAGACGTATATTAACTCTACAGATTCATCGAATGTATTCTGTGTATCTGACAAGCGCTTATCTAATGCATCTATGATTGTCTTGTACATGAATATATCTGACACTTCTTGAGGATTGTTCTTAAACGGTATAAAAGGAACACGCCCCCAACTCATCAGCTTATTACCTTGAAAATAATGAGGTTGTATATGATCATCACTACGATAGAAATCAGGGATAAGTTGTTCTTCCTTTAACTCGTAGTAAGTTACATCATCTTTAGTCCAATATTCTACACGTTCAGAGCCGTCTAGCTCATAAACACGTATAAATGCTTCTAATTCGTCGCGTTCTTTATCTTTCCAAATAGGGATTGCTTGTTCTGCAGGTACACGAAATGTTTTAAAGTTACCTTCTTCATCTACATAAGGTTGCACCCACTCAATACCTTTGTTACTTGCAGCAGTTAGAATATCTACCAACTTGTCATCCCATCTATGGTTAAGTACGTGTTGAATAGTCTTGAGTGCTTTCTCATTCTCTGTGCCAAATGTCACAGGATTAGCAACTGTATAAGCTACTTTTTGATCTACTAAGTTTTGATGATAGTTTGTGTACATACGCCAATCAGGTTTTGTTTCATCATAATCACCGTTCACATCTTTTTTAAAAGGTGCGTCCATTATATCTGGGTGATGATTATAATATCTTTCACCGATTGTGATATCATCAATATTTTCTTTATGTTCTCTTACTAAACGCATAATCATTTCTTCTTGCGTTTCATATTTAGGTTTAATCTGTTCTACCACTGTTTCGTGATAAGGTTTTTCCCACGGCCAGTTAATGATAACCACCTCTTTTACGTTAATATACTAATTTTGTTTTGCCTCATATCACGTTCTAGCGCATATCTAGTTGCGTCTATTGTGTGATTGTCTTTATCTTCTAATCTCGGTTTAACGTTACCGTCTTTGTCCGTTTCATAGTCGATGTTCTCAAATTCTCTTGCTATATTAGGTGTTCTGTTAGGATCTATCACGATAGCTGTTAAATCATCAAGCCATTGTTCCCCATGTTCTACACTGTCAGGACCTTTTTTCACACCTTTAATTCTCTTAATACCATGTTCTTGTTTCAGCTCTGCAATAGACTTCGGTTCAGCGCTATCTGCGAATACCTCGTCTGATTGATAGCCTCTACGTTTTAACCAGTTAGCAAACTCTCTATTGCTTATTTGTACACCATAGTGTTCATCAACTGCATAGATAATACGTTTCTTCTTGTCATAGTGCCAACGTACAAATGCTAGCGGATCAGTAGCATAACCAAAGTCAACTGCATTACGTATGTTATCGAATGTCTTGTATAACTCGTCAGGTATCGTTTCTATTTGCAAGTTATTAAACGGTACGACACCACTACCAATAGCTTCGCCCATATATTCCCAACGATAACGTTGTTCGTTACGTTCTCTCGCACTCTCTGCCTCTTGTATAAACTGTTTAGATATAAAAGGGTTGTTTAAGTACGTTGAATGATGTACAAACGTGTTATCCGGTTGAAATGAGGTTTCGTATTTTTTATTCACCCACGATTGCTTTCGTTTAGGTGGGTTGTAACTAAAGAAAAACTTATAGAATAATCCGTCGTCTAGTTCTCCACGTAACATAGAGTTAGTAATTGTCGTAACTTCATCCTCTGTCTTAAATTCTGCTAACTCCTCTATCCACATGATAGAAAAAGGGAACCGACTATCTTTTAACGACTTTAATCGTTCAGGGTTCTGTGCCCCTCTAAAGATAATTCGATTCCCTCTAGGTGCATATGTGATTTCCATCGGCGACACTTTAACTTTGAATAAGTGCGACACCTTTTGTTCTTCTATCGCCCACTTAATTTGTTCAAACACTGATGTAGCTAATGTATTATCTGTCTTACGTACTACAACTGCATTCATAGGATAACGCATGATTAACTGTGTAATGATTATAGATATGTCAGACGATTTACCACTACCACGTCCACCTTTAGCTACTATGTTAAGCTTCTCTCTATCCTTAGTTGCTTTCCATAAGCTATGAAAGTGTTTAGGTAGCAGTTCGGACAGTTTAATTGATATCATCGTCAAAATGCACCGTCGCAGTTGTTTCGATTTGTTGCTTGTCTGTCCACATCATATATCGTTTACCTAATAATTCTGCAGCTTTCGTTCTAGCGTTTGTATCTGATCGTTTTTCCAAAGACTCTACTTCCATTTCGCCTCTACCAATTCCAATCGGTATGAGTTCTTGGTCTGTTACCTCTCCACGTAATACAGAAGTGAGATATTGAAGTATCTCGTCTTGGTCTGCGATTGTATCTTTTTTAAGTTTTTCCATTCGTCTGTCTATTTCTGCTCTTATTCCCACATTTTCCAACAATTTATGACTACTTGATTTTGCGTACTTTTCACTATAACCAGCCCTGATTGCCGATTGATAAGCAGTCCCTGTCTTAATGTACTCATCAACAAATGCCTGTTGTTTAAGGTTTAATTTCGTCATCGTATATTACCACCTACTTTACGTTATACACTCTTTATATTTTAAAAAAAAGACACTGCGCAAACAGTGTCTAATGATTATGTTTTGTTATTTATTTGAGTTTATGTACTCATGTCACACCTCTATGTCACATCAATACATAAAAAAGTTACCCGTGTGTTCTCACGGATAACTAATTAAGGGAGGAGAAAAATTACATGTCAAGTATTCATATCATCGTATCGGAAGCCGGGTTGTAAGATTCAATTGACGGATAGTCAAGCAATCGGATGCGCAACGTCTATAAAGACGATAAGCACTTATCCAATCACTTTGAATTGAATACCCCACCATAGTGCGAAAGGATAAACACTATGTCTTGTGAGGTAATTCTTACAATATCATAATACACCGATTATAAACGGACTTACACACTTCAAAAGTCCACCTTACACATAACCTATAAATTCTGCTAATCTATTTATCATTGCGTCACGTCGTCTTAAAATACTCGTCTTACTTGTTCCGAAGTATTCAGCTATCTCTTCCCACTCACTACAACCTATCGGACATTCCCAGTATCTCAAGCGCATTAAGTCTTGTGTGTCTTCATCTGATTCATAAATGAGCTTATCTACACCTTTTACAATGTTACGTAAGTTGTTATAACGATTGTCGCTTAACTTCTTAATTGATTCTCTCTCGATAGGATTACCTGGTATATTACTCTTACCTGCTCCTACATTCTCGGGTTCGTGATTTTCTAGTAGTTCATACTCTCTTACTTTTAACTCTCGTCTGTAGCGTTCTATGTTCTTGATATAATCTTCTAACTTCTTTATATCGTGTCGTTCAATCGTTATCATACTTACCCTCCATTCTCCAACTTATCTCTTAACACTTCAATTTCATACTCTTTCACTTCTAACTGATGTTTTAGATCATTCTGTTCAAGTATAGAGCCAAATAGTAGTAAAACTAATATAATGATTGCTATTACGCCCCACATTGTTTGACCACCTCTAAATTAGGTTTGTGTTCTAGTACACGTCCGTTAAAACTACATGCATCTTCTTTAGCTGAATATAAATCGTCGTAAGATAAAGCTTCAAATACATTGTCAGTGATTATGCATGTGTTTCCATAACTACCTATATATTTTTTCACTAAATATACTCCTTTTTTTAACTCAACCACGTATTTGCCTATGTTGTTTTTATTATCCTTATTTTTCAACCAAGATACCTCTCTTTCTAAATGTAACTTATCTAATTGCAATCCATGTTTATCTTCCTGTAACTCATTAACTCTTTTCTCTGCTTTAATCCACTTATATATAGCAAAAATACACAGTACTAACACAATTATTACCGATGAAAAACTTATCCAAATCACATTAATAACCTCCTAAAATCCCAAAATATAAAAAGTGTAAAAATAGCAAGATAGAAAGTAAAAACATGGTAACGGAAAACCCAATCGTTACATATTCCTTGTATTTAATTCCTTCAACAAAAAGATATATTATAAATATCTCCATTAAAACAAAGACTATAGACAATGTTATAATTGTAATCATATATATAATTTCACCCAATATTTAATAACCTCCGTATATGCCATTTAAATGAGCATGATCATTCTCGTCGAAGTCCTTAGGCACTTCCACCTCATCGTTTGCAGTTAACTTGTAATACAACTCTATACCAATCCATTTTCCTAACTCGTACATTGCTATAGTGAACCAAATTTTTAATATACGTTTAATCAACTTATTCACTCCTTATTTTTTATTGGTTCTCTTACAATACCTTCGTCTATTAAAAATCGTTGTTGAGCTTCTGTCATATCATCAGTTTCTTTTTCTTCTAAACGTGGTAAAACTTCGTTATAAGCATACTCGTTTAATTCTTTTTGCACCTTTGAAAAACGAGCATAACCATGGTTGTTACCATAAGACACTCTCAAATCATCTGCTTTATCGCCAATGTAATCAAAAGGTATTGTAATCCAATACATTAATACATAAATGAAAGACAAAATATATTCAGGTATCTGTTTAATGAAATTTTTAATTCTACGTCTCTTTTTTTCTTTTAATACTTTGTTGTACATTTTTGTTAATATAGGTTCATGCTCTTTAGCTACTTTTAGTTGTTCTTCATTCAGTAATCTAGAATCTTTATTAATGATGTATTCTCCTAAAGCTCTATAAATATCATGTTTCAGTCTTTTAGCCATTGTGCGTCCCCTCGACTTTCTCTTTCGCTTCTTCTTCGCTCCGTGCCTCTACCAACGTCATACGTTCATTCTCTCTAGGTTGTTCTACATGCCTATGAATGTGACCTGTGCTATCTGTGAATTCTCTGATTAGGAATTGTTTCACTTCCCCAGCACCTCTTTTACTTTTTCTAATATGTCCTTACTCTTTAAGGTCTGATTCTTTGATGAAACTCCCATCTTTAGACATAACTCCTTTTCTATCTTTAATCTCTCCGTACGCCTGTTCTAAGCACTCTTGCAACGTCATATTATTTTGTTGAGCCAATATCACTAAAGTTACGATAACGTCTCCTATACCATCTCTGAGAGCGTCTATATCGTTTCTACATAAAGCAGCAGCAACTTCCCCACATTCTTCTGACGTTTTAGCATATTGTGTAAATGAATTACCTTTGTGTAAATCTTTATCAATACTCCATTGTTGTACTTGTTCTACTAATTGATCTAAACCGCCAAAGTTTTCTGTTTTTGATTGTCCTAATTGTTTATTCATTTATTCATCCTCCTCATATTTCCACGCTACGCTATCGATTAATTCTTTAGCTTTATTAAGAACTAATCTATCCATTTTGTTTTCAACTTCTAAATTTATGTACGTTAATTCATCTAATATGCTTTCTAAATTTTCAAAGATTGTTTGATTATCCATCACTACCACGCTCCAAATCATTTAATAAATTTTGAAACTCATGCGTTCCGTCTAGTTCGTCCATGTATTTTAAATCTCGATTTAATTCGTTTTTAATTACCATTGCGTTAGCTATTTGAAATAAATGATACTGATTGTTAGGTTTTATAATTTGATTTACTGAGCGATGTACTTTCATATATTCTTGTAACTTCTTTCCTTTCAACTCTAGCCATGCACGTTTATATTCTTTATCCTTCACGTTTGGTCTCCTTGTAATTATCAATTATTTGAAATACATAAGCTGTGAACTCTTTTGCCCAACAGTCTTCCTCTGCCGTTTCCAATATCTCATCAAACGCCTCTGCCTTCTTTTTAATTTCTGCCATATCATTGATGAGTTCATCACGTTGTTTCTTGTATGAGTCACGTTCATCTCTGAACTTCCACCAATCACTACGCGGATAGCTTTCGTCTAAATCTAAGTCTTTATTCTTGATAAATTCTAATAATTGTTCTTTAGTTATTTCTGCCATTCCTCATACACTCCCTATTCTTTCTTATATTTTCTTTCTCAACTTTCATCGTCACTCTGTTTCCTGCTATCTTAACCACAAAGCCTTTGACACCTAACTTGCGTAATTCCTGTTGTATCTGGGTAGGTGTCTTGCCTTGTGTGTTGTATTTGTATCGTTGGTTGATCGTGTCGGACAGTATCATGCGTTTAACTCCTCGTATTCGTCTGCCCACATATACATCAATCCGTCACTTACATGTTTACGGTTACACTTCCTTGCGATGTTGCGTCTGTCTATGAATAATAATTTTTGAGCTTCTACTGTGCTTGCGAATTCTTCAACAATTTTGTTGTCGCTATCTACTAGATATACTGGTTTAGATACGCCTTTATTTCTGCGATACACTCTATATTTTTGCAATGTAGATTGGAATAAGTTATCTGCCGTAAGGTTGTTATATCTACTATCTTTAGGATATGCATGTAATCCATTTCTCAAATTACCGATAAATGTTTCATATACAATATCTGCTGCACGATACTTCTTATTCTTATAAATAACTGTGGAAATACCGTTACAACCATTCGCAAATTTATATTTACCATCAGGTCTTTTCATTCTGCCTAAGTTACTTACGTATAGATCATACTTCTCGCTGTACTTCCAAATTTCATCTTTTGCTACAACTCTTTCGTTGAACTCCTGTTTCTTATTCACTCTTGGCATTGTGTCGGTAAAGAAGCACTTTAACTTATCGTTATATGTGCCACGTTCTTTTTGGTACCACAGTGTATTTAGTGGAATACCTGTAATGTTGTGCAAATGAGATAGGTCTGTCTTAGTCACTGTGTGGCTAAATGGTTCGTACATATACACCGTAATTAACCCTCCCATTTCTCAAATGCTCTGTTTAGATACCAACGCGCCTTGTCTAAATCTTCTTTTCCATTCTTACGATTAGCTCGACTGATATATTTGATTGCGTTACCAATGGCAAATGCTAACTCTGGTTTGTAATCTTTAGTGACCTGCTCTATGAAATCTATAATTTCTATATTTCC
>OAZX01000988.1_pt1 | contig 10051 bp, 5 predicted proteins | sample 1495341 | NCBI WGS metagenome assembly OAZX01 (sample SAMEA2580119, study PRJEB22360) | human gut metagenome | biome: human gut; feature: human-associated habitat; material: faeces | place: Denmark | collected 2008/2010 | reverse complement strand
ATTATCAAGATGGCCAATAAAGGAAACTAACTTTCTAGCGACGGTTAAGTGATATGTCTCGCTAGTAAAATGTGTTTCTTGATTTAACTGTGAGAGTATCGGAAAATATAATTTAAAGTAGAAAGGAGGGGGCGTTAAAGCGTTTGAGTTGATTTGAACTCAAACGAAATGCTTCGGAATTTAGATAGTTTTATTTGTGTGCAAGCACACTAAATGTAAAACTCCTAAAACTCTGTCGCATTTTAGCGTTCTTAGTATCATAAAATATGGCTTTTGAGATTATTATGCCAAAGCTTGGTGTGGACATGCAGGAAGGCGAAATCATCGAGTGGAAGAAACAAGAGGGTGATGTGGTTAATGAGGGAGATATCCTTCTTGAAATCATGTCAGATAAAACGAACATGGAACTTGAAGCAGAAGATTCTGGTGTTCTTTTGAAGATTACGCGTCAGGCTGGTGAAACTGTACCAGTTACTGAGGTTATTGGTTATATTGGAGCAGAAGGTGAAGTTGTGGCTGACAACGCTGCTAGCGCACCTGTTGCAGAAGCAACTGCTCAGTTGGAATCAGCTGGTCTTGAAGTTCCTAAAGCTCCTGTCCAAGCTGCTCCAACAGCTGCTGCAGAAAAAGCACCTCTTGCTGACAATGAGTACGATATTATCGTTGTCGGTGGTGGTCCTGCTGGTTACTATTCTGCCATTCGTGGGGCACAACTTGGTGGTAAGGTTGCTATCATTGAAAAATCTGAATTTGGTGGAACATGTTTGAATAAAGGATGTATCCCAACTAAGACCTACCTTAAAAATGCAGAAATCCTTGATGGACTTAAGATTGCAGCAGGTCGTGGTATCAACCTAGCGTCAACAAACTACACTATCGATATGGATAAGACAGTTGACTTTAAGAACTCTGTCGTTAAGACCCTTACTGGTGGTGTTCAAGGTCTTTTGAAGGCTAACAAGGTCACTATTTTCAACGGTCTTGGTCAAGTTAACCCAGATAAGACAGTTACTATTGGTTCAGAAACAATCAAGGGACGCAATATCATCCTTGCGACTGGATCTAAAGTATCTCGTATCAATATTCCTGGTATTGAGTCACAACTTGTGATGACATCAGATGATATTCTTGACTTACGTGAATTGCCTAAATCACTTGCTGTTATGGGTGGTGGTGTCGTTGGTATCGAGCTTGGTCTTGTTTATGCCTCATACGGTGTAGAAGTGACTGTTGTTGAGATGGCTGACCGCATTATTCCTGCTATGGATAAGGAAGTATCTCTTGAACTTCAAAAAATCCTTGCTAAGAAGGGTATGAAAATCATGACATCTGTTGGGGTTTCTGAGATTGTAGAAGCTAACAACCAATTGACCCTTAAACTTAATAATGGTGAAGAGATTGTAGCGGATCGTGCCCTTCTTTCAATCGGTCGTGTCCCACAATTGGATGGTCTTGAAAATCTTAACCTTGAACTTGACCGTGGTCGTATCAAAGTTAATCCTTATCAAGAAACATCAATCCTAGGAATTTACGCACCAGGTGATGTTAACGGAACTAAGATGCTTGCTCACGCGGCTTACCGTATGGGTGAAGTTGCAGCTGAAAATGCTATGCATGGTAACGTTCGTAAGGCTCACCTTGACTACACACCAGCAGCTGTCTACACTCACCCAGAAGTCGCTATGTGTGGTCTTACTGAAGAGGATGCACGCGCTAAATACGGTGATGTCCTCGTTGGTAAATCAAGCTTCGCTGGTAACGGACGTGCCATCGCTTCAAACGAAGCTCACGGTTTTGTTAAAGTTGTTGCGGATGCGAAGTACCATGAAATCCTTGGTGTTCACATTATCGGTCCAGCCGCAGCTGAATTGATTAACGAAGCATCAACAATTATGGAAAATGAATTGACTGTAGATGAACTCTTGCAATCTATCCACGGTCACCCAACCTTCTCTGAAAACATGTATGAAGCCTTTGCTGACGTACTTGGAGAAGCTATCCATAACCCACCAAAACGTAAATAAAGTTGATAAAATTCTCGGACAGATGTTCGGGGATTTTTCTTTTGTCACACATTTTCATCTTTAGCTATATCTCGCAAATTTCTTTGGATTTTTAGTGTTAAATACGAATAGGTAGTTAAAGGGTTTTCAAATAAGATAAATCGCAATTTTGTAGCGTTTAGAATTTTATAATATTTCTGCCTTATTTAGAAAACTTTTAATAATGACCTTTCCATTAGAGTTTTTCTATGGTAAAATGGTTGACGTATTAAAAATGCAAAAGGAAAGTTAAATGCGAACGAAAGATTTTATCTACTATGCTAGTGCGGCTGTTCTCTTGGCTGTGACAACTCAGGTTGCTCATGCAGATGAAGTGGCGACACAAACACCTTCTGTTACTGAAGGAAATCAGTATCAACCTGCGACAGCGGCTGAGATTTTTGGTGGAGAAGCAGCCTTGCCTGCAACTCCTAGTTCAACTGTTTCAGCACCCGTAGCTACGAGTGAGGTGGCAAAACCTGCGGTATCTACGTCACTTGCACCAGAAAGTTCAGAGGCTGTAACAACTGCGGCATCAACTTCAGTAGCTAACTCTACTGTTGCTGTAGCGGCAACTTCAGTAACATCTTCAGTTGTTAGTTCAGAAAGTGCAACAGCTTCTACAAGTGCGACAAGTTCGGAAACGTCAAACAGCGCTGTAGCAACACCTGCTAAATTGACGAATTCTACGGATGTTCCTTCGCCAACGCTTAAGGTACAACCAAAGACTTTTATCGATGTCAGCAGCCATAATGGTGATATCAGTGTAGATGACTATCGTGCTCTTGCACGCCAGGGTGTGGGTGGTGTCGTTGTCAAGTTGACTGAGGACACTTGGTACAACAACCCTAAAGCACCCTCACAAGTTCGCAATGCTCAAATTGCTGGTCTTCAAGTATCAACCTATCATTTTTCTCGATACACAACTGAGGAAGAAGCACGTGCAGAAGCTCGTTTCTACATCCAAGCTGCACAAAAACTAAACCTTCCAAAGAGTACTGTTATGGTTAATGATTTCGAAGACTCTAAGATGCTTCCAAATATCAACCGTAACACTCAAGCTTGGGTTAACGAAATGCGTAAGCATGGATACAACAACTTGATGTTCTACACAAGTGCTAGCTGGTTGGATGAGAACAATCTAGGCTACCGTGGACCTGTCTCAACCTCTCAATTTGGGATTGAGAATTTCTGGGTTGCCCAGTACCCATCAACAACTCTTACAGCAACAAGTGCTAAGAACATGCGCTATAATGCCAAAACTGGTGCATGGCAGTTTTCAGCTACGGATAATCTCTTGCCAGGTAAACATGTCTTTGACCACAGCGTGGACTATACAGGACGTTTCACAGCAAATGCCAGTGCTGAGGTTGATAACACTCAAGGCGATTTGAGTGGAACCATTTCTATTGTCAATAATAATCCAACTCTTGGTAGCTTTGATGTTGTCATCTCTAATGTTAAGGCACCAAATGGTGTTGAAACTGTCTCTGTTCCAATTTGGTCAGAAATTAATGGCCAAGATGACATTATCTGGTATACGGCTAACCGTCAAAATAATGGAACTTATACAGTAAACGTTAAGGCTTCAGCTCATAAAAACTCAACAGGCCTTTATAACATCCATCTTTACTATATTCAAAAAGATGGTCAAATGACGGGTGTTGGTGGAACAACTACGCAAGTCTTCATTGGTAAGACACCGGAGCAGTTGAAACCTAAAGCAAGTTTTGCTATTGAAAACAATAATGCTAAGGCAGGAACTTTTGATGCCGTTATCACTAATATCTCAGCACCACTAGGTGTTAAAGAGGTTTTAGTCCCATCATGGAGTCTTGAAAATGGTCAAGACGACCTTATTTGGCATAAGGCAACCAAGCAAAATGATGGTAGCTATCGTGTCACCATTAAGGCAAGTGAGCATAAGGGCAATAAAGGGAATTACCGTGCTGATGCCTACATCGTGGACAACGCTAACAATCGTCATTATATTGCCGAAAAAGTAGTGTCTGTTGATTATGCTCGACCAAGCGGTGTTCTTACGATTGAAAACAACAATACTGCAGCAGGTACTTTTGATGCCGTTGTTCGTAATATTGTTGCACCTACAGGTTTAAAAGAGGTTCTTGTTCCATCATGGAGTTTGGCTGGTGGTCAGGATGACCTTATCTGGCATAAGGCAACTCGTCAAGCCGACGGTTCTTACCGAGTGACTATCAAAGCAACGGATCATAAGAATTCAACAGGTAAATACCGTGCTGATGCCTACATTGTAGATGACTCTAACAAACGTTTCTATCTCACTGAAAAAGTGGTAGAAGTTACTCAAACTCGCCCTAGCGCAAGTCTCGTTATTGAAAATAATAATGCTGATTTAGGTACTTTTGATGCTGTTATTCGCAATATCGTAGCACCAAATGGGGTTAAGGAAGTCTTAGTTCCTTCATGGAGTCTCGTTAATGGACAAGATGATCTGGTTTGGCATAAGGCTAGTCGTCAATCTGATGGTAGCTACCGTGTTACTATTAAGGCTAGTGAGCATAAGAATTCTCTAGGAAATTACCGTGCTGACCTTTATATCGTAGATAATGCCAACCAACGTCATTATGTCACTGAAACAATTGTGGATGTGAAACATAATAAACCAGTCGGTACTATTTCAGTAGTTAATAACAATAAAGATACTGGTACTTTTGATGTCATTATCAGTGATGTTTATAGTCCTAAAGGTGTTCGTACTGTTCAAGTGCCTATTTGGTCTGAAAAAGATGGACAAGATGACATTCGTTGGTATGAAGCGACACGCCAAGCAAATGGCACTTATACGGTAAATGTTCAAGCTACTAACCATAAAAACTCAACAGGCTTGTACAATATTCATTTGTACTACATTTTAAATGATGGTTCACAAGTTGGTGTCGGTGGCACAACAACGACAGTTGAATTCCGTAATGCTAAGACTAAAACGCAAACCTATATCACTAATGTTAATTCAGAAGCTGGTAGTTACACAGTAGTGGTTGATCAGGCACCACAAGGACGTCAAATTAAGAATATCCGTGTAGCTGTATGGTCAGAAAGCAACCAAGGAAACCTTTCTTGGTACAATACGGCACCTACTGGAACACATACTGAAATCAATGTATCGACTGTTAATCATAAGAATCTCATTGGTAACTATACGACTCATGTTTATGTAGACTATGTAGACAATACTGTAGACGGATTCAACCTTGGTGAGACAGCTCTTGCTCCACGTAATCGTCGTGTTGAGCCTCAGACGACTTATTATTCTCAACGTGATCCTCGTTGGGCTTCTAAGTGGTATGGTGTCAGCAATATGGACCAGTCAGGTTGTGTTCCAACATCACTTGCCATGACTTTTACAGATATTTTGGGAACAGTAATTGCACCAACGACAGTTGCGGATTATTTGTACTACAATACAAATTCATTCAATAAAACATCAGTTGCTGGTACAGACGCGGATGGTATTGTATTAGCAAGTAAAAATTGGGGTCTCAAGAGCAACATGCTTTCAAGCATTGCTAACATTGCTTCAGCTTTGATGTCAGGCCAACACGTTCTGGCAGCAGTAGGAGCAAGCCAATTTATCAATTATCCTTACACGCATGAAATCGTGCTTCATGGCTATGATAATGGTAAAACTTATGTTCGTGATCCATTTAACGCCAATAACAATGGTTGGTATTCATTGGACTACATTCATGGTGTTCAGAGTCGAGATGCAATGGATACTAAGCTTGGTGCACCATTCTTCTCAATCTTTGCTTAATCTATTAATGAAAGGTCTTTAGAAGGAAACTTCTAAGGGCTTTTTTGGTGTTCATTTTTGATAGTCATATTTTTTATTTATCTATTTTCAGAATATTATATACATGTTTGAAATCTCATATTTATGGGCTTTTAGGTTCTTTATTTGGATGACATTGATGCTTTCAGCATAGAAATTACTTATTTTTTTATCATTTTTATAGTTTTTTTAGAGAATTATCACTTTTGCTCTATTCGTAAGATATTTTCTATGGTAAAATGGGTGACGTATTAAAAAGTGTCAAAGGAAAGTTAAATGCGAACGAAAGATTTTATCTACTATGCCAGTGCAGCTGTTCTCATGGTGGTGACTACTCAGGTAGCCAGTGCTGATGAGGTAGCTACGCAAATGCCTACGGTTACTGAAGGGAACCAGTATCAACCTGCGACTGCAGCAGATATTTTTGGTGGTGGAGCAGTCCTTGCACAAGAGTCACCATCAGCAAGACCAAGTTCAACTGTTGCGGAAACACCTACAGCCACAAGTGAAGTAGCAAACTCAAGTGCTCCACAAGTTAGTCAAGCAAGCTCAACAACGATTGCAGCATCTGAATCAAGAGTCGTTGCCTCTGAATCTGTAGTTCAGGCTAACACAGTAGCGAGTTCAGAAAATGCGACGGTACCGACTGCTTCTGAGGTTTCAAGCAATATCGTGGCTGAACCTGCTAAGTTGACTCATGCCTCAGGTTCATCTCATGATACTGATGTTCTAAAACCTAAGGCTAGCTTCTCAATTGAGAACAACAACAAGGTCACTGGTACCTTTGATGCTGTGGTTCGAGATATTGTGGCACCCTTGGGTGTTAAAGAGGTTCTTGTTCCATCTTGGAGTCTAGCCAATGGTCAAGATGACTTGATTTGGCATAAGGCAGCCAAGCAAATGGATGGCTCTTATCGTGTAACCATTAAGGTGGTAGATCACAAGGGGGAGGCTGGCAATTACCGTGCAGATGCCTATGTTGTTGATCGAACAAATAAGAGACATTATATTTCTGAGAAAGTAGTATCGGTAACTTACTCTCGTCCAAGTGCAAGCCTAACGATTGAAAATAATAATGCAGCTACAGGCACTTTTGACGCTGTGGTAAAAAATATCATTGCTCCTACAGGTGTGAAAGAAATCTTAGTCCCATCATGGAGTCTCGTTGGTGGTCAAGATGATTTGATTTGGCATAAGGCGACGAAGCAAGCAGATGGTTCTTACCGAGCTACCATTAAGGCAAGTGACCACAAAAATTCAACTGGTAAATACCGTGCAGATGCCTATATCGTAGATAATTTCAACAAGCGTTTCTATTTGACTGAAAAAGTGGTGGAAGTTAGCCAATCTCGTCCAAGCGCAAGACTAACGATTGAAAATAATGATGCAACTACAGGTACTTTTGATGCTGTGGTTCGCAATATTGTTGCACCAAATGGCTTGAAGGAAATCTTGATCCCATCATGGAGTCTTGTTAATGGTCAAGATGATTTGGTTTGGCATAAGGCAAGTAAACAAGCAGACGGTAGCTATCGTGCGACAATTAAGGCTTCAGACCATAAACATTCAACTGGTAAATACCGTGCAGATGTTTATCTCGTCGATAAGGATGGCAACCGTCAGTATTTGACTGAGACCGTGGTTGATGTCGATGAAACTAAGCCAAGTGGTATTTCAGGTGTGGTTATCCCAGTCTGGTCTGAGCAAAATGGTCAGGATGATCTTGTTTGGCATAATGCCACAAAACAGGATGACGGTTCCTATAAGGTGACTATTTAAGCTAGCCAGCACAAGTGGAATTCAGGCAAGTACATCGTTCATGGCTATATTGTTGATGCTTCAGGTAAGAATATCGGCTTTGGGGCAACTTCAGCTGATGTGGTAGCCCCTAAGAAAATCGGTTCGGCATCAAGAGGAAACTACGATGTTTTAAATAAGGTTGTCTATCTCGATGCTGGGCATGGTGGCTATGATCCAGGAGCTTCGTACTTTGGTATCTCTGAAAAGAGCTTGACCTTGGCTATCCAAAGCCGTGTGAAAGCTAAACTAGAAGCAGAAGGTTATCAAGTTGTAACCACACGCACAAGTGATACCTATGTCGACTTGACGGATCGTTCACGTGCAGCTAATGCTTCTGAATCAGATATCTTCGTAAGTATTCACATCAATGCTTCAGGAAGTTCTGCAGCACAGGGTATTGAGACTTATTATTACCAACCTTATGCAGAATACCCATCACGTATTAATGCGACCTATCATGCTAATCCAACTCGTTTGAGCATGAGTGACACCTTGGCCAATGCTATCCAGTCTAGCCTGATTAATGCGACTGGAGCACAGAATCAGGGCGTGAAGCGTCAAACCTTTGCGGTCTTGCGTGAGACGACAGCTCCGGCAGTCCTTCTTGAACTTGGTTTCTTGTCAAATCCTCAAGAAGCAGCCCGTTTGAATACCTCTGCTTATCAGGAGACTTTAGCTAACGCAATTGTGGCAGGGATTAAGTCTTACTATGAAAAAGAATCTAAAGTTTAAGTTATACGTTAACCCATCATTATGATGGGTTTTTATGCTATAATTGAGGTAAATACTAAATACAACAAAAGGAGTGCTTATGGTCTACGATTTACTCTTAGAGCGTTTTTTACGTTACGTCAAAATCAATACACGTAGTGATGAAAATGCGACAAGAACGCCAACAACACAAAGCCAGGTGGATTTTGCCTTGAAGGTTTTAAAACCAGAATTAGAAGAACTAGGTTTAAGTAACATCCATTATTTGGAAAGTAATGGTTACCTAGTGGCAACCCTTCCGGCTAACGATGACCAGTTAACACGTAAGATTGGTTTTATCTCTCATATGGATACTGCTGATTTTAATGCAGAAGGAGTGTCACCACAAGTCATTGACTCTTATGATGGAGGTATCATTCCTCTTGGAAATTCAGGTTATAACCTAGACCCAGCTGATTTTCCAAATCTCAAGAATTATGTCGGTCAGACACTTATTACGACAGATGGGACCACCCTTCTTGGAGCTGATGATAAGTCTGGTATTGCTGAGATTATGACGGCTTTGGCTTATTTGAAGGCTCATCCTGAAATCAAACATTGTGAGATTCGTGTAGGCTTTGGTCCTGATGAAGAAATTGGAATCGGTGCAGATAAATTTGATGTCGAAGATTTTGATGTCGATTTTGCCTACACAGTTGACGGTGGACCTTTGGGTGAATTACAGTATGAAACCTTCTCTGCAGCAGGAGCAGAACTTACCTTCCACGGACGCAATGTCCACCCTGGAACAGCAAAAGACCAAATGGTTAATGCCCTGCAGTTGGCAATTGATTTTCATAATCAGTTGCCAGCAGAAGAACGCCCTGAGTTAACAGATGGCTATCAAGGTTTCAACCATCTTCAAACCATGACAGGTACTGTTGAGAAAGCAAAATCTTCTTATATCATCCGTGATTTTGAAACAGAGTCTTTTGAAAATCGTAAAGCAGTCTTCCAAAAAATTGCTGACGAAATGAATAAAACTTATGGTCAGACACGAGTTGATTTGGTTCTTAAAGATCAATACTATAATATGCGTCAGGTGATTGAAAAAGATATGACGCCTGTTGAGTTAGCAAAAGAAGTCATGGAAGACTTAGATATTACGCCAGTCATCGAACCAATTCGTGGTGGAACTGACGGGTCTAAAATTTCATTCATGGGCATTCCAACTCCAAACTTATTTGCTGGTGGCGAAAATATGCACGGTCGATATGAGTTCGTTTCCTTGCAGACAATGGAAAAAGCCGTAGATGTTATTCTTGGAATTGTCAGTAAACCTTAATTGAGCTTGCTAAATACTGATTTTATGGTAAAATTAGAAGTAATGGAGGTGCTGAGATGATTAAAATTTTCGGCAAGTATCGTTACCATTGGCAACCCGAATTATCTTGGCTGATTATCTACTGGTCTTTAGCCATTACGCCAATCTTTATTGCGGCGGCCCTTCTATTCGAGTTGTACTCGGTGCCCTCACATATTTTGATGCTCTTCACTATTTTCGTTGCCTTATTTGGTTTAGGTTTCCATCGATACTTTATTATTGAAGATCATGGGATTCTGCGTATTGTTTCTTTCAATATTTTTAGACCACGCAAAGTGAAAATTAGTGATATTGAAAAAGTCGAAGTGATTAAAACTGGCT
>OAZX01000970.1_pt1 | contig 10212 bp, 7 predicted proteins | sample 1495341 | NCBI WGS metagenome assembly OAZX01 (sample SAMEA2580119, study PRJEB22360) | human gut metagenome | biome: human gut; feature: human-associated habitat; material: faeces | place: Denmark | collected 2008/2010 | reverse complement strand
ACTTACACCGTAGATTGTATCTACACGAGTCGTATATACGGAAATACGTTCGTTAATGGATGGCACATCAAAAGAGAATTCTGTACCTTCAGAGCGACCGATCCAATTCTTTTGCATCAATTTAACGCGTTGAGGCCAACCATCGAGTGTATCGAGATCATCTAACAAGCGATCTGCATATTCAGTGATGCGGAGGAACCATTGAGATAAATCTTTTTTCTCTACAGGATTATCACAACGCCAGCAAAGACCATCAATAACTTGTTCGTTAGCTAATACGGTATGGCATGTTTCACACCAGTTAACCTTTGCTTCTTTTTTATAAGCTAACCCTTTTTTATAAAATTGTTCGAAGAACCATTGTGTCCATTTATAGTAATCTTCTTTACATGTAGCAACTTCACGGTCCCAATCATAGGAAAGGCCCAATGCTTTTTGTTGTTTTTTCATGTTCTCAATATTATCAAGAGTCCATGTTTTAGGTGCAATACCATGTTTAATAGCTGCATTTTCTGCAGGCATACCAAAGGAATCCCAGCCCATTGGATGCAATACGTTAAAACCATTCATTTTCTTAAAACGCGCTACTACGTCGCCGATGGAATAGTTGCGCACATGGCCCATATGCAAATTGCCAGATGGATATGGGAACATTTCTAATGCATAGTATTTCTCTTTACTTTCGTCATATTCAGTTTTAAAAGTATGGTTCTCATCCCAGTACTTTTGCCACTTTTTCTCAATATCTTGGGCTACATATTTTTCGTTCATGTAGGTGCCTCCTCAAATCTGTTTGTGATTCTAATTAATAGTATTATTGTACTACTTCGTACCATAAACCGTCAATTTATCTACTTTTTTACTACTTGAACAGCGGGAACGATAGACACTATATCATTATCAACCTTTTGCTTTTCATTCACAGTCTTAGCATTCGCTTTTGTACGTTCTTTAGATGCTTTAGCTTCGGCTTTCGCCTTTTCTTTTGCAGCTTTAGCTTCTGCTTTTGCCTTCTCCTTAGCTGCTTTAGCTTCTGCCTTCGCCTTTTCTTTAGCTGCTTTTTCAAGAGCCTTACGTTCAGCTTTTGTTAATGGTTTTTCAACAACAGGCTTAGGAGCTTCAACAACTGGTGCTGTGTTAGGTGTACCTTTACCTAAATCAACGCCTTGAATCATTGTAATCGTATTATCATCTTCAAAGCCTTTACGCCATGCAGCAAAACCGGCCAATTGTAATTCTTTCACTAGGTTTAATTTATATCCTAAGGATTTATTATCTTCAAACCAAATCTTATCGGTACCACTAGTTGTTGGAATAGCTGCATAATAAGATTTTAACGTATCATCCCAAATAATATTCGATGCGTGATTTGTAAAATAAGATGATTCATTTTTAATGGCCAATGTTTCACCCCGTGCCACACCGCCTGATTCATGCCAAATTCTAGTGTAGAATGGAATGCCAAGAACAAGCTTATGACTTGGTACCTCTTGCAACATCTTCTCAGCATGATCGCGTACCCAAGGATAACTTGCAACCGGTCCTGCTGTAGTACTCTTGGCCCATGTTTCGTCATAAGCCATTAATACGACATAATCTACACTGTTAGCGAAGGACTTACGGTCATATACAAGAGACCAATTTGGACTATTAGAATATCCTGTTACATCGACAGAGGATTGAATATTATACTTATGTAATTCGTCAGCTAAGTATGCTACGAATCTTGTCAATTTATCACGGTCAGAATAGTCTACATTTTCAAAGTCAAAATTATATCCATCAAATCCATAAATATAAGCGTATTGAATGAGATTTTGAGCGTATTTCTTCCACACTGCTTCATCGGCTAAGATACCACTCGTAAAATCTGGATCAAAACGATTTGTAATAAGCGGCCACACATGATATCCGTTGGCCTTGTATGCTTTCACATAGTCCACATTAATATTAGGACTAGATTCTAAGCCAAGGCTATGCAATTTGAACCAACTTGGAGAGATGATGTTATCTCCGCTGACATTCAATTTTTTCGCATACGGTGCATCTTGGTTAGGCCATGGATCAAAGGCCCAAGATAGAGGTCCTTGGACAGGTTTATTTTGCAATACTTGCATCGTCTCTGGTGCAGCGGTCAATTGAACGTGGTCACCATCCTTCGTATAGGTGACGCCTATCAACGGTGTTGCATTTTCTACATCAACATACTCGGCACCATCTCGTTTGGTAATCGGTAATTTAACGGGCTCTCCAACGGCTTTAGGATTCATCATAATGGTTGTACCATTCAGTTCTAGCTGTGGTACATAGATTGTATAAGATGTCTTATATTGATTGGCCTCATAATTACGGTTGGTCGTATTTAAATATTGTTGTAATGGCACCAATACTTCAGCCTGTACAGTATTACCAGAAATACTAGATAATACAGCAGTTGCCAAGGTTGTGACCATAGCAAATTTACGTAACATGTATGTCTCCTATAATTTATGCTGACTAGCTTTTGTTTACATAACAATTCCTATATTATATCATACATATATCGACACTTATAATTTCTATGCTTATAAAAGCATGAACGTTTATTCATAAAGGAGTTCATATGCATCAATATCTATTTTTCATAGGCGATTTTCCAATTAGGGCCTACGGTGTCATGTTAGCACTAGCCATCATTAGCGGTGCCTCTGTAGCCTATTTCTTACTCAAAAAAGACGGTCGTGGATGGCACGAGCACATTGTTGATTTCTCTATTACAGTTGCTATAGCAGGTCTTATCGGCGCCCGCTTATGGGATGTATTTTTCTTCGATTGGCATTACTATGGTAATCATCTCCTCGAAATCCCTTTCGTATGGCAAGGAGGCATGGCTATTCAAGGAGGCGTCGTACTCGGTACATTAGCCGGTTATTGGTATCTAAGAAAACATAATATCGATTTCTGGGCCTTTGCCGATATTTTTGCGCCAGCCCTCATTTTAGCTCAATCGGTTGGGCGTATGGCTAACCTGTTTAACGGCGATGCCTTTGGTCATCCTACGGGTGGAAATTTTGGTATTCTCTATCCTGAAAGTACCCTTGCATTCCGCACCTACGGTAATCAGCCATTATGGCCAGCTGAAATTTGGGAAGGCCAAATCGATATTCTAATCTTCGTGATTTTACTACTCTTTAGCTCATTCAAACATGCTAAAGGACAAGTGTTCGTTTTATACGCTATCCTGTATTCCGCAGCGCGATTCTGCTTAGAATTCTTACGCGGCGATTATGTAAACCTCACGATGGGACTTAAATCAGCACAGATGACGAGCCTCATTGTTATGATTGTAGGTATCTGTTTATTTATCTACTTCGGTTACCAAAAAAAAAACCAAAAAGCCGTAGCGGAAACAGTACCAGAAGCACCACAAAAACAAAAGAAACGTAAATAACAAAATCCTTCATTCACGGATACGCAACATCCATGAATGAAGGATTTTTTATATCTATTCAATTATTCTAACGATAGACCATGAGCAACAAGCATCATTTACAGTTGTTCTTGTGCCTTTAATGCGTCAAGTTCTTCTAATGCACGATTGGCAATGAGAGCGTTTTTTTCTTTTTTCTTACGAATCCGTTGAGGCCATGATTCCATAATGCCAAAATTAACATTCATAGGCTGGAAATTAGATCCTTCATAGGAAGATATATAGTGGCTCAATGATCCGATAGCCGTCGTTTTAGGGAAGTTGATAAATGCATTATCATCAAGATATCGTTTTACCTGTAACCCTACCATAAGCCCTGATGCGGCTGATTCTAGATACCCTTCCACACCTGTCATTTGACCAGCAAAGAATAGTCGATGATCAGACTGTAATTGGAATGCATGATTGAGCAATTCTGGAGAATTGATATACGTATTACGATGCATCACACCATACCGAATAAATTCTGCATTTTCAAGGCCAGGAATTAAACCAAACACGCGTTTTTGTTCGCCCCATTTTAAATGAGTTTGGAACCCTACGAGGTTAAACATAGTTCCCTCTTTGTTTTCTTTACGCAATTGCACAACCGCATAGGATTCTTCATTGGTACGCTTATCCACTAAGCCTACTGGTTTCAATGGACCATAACGCAATGTATCCTCTCCACGAGATGCCATGATTTCCACAGGCATACAACCTTCAAAATAGATTTCTTTTTCAAAATCCTTAGGCTGTACGGCCTCAGCATGGGTCAATTCGTGCCAGAAGTGTTTATACTCTTCTTCATTCATAGGGCAATTAAGATAGTCAGCATCGCCTTTATCGTAGCGAGACGCAGCAAACACCTTATCATAGTTAAGAGACTCTGCGGTCACAATAGGGGCCGCTGCATCATAGAAATAAAAACCCGTATTACCGGTTAATTCTCTAATGGCATCGCCTAGTGTTTCAGATGTTAATGGACCAGAAGCAAAGATAACGGTTCCTTCTGTAGGGATAGATGTCACCTCTTCATGATGCACTGTAATATTAGGGTGACTTTTTATCTTATCAGTTACCATAGCACTGAAGAGATGACGGTCAACCGCTAAGGCACCACCAGCAGGTACAGCTGTTGCATCTGCACATTCCATAATTAACGAGCCTAATCGACGCATTTCTTCCTTTAGTAGACCAACAGCATTCTCTATATTACCAGCGCGCAAAGAATTGCTACAAACTAGTTCAGCAAATTGATCCGTTTGATGGGCTGGAGAACTCTTTACAGGACGCATTTCATATAAATCGACAGCAACACCACGATTGGCAAGTTGCCAGGCTGCTTCAGAACCGGCTAAGCCAGCCCCTATAACAGTAACTTTATGTTCACTCACTCTTTGTATCCTCTTCTTTCTTTACTGACTCATCAGACTTTTTCTTTCTCGTTTTCTTAGGCGGTCTAGTTGGACAGGTTTCATTGGAGCAGAATTTCTTCGTCGTACCGTTTTTATACGTTTTTTCAACGATAATGCTACCACATGTATCACAGAACTCATGAGTTGGCTTATCCCACAACGTAAAGTCGCATTGTGGATATCGATTACAGCCATAGAAAATACGACCACGCTTAGATTTTCGTTCTACGATTTCCCCTTCACCGCATTTAGGACAAGCAACACCGGTACCAACCGTAATCGGTTTAGTGTTCTTGCATTCTGGGAAGTTAGAACATGCTAAGAATTTACCATAGCGACCGAATTTATAGACCATAGGATGACCACAAAGCTCACAGGTTTCATCACTTTCCATGGATGCGATTTGAATTTTGTCTACATCGCTAGCATCATCCAATTCTTGCTTAAATATATTGTAAAAATCAGTCAATACCTTCACATACGTATCCTTACCATTAGCGATGGCATCGAGCTCCTCTTCAAGCTCTGCAGTAAACCCAGTGTTGATGATTTTTTCAAAATAGTCCACTAAAAAGTCTACTACTACAAAGCCGAGTTCTGTAGGTATGAATTGTTTATTATTTGTTTCTACATAGTTACGGCTAACGATAGTATCTATAATTGGCGCATATGTACTTGGGCGGCCAATGCCTAATTCTTCCAATGTTTTGATAAGGCTTGCTTCAGAATATCTAGCAGGCGGTTGCGTAAAATGTTGTTCTGGGTCGATAAGTACAGTTTCCACCACATCAGATTTCTTCAACGCTGGTAATTGTGGCGTATCTTCTTTCTTACTATCTTCATAGACTGCACTAAATCCAGGGAATAACACACGAGAACCAGTTGCCTTAAAGGTATAAGTATCATCAATATCTAGTTCAATGGTAGTGGACTCATTTTGTTGTGGTGCCATTTGGCTAGCCATAAAACGATTCCAAATCAGTGTATATAACTTTAGTTCATCGCGATTTACAAATGGTTCTACCATTTTAGGTGTCAATTCAAGAGATGTAGGACGAATGGCTTCATGCGCATCTTGAGCTGATTCCTTCTTACCATATACATTCGGTTTAGCAGGGCAATAGTCATCGCCATAGGTTCTCTTAATATAGTCTCTTGCCTGTTCTTGCATATCTTTGGATATACGTGTAGAGTCTGTACGCATATAGGTAATTAAACCAACATGACCATAAGAACCGATTTCCAAACCTTCATATAAATGTTGAGCAATCATCATGGTCCGTTTAGCCCCAAAATTAAGCTTACGAACACCATCTTGTTGCAATGTAGATGTGGTGAAAGGCGGAGCTGGTTTACGGCTTCGTTTACTTTTCTTAACAGATGTAACAGTAGCCGTATGGTCCGCAATAGCCTTTTGGATTGCTACTGCATCTGCTTCACATGTAATATCTAGTTTGTCGCCCTTTACATGAGTTAGTTCTGCGGAAAACTCTTCATTAGTTTTCGTCTTAAATTGTCCTTCAATAGACCAATATTCTTGAGGTACAAAAGCTTGTATTTCACGTTCTCACAAATGAGACGTACAGCTACGGATTGAACACGACCAGCGCTCAAACCTTTGCAAACCTTTTTCCATAATAGAGGGCTTAATTTATACCCTACAATGCGGTCTAGTACACGACGTGCTTGCTGTGCGTCAACCATGTTCATATCCACAGTACGTGGATGTTCTAAGGCCTCTGCAACAGCAGTTTTCGTAATTTCATTGAACGTAATACGACAATTAGATGTGGTATCCACATTAAGAATGTACGCTAAATGCCAAGAAATAGCTTCCCCTTCGCGGTCCGGGTCAGTTGCGAGCAATACGGCGCTACTTTCATCGGCATGGGCCACCAAATCGTCAATCACCTTTTTACGTGCTACCAGATTACTATATCGTGGGGTAAAGTCATGATCAATGTCGATACCCATTTGAGATTTAGGCAAATCCCGAAGATGGCCCATACTGGCTTTCACAATATAATTAGGGCCTAAAAATTTCTCGATAGTCTTAGATTTAGCCGGTGATTCCACAATGACAAGGATTTTACCATCCGGATTATATACGCGAGGTTTTCGTTGCTCTGGCGGTATTGATGTAGCAACAATCGATTTGTCGCGTACAATACCAACTGGTGTCAACGCTTCTTTTGCTACCTTTTTATTGATCGTAGTCTTTTTCTTTTTTATTTCTTGTTTTGGTTCTTTCGGTTCCCCAATAACGATAGATCGTTTAATGGACAAGTACATCACTCCCGATTATGTTAATATAGCCCTTAGAATGAACCTTCTCAATCATATGTTTCATTTCAAGGTCTAATAAAATACTTTGTAATCGTTGTAATGGAATGTGTGTTTTCTTGATTAAATCGCCTACACTAATACATTGATCGGTAGGAATTGTACTCAACACGACCTCCCATTCTACCTTAAAGCTTAACACATCGGACCCTTGCGTATCAACTACATGGGGCTTTAACTCATAATCCTCGATTATATCTTGTGCTTTCGTTAATATATTAGCCCCTTGGCGCATGAGCCAGTGATTGCCCTCCGCTACATTGCTTAAAATACTGCCAGGCACCACATAGATTTCACGGCCTTCATTGGCGGCCATATCAGCCGTTATCAAAGATCCACTGCTCGCCTTGGCCTCTACTACGATGATGATTTGTGAAAGCCCACTAATAATGCGATTCCTTGCGGGAAAATGGACACCTGACGGCGGTGTACCGGGAGGATATTCTGATACTAATAAACCATTGTTCTTAAGAACGGCATCAAATAACCGTTTATTCTCCGGCGGATATACAATATCTAAACCGCATCCCATAACAACGATCACTTGTCCATTTGCCGCTAAAGCACCTTCATGGCTATGACTATCTATCCCCCTCGCACCACCACTGACTATGGCTACATTATACGCAGCTAGTTCCTTACCTATTCGCAGTGCCACATTACGACCATAATCGGAACATTTTCGAGCTCCTACCATGGCAATTTTCATCGTTTCATCATCTAATAGCGATACATTTCCTCTCACAAATATGACGGCTGGCGGATTATATATCTCTTGCAAATGCCCAGGGAATAATACGTCAAGATACGTAATATATTCTATATGCCAGTTCTTAAGAGCCTTATAGATAGTCCGTAATCGTTCGTCGGTCGCCTCTTTCTCGATTTGCCTATATTTTGTGGATGGAATACCTAGTATTGTCGTTAGATTCTTACGATTTTGTAAAGCACACCATGCCTCATAAGGATCTCCAAACTTTTCGACTAAATCACGTATCGTAGCCGCTCCTAGTGAAGAAATACTCTGCATGGCGGCAATGTAAAAATTACTTTCATACTGTTGCTCCATCATGAACTCCTATCCTCGACACATGATATGGAATGTGCCGATACATCATCGCTTCTGAAATATGTTCATTTTCTATATATAAGGACCCATCTAAATCTGCAATGGTTCGACTCACCTTTAGCAATCGATCAAAGCTACGCCCTGTAAAATGAAATCGTTCATATACGTCTCCTAACAAGCCCCAGCAATCATCGCGTATATTACAAAGTTCACGAATAGCGCCATGTGGCAAGGCACCATTTGACTTAAATGGTTGGTCTTGGAAACGTTCTAATTGCATCTGGCGCCCTTGCTCCACGAGTTGTTTCATAGCTGCACTGCTCATAGAATCAGAATCCATACATAACATATCGTTAAAACTAGGTCTCTCTACAAGGATAAATAGATCTATGCGGTCCAATATAGGTCCAGATATTTTATGCTGATATCTTTCTAATTCTGTAGAGCTACAAACACACTCCTTATGAGGGTCTCCATAATATCCACAAGGACATGGATTAGCGGCGAGTATACATATAAAATCTGCTGGATAGTCATAACTATTTTGTAACCGATTCACAGTAATCATATGAGATTCTAATGGTTGCCGTAACGCATCTAATACATAGCGCGGAAATTCTGGTGCTTCATCAATAAATAGCACTCCTTTATGGGCTAATGTAATTTCTCCCGGTTTTGCATTACTACCGCCCCCTATGATGCTCGCCAAGGTTGCTGTATGGTGAGGACATCTAAAAGGCCGTTTAGCAATCAGCCTATTCTTTTCGAGCAACCCTGCCACATCATGAATGCGTGTTGTTTCTAGCCGCTCCTCCCAACTTAGGGGTGGTAAAATAGTTGGTAATCGTTCTGCCAACATAGTTTTACCAGATCCAGGTGGACCTATCATCATCACGTGGTGAACACCAGCAGCAGCAATAACCATGGCTCGTTTTCCTAGTTCTTGGCCTTGCACATCCTTGTAATCAATGAGGCTGTTGACCGCGTCATTACAATCGTCATCAACAGTGTCTACACGATATTCATCTGGTCGTATTACAAGTTTCACAATATCCGCCAATGTATGTGCACCATAGGATGTGATTGCTTCTATATTGTGCAGCAATGATACATTATCCGAACTTGTAAAGATTGTAAGTAGCTTATCATCAAGTGCTTTCATAGCCATACTAAGAATGCCTTGTGTCTTTTTTAGACTGCCATCTAAGGATAATTCGCCTATAAACAGAGTTGATTGTAATAATTTTGTTAATTTAGGTTTGCGTAGCCTAATTTGACCTGATGCGGCTAACACACCTATGGCTATGGGCAAATCTAATCCGGAACTACTTTTTCTGACCTCTGCAGGCCCTAGATTAACAACAATACGACGCATAGGAAAATCAAATCCACTATTTTTAATGGCTGCTCGTACGCGTTCCCTCGATTCTTTTACGGCTTGATTGGGGAGTCCTACGATGTCAAAGACAGGTAGCCCTTGGGATATATCGACCTCGACGGTTACAACGACGCCATCTAAACCATCTATGGTAGCACCATAGACCTTTGCATACATAATAGACCTCCTACATGAAACACTGAGGCATATAGTGTATAGTGACCTTAAGATCCTCGTGTACATACACCTCGACTACATCAAAGGATAGTTCCTTCCATTTGCGGTTTTGTGCACGCAAATCTCGTATAAAATACATGGCTGCTTGTTTAATATGCTTTTGTTTACGTTTAGAAACAGCCTCCCGTGGCAATCCATGGGTGACACCACGACGCGCCTTGATTTCAATAAAATGATAGGTCAGCCCATTTTTGGCGATAATATCGATTTCACCTACCTTTGTTTTGTAATTGGTCGTTACAATTTTCAATCCTTGTTGCTCAATATACTGTCGAGCAATATCTTCTCCCCAATTACCAAGAGCTTTTGCATCTAATAG
>OAZX01000969.1_pt1 | contig 10243 bp, 8 predicted proteins | sample 1495341 | NCBI WGS metagenome assembly OAZX01 (sample SAMEA2580119, study PRJEB22360) | human gut metagenome | biome: human gut; feature: human-associated habitat; material: faeces | place: Denmark | collected 2008/2010 | reverse complement strand
CCGCAACATCGTGGACGTGATGAACCGTCAGGAAGGCGACGAGCTGCCCGTGAGCGCCTTCCTCGGTTACGAAGACGGCACGTGGCCTGTGGGCATCACGGCCTTTGAAAAGCGCGGCGCGGCCATCATGGTACCCGTGTGGGATGCCGAAAAGTGCATCCAATGCAACAAGTGCGCCTTCGCCTGCCCCCATGCCGCCATCCGTCCGCGCCTGCTCAGTGCCGAGGAAGCCGTCGCCGCGCCAGCGTCCATCGAGCATCGTCCCTGCCGTATCCAGAAGGGCTTCGAATTCCACATGGCCATTTCCGTCCTTGACTGCACCGGCTGCGGAGTGTGCGTGGGCCAGTGCCCGGCCAAGGAAAAGGCCCTGACCATGACCAAACTGGAAAACGTGATGCCCGAGGGCGCCCGGAAGTGGGACTACGCCGAAAAGAACATCACCTACAAGAAGCCAACTCAGGGTAAGCTCAACGTCGCCAACAGCCAGTATCTGCGCCCGCTCAACGAATTTTCCGGAGCCTGCGCCGGCTGCGGCGAAACGCCCTATGCCAAGCTCGTCACCCAACTCTTCGGCGACCGCATGATGCTCTCCAACTCCGCCGGCTGTTCCACGGTGTGGGCAGCCGGTGCCCCCTCCGTGTCCTACACCACCGACGAGAACGGCCACGGCCCGGCGTGGGGCTTCTCGCTCTTTGAAGACAACGCCGAATACGGCTTCGGCATGTTCCTCGGCGTAGCGCAGATCCGCGCCACCCTCGCCCTGAAGATGAGGGTTCTGCTGGAAGGCGGGGATATCAGCGCCGCTCTCCGTTCCATTATGGAAGAATGGCTGGAAGGCAAGGATCTCGGCGAAGGCACCCGCGAAAGGGCCGCCGCCCTCACCGCCGCCCTCGACGAAGCTCTGGCGGAAAAGGATGACGCCGAACTCAAAGCCCTCCGCGAGAAAAGCGACTTCTTCGTCAAGCGTTCGCACTGGATCTTCGGCGGCGACGGATGGGCCTACGATATCGGCTACGGCGGGCTCGACCACGTGCTGGCCAGCGGCGAAGACATCAACGTCCTCGTCTTCGACACCGAAGTCTATTCCAACACCGGCGGCCAGTCTTCCAAGGCCACGCCCACCGGGGCTGTGGCGCAGTTCGCCGCCAACGGCAAGATGAGCCGCAAGAAAGATCTGGGCCTCATGGCCATGAGCTACGGCAACGTGTACGTGGCGCAGATCGCCATGGGCGCCAGCCAGGAACAGACCCTCAAGGCCATCTCCGAAGCGGAAGCCTATCCCGGCCCTTCCCTCATCATCGCCTATTCCCCATGCCTGAACCACGGCATCAAGGGCGGCCTCGGCAACAGCCAGATACAGGCCAAGCGTGCTGTGGAAGCCGGCTACTGGTCGCTGTACCATTATGATCCCCGCCGTATCGGACAGGGCGAGAATCCGTTCGTGCTCGATTCCAAGGAGCCTTCCAACGGCTTCAGGGAATTCCTGCTGTCCGAAGTGCGCTATTCCTCCCTCAAGCGCCAGTTCCCCGAACGTGCGGAGATGCTGTACAAAAAGGCCGAAGCAGATGCTAAAGCCCGCCGTAGCAACTACACGCGTCTCGCCAACAAGTAAGCAGGACGCATAATATCAGGAAGACGCTGGAGGAATTTCTCCGGCGTCTTTTTTCGCCCCAATCCGGTCGGGGCTCTTTGAGAATATTCATCTAGGTGCTAGAGATCATTTCAAAACGTTTCTGAGCAGGAGCATGGCACAACCCTGCTGAGTAAAACCAAGGCACATCATGCAGAACCGCTCAAAAGGAGTCGCCAAACGACGAAAGTTGTTCAGCCAAGAGAAAAACCGTTCCACCTTCCAGCGATTCATAGACAGATCGCTATGAAAAGACCTTGGCCGCCTCCCTTCTTTGGGCTTTCTTTCGTTCAGGGATGCTATGCTGTATACCTCACATGGACAGATACTAACGACACATGCGGCTGTCCCCCTTGCCTGCGCAAGCCCCCACGGACGTCAGCGCAAACAACCTATCCGGATGCTTCCCACAACCGTGATAACGCGAGTAACATCGTGATATCGCCCGCCGGAAAGCATTCCGCCAGCGGCGAGGCGCGTTACTCGGTGACATTCAAGGAAGCTGAAACGGATCTTCCGCCATAGGCATACGCGGCCTTCCGGCGCTGCACCGCCGCCCTTGATCCGCACGCCATTGCTAACGCCTGCCGAAACCTGCTTGAAGAAGCCGTGCACCTCCGTCCGTTCCTTCATGGCTGTTGGTATGGACGGCTTCGACAGGCTGTTGGAAAAACTCCAACCCCACCTTGCCGAGTTCCAGACCCAAGCCTGACGCCCCGGACACCGGGTATGCTTACATTTTTGTGAAACATACCGGCTCATCTTCCGGCATGTGTCCTTCGCCTCCGAAAAATTGATTGACAACCCAAACAGCTCGCGCGTATCTAACGCGGAGATACAGGAGCCATTCATGATCATTTCCGCCACGCTGCACACCCTCTTTTCCGCCGATGCCGAAGGGCATTTCGGTTTCTATTACTTTATGCGGAAAAGCGGCTCGCTCCGCGCCTGACGGTATGGATCAAGCGCAGAAGTGAAGGCCGCGGGCGAACAGTCCGCGGCTTTTTTATTACAAGAACGGAAAATGCCCGCCTCCCTTCCCAAAGGGAAGTGGCTTAGGCGAAAATGGCGGAACGTGCCGGAGAGAGCGAAGTGGCCGGGGGGAACGTCCCCCGCAGGACGGCGCAAAACCGGAAAACGGATTCGCGGGATTGTACAACAGGGAACGCCCCGGCCAGTCACCGGGGCACCGCACAGACGAGGGGGAAACATGAACGGCAACGATGCAAAGGAACAGGCCGCCAACACGGCGCACGTGCACGCCGTGGAGCAGGCCGCGGCGCAAGCGCTGGTAGAGGAAAAAGAAAGCGAATCACGCTTCCGGCATTACGGTAAAGGCCCGTGGGCAGCGGCCATCTCCGCGCTGGCGGTGGTCTTCTCGTTGTTCCAAATGTACGCGTCCACCTTTTCGGCCTTCGACGCCATGACCCTGCGCTCGTGGCACATCATTTTCCTGTTGGTGCTCTCCTTCCTCATGTATCCGGCATGGAAGGGCGAACGCCGCAGCCGTACCCGCCCCACCCTGTTCGATGCCCTGTGTATCGCTGCGGGGCTGTTCTCGTTCGGCTATCTCATCCTCAATTATACGGAAATCACCTTGCGCGGCGGCTATTTCCTGCCCGTCGACTACTTCGTGGCCTCCGTCGGCGTGATCATCTGCTTCGAAATGGCCCGGCGCGTGGTCGGCAACCTTGCGGCGCTGGCGGGCGTGTTTTTCCTCTACAACTTCGCCGGGGAATGGATTCCCGGCGCGTTCGGGCATACCGGGTTTTCCTGGGACCGCGTCGTCGAGCACATGTTCTGGGGCAGCCAAGGGCTCCTCGGCGTGGGCGTCGGCGTGTCCGCCACCTACATTTTCCTGTTCGTGCTCTTCGGAGCCTTCCTGAAATACAGCGGATTCAGCGATTTTATCAATGATCTCGCGCTCACCCTCGTAGGGCGCACGGCTGGCGGCCCCGCCAAGGTTTCCGTGGTGGCCAGCGCGCTCATGGGCATGATCAACGGCAGCGCCCTCGCCAACGTCGCCACTACCGGGGCGATCACCATCCCGCTCATGAAAAAGACCGGGTACAAGCCCGAATTCGCCGCCGCCGTCGAGGCAGTCGCCTCCACCGGGGGACAGTTCGCACCGCCCATCATGGGCGCGGTGGGCTTCATCATGGCCGAATTCCTCGGCGTCCCGTATACCAAGGTCATGCTCGCGGCAGCGATCCCGGCGTTCCTGTATTATCTCACGCTGCTCATGGCGGTGCACTTCGAGGCCCGCAAGCTCGGCCTCAAGGGGCTTTCCCCCGAGCACATCCCGGCGGCGGGCAAAGTCCTGCGCGAACGCGGGCATCTGTTCATCCCGCTGATCGTGCTGCTCTGGCTGATGTTCGACGGCTACACCCCCCTGTTCGCGGCGGCGGCTTCCATCTTCGCCACCGTCGGGGCTACATGGCTGCCTTCCCTCATCGGGCTGCTGCGGACGAAAACAGCCCGCACCTTCGCCTTCGTCCTGCTGCTTGCCGTCCTCGGAGGTCTGGCCCTCTCTGGGCTCCTCAGCCTTGGCGCGGCGATCCTCACAGCTCTGTGCGTGCTCGCTTCCGCGTGGTGTTCGGCTCGGTACCGCATGACTCCCCGCGTGGTGGTCCAAGCGCTCGACGAAGGCGCGCGCGGCGCGGTGGGCGTGGGCGCTGCGTGATCATCGGCATCATCATCGGCACGGTATCCCTCACCGGACTCGGCCTGACCTTCGGGTACGAGGTACTCAAGTACGTGGGCGAAGGCCAGCTCTACCTCGGCGGCCTGTTCGTCATGATCATGAGCACCATCCTCGGCATGGGCGTGCCCGGCGTGGCGGCCTATGTCATCGTTGCGGCCGTGGCGGTCCCGGTGCTCACGGGCGTGGGCGTGATGCCGATGGCGGCGCACATGTTCTGCTTGTTCTACGCCTGCCTCTCCAACATCACGCCGCCGGTCGCCATGTCGTCCTATGTGGCTGCGGGCATTGCGCATTCGGATCAGACCCGCACGTCCCTCATTGCGGTAAAGCTCGGCCTGACCGGATTCATCCTGCCCTTCTTTTTCCTGAACAACCCACTCCTGCTGTACAGCTCGGCCAATCCGGCTCTGGCGACGCTGTGGGCGTTCGCCCCGGCCTGTCTCGGGGTGAGCGCGCTGGCCGCCGGGTTGCAGGGCTGGCTGTTCGGGCCCTGTAATTCCGTCATGCGCGGCCTGCTGCTTGTGGCGGCCTTTCTCGCCATCGATCCCGGCCTCAAGACGGACCTTGCAGCGCTCGCCCTGTGCGCCGTGGCAGGTGTGTGGAGTTGGAAGGAGAGAGGGAAGGGGTAGGGATTAGTGGGAATTGGAGGTGAGGCGGCGCGAAGGGAGTCCCTGTCGCCCCATGGAAAAGCTGGAATGAAAAAAACTGTCAGATGAAGGTGTAGGCGGGGATGGGAAAGTTATGGAAAGAGCCGGGTGGGAAGTCTTCCGTGCCGAGAGGAGCCGGAGCTTTATGGATATCCCGATAACAAATGCAACATGCAAAACGAGGAGAACGTCATGAAAAAATGGTCCATGTTTTTGGCTGCTGCGGCGTGCGCGTGCGTATTGGCCTCGCCCCTTCAAGCTGCGGAGCGCAAGAAAGTGAATATCAGCTTTCCCACGGCGGCGACGACCGGGGCGTTGTACCCCCTCGGCGCGGGCATCGCCAATTTGTGGAATACCAAGCTTGGTTATGTGAACGCGCGGGTGCAGGCCTCCAACGGCGGCATTCAGAACCTCAACCTGCTCAAAGCCGGGAACGCACAGGTTTCATTCGCCGTGTCGAGCATTACCTATGAGGCGCTCAACGGCGAACGCGGGTTCAAGGACCGCGCCTACAAGGACGTCCGCGTATTGGCGGGCCTGTACTATAACCCGAACCAGGTCGTGGCCCGTGCCGACAGCGGCGTGGCTTCGCTGGCGGACTTCAAGGGCAAAAGTTTCGCGCCGGGCGCGGCGGGCGGTACGACCGAAGTGGAATCCCGCATCCACTTCACCGAAACGGGGCTCAAGTATCCCGACGACATCAAAGCCCATTTCGTGGGCTTCACCGAATCCATCGACCTGATGCGCAACAAGCAGCTTGACGGCGTATGGATCATGGCCGGGATGCCCACCGCCGCCGTCACGGAAATGTGCTCCACCGCCAACGGCAAGCTCGTGGGCATGGACGACGAGCTGATCGCCAAGGTACAGGCGAAGTATCCGTGGTATTCCAAATTCACCATTCCGGCGGAAACCTATGACGGTCAGACCGAACCCATCCAGACCACGGCCGTCAAGATGCTTCTCCTCACCGATGCTTCCATGCCCGACGATGTGGTGTATGATCTTGCCAAAACCTTCTGGGAAAACCTTGATTCTCTCGGCAAGGCCCATGCCGTCATGAAAACCGTCACCAAGGAAATGGCCGTCAGCGATCTTTCCGGCATCCCGCTCCATCCCGGCGCTGAAAAGTACTACCGCGAAATCGGGTTGCTGAAATAAAACTCCCATCCGCGTTTTCCGGGAGGTATCTTCCGTATCCGCACCATCCCCGTTCTTCGCACACCAACACGAAATGGGGCCTCCAAACGGATAGAAGCAACCACCGAAGACTACAAAAAACATGGAAAGGAAGGCTCCGCCGTGTTCCCTGCATGAGCGGAAACGCGGAAATAAGGAAGAAACCCTTTCCTCAAAAAAGAGAGGCACCCGATCCGAGGGAGCGGGTGCCTCTCTTATTGCTCTTTCCAACGACTTTCCTCATATCCCCTCAATGTTCGCCAACGCCAAAACGTTCAACGCCCTGCCTCAACACGAGAAACCAAGGGAAAAAACCATCAGGGGATTCAATAAAAAGGGGAAGAGTTTAGAGGGAGGGGGGAGGGAACCTTTAAAAAGGTTCCCTTCCCCCCTCCCCCGCTTCTCTCTTCGTTACGCCCCGCGTGCGGCAAGCTCACGCTTAAGGGCGCGGGCGAGCTGATCAGGGCAGGACGTGGGCTTGCTGCCGCACTGGATCCCTTCAAGCCGGGAAATGACGGCTTCGGCGGGAAGCCCTTCAGCAAGGCGGGCGACGGCTTCAAGGTTGCCGGGGCAACCGCCCGCGAAACGGATGCCGGTCACGCGGCCGTCATCGGTGATATCATACTGGAGCGCGCTGGAACACACGCCCATAAGTGGAGCAATAGCCATGAAAACAAATCCTTATACAATCAAAATGTGACCAGAAAACGCGGAACCGCGGGTCCCGCAATCCCGATATCCCGAACCGGGAAACCCCGCAACAAAAGACCATCCCGCAAAACGCCGGGACAAGGGCCTTAGCTGCGGAAAAGATCGGAGAGCGTGTTAATCGTCATCGCGGTCATCGTCGCGGCGATCATCCTGGGAACGGGAGTTCCTTGGCATACGCGACGGATTGGAATCCCGGCCGATTTCCCCGCCATTCCAGCGGAAGCCGTATTGCCGCGGCTGCACGATGCGCCCAAACGAATGCCCGACACTGTCCACGGACTTGACCAGGTCGTCAAGGTTCTCCAGCGCTTCCGAAGCATCTTCCAGCGGTTCTGCGGCATGAGCCGGATACGCGTACAGAACGCCGAGGACGGCCAGAGCGGGAAGCCATTTTACAAACACGGTAAACTCCTTGTTCGGTTGCACGGCACAGAGAGCGCCGGTCAGCAGCATACTCCAAAACGGGCCGGGGGAAAACAGGGCGGAAAAGAAAGCTGCTTTATCAACAAGAACACTATGATAGCGTCGAAAGGAAAGGGTACGTGCGGGAACTTTGCGGCATGAGGCGGGACATGCCGGGGCGAAGGCGGGCAAGCCGCTTCTGTGAAAGCAGTCGGCGCAATGGGCAAATGCGGATATTGCGCCCAAGAACGCAACATTGCGTAACAGCCCAAAATTGGTGCTGGAACACGGAAAACCCACCCAATAGCACCCTTGACCCAAAATCGATTTTGCGGGAACACGGAATGGGCGTTTTTACGCATGACATGATACGAGGTGCGATATGGCTCATCATTATTCCAATTCCCTTTATGACCGCCTTGCGGATCGGCTGAACCAGTTCCCGCAGGGCGCGCCGCTTTCCGACAGCCTCTTTGCCATTCTGAAAATCCTCTTTTCCGAAAAAGAAGCCGGGCTGGTGGCGCAGCTGCCCATCAAACCCTTCACCGTAGACCGCGCCGCCGCAATCTGGAAGCTCGACAAGGCCACCGCCCAGAATATGCTGGAAGACCTCGCGGGACGGGCCATGCTGCTCGACATGGAGCAAAACGGCCAGCAGATGTTCTGCTTGCCCCCGCCAATGGCCGGGTTCTTTGAATTTTCCATGATGCGCGTGCGCGGCGATGTCAACCAGAAAGCGCTGGCGGAACTGTATTACCAGTATCTCAACGTCGAAGAGGATTTCGTCAAGGCGCTGTTCGTCGAGAACGGGACGCCGCTTGGCCGCATCTTCGTACAGGAAGCCGCGCTCCCGCAGGACGGCAAGCTCGAGGTCCTCGATTACGAGCGCGCTTCACACATCATCAAGACGGCCTCGCACATCGGCGTCAGCATGTGCTACTGCCGCCATAAAATGCAGCATCTCGGGCGGGCGTGTGATGCCCCAATGGACATCTGCATGACCTTCAACACCTCGGCCCGCTCGCTCATCAAATACGGCCACGCCCGGCAGGTGGACGCCGCCGAGTGCCTTGATCTGCTCGCCGTGGCGCAGGGGCACAACCTCGTCCAGTTTGGCGAAAACGCCCGTGAAGGCGTGAACTTCATCTGCAACTGCTGCGGGTGCTGTTGCGAGGCACTGCTGGCGATCAAGCGGTTCGCCATCGCCCGGACCATCCATTCCAACTTCATCGCCCGCGCCGGGAACGATTGCCGGGGGTGCGGCAAGTGTGAAAAGGTCTGTCCGGTCAATGCGATCCACATGGAAGACGGTCCGGCCGGCAAGCGCTTCGCTTTCGTCGATCCCGAGCGCTGCATCGGGTGCGGCGTGTGCGTGCGTTCCTGTGCCTTCGGCCAGCTTACGCTCGAAGCCCGGCCCGAACGCGCCATCACTCCCCTCAATACCGTGAACCGCGTGGTCGCCATGGCCGCCGAACGGGGCATGATCAAGGAACTTCTCGAAGACAACGACGCGATGGGCAATCATCGGATCATGGCGGCGGTCATCGGGGCGATCATGAAGCTTCCCGGTGCGCCGAGGGCGCTCGCCGTGGCGCAGCTCAAATCCCGCTATCTGGAAAACCTCATCGGCAAAATGGGATGACGGAAGCGAAAGGCCCAAAAGGCCAGCTAGCGATGGTTCGCAAAGCATCGCCCGCTGGCCTTTTCTTTTTCCTGGTTGCACGCGGCATCGGGAGTACCGCGCAAGCCTTGGACGCGGGATGGCCCCGCTCCCCCGCACGGCGCGGCTTTTCCGGCAATCCCGATACACTTTGTTACATTCCGCTGCATTCGGCACATCCTCATGAAACATTCCACGGGTAGTTTCGCTTCCACAGGGCAACGAGCCCTAAAGGAGCAACTACCATGTTGAAGCATACATCTTTGATCGTCGCCGGGGCTCTCGTCCTCGGAATGGGGATTTCCACCGCCTCTTTCGCTGAAATGCCTTCTCTGGACAGCCAGTCCTACACGTGGCCCGGTTCCACCATCAACACCAGCAGCGATACCGACAAGATCGCGCCCGATCCGAAGACCGGCAAGCGGCCCGGCATCCTTGACTGGGAGGGCATGGGTGCCGATGTGTCGAGGCATCCCGACAAGCCCGGCCATGATCCCAAGAACTGCGGCATCTGCCAGTAGCCCTTTCCGGGGGAAAATGCCGTCCTCCGGGAAAGTTCCCCGCGTCCCCTCGGTCGTAACGGGCCATCCTCAAGGGGGGGGCGCTGAGGAACCCCTCACCTCCGGACGGGCCGAAGACAAGGCATCTCCGGTTCCGTCCAAGAGGAATCTTTCTTTTTGCCTGCAAATGGAGCATGATCGGATTGCCCCGGACAGGGCCATCCGGCGACACGGCCACCGTTGGCGGATCGGAAGGCCCGGCGGGATGGGAGGTAAACCGTGCCAGACCAAACACGCCTTCTCGTCGTTGACGACGACGCGGACATCCGTGAACTGCTCTCCGCCTACCTCGCCCGTTACGACATGACCGTCGAAACCGCGGCGGACGGCGCGGGGCTTTTCGAAAAGCTCGATCATGCCCACTTCGATCTCATCATTCTCGACATCATGCTCCCCGGCGAAGACGGCCTCAGCCTGTGCCGCCGCCTTCGGGGAACCTCGGCGATCCCGGTCATTTTCCTGACCTCGCTGGACAGCTCCACGGATCGGGTCGTCGGGCTTGAACTCGGCGCGGACGACTATGTGGTCAAACCGTTCGATCCCCGCGAACTGCTCGCCCGCATCCGCACGGTCCTCCGCCGCGCTTCCGACAAGGGGCAGGCCGCGGCGCAGTCAGATATACGCCGTTTCGCCGGATGGACCCTCAACGTCCGCTCCCGCGAGCTTTCGCAGGGTGACGAGCGGATTGCCCTCAGCGACGCGATGTACCGGCTGGGGGCCGCGTTCCCTGAACTGGCGCTCGAGGCTGAT
>OAZX01000960.1_pt1 | contig 10323 bp, 7 predicted proteins | sample 1495341 | NCBI WGS metagenome assembly OAZX01 (sample SAMEA2580119, study PRJEB22360) | human gut metagenome | biome: human gut; feature: human-associated habitat; material: faeces | place: Denmark | collected 2008/2010 | reverse complement strand
GGCGGGCGTCCTGCCACGGAAGGCCGAGGCGGCAGAACAGGGCTTGAAACGCCGTGATTCCCGGATGGTACGCAAGGTCGTCGCCGGGCTTGCGGAGTGCGGCAAGCGTACCGCCGAGGCCGTGATAGAGGGCGTCGCCCGAGGCCAGCACCACGATGCGTTTCCCTTCCCGGGCCAGCGCGAAGGCCTCTTCCGCGGCCTTTCGGACACCGCTCCCGATAGTCCGTGTGCTTTTCACCGGGACGGGGCACAACGCCATGAGGGAACGCGAGCCGTACACCGCATCCGCCCCCTCCAACAGAGCCAGAATGGCCGTATCGGAGGGAAATCCGGTTCCGCACGAAACGATGTCGATGCGTCCTACGGCGTCTCGCGTTCTGCCGTTCGTCATATGGAATGCCCCTGTATGAAGTAGGATGGCCCCACGATTTCGCCGGGGTCGGCAATCGCCGGGTCCGGTTGATCCCCGTTCATGTGTTCGTCCGGTTCCGCCGCGATGGCTGTGGACTGCCGGGGAGAGGCCTCTTCGGGCCTTCCCCGCGCTTCTTCAAAGAGGAACCCTCCTTCAAAATCGAACACGAGCAGGCGGAGGGCCGGGTTACCCGTGCAGCGGCGCGAGAATTGCCGGAGGGCGGTCCGCGCAAGGCGGCGGAGGAGGCCGTCTCGGGCGTCCGGGGGGATCGACAAAAGCGCCTCGCGCACGGAAGCGCTGTACTTGAGTGCTCCATGCAGGCCCGTCTCGGCGGGGAGCGTCCTGCGGACTTCGGCGCGGAGCAGATCCATATCTTGGCTGACCTTGTGCGCGTGCGTGTTTTCGAATCCGGCAGCGTACTTGCAGAGCTTCCCGGGCATGCAGGCCACGGCGATCTCGCGCATGCCGTAGCGGCAGGCTGCGGCGAGGCTTTCGGCGATGAAGTCGCCGATACTGACGAAAGCGGTTGCGGGCAGTTGAGGCAGGTGGATCTCCGCGCCGGATTTGGTGCGCCAGTGCAGAAGACCATTGTAGAACCGCCGGAAAGAAAGTGCGATTTCACGCAGATGCGGACGGTATGGATGTAGGCTTCATGGCTGTAGGGACGGACCAGGCCGGTGGTGCCTAAAAGCGAGATACCGCCCATGATGCCGAGATGGGAGTTGAGGGTATGCTTCGCGAGCTCCTCGCCGTTTTCACCCCGACTTCAAGAAGCCAGCATCCTGAGCTGAACCCGGCCCGGCGGAGATTTTCGGAGATCATATTGCGGGGGCCGGTGTTGATGGCCCAGCGGCCCAGCTCGCAGTCGAGCCCCCGGCGGTTGCACAGGCCAATGCCTTCCGCGCCGCGCAGGATCAGCGTGCCGTTCCCGATCTGGAGGACATAGTCCTCAGCCCGGATTTCTCCGGACAGACAGGCGCGGATGTCGGAGTACAGTGTGGCACCGTGCGTGCAGTCCGGATCGTCACCGCCGTTTTTCCTGATGGCCGCCATGTGCCCCGCGCCGGATTGCAGAAGCGGGAGTTCGCGCTCCCTGCCGTCGAGGAAGTGCACCCAGATGCTTTGGGGAGCCCCGCCTCGCGTGAGCCGTATCCACGCCGCCTTCGCTGCCGCCGCCGCGCACGCGCCCGTGGAGTAGCCCCAACGCAAGTTTTTCCGATCCTTTTTCATCGTATCCGGCTCCTGTGGATTCATGAAGGGAATGGGGCCATGCCAAGGTTGCGTTGGCGTTTCCGTGCCAGGCCATTACCGGGAGTTGATCCGGGACAGAATGCGCGGAACGCGGCAAGGCAGCCTGAGCCTTTCCTGCACAACGCCGGAAAATAAACTTTCGGGACGGCGGAGGCCGAAAAACCTTCCTTAGCGGCGTTTTCCTGTCGTTTTCACTATCAGGCGCTCTCCATGACGGCGTGCAGCGTGGCGACCGCAAGGGCGCTTCCGCCGCGCCGCCCCTCAAGGGTAATCTGGGGGACGGCGCAGCGGGCAAGGAGGGCCTTGGACTCGACGACATTGACGAACCCCACGGGCATTCCGACGACGAGGGCAGGGCGCGCACTTTCTTCCAGCACGTAACGGGCGATGCGGGCCAGCGCGAGCGGGGCATTGCCGATGAGGACGATGGCCCCGTCGAGTAAAGGGCGGGCTTTTTCCGCGCTGCACAGGGCGCGTGTGCGGCCTTCCGCCTTTGCCCGTGCCAGAACGTCCGGGTCGTCAATATGGCAGTGCAGCCGTTCCGGGCCATAGCCAGGATTCAGCCTACGCAACCGGGCAAGGGACAGGCCGGAACGGATCATTTTGGAATCGCAGAATATCGGCGCACCGGACCGCAATGCCTTCAGCCCGGAGGCGACGGCGTCGTGACGGAACACCAAGGTGTCCGCGATGCGCGGGTCCGCCGTCGTGTGGATGAGCCGCCGCGCCACACGCCATTCGGGCGCGGGGAGCTTCGCGTGCAGATCGCATTCCGCTTCGATGGCCCGGAAGCTCTCCCGCTCTATTTCCTCTCCGCTCAGGTTCCAGCGTATTTCCATGTTCTTTCCTTGTATCCGGCTGCCCATGCGGGCCATGCCGTCGGTTGCCGGGGCCGTTTCCCCACCGCGCCGGGATGAAATTTCAGGTTGTCCGTCATGGCGTATTGAGCATCATCCAGACGACCCCGGCTATTCCCGCAAGCGTGACGAGGAAGCGGGAAAGCTGCATGCCGAGGACGATGGAAAGGGCGATGGGCACGGGAAAGATCGCCAGAGCCGAGGGAAGGTTCCGCCTGAGTGCCCGAAAAGGGTTGCCCAATGCGCTCCCGACCAGCATAGCAAGCAGAATCTGGCTATTGTTGATCAACCCTTCGGCCCGGAGATTCGCCGCAACCGCAGAAGACTGCACCAGGCCGCCGAACTGTGCCGCGACCGCCGAAAGGAGCTCCGTCGGGAAGAGTTCCGTCACAGCATGGGGGAGGGCCGTTTCCCAGAAGTCTAGCACGCCATTTTTGAGGAGCCATTCGATGCCGAGCATGAGGGGCACTGTCATGCAGGCCATGCGGAAGAGCAGTGAGAACGAGCGTATGGCAGCCTTCGATATGGCGTGCGGCCATGCCAGCGGCTGGGAGGTGGAGCCGGACTCGGTCGCGCAAGGGGACTCGCCGTGCCGCGAGACGTACCAACGGTTCCAGAGCAGGATACACAGCAGAACCAGAAAACCGCCCGTGAACTGCATTCCGAAATAGAGTACTCCGGGCAGGCCGATGGCCCCGATCACCGGGAACATCACACGGATCGAGTGGGAAATGTAGGCCAGGTAACTGTTCATCATGCCCCCGGCGATAAGCGCTGAAGTCCGGATTTGCCCTTCAGCATGGCTGCTTACCAGAATGCTGTTGGCAGCGGCGTTGGAACAGAGCGCGGTAGGCATGGCAAGGCCCACGATTTCCGGGAGGCGTGCCATGCGGGTCAGGCGCCCCATCAGCAGCGCCAGCACCATATGCCACTGGCGGGCCTCCATTAGCCCTCCACAAAAGGCCGCAATGCCCACGATGGCGAACAGCCGTCCGAAGGTCTCCAGCTTCATGAAGATCCTTTCCGCGTCGGAAGGTTGTCCGCTCGCCTGTGTGGGGAGGACGCCGCCGGGGGTGCCCCTTGCCGGGGAAGCGTCCGCTGTCTGCGTGGCGGTTGTGGGTGCGTCCCTCATCCGGCGCGAGTCCACGGGCATATGCAGGATGAACCAGCATGAGCAGACGGCAGCGAGGACGAACCAGAGAACCCAGCCCGGACGCTTCCACGGCGGGATGGAACTGCGGGCTTTCATTGTTTCTTGACCATGATCAGGGAGAGATACTTTTCCGGGCGGGCGCGGATAGCGTCCGGATCGGTCAGAAGGGCCTGCTCTTTCATGGCGAGGTGTTCACCATAGAGGACCTGTACCTTCTCCTCGCGGGCCAGCCGGTCGAGAAGGGCACCGCGACTACGGTAGCTTTTGAGGAGGATAGTCGTCGAACCCTTGGGAAAATCAAGTGCTTCAGCCATTTCTGCGCGGAACGACGGAATAATCCTGAGCTGTTCGCCGTTCTCGACGAGCACGGTTCCCGCCTTGGCGGTGAGCGTGGCGAATGAGGTGATGCCGGGGATGACTTCCAGATCCAGATTGGGAATGGCTTTGCGGATGATTTCCAGTACATAGCCGAACGTACTGTAAGTCATGGCGTCGCCGAGTGTAGCGAAGGCGCAGTCGTGTCCGGCGCGCAGCTCGGCGATAATGGCCTCGGCATTGGCGCGCACTTGCTCCTCGCGGATGGTTTTGTCGCGGGACATGCTGAATACCTGAAGCCTGACTTCCCCGCGCGGCTGGAGATAGTCCACCACGGATTGCGAGACGCTGTTCGAGGCATTTGGAGAAATCACGGTGAAGACGACATCCACGGAGCGGAGCACATCCGCCGCCCGGAGCGTCAGATACTGAGGGTCGCCGGGGCCTATGCCCACACCGTATAACTTGCCTGTTTTCATGGGAATTCCGTCCTGATGGAGATGAATGTTCAGGTCTCTTGACGTTTTTCCGGCCTGAGCCGGGCGCTCCGGTCATCCGGTCCGGAACCATCCAGCATTGCTGATGTTGAACTGATCCTAGTCGCTATAATAGTTTTAGAATTGAATATGGTATGTTCTTTTATATTAATATGTTAAGATGTCATCCATTCACTGATGTACATTATGGTAATGTATTAAATAGGTATTTTTCACAAAATACATATCTATATAACGTTAAAAAAGTCACATTATGGGCGCATAATCCAATTATGTGTGCTTTTACAGTGCAATTTGGAACCATTTTGATTTCTATTAATCAGTATATGGGATATGGAACAGCCCAAACAAGAACCCGATGCAAACACTAAACGTTTCACCGGAAACTTGTTCTTTTTATTGCAAATAATTTGCCATTGTTTTTTGTCGCTATAATACGTTGAAATAAAAGTTTTTTTATAATTATGTGAAAAAGCGGAGAAGAATTGTCCCGGAATTGTGGGCGCCATATATCGAGAAAAGTTCTTTTCGGCACGTTTTCCGGGACAATTTGTGTCAATATCGGTACAAAGAGCCGTTCGGTACAATTTTGTGCGTGTACCGGGGCGCACTCTACCTGCTTTACAAGTAAAAATAACAGGAACTATTATTGATAGATTCTATTATAATTATATGATATAAATTGATTAAAAATGTATCTTACTATAGTTGGAGCAGTTTTTTTATACGGAAACCTATCTTGGAGGTCTTTTCTCCTTATTGATGCGGGTACAAAGTGTCACGATATTGGAACATATTAAACGTTATTTCTGTCACATCCTTTATAGGGAGAGAGGGGCTACAACCGGGCAATTTTGCATTGGAAGGGGCCACGAGGACGGATTAAGGAGACAAAAGGAGGCCCGTTTCGGGCGATGCAGGCCCTTTTCTTGCCTCCAAAAGGTACTTGGGGGAAAAATTGTTTTTTAATCCCCAATCGTGTCGTATGGTTTTGATTTTTTAGGATATCTGAGGTGGATGGACTCCGGCATCAAAAATGCAATAACTAGATAACGAAGAGCTCTTTGGTATCGGCCCTTCATTATCCGGGTAGTGGAGGCTGGAGTAGATAGGGCGTTCCACAGGAACGCGGAGCAGTTTGATTCCTCGGCTATTCCCCGTAGTTCGGCGCAAAAGGACAGAAGCCGCTTTTTCCGCTGTGGGTGCATCTCCTTGCGGAATCAGGTGTAAAACGGACGGGAGTACAGCGGCAGGCCCCCTGCAACTTGTCGGGTGTCACGCTTGAGTCAAAACAGTATTTCCAGTAAGTATATATTGATGTATTCGGCATGTGTCGGAAATGCCTCAACAATGACAGTCTCTTCCGATATCAGTCAATAAATATATGAATCTATTTTTGTACAATAGACAAAATGCATGACTGAGAGGTCTGTATGATTGACTCTTCAATGATATTGAAGGCAACATTTGAGAAGATTATTGAAAGTATAAATATCGGTATTTTTGATCTCCTGCATACAGGTGTTGCTCTCTTTTGCGACAAAGGATTCTTTATCTATTGCAACAAATCTTTTCTAAAAATGTATAACCTTCCTGAAAGTGTTATAGGTAAGCATATAACGGATTATTTTCTCACTGGCGAGCGTGGCGTCATGAGTAGCATCCGCACGCGCAAGATGGTCATCTGTTCCAGCCAGACTAAGAACAACGTATGGGGTGTCTCCTTTCGCTATCCTATTCAGGATGAGCAGGGTCAGCTGCGGGGGGTGGTGGTCGAAAGCATCCCTTCCAATCTCGACAAGGATAAGCTGCTGGCCTTGCTGGATACGGTTCGCAATCTGGAAATGAAGTCCTACTCCTTCTCAGAGCAGAAGGAAGCACATAAAAATAGTGGATTGTATACGTTCGAAGCTATTGTGGGCGAAGCCCCTTGCATTGAAAACATGCGCTGCTTGGGGCGGCGTTTCGCGTTCAGCCAGGAACCGATTCTCGTATGCGGGGAATCGGGCACAGGGAAGGAGCTGGTGGCGCAGGCTCTGCATATGGCCAGCCAGCGCTCGGATCGGCCTTTCGTCACTGTGAACTGTGCCGCACTGCCGCCGGAACTGATGGAATCGGAACTGTTCGGTTATGAGACAGGGGCGTTCACGGGAGCCAAGGTCGGCGGCGTGAAGGGCAAGTTTGAAATGGCGGACACGGGCACCATCTTTTTGGATGAAATCGGTGAACTGCCGCTGCCCATGCAGGCGAAGCTTCTCCGTGTCCTTGAAACCGGGGAAATCCAAAAGATAGCTCATAAGGGTCAGCTCCATTCCGACTTTCGGCTTATCGGCGCGACCAACAGAAATCTGGCGGAGATGGTCAGGCAGGGCCAGTTCCGCGAGGATCTGTACCACAGGCTGAGCGTTTTCGAACTGGATATTCCGCCTCTGCGGGATCGCGTGAGCGACATACCCCTTCTCGTCCGGCATTTCGTCACCCAGAGCGTCGGGGACAATCGCCAGAAGGATATCCGGATTGACGACGCCCTGTATGATGCCTTTGCCCAATACCCGTGGCGCGGCAATGTCCGGGAACTCAAGAATGTACTTGTGTACGCGCTATATTCTTTAGGGGATGATCAGTCCGTGTTGACTGTCCAGCACCTTCCGCCCCGCTTCATGCGTGAACTGGAGGCGGCGGTCGTAGCCGGGACGATACCCGATGCAGAGGACTCCCGCCAGGACAGTCAGAACTTTTCAGAAGCCAGCGCCCGGGCCGAACGCAAGGTATTGTGGGACGCGCTGGTCAATTCCCGCTACAACAAGGTGCTGGCCGCCCGGACTCTGGGGATTTCCCGGAGCAAGCTGTACCGCAAGCTCCGGGAACATGGCCTGCTCGCCAAGTTTGAGGCGCAATAGGGGAGAGCCTCCTCATGGGAACTTTAACGCCGGAAGCCGGTCGTGTTGGCAGGCTGTTGCGAGTCCCACTGGCGGAGTTCGGGCTGCCGGGTATACGGGCGGTTTCCGTCTTTCCGCCGGGCGATGTTGAGGGGGAGCTGACCCGCTCGGGGAAATGCCGAAACGGACGCCATTCCTTTTACCTCTATTCGCTTTAGCAGAACGGCATGTCACGGAAAACGGAACCGCATCGTTCGGCGTTATGGTGTAGTGGTGTTTTTTCGGCCTTACTCTGTGCAAGGCCGTTCTTGATAACCTTGCCGAATGCGGAGCCCCGCGCCTTCCTGAATACGCCTTTCCGTGCCGGGGCGTGACGGTGCTTTGACCTGCCGCCGTCAAGCTGGCGGTGGGGCGAGGCCCACGCGGTGAATACGCTCGCACTGGATCTTCCGACCTGCCTGTCCATCGTTCTTCTCATTCTGTTCCCCACTCATCTCGTCCGTGCGGGCGGATGAGGGGTGCGGATTCTTTGAGGACGTTCCTTAAGGGGCATGCCTTCCGTAGGGAGGCATGCCCCTTGTTTTTTGCAGGGTATACGCGGCGTGCGGGAAAACCCTTGCTGCTGGAGCTGCATAGTGCCGCGAATGCGCTTTGGCGGAAGGGCGGAGTGCTGTTCCGGTGTCTGTTTTTTTTGAAATTTATTTCACAATAGGGGGTTATGTTTCGAGGGGGACACGTGCATCACCGGAAGTGACCGCCCCATAACGTGAAGAATCGCGGTGGCTCCGTAACAATGAAACACTGGAACAGGGCCGGGCGTCCCGTGCTGAATAAGTATGTGATTCAATATAGATATGAAATAAATTGGACGGATAGAAAGGGGACGTAAACGAGGTTGCTCCAAGTCAATTCTTTGCGCGGCATGGGGCGGGCTATGGCCAGATTTCAGGAAAAGTATTCATAATAATCTATAATTATTCATTATTAATCTTGATGTTTCAATTGTAATACAGGTTGTCTTATTGTGTGTCGAATGCGGTCAACAGAGTCCCGCTAACAGGTATCAATATATAGATATGGAAAGTGAAATTTTTCCCTTTGATATTGAATATTGTTCTTTTTGTCGCAATAACTGCCCGAGATAAGAGCAAAACTATTTGGTTCAATTCTTGAGGGCAGAAATTTTTCCTTCTCCTAAGAAAATGGCATGTTCCTTGCTTAATATCAAACATAACGGCGGAAGCCGGGTATGTTTCTCAACGCGAGAATGTTGGGACAAACACTAGCATAAAGTATCTTGCTATGCATGACTTCTTTTACTCTAGCAATGTAACGTCATAAAAAATTGTTCTGTGCATATCATTTGCGATATGATCAGATCAAAAAAACGGCATGATTCTTTGTGGTCTTACGAAAGAGTATCGGGTTTCATGTTTGATTGAAGGAAAAATATTCTATTGCAGGAGGCAGAGGGCGATATGCAGAATCGCTATGGATAGCGGCATTAAGGTCAGGAGGCTGTCCGGGAAGCCATGCCCGATAGTGGGGGTGAGCGCGCCGGAAACTTTCCAAGGCAAATGATGAGCAAAAGCCTTTTTCAGTATCCACACTTCTGGAGGTTACTTCTATGGCAAACGTGGCTTGCATTGAAGAATTGAAAAACGCCATTCTGGATTTTGATGAAGACGCTGCCGTAACCGCGGCGGAAAAGATCATCAAGGAAGGCGTCTCTCCCATGGACGCGATCGATGCGATGGGCGACGCGTTGAAGGTTCTCGGCGACAAGTTCCAGATCATGGAAGTGTTCCTGCCTGAAATCTTGCTCGCGACCGACGCTTTCAAGGCCGGGCTCAAGGTCCTTGAACCCGAGCTCATGAAGACCATCGATGCTGGTTCCTTCCAGGAAAAGCCGAAAGTCGTCATCGGCACCGTCAAGGGTGACGTGCATGCCGTGGGTAAGGATATGGTCGCCACCATGCTCACCGTGGGCGGCTTTGACGTGAAGGACGTCGGCGCCGACGTCGACAGTGAAGTGTTCATCACCGCCGCCGAGGAATTCGGTGCTCAGATCATCGGCCTCTCCGCCCTGATGTCCACCACGATGCCCAGCCAGAAGGAAGTCATCGACTTCCTCGAAGCCAAGGGCCTGCGCAACAAGTATAAGGTCATCGTGGGCGGCGGTCCCGTGACCCCGCAGTGGGCCGAGCAGATCGGCGCCGACGGCTTCTCCAAGGACGCCGTGGAAGCGGTGGAACTCGCGAAGAGCCTCTTGAAGTAAGCGGTTTCGGTGGGTTTGAGTAGAGCCTGAACACACACTGTCTATGGAGGAAATCTCTATGCGTATAGGTGCCCGTGGAAAATTTATCGACTTCTGGTCGAGAGCTGTTACCGGTCCCATTTGCTTTGAATCCGACTTTGACAAGAGGGTCTACTGGCCGAAGCTGAAGAAGATCACCGAAAAGTGGGGCATCAAGTATGACCCGGATCACATGGTCCCCTGTGACGACGAAATGCTCGACCGCCTGTGGCAGGCCGCCATCGATCTGGTAGCAGAAGTCGGTGTGTTGTGCACTGATACCCGTAGGATCATTGAATTCTCTCGCAAAGAAATCCTTGACGCGGCTGCCAACACCGCCGACCGTTATACTGTCGGCGTGGGCAAGGATTCCTTCACCGCCGTTCACCGCGGCTTTGAAGATTACGACCATGTGAAGAACCCGGTTTCCGTGCTCGGCCGTATTCTCGGCCCCGTTTCTCAGGATATCTATCATCAGATCGCCATGAGCTACGCTCAGGTGCCTCAGATTGATATGTGCCACTTCCAAGGGAACCTGACGGAAATCTACGGCATGCCCATTACCCCCGACTCTCCGTGGGAAATGTTCTCCGAACTGTGGAGCGTCGCTCAGGTTAAGGACGTCTGCCGCCAGGTTTGCCGTCCCGGTCTCGCCGACGGCGG
>OAZX01000950.1_pt1 | contig 10434 bp, 8 predicted proteins | sample 1495341 | NCBI WGS metagenome assembly OAZX01 (sample SAMEA2580119, study PRJEB22360) | human gut metagenome | biome: human gut; feature: human-associated habitat; material: faeces | place: Denmark | collected 2008/2010 | reverse complement strand
ACACGCCAAAGGGGGGCAGGCTTCCGGAGCCGACAAGACGCCACGGCGGGTTCGCCATGACCAACTGGACCGGGGAGGCTTCCATACGGAGGTTTTCTAAAAAACGCGTGTCGGCAAGTTCCCCGGTATGCAGAGCAAATCGATCCGAAAAACCAAGCTTGGCAGTATTGTTTTGAGCGGCGGCAATCAGCTCGGGATTACAATCCATACCGAAGCCTTGGCAAATGTTTCGTTTAAGTAACAAATAGGCAAGGCCAACAACGCCGCACCCTGTTCCAAGATCTATAAACCGTATGGTAACATCGGTTGTACGGCTTGCCGCAAAGGCCGCGAGCAACAGCGCGTCGACGCTGAATCGGAAGCTGCCCTCGGGCTGTTCCAGTCCTGCGGGAAAGGCCCGCCGCGCTTCCGCGTGAGGAGCTGGGGACTCACCGATCGGCGTTGTTTTTTCAGGTTGGGTCATAAACGGTATGCGGTAGGAGAGGAGGGGAGTGGCCGGTTGTGGCCTGATGAGAAGAGACTTGGAAGAGAGGGAGGAAAGGAACCGCAGGGCATTTCCCCGGAAGGCCCCTTTCCCTCCTCCGGTGAAGTTTAGAAAGTATAGTCGATGGCCTGGCGGGACTCGGTCACGAGCTTGATAAGTTCCTTGCCGACGGCGACATGCGCGGGGTGTTCGGCATAGGCCTTGAGCCCTTCGGCGTCGTCATGCGTGGTCATGAGGATCACGTTGACCGGCATGGTGCAGGTCGGGAGGAGGTCATAGGATACTTCAAGGGACTTGAGGGACGGAATCTGCCCCATGAGGGCTTCGAGACGCTGTTTGATGAGCTTGGCGTTTTCGGCGGCGGTACGGCCTTCAGCTTCGGGTTTCAGCGTCCACCAGACGATGTGACGAACCATGATGCGACTCCTTTTGAACAGAGGTTGAATCAGCGGAGAACGTGGGACGCCCACGCGGCCTGACCATAGGACAGCCCGCCGTCTCCGGGCGGCAGTGCGTGATGCGTGAGCGGGACAAGCCCGCGCCGCGCCAGCGCTTCCGGCAACAGCAGGGCGATGGTCCGGTTGTGGAAGACGCCGCCGGACAGGGCCACGGTGCGGACGCCGCAGCGCCGCGCCCCGGAAAGCGCCAGATCGGCAAGCCCTTCCGCCAGTCCAAGGTGAAACCGGCGGGCCAGATCGGGGACAGAAACGCCTGTCCGCCGCAGTTCCAGCAGGTGCAGAAAAAAGGCTGCCGTGTCAAGTTCCAGAAGGCCGCCCCGCTCCTTGATGGAGAAGGGCACGGCCATTGTTACCGATAGGTCTTGATGCGCTTCCAGACGGATGGCGGCCTGTCCTTCGTAGGTGATGGACGGGCACAGTCCCAGCAGTGCGGAAACGGCGTCGAACAGGCGGCCGCAGCTTGAAGTCATGGGCGTGGCCTTGCGGCGGACCATCTCCAAAATGGCGTCGTGTATGGCGTGCTTTCCTTCCACCCCAAAGAGGGCGTCCATGTCCTCCGCAAAACCTTCCAGTCCTTCAGCCTCGGGGAGCCCCATGAAGCCGCTTGCGATGCGCCACGGTTCCCTGATGGCGGCTTCGCCTCCGGGCAACGGGAACGGCGCAAGGCGGCCGATGCGTCCGCCATAGCGTTCCTCGCTAGCGGATTTGGGATCGACGAAGAGGAGTTCTCCGCCCCATATGGTTCCGTCCGTGCCGTATCCGGTGCCGTCCAGCGCCAGCCCGAGCGCGGGGGCGTCATGCCCGTTTTCCGCCAATACGCCGTACACATGGGCGAAGTGGTGTTGCAGGCGCAGGACGGGCAGGCCGGAATCCAGCGCATAGCCCGTGGAAAGGTAGTCGGGGTGCAGATCGCAGACGATTGCTTCGGGTTTGACTTCCAGCAGCCCGCCGAGGTGTTCCGCCATGTTTTGGAAGAACTCGAACGTCTCAAGGTTTTTTAGGTCGCCCACATGCTGGCTGAGGAAAGCATCCTTGCCGCGTGTAAGGCAGAGCGTGTTCTTGAGTTCCCCGCCTGTGGCCAATACGCAGCGGCCCACGTCGCGGGGGAGTTCCAGCGGCCTCGGAACGAACCCTCTTGCCCTCCGGAAGAAATGGAGCGGAGGAGACTCCCGGGGGAGGGCGTTTTCCGAAGAAAGGTTTCCGCCCCCGGCCCCCCATCCCTCAAGGTTTTTGGCTGACGGGGAGGGAATCCCCGCAGAAGTTCCGTTTGGGCGGGAGGGGGAACTGGCAGAGGGGATGCTGTTTTTTTGTGGATAATATTGTGGATTGTTGTCTGTGGAAAAGTATTCTCCCGGCAATGATTCCACCCGCACCACCGAGTCGTCGGCACGGATCAGGATGTCCCGATTGTGGAACAAAAAGAGGTCGGCGATGTGCCGCAAGCGGGCCAGTGCCTCGCGGTTGCCGAGCGAGATGGGCTCGCCGCCCGCGTTGCCGGAGGTCATGACGAGGGCCGGGAGCGGAGAAAGCGCGGCGAATGCTTCGAGGAGCAGGTGGTGCAGCGGGGTGTAGGGCAGCATGACGCCGATGCTGCCCACGTCCGGCGCAATGGCGGGCGGCAGGACGCCGCGCGATGCGAGCACCACGATGGGCCGTTCGGAGGAGGCCAGGACGGCGGCTTCCGCATCGGAAACACAGGCGACGCGCCGGGCCGTTTCAAGATCCGGCACCATGATCGCCAGCGATTTGTGCGGGCGGCATTTGCGTTCGCGCAGCAGGGCGATGGCTTCGGCACTCGTTGCGTCGCAGACCAGATGAAAACCTCCAAGCCCCTTGACCGCAACGATGTTTCCGGAACGCAGGGCGGCGGCTGTCCGCTCAATGGCGCGCTGCCCTTCGGCAAGCTCCGGGCCGGGGATACGGGGATCGCCTTCGGGGGCGGAGGCCAGCCAGACCTTCGGCCCGCAGACGGGGCAGGCGTTGGGCTGGGCGTGGAAACGGCGGTCGAGGGGATCGTTGTATTCGGCGGCGCAGTCCGGGCACAGGGGGAAGCAGCTCATGGACGTGGTGGCCCGGTCGTAGGGGATGGAATGGGTGATGGTGTAGCGGGGGCCGCAGTCCGTGCAGTTCGTGAACGGGTAGCGGTAACGCCGGTTCGCCGGATCGCGCATATCCGCGAGGCAGTTGCCGCAGGTCGCCACATCCGGGCTGACCAACACGGCGTGGCCGTGGTGCCCCTCGCTGTGCGCGATGGCGAAGGCCGCCTCGCCGTCCGCAAGGGGCAGTTCCTCGCGGCGGAGGGACGTGATCCGCGCGAGCGGCGGCAGTTCGTGTTCGAGGGCGTGGGCAAAGGCGGCCAGAGCCTCATCGGTTCCCTGCACCTCCACCCTGACGCCGTCCGACGTGTTGCCCACATGCCCGGTGAGCCGGAGCCTGGTTGCGGCACGGTATACGAAAGGCCGGAAACCAACCCCTTGGACCTGTCCGCCGATGATATAGCCGTGTCGTTTCATGTTGCGCTCCCGTTGTGTCCGAAAAAAGAGGCGTTGCGTCCGATTTCTGTTCTACCGCCGGAAAAACGGGAGAAAGCCGCGGGTGCACCGCCCATAAGCGTTTTCCGGCACCATAGCCGCCCGTGAGAAGCGCGGCAACCCCCAAAGCTCTCATGACGGAACCCTTGCGGGCCGGGTACTTCGTTTGGTATGATCCTCGTTTGCTTTTCATGTCTGCCAATTTGTTTTTTCGGAGTCCTCACATGAGCGATTTTACAGTGCAGGAACTGACGCTGGGCCAGCTTCTGGAGAATACGGCGGCCCGTTTTCCCGATACCGACGCCGTGATCCACGCGGACCGCGAGTTGCGGCAGACGTGGTCCGAGTTTTCGGCGTGTGTGGACGATATGGCCAGAGGCTTGATGGCCATCGGCGTACAGAAGGGCGAGAAGGTTGCCGTATGGGCGACCAACGTGCCCCACTGGGTGACCCTCATGTTCGCCACGGCCCGCATCGGGGCCATTCTGGTCACGGTAAACACCAATTACCGCGAAACGGAATTGCGTTACCTGCTGCAGCAGTCGGAATGCGAGAACCTCTTCATCATTGACAGTGTGCGCGACCACGATTTTATTGCTTCCACGTATGAGGTGCTCCCCGAACTGCGCCGCCAGCGGCGCGGGATGCTCGAAGTCGAGGGGCTGCCGCACCTGAAGCGCGTGTTTTTCCTTGGTACGGACAAGCACCGGGGCATGTATTCCCTGCCGGAACTCTTTTCCCTCGCCGGAGATGTCTCGGATGAGGAATACGAAAGCCGCAAGGCGTCCATTTCGCCCTATGACGTGGTGAACATGCAGTACACGTCCGGGACGACGGGCTTCCCCAAGGGCGTGATGCTGACGCACGTGAACATCGTCAACAACGGCTATTGGATCGGCTACCATCAGAAATTTTCCTCGCGCGACCGGGTATGCCTGCCCGTGCCTCTGTTCCACTGCTTCGGCTGCGTGCTCGGGGTCATGGCCTGCGTGAACCACGGGGCCACCATGGTGCTGCTCGACGCCTTCTCCCCCGTGCAGGTGATGACCGCCGTGGAGCAGGAGAAGTGCACCGCCCTGTACGGCGTGCCGACCATGTTCCAGGCCATTTTGGATCACCGCGTCTTCTCGCGTTTCGATTTTTCCTCGCTGCGTACGGGGATCATGGCAGGGTCCGTGTGCCCCGAGCCGCTCATGCGCCGGGTCATGGATCAGATGTGCATGAGCGAAATCACCATCTGCTACGGCCTGACCGAAGGTTCTCCGGTCATGACCCAGACCCGCACCGACGACACCGTGGAGCGTCGGGTCAAGACCGTGGGGCGGAGTATGCCCGGCATCGAAGTCACCATCCGCGATCCTGAAACCAACGAGGAAGTCCCCCGTAATGCCGTGGGCGAGGTGTGTTGTCGTGGTTACAACGTGATGCAGGGCTACTACAACATGCCCAAGGACACGGCCGAGGCCATCGACGAAGAGGGCTGGCTGCACTCCGGCGACCTCGGCATCATGGACGAGGACGGGTATGTCAGCATCAGCGGGCGAATCAAGGATATGATCATCCGGGGCGGCGAAAACGTATACCCCCGCGAGGTGGAGGAATTCCTCCTCAAGATGGACGGAGTGGCCGACGTGCAGGTCGTGGCCGTGCCGAGCCGCCGCTACGGCGAAGAGGTGGGCGCGTTCCTAATCCCCAAGGAGGGGGCGGACGTCGCTCCCGAGGATGTGCGCGACTATTGCCGCGGCAAGATCGCGTGGTATAAAATTCCGCGCTATGTGGCTGTGGTGGAAGGTTTCCCCCTGACCGCCAGCGGCAAGATCCAGAAATACAAGCTCCGTGAAATGGCGGCGGCGTATTTCCCCGAGGCCATGCGCGAGCGCAACGGACTCCCGTCTAGGGGACGCCGGGGTACGGCGTGATATTTGATTTTGGGAAAAGGCGGCGCGGGCGTCCGCACTGGGAGCCATGTTGATGAAGACCATCGGCCTTATCGGCGGCATGAGCTGGGAAAGTACGGTTACATACTACCAGATCCTCAATCGGCTGGTGCAGGAGCGGCTCGGCGGGTTCCATTCCGCCAAGTGCATCCTGCACAGCGTGGATTTCCATGAGATTGAGGCCTGCCAGCGGGCAGGGGACTGGGAACGCAGCGGCGAACTGCTGGCGGAGGCCGCTCGCGGTCTGGAACGCGCCGGAGCCGATTGCGTGCTCATCTGCACGAACACCATGCACAAGGTGGCGGACGCGGTGCAGGCGGCGACGGCCCTGCCGTTGCTGCACATCGCGGAACTGACCGCCGACGAGCTGGAGGCCGCCGGAGTGTCCACGGTCGGGCTGCTCGGCACGCGCTACACGATGGAACAGGATTTTTACACGCGCAAGCTCGTGGAACGGGGCATCACCGTGCTGATCCCCGAAGAAGATGGGCGCGCGTTCGTCAATCGCGTCATCTTCGATGAGCTGTGTCTCGGGACGGTCTCCGAGTCCTCCCGGCGGGCGTTAGCGGCGATCATCGGCGGCCTGACGGCCCGGGGCGCGCAGGGCGTCATCCTCGGCTGTACGGAAATAGGCCTGCTGGTGCGCCCCGGGGACACGTCCGCGCGGCTGTTCGACACGACGGAAATCCATGCCCGGCGCGCTGCCTTGTATGCGCTTGGCGAAGCGGTCCCACGCGACGGGGGAGAGTGATGAACACGATTTCTTCAATGAAGGTTCCCGGCCTGACCGAGGACAAGTGCGTGACCCTTATCGGCATGGCTGGAGCCGGCAAAAGCACCGTGGGCCGCGCTGTGGCCGAACGCCTCGGCTGGGCCTATGTGGACACCGATCATCTGATTGAATCCACCTATGGGGCGCGCCTTCAGGACGTGACGGACGCTCTGGACAAGGAACGTTTTCTGGATGTCGAGGCCAGAGTCATCCAGTCCCTTCGGATGCAGCGCGCTGTGCTCGCCACGGGCGGCAGCGTGGTCTATCGGCCCGAAGCCATGCGGTATCTGACCTCCCTTGGTCCGGTGGTCTTCCTTGATGTGCCGCTTCCTCTCATTTTGGAGCGCATTTCGCGCAAACCGGATCGCGGGCTTGCCATTGCGCCGGGGCAGACCGTGGAAGACTTGTTCCGTGAACGTGAGGCCCTCTACCGTCAGTGGGCTACCTGCCGTGTCGCGGCTGGGGACATCGACGTTTCCGAAACTGCGAACGCCGTTTTTGACGCCATTGCCGGGTGCGGACAGGCTCTATGAGCGAACGGGCTTGCGGCGTGCGGCTTCACCCTGCGGCCCGGTTGCTGCGGTGGATGGGACGCCATGCCGTAGGAGTATGCTTTCTCCTGATCGGCGTCTGGCTGTTCCGCGCGGTGCTTGCCGGAGCGGACGGCATTTCCTATGACTGGCAATGGTATCGCGTCTGGCGGTATCTGGGGCGCTGGACGGACGGGCATTTCATCCCCGGCCCGTTGCTCGACGGGCTCGGCATGACCGTGCGTATCGCGCTTTTCGGGCTTGCCCTTGCCGTCGCCGCCGGGCTCGGCGCGGCGTTGCTGCGGCTTTCCCCGTGGCCTGTGGCGCGGGGCATGGCGCATGTCTATGTGGGGTGTTTGCGAAATACCCCGTTGCTCCTTCAGTTGTTTTTTGTGTATTTTCTGTTCGCTCCCGCCATCGGCGTGGGGCCTTTCGGCGCGGCCGTGCTGGCCCTCGGCCTGTTCGAGGGGGCGTACATGGCGGAACTGTTCCGGGCGGGCCTGCAATCCGTGCCCCGGGCGCAGTGGGAAGCGGGCATCAGCCTCGGCCTCGGCGTATGGAACACGCTCCGGCTCGTTATCCTGCCGCAGGCCGTGCGCCGGATGTTGCCGCCGCTGACCAGCCAGCTTGTTTCGCTCATCAAGGACACCTCGCTCGTCAGCGCCATCGCCGTGGCGGATCTCACCATGCAGGCGCAGGTGTTGATCGCGGATACGTTCCTTGCGTTTGAGATATGGCTGATCGTCGCGGCGCTGTATCTTGCGCTCACGCTCTGCGTGGCGCTGCCCGCCCGCTGGATGGAGCGCCGGTACGCTTGGCGGTAGGCTTTGGGCGGGGGAAGGGGAACCTTCCCGAAAAAGGCTTCTACCTTGCTCCCCCTCCGCCTTCCAAGGCGTTCGGCTTGTGGGAGACGGCGCGGCGGGCGTTTCCGTTGCGGAAAAGAAAAGTTCATAGGAGGCGTTATGAAAAAGTTTTTTGCTGTGTTGATGCTGGCGGCGGCCTTGATCCTGCCCGGTCTGGCGCAGGCGAAGGACGCGCAGACGTCCATGATCGACGATGTGGTCAAGCGCGGCGTGCTGCGTGTCGGGTTTTCCTCGTTCGTGCCGTGGGCCATGCAGGACAAGAACGGCGAATTCGTGGGCTTTGAAATCGACGTGGCGAAGCGCCTCGCCAAGGATCTGGGCGTGGAACTCCAGCTTGTGCCCACGAAGTGGGCCGGGATCATCCCCGCGCTGATGGCCGGGAAATTCGACGTCATCATCGGCAGCATGAGCGTTACCCCCGAACGCAATTTGAAGGCGAATTTCACGGTTCCCTATGATTACGCCACCATCGAAGTCATGGCGAACAAGGAAAAGACCAAGGGCATGAAGTTCCCCGAGGACTTCGACAAACCTGAAGTGGTCGTTGCCCTGCGCACGGGCAGCACGCCCGTTCCCGTGGCCAAGAAAGTGCTCCCCAACGCCACCTTCCGCCTGTTCGACGACGAAGCTCCCGCCGTGCAGGATGTGCTCTCGGGCCGCGCCGACGTGATGTTCTCGTCCGCGCCGCTTCCGGCCTTTGAGGTGCTCCGCAACCCCGACAAGCTTTACCAGCCCTCCACGGACGCCTTTTACCGTCAGCCTGTGGGCATGGTCATCCGCAAGGGCGATCCCGACAGCCTGAATGTGCTCGACAACTGGATCCGCACGGTCGAAGCGGAAGGCTGGCTCCCCGAGCGCCGTCATTTCTGGTTCAAGACGACCGATTGGGAAGCGCAGCTTCGATGAGCTCCGGCGGCTCCCGGAAGGCGCTCCGGCGCGAATGGTCGCCCTATGCCGAGTACGGTCGGCAGGGGGGGCTTTTCCCCACGTTCGGGCGGGTGGACGCCGTTCTGGTCGTCTTGCTGCTTCTGGGAGCCTGCTTTTTCCTGTGGCGTTCGGAAACCATAGCCGCCTATCGCTGGAGCTGGCCGGAATTGGCGGATTTCCTCGTCCGCCGCACGCCCGGCGGCTACGAGCCCGGCCTCTTGATCCGGGGGCTCATCGTCACTCTCCGCCTCGGCGTCTGGTCGATGGCGCTGGCTCTGCTCATCGGCGGCGTTCTGGGCGCCCTTTCCGCCGGGAAACGCGGCGTCGCGGCGTTGCCCATTCAGCTTTTCGTCAATTCCGTCCGTAATATCCCTCCTTTGGTGCTGCTGTTTCTCCTGTATTTTTTCGCGGGCAACCTGCTTCCCGTTTCCGATATGGAACAGGCCTTTCGCTCCATGCCTCCTTTCGTCAGGGATGCGGTGGCGTGGGGATTCGCCCCTGAAGGCCAGCTTGACCGCATGGTTGCGGCGGTACTGACGCTTGGGGTGTACGAAGGGGCCTATGTTACGGAAATTGTCCGCGGAGGCATCGAAGGCGTGCCGCACGGGCAATGGGAAGCTTCGGCGGCGCTCGGTTTTTCCCGTTCGCAGCAGCTCCGTCTGGTCATTTTTCCGCAGGCCGTGCGCGCGATCCTGCCTCCGCTCGTGGGGCAGGTCATCACCACGTTCAAGGATTCCGCGCTGGCTTCGCTCATTTCTCTGCCCGACCTGACTTTTCAGGCTCTCGAAGTCATGGCGATCAGCCGCATGACCTTTGAAGTCTGGATCAGCGCCGGGGCCATCTATTTGCTTCTTGGTGTCCTCTGCGCCCGCTACGGTCGCTGGCTCGAAACCCGGGAGACGTGGAAGGCGTAGAAGGGTGCAAGAGTGGAATCGGTGGAAGGGGGGGAATCCTTTCTGGAGAAGGGGGGAGCACCTCCACGGTTTGCCCTCCCTTCCGCCGGATCTCCATCCCTCCTCTTCCCTAGGCTTTCGGCGGGTGGGGAGGCCGCGCGGCGGGAGTTCCTCCGTATGAAGGGCCGTTTCCGGATACGGTGCGAAGACGCTTGACCTTTGCGGGGGAGAAACCGTACTGTGCCGTTTTTCCTCTTTATCATCGGACGAAGCATGAAGTGGTTTACGCACAAGGCAGTGGCTGTAGCGGGAGCGCTCGCGGCAGGCGCGCATCCGGCGGCGTTGTTCGCCGTAATGATCGGGAGCGTGCTGCCCGATATGGTGGATACGGCAATGGCGCGGGGCGACAAGAAAGTATGGAGGCGCATCCACCGTCAGACGTCGCATTGGTTCGGCTGGTACCTTGTCATCATTATACTGGGCTTTCTTATCCCGACACAGCGGATCGTGCTTGATCTGCTGAGGGCGACACACATCACATTCCCCGGCGTGTCTCCGTCGGCGCTGGCGCAGGTCAGCGGCATCGGCAACGATCTGCTCGTCTGGGTCGGCATCGGCGGCTTGATCCATGTCCTGCTGGATGCCCTCACGCCCATGCGCGTTCCTCTGTATCCTTTCGGAGGCAGCAAGCGCTTCGGCATCAATCTCGTCAGTACGGGGACGTGGCGCGAAACCATATTCCTGTTCGTGGCCCTCGGAGCCATAGCCCTCCAGTTCGATCAGGCCCGCGCCGTCTTCGAAGAGGCCGTCAGGACTATTCTGTAAAAGCAATCCTACTGGAAACAAGGCGGAAAGAATAAAACCCGTCCCGTCGCATCCCATAGAAAACGCCCGAACGGTTTTCCGTCCGGGCGTTTTCCGATCACAGGCAACCCCGTGAGCAGGGATTCGATAAGGTCGAAAGTCTTGGGAGGGAGAGGGGTGGGGTTGGGGGAGTGGAGAGGGAACCTTTTTCCAGAAAGGTTCCCTCTCCCCTCCC
>OAZX01000937.1_pt1 | contig 10579 bp, 11 predicted proteins | sample 1495341 | NCBI WGS metagenome assembly OAZX01 (sample SAMEA2580119, study PRJEB22360) | human gut metagenome | biome: human gut; feature: human-associated habitat; material: faeces | place: Denmark | collected 2008/2010 | reverse complement strand
AAATCACCAAGTGTTTTCTCTAAAGTCGCTTTTCCTCGCTTTTGCGCCCGGCGTCTTTATTGATTTATTATCCCGCTTCATTGTGATGATCATTATTCCTTACATTTTTCTATCTAATGACCTTTACTTTAGTCATATTGTGGTAGATTTTTTAGCGTATGCCATGATATTTCCAAGTTTTGCCGTCATTAATTACCTTGTGGGGAAAGATTATAAAATTATCTTCCAAACGGACTACTCCGTCAGATCTCGTAACTTCTATAAAATTTTATTAATCTTCATTGTGGCTTACTATATTGATATTTTTATGATTTTAGGATTTACTGATCCTTTTTTACATTTTAAGCATTCTATGGTCATGCCAACTTCCTATAAATTGCTCTTTTTAATATTCATGCTTCTTTTGGTCTATCTACTGTCTTATTTTAATCACAAATCCAAGGAGTACCTCAAAAACGAGTTGAAAAAAGAGCAACAGGCTTATGTAGCTAATCTGGAAACTTATGGCAAACATCTGGAAAAACTCTATCGGGATGTTAGGGTTTTTCAGAGTGATTATTTGAACTGTTTGGAAAGCTTAGGCAAAGCCATTCAAACACGATCAGTGAGCCATATCCAAGAGGTGTATGCTTCGACCGTCCATGACGCTAACGACTACTGGGATGACAAACATTATAATATTTCCAAGTTAGGAAAAATTGGGATATCATCCATTAAAAGTCTACTGTCAGCGAAGATTATCAGTGCCGAAAAATCTGGTATTGCCCTTAATGTGGAGGTCCCTGATAAGATTGAAGCGACCTATCTCCCAGAGTTAGATTTGTTGCTGTTGATGTCTATCTTTTGTGATAATGCCATCGAAGCAGCTTTAGAGGCTAAAGTTCCTAGGATGTCCATTGCTTACTTTTTATTGGATGATCAGCAGGTCTTTGCGGTTACTAATAGCACCAAGGAAAAAGTGAACATTACCAAAGTTTTTGAAGAGGGTTACTCTTCTAAAGGATCAGGCCGTGGGATAGGTCTCGCTAATGCTCAACGGATTATCCAAAAATACCCTCAACTTGGCTTGCGAACTCAGAGTTATCGTCATCAATTTAGTCAAACGTTGACAATTCCAAAGGTGGAGGGTAGTTAGATGATTTTTAAACATAGTATGTTTTTCTTCTATACCACCATCTTTATAGATAGTTGGATCATTTTTTCAAAGTCCTCTGGGATTAAGCTTAAGTGGAAACCCTTATGTGTGACAGGGGCTATCTTTATTGTGGCAAATGTCCTTTTTGATAATGTCATCTTGATTGATCAACTTTTCTTTATCGGTGTCAGCTTATTATTTGCCCCTCAGAAAAAACTATCTGAACACATCTTCAATGGCTTCTTTGCTATTATGATTGTTGAATTGCTTTTTCGGGTGATTGGTTCCTTCTTCTTGCCTGCTGTGCTAGGATTCAGCATTCGTCAAATCAATAGTGACCTTAGGCTTCTCGAACTGTGTTATTTGCTGATTCTTCCCATGTTTTACCTCTTCAGCTATATTTTTAGCATTGATCTTAGCCTGCTAAGGTTTATCAGCGAAGATAAAATGAAAAAGTGGGTTTTTTGGATGAATACCACCATGTTTTCCTATTATTTCTTTGTGCATTTTTTGGTGAAGGTCCAGAGTGAGTTTTTAGGATTATATTTCCGTTACCGCTCTATTTTGATTTTTATCTATTTGGCTATTCTCATATGGATTATTGTGAAGTTAGACCGTTTTGCCAAGGACCAGTTATCACAAAAGTTAGCCCAAGCCCAGAATGAGCGTATTGCCTATTTAGAGAATTATAATCAGTCGATTGAACAACTTTACCGTGATATCAGAACAGTTAAGCATGATTCAGAAAATATCTTAATCAGTCTCAAAGATAGTATTGATAGTGGTGATATCGAAAGTATTACTCAAGTTTATGAGACCGTTGTTCAGCAATCAGCTACCTCTCTGAGACGGCCGGGCTATGAAATGTCGTCGTTAGACAATATCAAAGAAGCAGTAGTACGTAGTGTCATGAATTCTAAACTGCTTGAAGCGCAGCATTATGGCATTGATCTTTATATTGAAATTCCCGATGTGATAGATGATTTACCGATAAAACTCCTAGACCTTATTGTACTGTTTACTGGACTAGTGGACAACGCTATTGAGACAGCAAAAGGTAGCCGAAGACCCTTTTTATCGATTGCCTATTTTAAACAAGATGGGAAACAAGTCTTTATTATTGAAAATAGTACAAAAACGAATCGTGTGGATATGGTAAGTCTTTTTGATGACCGTCAAAAGAGTCTTCCACGCTTTTTCGAAATATTAGATGGTCATCCCCAAATTACGCTTTCAAGTAAAAGTGATCACTACCGCTTGAGGCAATTGTTAGAAATGAGATAAGCTATGATGAATATTTTTATTCTTGAAGATGATTTTATCCAACAGACACGTATTGAATCTGTAGTGGCAGACATCTTGGAAGAAGCTAAAATCCCTTGTAATCAGCTAGAAGTGTTTGCCAATCCTCATAAATTATTTGAAAGCATTCAAGAAAGAGGCGATCACCAGCTATATTTTTTAGACATTGAGATTGGTGATGAGGATCGCCGAGGGCTTGAATTGGCAGCAGATATTCGACAAAAAGACCCCAATGCGGTCATTGTGTTTGTTACCACACATTCTGAATTTGCTCCTATTTCTTTTAAATACAAAGTGTCTGCCTTAGATTTTATTGACAAAGCAGTTGATAAACAACAATTTAGGGATCAGATTGAAGAATGTATCCGCTATACCTATGAGATGATGTCTAGCCGAGAATCAGAAGACATGTTTCTATTTGAGACCCCTCAGACAAGGTTAAAATTACCTTACAAAGATATCCTTTATTTTGCTACTGCTACGACACCCCACAAGGTGTGTTTGTGGACTCAGACGGAGAGACTGGAGTTTTATGGTAATTTATCTGAGATACAAGCTGTGGCTCCAAAGCTTTTCTTATGCCATAGATCTTACTTGGTTAATCTAGATAAGGTTGTGCGTATTGATAAATCCAAACAGCTCCTCTATTTCGATAATGGGGATTCCTGTATGGTCTCACGCTTAAAAATGAAATGCCTTTTTGAAAAATGGGAAGCCTTACATTAAAAATAATCCTAATAACTGACATTTTAGGACAAAAAACCAACATTTCAGGAAATGATGCTCTTATTGAAGTATTTTTCGCTATAATAATTAGTGTAAATAAAGATTTACGAAGTCATGAGTTTATCGAGCAATCAATCCCCAATTCAATCAAAATATTGTTTTCTCTCTCTCCATAAACAAATAATATTTTTGATATGATGGCTCGGCAGACAAAATGACGATGTCAGTTGTCTTTGTTTGGATATCACATTAACTGATTATAAAATCAGTATCAAAGCCCGGCTTGCCGGGTTTTTTGATAGCTAAATACAAGGACAAGTAGCTGACGTCTTGTGGATTCTGATTTTTTATGGTTGTTTTTTGAAAGTTATTCCTTTGTCGAAAGAAGAACTATGCTACGAAAAGATGGAGTGACAAGAGGCAGTTGAAGCACAAAAACTAGAAATAGTACAGAAAGAGGCTTAATCTGAAAGGGTTAGGGCTTTTTAATTTTTTAGGGGATGTGGTATAATGGTAATAATTTAGATTATGGAGTTAAGTTTTGAAGAAGACCTATCGTGTCAAACGTGAGAAAGATTTCCAAGCCATTTTTAAGGCTGGCAAAAGCACGGCAAATCGAAAATTTGTCATTTATCATTTAGCAAAAGATCAAAAACACTTCCGAGTAGGGATTTCAGCTGGTAAAAAATTAGGAAATGCCGTCACACGAAATGCTGTGAAACGGAAGATTCGTCATGTTCTTATGGCCCTAGGAAATCAGCTCAAATCAGAAGATTTTGTGGTAATTGCCCGCAAGGGAGTAGAAACTTTGGATTACCATGAGCTTCAACAAAATTTACATCATGTTTTAAAGTTAGCGCAATTGCTTGAGGAAGGTTTTGAGAGTGAAGAAAAACATTAAAATTGCAGGTTTAGCACCTTTAGTTCTAATATTAGCGGCTTGTGGCCGTGGCGAAGTAACCGCCCAGTCGACCAGTGGTTGGGACCAGATGGTCTATCTTTTTGCCAGAGCGATTCAATGGCTCTCCTTTGATGGGTCCATTGGGGTTGGGATTATTCTTTTTACCCTCATCATTCGTCTCTTGCTCATGCCTTTGTTCAACATGCAAATCAAATCAAGTCAGAAGATGCAAGACATCCAGCCTGAACTTAGAGAATTGCAAAAGAAGTACGCTGGGAAAGACACAGAAACGCGGATGAAGTTAGCTGAAGAAAGTCAAGCCCTTTACAAAAAATATGGGGTCAACCCTTATGCTAGCCTCATGCCCCTCTTGATTCAAATGCCAGTCATGATTGCCCTATTCCAAGCATTGACACGGGTACCTTTCTTGAAAACAGGGACCTTCTTGTGGGTGGAATTGGCACAGCATGACCATTTGTATATTTTGCCAGTTTTAGCGGCTCTCTTTACATTCTTATCAACGTGGTTAACCAACCTCGCGGCTAGAGAAAAAAACATCATGATGACTATTATGATTTATGTGATGCCGCTAATGATCTTTTTCATGGGCTTCACCTTGGCCAGCGGGGTCGTGCTCTATTGGACGGTCTCCAATGCCTTTCAAGTGGTACAACTACTGTTATTAAACAATCCTTTTAAGATTATTGCGGAAAGACAACGTCTTGCCAATGAAGAAAAAGAACGCCGTCTTCGTGAACGTCGTGCTCGTAAAAAAGCAATGAAGAGAAAATAGGAGTTTAGGTTATGGTATTATTTACAGGAAAAACAGTCGAAGAGGCTATCGAAACAGGACTTCAAGAGTTAGGGTTATCACGTCTTAAAGCGCATATCAAAGTCATTTCAAAAGAGAAAAAAGGTTTCCTCGGGTTCGGTAAAAAGCCAGCCCAAGTTGATATTGAAGGTATCAACGGCAAGACGGTTTATAAGGCTGATAAAAAAGCCACTCGAGGTGTTCCAGAGGATATTAATCGTCAAAATGCTCCCGTGGTTAATCCTGCTGATGTAGAACTTGAAGAAATGAAAGCCGCTCAAGAGTTAGAAGCAGAAGATACTAAAGTGGTTTCTCTCATGCCTGAAGAAAGTCCAGAGCAAACTCTTTCAGATCTTGCTGAGACAGCCACTGAAACAGAAGTAGAACAACCCTCAAGCCCAGTCGAAGAATCAGCAGTGACCCAAGATGCTGGTGATGATGGTTTAAGCAAAGATATTGAAAAAGCTGCTCAGGAAGTGTCCGATTATGTGACTAAAATCATCTATGAAATGGATATCGAAGCCACCGTTGAAACAAGTAACAACCGTCGCCAAATCAATTTGCAAATCGAAACACCAGAGGCGGGACGTGTGATTGGTTACCATGGTAAGGTTTTGAAATCCTTGCAGTTGTTAGCTCAAAATTTCTTGCACGACCGCTATTCAAAAAATTTCTCAGTGTCTTTGAATGTCCATGATTATGTGGAACATCGAACAGAAACCCTGATTGACTTTACGCAAAAGATTGCGAAGCGTGTGTTGGAATCTGGCCAGGACTACACCATGGATCCTATGAGTAACAGTGAGCGTAAAATCGTTCATAAAACCGTTTCAACCATTGAAGGGGTTGAAAGTTATTCTGAAGGCAATGATCCTAACCGTTATGTGGTAGTCAGTCTTCAACGTTAGATCCTAAAAAGAATCTTCGGTAGTTAGTTCAACTATCGAAGATTTTTTGTATGACCAGCTTAAGCGTTTGTTTTACTGATTTCATTGATTATGGTTGCCACTGATAAGGTTTCAACGGTAAGGTACAAGAACAGTATCAGAGAAGAGACACTTTATGAAATGAGCGATCTCTTAAATGAGAGAAACTGTTGAAAAACGAAAATAAATCTTGACAGCAGACCCTCTTTAAGATAGAATATTATAGTATGTTTAGTAACTGATATCACAAATAGCCGGCTAAACGAATACAAAATCTATGAGGAGGTATTCACTGTGAAACGTACTTATCAACCAAGTAAAATCCGTCGTCAACGTAAACACGGATTCCGTCACCGTATGTCAACTAAAAACGGACGTCGCGTGCTTGCTGCACGTCGTCGTAAAGGACGTAAAGTATTATCAGCTTAATTGCAAAAAATACAACTAAAGTAAACCAAGAGTGCTCGAGGCTCTTGGTTTTTTTGTGGTTTTTCAAAGTGTCCTTAAAAACAATCGCTATAAAACGGTCTTCTGGCAACCATTTATTAGAAAAGAAAGTAGTGGATGCTCTGTAATCACTAGCAGCCTTACCAACAGCTTTTCCTTATCTGAAAGCAAATTCAAAAAAAGAGAAATTTAGGCTAAAAATGAAAGTAGTTTCTAAACGTCTAACAAGTATTGAAAACGCTTTATTTCTTGTTATAATAAATTTGTGAACGTTCTCTTTAGTAAAACTAAGAAGCACAAGGAGTAGACATTATGCCTGATAAACCAACCAAAGAAAAGCTCATGGAGCAGTTAAAGGGTGGGATTATTGTTTCTTGTCAGGCTTTGCCAGGTGAGCCTCTCTATTCAGAGACTGGAGGTATTATGCCACTGATGGCAAAAGCTGCTCAAGAAGCTGGTGCTGTCGGCATCAGAGCCAATTCCGTTAGGGATATTACAGAAATTCAAGCCATAACAGACCTACCAATTATCGGTATCATCAAAAAAGATTACCCGCCGCAAGAGCCTTTTATTACAGCTACTATGGCCGAAGTGGACCAATTAGCAGCCTTAAATATTGCAGTGATTGCTATGGATTGTACCAAGCGTAACCGACATGATGGCTTGGATATTGCTAGCTTTATTCGACAAGTTAAGGAAAAGTACCCCAATCAGCTTTTCATGGCAGATATTAGTACCTTTGATGAAGGACTAGTGGCCCATCAGGCTGGCATTGATTTTGTTGGAACAACCTTGTCAGGCTACACCCCGTATAGCCGTCAGGAAGCAGGTCCTGATGTGGCATTGATAGAAGCCCTTTGCAAAGAAGGTGTTGCTGTCATTGCCGAAGGGAAGATTCATTCTCCAGAAGAAGCCAAGAAAATTAATGACTTAGGGGTGGCAGGTATTGTTGTTGGAGGGGCCATCACAAGGCCTAAGGAAATTGCAGAGCGTTTTATCGAAGCGCTCAAATCCTAATAGTGGTTGTCAAAATAGAAACACACATCAAAAAAAGGAGATTTTACGATGAATATGAAGAAGTTTGCTTCATTAGCGATGCTTGGTGCATCTGTTTTAGGACTAGCAGCCTGTGGCGGAAAGAGCCAGAAAGAGGCCAGTGCAAGTAAATCTGATGCTGCTAAAACAGAAATCACATGGTGGGCTTTCCCAGTCTTTACGCAAGAAAAAGCTGAAGATGGTGTGGGAACTTACGAAAAGAAGTTGATTGCTGCCTTTGAGAAAGCTAATCCAGAAATCAAGGTAAAATTGGAAACCATTGATTTTACATCTGGTCCTGAGAAAATCACAACTGCTATTGAAGCTGGAACAGCTCCTGATGTCCTCTTTGATGCTCCAGGCCGTATCATTCAATATGGTAAAAATGGGAAATTGGCTGACTTGAATGACTTGTTTACCGAAGAATTTACCAAAGATGTTAACAATGACAAGTTGATTCAAGCCTCAAAAGCAGGAGATACAGCCTATATGTATCCTATTAGCTCTGCACCATTCTACATGGCGTTGAATAAAAAAATGCTCAAAGATGCTGGCGTCCTTGACCTGGTGAAAGAAGGTTGGACAACTGACGATTTTGAAAAAGTCTTGAAAGCATTGAAGGACAAAGGATATAACCCAGGTTCTTTCTTTGCTAATGGTCAAGGTGGTGACCAAGGACCGCGTGCCTTCTTTGCCAACCTTTATAGCAGTCATATTACCGATGATAAAGTAACCAAATACACCACAGATGATGCTAACTCTATTAAAGCCATGACTAAAATTTCCAATTGGATTAAAGATGGTTTAATGATGAATGGCTCTCAGTACGATGGTTCAGCTGATATTCAAAACTTTGCGAATGGCCAAACTTCCTTTACCATTCTTTGGGCGCCTGCACAACCAGGCATCCAAGCTAAATTGTTAGAAGCTAGTAAAGTGGATTACCTTGAAATCCCATTCCCATCAGATGATGGCAAACCAGAACTAGAATACCTCGTAAATGGTTTTGCGGTCTTTAATAACAAAGATGAACAAAAAGTCGCTGCCTCTAAGAAATTTATCCAATTTATCGCTGATGATAAAGAATGGGGACCTAAAAATGTTGTCCGTACAGGTGCCTTTCCTGTGAGAACTTCTTACGGGGATCTTTACAAAGACAAACGAATGGAAAAAATTGCTGAATGGACAAGTTTCTACTCACCATACTACAACACGATTGATGGGTTTGCGGAAATGAGAACCCTTTGGTTCCCAATGGTTCAAGCCGTATCTAATGGTGATGAAAAACCAGAAGATGCCTTGAAAGCCTTCACTGAAAAAGCAAACAAGACAATCAAAAAAACACAATAAGTGTTCCTAACAAGTGGCTTCTTTTCAATGCACATGCCAAATGGTCACTGGAAAGAAGCTTTTCTTTTTAGAAAAGTTGAACAGAAAAAAGAGGTATTTCAAGTGAACGTCAATAAATTAAAAATGCGAGAGACGCTCATCTCATACGCTTTCTTAGCTCCGGTCTTGGTTTTCTTTGTGATTTTTGTCTTGATACCGATGATTATGGGCTTTGTGACGAGCTTTTTCAATTATTCCATGACAGAGTTTACCTTTGTTGGTTTTGCCAATTATGCTAGGATGTTTCAAGATCCTATCTTTATGAAATCTCTTATCAATACGTTGATTATCGTAATTGGTTCAGTACCAGTTGTGGTTTTCTTTTCTCTCTTTGTGGCTGCTAAGACTTATGACAAAAATGTGGTGGCACGTTCGTTTTATCGGGCAGTTTTCTTTCTACCTGTTGTTACCGGAAGTGTTGCCGTAACGGTGGTTTGGAAATGGATTTATGATCCGATGTCGGGGATTTTGAATTATGTCTTAAAATATGCTCATGTGATTGAACAAAATATTAGTTGGCTGGGAGATAAGCACTGGGCTTTGTTAGCTATTATTGTTATTTTATTAACCACATCTGTTGGGCAGCCTATTATTCTATATATTGCAGCTATGGGAAATATTGATAACTCTTTGGTAGAAGCTGCGCGTGTAGACGGCGCCACAGAATTTCAGGTGTTTTGGAATATCAAGTGGCCAAGTCTCCTGCCAACAACCTTATATATTGCTGTCATAACAACAATTAATTCCTTCCAATGTTTTGCTTTGATTCAACTCTTGACGTCTGGAGGGCCAAATTATTCAACTAGTACCCTCATGTACTATTTGTATGAAAAAGCCTTTAAGCTCTCTGAATACGGCTATGCCAACACAATGGGTGTGTTCTTGGCAGTCATGATTGCAATCATCAGCTTTGCTCAATTTAAAATTTTAGGTAATGATGTGGAATATTAGGAGGATATTAAGATGACGAAAAAGAAACTAACCGCATCGGATGTTCTGACTACTGTTATTCTATGCATCTTGACCATTTTGTTTATTTTCCCATTTTATTGGATTATGACAGGAGCATTCAAGGCTCAAGCCGATACCATTATGATTCCACCGCAATGGTGGCCAAAGGCACCTACTATTGAAAATTTTAAGGCCTTGGTAGTGCAAAATCCAGCCTTAAAATGGTTGTGGAATAGTGTCTTTATTTCGGTGGCGACCATGGTTTGTGGCACTTCCTCTTTGGCTGGCTATGCCTTGGCCAAAAAGCGGTTTTATGGACAACGGATTTTGTTTTCGATTTTTATTGCTGCCATGGCCTTGCCAAAACAGGTTGTTCTAGTACCTCTTGTGCGGATTGTTAATTTTATGGGAATCCATGACACCTTGGCAGCTGTTATTTTGCCTCTTGTGGGCTGGCCATTTGGCGTTTTCCTCATGAAACAGTTCTCAGAAAATATTCCAACCGAGTTATTGGAATCCGCCAAGATTGATGGTTGTGGCGAGATTCGCACCTTTTTCAATGTGGCTTTCCCTATTGTCAAACCAGGCTTTGCAGCGCTAGCGATCTTTACCTTTATCAATACTTGGAATGATTATTTTATGCAGTTGGTGATGTTAACCTCTCGGGAAAATTTAACGATTTCACTTGGTGTTGCTACTATGCAAGCTGAAATGGCTACTAATTATGGCTTGATTATGGCAGGGGCTGCCATGGCTGCAGTGCCTATTGTAACGGTCTTTCTTGTCTTCCAAAAATCATTTACCCAAGGCATTACTATGGGTGCTGTGAAAGGTTAAATCAAGAAAGGTTTCTAACATGATTTATGATCGTTTAAAAAATATTAGCCGTTACCGAGGGATTCACCCTCATTTGGATGCGGCGATTACCTTTTTACAAACCACAGATTTGAGGCAAC
>OAZX01000935.1_pt1 | contig 10593 bp, 20 predicted proteins | sample 1495341 | NCBI WGS metagenome assembly OAZX01 (sample SAMEA2580119, study PRJEB22360) | human gut metagenome | biome: human gut; feature: human-associated habitat; material: faeces | place: Denmark | collected 2008/2010 | reverse complement strand
ATGGGCCGCAGCATGGGCCGCAGCACGGGCCGCAGCACGGGCCGCAGCACGGTCCGTACAAAACGACTTTATAGCCATTTTTTGCAGTGACGATGCCTAGCCCCGCACTTGCCCCGGATTCCGGGGCAGGAAACGGGATTGGGACGCCGATCCAGACTTCAACGCAGGAGAGAAGGTTATGAATTTTACCGCATATCAAGCAGACGATTTCACCCGTAGCCATCCCGTGCTCACCGGGAAGCGCAAAGGTACAACGCTCCGGGAACGTCTTGAACGTATCCGTGACACGACAAGAAAGGCCAGCGTGCGCGAGGCAGCGGAACAATGGCTGAGAAAGATGGAGGCGGCGGCATGATCAAGGAAGTCTACATAACCAAGCCCGGCAAGAAGCGGTTCCCAATGCCACCTCAGCGCGGGCGTTTGGCACCCCCTCCGTGGGCGTTGGGCGTGGTCCTCATGGTTGTGGCGATCTTCATAGGCTCATGCGAATGGGTGAGGGGGATGTGATGAACCAAGACGAACTTGATCAATTCACTTCGTGGCTTCTTGCTCACGGTTCGGAAGTGCTTGCCCCAACGAATCCCTATGAAGTCTTAAGGTTTACCACCCAAGGCGGCGTGGCAATCATCTTCAAGGACGCTGACGGGGAAATCACGAAAGACAGGAATGGGGCTTTCGAGGTTCTCCGGTGCTTTCGGAAAAAACGCAACTGGAACGGAGGCGGAAAGAGGGAACGGAAACCCCGCAGTGCTTCAAGACGCAGGTTGCTGGTCAACTCAATCGCAAAACGCGACGGGTGGAACTGCATGTACTGCGGAGCAACGCTGACGCTTGAGACAGCAACGATAGAACATATCGTTCCACTAGCCGGAAATGGCCTTGATGACCTGCGGAACATGACCCTTGCCTGTGCTGAGTGCAACCATGCTGCGGGCATCTGAGTGCCCGGCAAAAGGTGGAACTCGCTTTGAAAAGGAGATGTCATAATGAAGCCAGAAATGCGGCTCAATGAACCGCCAGAAACATACCACGCCACCCGCGCCATCAGCAAAAGCGGCATGGACAAGCTCAGGCAGGCCCCCGCCAAATTCAAAGCTTGGATGGACGGCGTTACAGAAGAGGAAACGGAAGCATTCCTTTTCGGTTCTGTTTTCCACTGCCTCGCACTCGAACCCGGAGAATTCGGCAAACGGTACGCCGTGAAGCAATTCAACGGATCAACCAAGGCGGGCAAGGAAGAAGCCGCGACCGCCAAGGCCGCAGGGCTGGAACTGGTGCCAGCCAAAATACACAATGCAGCTTCGGCAATGGCGGAATCCGTTCTGATTCATCCTTTGATCGGCAAGTTGATGACTGCAAAGGATAAGCGGACGGAAGTCTCTATATACTGGAGCGAAACCGTGGACGGGCTCGAAATTCCATGCAAGGCCCGGCTGGACATGCTTGCAACCGTGCCGGGGTTCGGGCTCGTCGCCGTTGACCTCAAGAGCACTGACGACGCCAGCCCGGAAGGTTTGGCCCGCTCCGTACTCAAGTGGGGATACCACAGACAGGCCGTCTGGTACCGCCGGGCGCTCCGGGCCGTGGGCATGGACTCCAGCGTATTCGTGCTCGTCGCCGTCGAAAAGACCGCCCCCCACCTTGTCACAGCCGCCAACGTCAGCGAGGCCGCGCAGCAAGTCGGACTTGAAGAAATCAAGGACGCACTCAGCACATACGCAACCTGCGCCAAATCCGGCCTCTGGCCCGGATACGTCTCTGAAATCATCGATCTCGACCTGCCCGAATGGGCTTACAAGAGGAGGTTCGCCGCATGAGTCAACTTGTACCGCAGAACAATATCACAGACCTTATCAAATCGCAGATGCCCGCCATTGCTTTGGTGATGAATGGCACATCGGAACGGGAGCGAAAAATCAAGGCAGAACGTTTTGCACGTATCTGCCTGACCGCTGTCCGTAAAAATCCAAAACTCATGAAGTGCTCGCAAGAAAGCTTTGCAGCGGCTCTTATGAACTGTGCACAGCTCAACCTTGAGCCCAATACGCCGCAGGAATTGGCATATCTTATTCCCTATAAGGATGAATGCCAATTTCAAATTGGATACAAAGGGTTTCTACAGCTCGTATATCGTTCTGGCATTGTCTCATCATTCAATGCCGATGTTGTATACAGGGCTGAGGTTGAAAACGGTATGTTCGAATACCGTAAAGGGATCACACCAACCATTACCCACAAAGTCGATCTACTGCATCCAGAAGCCCGCGAGGGAGAACTTATTGCGGCCTATGCAGCATGTACGCTCAAGGGCGGCGGTGAGGGGATGCTTCGACTTGTTGATAAAAAGGACATCGAGCGCGCACAAAAGACTAGCGCCAGTCTCGCCGCGAACAAAAAGTATGGGAAGGACAGCCCGTGGATTTCTTCTCCAGAAGCCATGTGGATGAAGACAGCCATCAAACGTCTTGCCGCTTGGCTTCCTCAGACGGAAATGCTGGCAATGGCCGTTGACCTCGACGACAAATCAGAACGCGGTGAATCTCAACTTGTTCTTCCTGAGTTGACGCCGACAGATGGCCTAAACGCGGCACTCACGGGAAGCACGCCGGAAGCGCAACCCGTCAATCTGATCACCTGTCCGAAAACTGAAAAGCAGGTGAACGACTTGAAGTGTTCCGAATGTGACCAGCACGCCCAATGCCCGGCGTGGGCAGAATAACCACCCCGGCCCGGCTCACCACCGGGCCTTTCTTTTGAGGTAATGCCATGAACAAATCTGATTTCGTCATAATGGTTCGAGCTTCCGACACCACGGACATCATGACCTCAATCGAGAAGGCCGAATGTGTCGTCAATCAGGTATTGGATACGCTCCAACGGGCTATCGTTAAACACGGCTCCCTGAAAATTCAGGGCTTCGGCGTGTTCGAAGTCGTGGACGTGCCCGAACGTCAAGGCCGCAATCCGCGCACCGGAGAAAGCATCCCCATTCCCGCGCACAAGGCCGTGAAGTTCAGGCCGGGAAAGGAACTGCGGGAGGCGGTAAACCGTGGGCAGTGATTTGTACGGGAATTACACGGCTGAGGTACTTTCGCTTCCACAGCAATGGCGGGAACAAATGTGGTTAGCCAACGGAGAAACCGGAATTTCTTCTAAAACGATTCACGCAGTCTTAACCGGAATGGTCGACAACACGGTTTTCAATACCAGTCCTTCATGGTTTAGATACGATGTACCTTATGACCCGTCTGATTTCCGACGCTGTTATCTCTTGCTCAAGTTCATACCGGAATGGAAGCAACGCTTACATGAAGTTGCGGAAAGATTCCCGAAATGGAAACCCTTTGTCGAACAGTGGGATGAATTGACGCAACTGTACGAAGAAGAGCGCGAAAACGTTGATGGAAAAGCCCGCAAGCTATACGCTCGGATGCGAGAGTTGAGAGAGTTGAGAGAATAACACCATGCCCGACACCGACACACTCCCCGACATCAGACTAAAATGTCCTGATTTGGCATCGATAATTCCGGGACGCCGTTTCCTCTACCGAGCCAAGGTAGGCGGCGAACGTCAAACTGTCACCGTTACGGCATCCTGCGCCCCGTATCCCCGTGATTTCGGGAAAGGCCGCAAGGCTATGTACGTCACCGTGTACGGATACGAGGGGAAATGGACTGTTCCCGCAAGCAAACTGATGATTGCTGAGAAAGTATAGCACCCCACGCCCCGCCCTCCCCCGGCTGGGCTTTTCATACCCCAAACCGTGGGCCGCGCATACGAATCACGCGGAAAGGAAAGACATGAACTTCGGACAAGCTCTTGAAGCTTTAAAAGTCGGCAAACGTGTTGCGCGGACAAGATGGAATGGAAAAAGTATGTGGTTGCGCCTCGTTCATTCTGAAGATGTTCGCACCTGTTCCGATTTCTGGGGCGAAGAAGTCAACGCCGATCCTCCTTGCCTGTTGCCGTGGATCGGGATGAAAACAGCAGACTATCGTTTCGTTCCTTGGGTGGCGTCCCAGACGGACATGCTCGCGGAAGACTGGGAAATCGTCGAATGACGAAATGGGAAAGGCGGCTCACGTGGGTTTGGGGCGCCTTCTTTGTGTGGCTGATCTGGATGGTGTGCAGGGGCGCGGCTGTCTGAACAACGCGCAGGAGAAGAGAGGATGCCTGAGCCCCAGATTGTAATCGTGGTCAACTCCATCACAGAAGCCCACAAGCTCGAACGGGAACTTGTGCGGGATAGACAGAATGCATGTGGCTACAGGCCGCGTCAAAAGGATGAGTGCAGGTTTTGCAAGCACGTGGGGCGCTACTCCAGCTACACATACCAAACAACCTACTTTTGCGACCTGCACAATTTCTGTGTGGCTGCACGCGGGATATGCAACGACTTTGAAACAAATATACCGGGGGAACGAACCAATGACAGCTCAGGAGTGGCTTGACGAGCTTGAACGGCTTAGGAAGGCGGCGACGCCGGGGCCGTGGATATGCAAAGAAGGTGAAGGCTTCGATGAAGATGACGCATGTATCACTGCCGAAGAACGTGAAGGGATGATCGACATTGCGAAAATCGAACGAGGTAGTCCAAATGCCGGAATGGATGAACCATTCCAAAGCGAGCAAACCGCCAACGCCGCATATATCGTCGCCGCGTGCAACGCCGTGCCGATGCTGGTGGAGATGCTCAGGATTGCTGTGAGTCTTATTGAAGCTCAGAATGCACAGAGAGCACGCAAAGGAGAAAGAATACCAGATATCGACGTGATGCAGTTGCTTTTTACCATGACGGAGCCGGAAGAATGATCACCACCGAAGAACTCGCCAGCATCCGGGCCGCCGCCATTGGCGACATGCTCGGAGATCCCGGGGCGCTCGACGAGATGGGGTCAGCGGCTACCATTTTCAGGCTGTGCCGGGAACTGGAACTAGCACGTAAACACGCCGTCACCATGTCAGAAGTAGCAGCCGCAGCATGGGAAGGGGAAATTCCGTCGCCGTTGCCCGGTCATACTCACATGACCGAAGAAAAATTTACCGAAAGATATAACTGCCCTTGGTGTGGCGGTTCTGGTCACATCGACGATTGCGATGAAGCAGACAAACAGGTCAAGGCTCAACTGGAAGCAGCGGAGCGGAAGGCGTATTTGCTGGAACAGTCCAATCTTTGGATAGCCGCTGTAGCATTTAACGGAACGGCTAGTGATTACGGAAGTCTGTATGGTCTTGTAGAAGCCGCTCGCGAGGCCGTGGAGGATGGAAGATGAACACCACAGTACAAAAAGCCATTCACGATGGGATGAAAGCGACTGGGATCACACAAACTGAACTAGCTGTTGTCTTACGCAGCAGAGCGCGTGCTTCCGAGATTATTAATGGGAAAAGGGATCTAAGGAGGATTGAATTGCTTGTACTTTCATACCTGCTTCATATCCCGCTTGAAACGCTGATGCCTCCTCTTAGTGAAGAGGATAAGCTGCATATCGACTCGCTTATTGCTTGGGAGAGAAAACTTCAAGAGACAAGATATATAAAAAAAAGAGCTTCTAAACGGAGTAAGAAATCATGTCCGAAGAACTGACGTTGCTACCGTGCCCACTGTGTCAAGCAAGAGCACACGTTGAATGCCACAATGGAAAGTTCCGTGTGATATGTAAAGGCGAATCAGGATGTCCATTCAGAATGGGCGGAAAGTGGTTTGTTTTTCCCGATGAGTGCTATGACTGGTGGAACGCCCTGCCCCGAGCGCTGGAGTGGACGAACGAGCCGCCGAAGGTGCCGGGGTGGTACTGGTTCAAGGATGAATATGGCATACGCATCGCATGGATCAAGCATGACTCTCGTAAAATGAACGAATTATATGCCGTGATTGGAGGTGTTGGTAACTGGATGTCAACCTTGCATGGACAATGGGCTGGCCCCATCCCCGAACCCCGCGAACCGAAGTAGCCCCGAAAGGGGCTTTCCTTTTTCTGGAGGAGAACATGCGAAGACCTATCAACCCCGTAATCCCGTACCCGCACGAGGCCATCCAGCACACCCGCTGTGTCCTGGCCTTGTCCATGATCACCGTGGCGCTATCCCTCCTCAAGCCGGAAATGCTGGCGCAGCTTGGCGACCTCGGAAAGCAGGTCGAGAAGGTCAACCGCTGGAGCGAACGATGCGCGGACGACACGCAGAAACGCAGGCTCTCCGCAGGCGCGAAGCGAGATCTGGATGCCCGGTTCCATATCCTTGCCGGGCACGTCGGGGATATTCAGGCGGCTGCTGGGGACGCGTCCCGTTGGACGCAATGGGCCGCCGGGATGTGGGCCGGACTGACCTTCCTTGAGGACTGCCGGAACACCTGCCCCGCCTACTTCCGGGGCCTTCATTGGCACAACCTGCTCAAGACGCTGGCCACGCTGTGCAATGCGCTCGAAAATGTCGACCCCCAGATAGCGGAGATCGGGACGCGGGTGTACGAGCGGGCCGCGTAGGGGGAGATATGAGTGAGGCAGAAAAACTGCAAAAAATTGCCCAGATTATGTTGGAAAAAGAGAAGAAAGAAAAAGAAGTTGCAGCACTTAACCGCATGATTGCCGAACTTCTAGGAATATCCTCTACAGAAACAATGAAATTACCGAACAAGGTCTATTCATCAAATCAGTTTAAAGCTGCATGTAGGGGGGCAAAGTGAGTTGGTCACAGAGATCTGACGGTCGATTCATTGTTAAATACAAGGACAAAGGACTATGGAAGCAGATTTCTTTCACAGATAAAGAGAAGGCCATACACTTTGACGCAATGCATAACGCTCCAAAAGAAGAAATTCGTCTCACTATGGGAGAATTGATCGTCAAGTATCTACATGGAAATCCGGATCTTTTTCATGAAACCCGCGAGCGCATTATCTGGTTGTATGCCGATGGTGGTCCATGCGCCTTCATGCGCGACAAATATGCAGATTCTCTAAATCGCCAAGACCTCGAACAACTTCGGGAAAACATACGGGGACGCAAAGCCAGCAACAACACGTCAAACCACTATCAAGCATATACAAGGGCAATATTGGCGTGGGGAGTCGATCAAGGTCTACTTGTGCTTAACCCTTGGCGAGATTTCAAAAAGCTTAAAATATCAAAACCAATTCATACCGCAACGTTACTAGATCTGAAACGCTTATATCCTTTTCTTCCTCCCTATCTGCAATGGGCCGCAAAGACGGCCTTTTTTTTGGCACTTCGCCCGGGGATGGTTGAGCTTTTCAGCTTGAAATGGGATGCCTTCGATTTTAGGCGGGGAATCGTCTCAATCCGGCAAGGAAAAACAGGAAAGATCAAAAGTGTCTATCCGAACCCTGTGTACATGCAAGAAGCCGCCGCACGCTGCGCCGAAGACTTCAAACGGGGGGTAGCCCTAGTTTGCCACAATAACGGGAAACCCGTTCTGTCCTACCATAAGATGTGGGGAAAGGCGTGCCGACAGGCAGGGGTCAATTTGCGATTCTATGACGTTCGACATCTTGCGGCTACGGAAATGCTCGCCCGTGGCGCTGACCTCGCCGCAGTCGCCGCGCAACTCGGTCACGCATCGGTCACGACAACCGGAAGCACATACGCCCATGTTACCCCGGGGGGGCAATCACATGCCGGTTCACTCATGCCCGCAATCGACATCGAACCGAACTCATAAAGCCTTGGTGCAAGCGTGGTGCATTTGGTGCGGTTTGGTGCAAGAAAAAGGGCTTGCATTTTCATGCAAGCCCTTGAATAAACTGGCTCCCCGGGACGGACTTGAACCGCCAACCTAGTGATTAACAGTCACCCGCTCTGCCGATTGAGCCACCGGGGAATGAGGCACTCGTTGGTGCGAAAAGAGGTCTATCGAAATGCCCTCCTTCCGTCAAGCGTTTTCTCCGTTTTTTCTGAAAAAACTTTTTGACCCACGGCACGTCCTTGACTGTACAGCACAATTGGACTACGGCTTTGCGGATACAAACTGTGCGATCAGGTCCACAGGGCGCCACGGCCGGAGGGGGGGTCCCGCCGCCGCGGGCGGGAGGGCAACGCGAGAACGGAGAAACGGTCCCGCTGTCTCTAACCCGTTGGAACATTGCACGGCTTTCTTGTAGCATCGGTCACGCGCCGCAACAGGAAGCCTGTCCGCCAAAGCCCCGTTCTCGCCGCCGGATACGACCGCGTTTCTTGCCGTCCGGAAACGCGGAAAATTGTCACCGGTCGCCAATCGCTATTTTAATTGATGGAGAGATTCCCTTGAGCAGCCCGGAAACTACGCACCACAAGCCCGTCAAGCTTGCTACCAAATCAGCCCACGCATCCTATTTCATGCCCATGCTTCAAAGCCTCGCCGATAAAGACGAGCTCAACGAAGTCGTCAAAAACTGCGTGGTCAAATCCTGCGAACTTATGGATGCCGGGGTCCCTCTTCATCTCAATGGATTCGTGAAGACGCATGACGCCGGAGCCATCCGGGCCGAATACGAAGCCTGTTCCGCCACCGAACTCGAAGAACTGAACGAGTCGTTCACCTGTGCCGGACGCATCATCTCCCACCGCTCCTTCGGCAAGGTCGCGTTTTTCCATCTTATGGATCGCAGCGGCCGTATCCAGTGCTATGCGTCCAAAGACCTCATGGGTGAGGAAGCCTACAAACACTTCAAAAAGTTCGACATCGGCGACATCGTGGGCGTGCACGGGAAGCTTTTCCGCACCAAGACCGACGAGCTGACCCTCGCCTGTGATCAGGTCACCCTGCTCACCAAGTCGTTCCGGTCCCTGCCTGAAAAGCACAAGGGCCTCACCAACGTCGAAATCCGCTACCGCCAGCGGTATGTGGACCTCATCACCAATCCGAAGGTCCGCGACATTTTCCGCAAGCGCAGCAAAATCATCCGTACCTTCCGCGCCTTCCTTGAGGAACGCGGCTTTGTGGAAGTGGAAACCCCCATGCTCCACCCCGTGGCGGGCGGCGCGGCGGCGCGTCCGTTCATCACCCACCATAATGCGCTGGACATGGAACTGTACATGCGCATCGCGCCCGAACTGTACCTCAAGCGCCTCCTCGTGGGCGGCTTTGAAAAAGTTTTCGAGCTGAACCGCAACTTCCGCAATGAAGGCATCTCCATCCGTCACAACCCCGAATTCACCATGTGCGAATTCTACTGGGCCTATGCGACGTTTTATGATCTGATGGACCTGACCGAGGAACTGTTCTCCACCATCGCCACGGAAGTCTGCGGCAGCCCGATCATCACCTATCAGGGGACGGAACTCGACCTGACCCCCGGCAAGTGGCAGCGCCTCACCTTCCACGAATCGCTGGAAAAGATCGGCGGGCACTCCCCCGAATTCTACAACGACTTCGACAAGGTACTCGCCTACGTCCGCGAACGCGGGGAAAAGATCCTCAAGACGGACAAACTCGGCAAGCTGCAGGCCAAGCTCTTTGACCTCGACGTCGAGCCCAAGCTCGTCGCCCCCACGTTCATCTACCACTACCCCACGGAGATCTCTCCGCTGGCGCGCCGCAACAAGGATAACCCGGACATTACGGACCGTTTCGAGCTCTTCATCATGGGCCGCGAATACGGCAACGCGTTCTCGGAACTCAACGATCCCATCGACCAGCGTATGCGTTTTGAACAGCAGGTCCGCGAGAAGGCGGCCGGCGACGACGAAGCCTGCGCGATGGACGAAGATTACCTGCGCGCGCTGGAATACGGTATGCCCCCGGCCGCGGGCGAAGGCATCGGCATCGACCGGCTGGTCATGCTCCTGACCGACTCCCCGTCCATTCGTGAAGTGATCTTCTTCCCGCTGTTGAAGCAGGAATCCTAAACTCTATGCGTTTTGAACTCTTCGTAGCTTTGCGCTACCTCTTTGCTCGGCGCAAGCAGGCCTTTATTTATATCATTTCAGCCATGTCCGTGCTTGGCGTGGCCATAGGCGTCGCCGCGCTGGTCGTGGTTCTCGGCGTCTACAACGGGTTCACGACGGACATCCGGGATAAAATCCTCGGCGCGAACGCGCACATCATCGTTTCCGGTCCGCTGGCGGCGCTCACCGCGCCGCCTTCGGATGCGGACTTCGAAAAAATGCGCGGCGGCGAAGCCCCCGAACTCTCCGGCATGGCGGCTGTGCTCCGGCGCATCAACGCCACTCCCGGCGTCGTCGGCTCCACCCCCTTCCTCTACGCGGAAGGCATGTTGTCCTCCCCGAGAGGCGTCAAAGGCGTCGTCCTGCGGGGTATCGACCCCAAGACCGCGCCGGACGTCCTGACCATGCTGGACAACCTGAGCAGCGGCAGCGTCGCGGACCTGAACGCTTCCGTGGAGGGCGCGCCGCCCGGCGTGCTCATCGGCAAGGAACTGGCGCAGCGCCTCGGCCTGGTCGTGGGCAGCCGCGTCAACCTCCTTTCGCCTTCCGGACAAAAGACCACCGCCGGTTTCCAGCCCCGCATCCGTCCCTACAGGGTTGCGGGCATTTTCCAGACCGGCATGTTCGAATACGATTCGTCGCTCGGGTTCATCTCCCTTGCGGCGGCGCGCGATCTGCTGGGCCTGCCTTCCGCTCAGGGACATCAGG
>OAZX01000929.1_pt1 | contig 10675 bp, 9 predicted proteins | sample 1495341 | NCBI WGS metagenome assembly OAZX01 (sample SAMEA2580119, study PRJEB22360) | human gut metagenome | biome: human gut; feature: human-associated habitat; material: faeces | place: Denmark | collected 2008/2010 | reverse complement strand
TCGCGTTCAAGGGGCGGGGCCGCCCCCCAGAGACGCCCCCCCCGCCGATACGAGCGGCGTCGGCCTCACCATAGGCGAAAGCCAGCATGACCAGAACCAGTACGGCGCTGAGACAGGCATAAAACGACTTGGGCATGATGTGTCCTCTGGATGGTTGGGCAGGCATTTCCTGCCGCTGGTTTGGGTGTTGCAGTGTATAGGGTAAGGACGAAGAGGGAAAAAAGCAAGCCCGGCACGTCCTTGCTGGGGAGCGCAACCGGGCTTTCTCATATGGCGGAGGCATCAGGGGCGCATCCATTGGTCGGAGGATGCGGCGAGCGCCTGCATGTCGTTGATGAGCTTGCTGGTGTGGTACCCGTCGGCCGCCGCATGATGGAGGGAGCCGGCGATCGGCAGGAGCGTGTCCGGCCCCTGAGCGAAGTACTTGCCGAAGGTGATGATGGGCGGCAGGAAGGGCGGTTCCGTGGCCTGCACATGGGCCATGCCGGTAAAGCTCAGCCACGGCAGCGCGGACATGGGACAGCAGTTGGCCGGCCTGCCGGGTTTGGCACGGACTCCTTTGATATCTTTGTAGGTTTCCATGTCGTGCAGGACGTTTTGGTAGAAAACGGGAAACGATTCGTCGTACTCGCTCCAGACGTCCGAAAACGTTTTGTCGTCGTCATGGAAGATCGTATAGGACGGATTGATGAAATCCCAGTAGCCGGGCACGCCGTGCTCGTTGAAGCCCATGCGGAATTCCCGGTTCGCGTTGATGGCCCGCGCCGCGATGTAGAGCAGGAGCGGGTAAAAACGCAGGCCGAGGGCCTTGCCGCGTTCGCGCAGGGCGGTGACGGTCAGGTGGGCTGTCAGGTCGTAACGGCATTTCACCGTGCGCATATAGTAGTCGAAATGCTCGCTGCGAGGCCATGCCGCCCGATCGAGCAGGTGAAACGAGGCATCGCGCATGGTTTATTTCTTGCTTGGAGCCGTTTTGGGGCAGTCGTTCATGTAGACCCAGAAAATGGTCTTGATTTCCAGCGGTTTCTGCTTGCCTTCGGGATCTTGGAGGGGATCGCCGGCCATGCTGGTCGAGAAAGCCCACCAGCCGGGGAGCGGACAGACGAACGTGAAGACGCCCTGGCTGTCGGCTTTGACCTGCTGCGTGGCGCCGAAGGCGGAAATGGGCTGCGGCGTGGGCTGCTTATCCTGCTTTTTGGCCTTGGGCTGGGCCTTGTCGTCCTGCGGCGGCGCGTTGGGATCTTCCGGCTGGGCAACGTTGGGCTTGATCGCCGGATCGAGGCGGGCCACGTCGATGAGCGCCCCGGGGATGGGGGTGCCGTCGAAGAGGGCCTGCCCGGAGAAGGCCATGCCCGAGCACAGGCCGAAGGGGCGGCTCAAGGGCGAGATCTCAAAGCTGATGTTGGCGGGCTTGTCCCAGCCTTCGGCGGACCCGTAGGCCGGGATCTGCACCTTGGTGACGTACTGGACGAACTTGTCCTGTTCGGGGACCCAGCCCGCCTTGGTTTGCATGACGAGCTGGTAGACGCCGGGGTGGGGCAGGGAAATGTTTGTGGTCCATGCGCGAGCACCGTAGGCGACGACTTCGTCGAGGACGGAGAGGTGTTCGCTCCGGTCCATGTTGTCTCCGCTGTAGCGCAGTGCCGTGAAGACTTGCGGGCGTTCAATAGGGATGCCCGCGCCCGTTGCCGGATCAATGGCGCAGATGACGAGGTTGAGGGATGTTTTTTCCGGGTCGTCAACGATGGGGCTGTCGGGAAGGACCAGTCCGAAACCGGCATGGGCCGGAGCGGCCAAGAGCATGGCCAGTCCGAGGGTCATCAGGATACGTCCGAACATGAAAGGCCTCCGCAGTCGGAATTCTCAGCTGTTTTTGGGGAGTGACTCGTGTGGGGAGCTCCAGTTGTACTGGAAGTCGTGCTTTTCGCGCGGCGTTCTGGCGACGACGGCCACATCCACGGCGGCGGCCCCGGCATGTGGATCGAGCAGGGCGAGGGCGGCGCGGCGCAAGGTTGTGCCGGTCGTGTAGGTGTCGTCGACAAGCAGGATGCGCTTGCCCCGGACTTCCGGGAGGGAAAGGAACGCGCTCTTGAGGTTGGCGACGCGTTCGGCTTCGCTCAGGCCCACCTGATGCCGGGTGGGGTGCTGGCGGAGCAGCAGATCGGGCACGAGCGGCACGCCGAGGGCATCGGACAGGGGGCGGGCCAGTTCCTGGCACTGATTGAATCCGCGCTCGCGCAGCCGCGTGGAGTGCAGGGGCACGGGGACGATGGCGTCGGGCTTGGGCAGATCCTTGCAGGAGAGGGCGAGGAACCGCCCGAGCAGGTGCAGCACGGCGGGGTCGGCACCGAACTTACCGCGCAGGAGAAGCGTTTTCAGCGCGCCGCTGTATGCCCCGTAGAAGCGGAAATGCTCCCACGGCGGCGGCGTCTTTTGGCATGTCTCGCACAGGGCGGGCTCGGAGTCTGAGAAGGGCTGGAGTTCGCCGCACGAGGGGCAGTAGCCTCCCTTGCGTGGACGGAGCAGGGCCCGGCAGGAAGGGCAGAGGGGGATCTGCATACGCTGCTCGTTGTCGGCATCGGCTGGCAGTTCCCCCCGGTTCAGCGGGGAAAAAGGGATATGGCACAGGATACAGCGCCGCTCATCCAGCGAAGTGGCGTGGAGCAGATCCCGTAACGGTTGGAGAAAACGAAAGCTTCGTTCATTCATGATAGAAACGTGTGGCCTGTTCGGCGGCTTCGAGCCCGAATCGTTCAATCTGGGCAATGGCTTGTGAATGCAAAAGATCGGTGGGCCGCTCCACGCCGCGCAAAAGCAGCGGCTCATGCAGGCTGAATCCCAGCGTATCCAAAAAACAGCGCAGGATCAGGAGGTTGGCCTCAAAGAGCCTGTCGCCCCGCGTACGTGCCGCGCAAAGGACGGCATGGGCGGGACGGCGCGGCGTGCGCGTTCCTTCCCGGCGCTGTTCCCAAAAAATCTGTGCCCGGTCGATGAAGCCCTTGAGCAGCGCCGGGGGGCCATAAAAATAGACGGGGATGTTCAGGATGAGGCTGTCCGCGTGTTCCATCCGCCGGAACAGATCCGCAACGTCGTCCCCGTCAAAGACGCAATGCCCCGGGTGTGCGGAACAATAGCCGCAGCCGATGCAGGGATGGATCGCGTATTCCCTCAGCCTGATGCGGTCCACGGTCGCGCCGCGTGACAAAAGGGTCTGTTCCAGCAGACGGGCGGCGGCGTCGGTGCTGCCGTCGGGATGCGGACTGCAGGCCAGAAGGCAAACGTGCGGCGTTTGTTCGGGAGGGTCCAGTTCGGCGCGGGAAGGGAAGGGCGATTCCATGAATCCTCCTTTTGTCGGGCGGAGAACACGTTTGTGCCGGAACGCCGGAGAAAGGCTGGTTTAAAACCATTCTCCCCGACAGGGAGGATGTCAATGATTTTGGGAAAACGCTCCGGCCCGGAGTTTGGGCCGGAGCGGCGGCTTCTAGTCGGAGAAAACCCATTCGAGGATGGCTTTCTGGGCGTGCAGGCGGTTTTCCGCTTCATCCCAGACAATGGAGGCTTCGCTTTCCATGACCTCGTCGGTCACTTCCTCGCCGCGATGGGCGGGCAGGCAGTGCAGGAACTTGACGCCGGGAGCGGCGAGGCTCATGAGTTCGCTGTCCACGCAGAAGCCCTTGAAGGCTTCCTCGCGCTTTTTCTGCTCCTCTTCCTGCCCCATGGAGGCCCACACGTCGGCATAGATGTAGTTCGCGCCGTCGACGGCGAGCTTGGGATCGTGGGTCAGGAAGATCTTCGCGCCGGACTGGAGCGCAAGGGCGAGAAGCTGCTGATCGGGCTCATAGCCGGGGGCGATGGCCATGTTGAGCTGGAACGGGAAGTACATGGCGGCTTCGATCCACGAATTGGCCATGTTGTTGCCGTCGCCCACCCAGGTTACGGTGACTTTGGAGAAGTCGGGGGTGCGCTCGTAGATGGTCAGGAGGTCCGCCATGAGCTGGCAGGGATGGCCCTGATCGGTGAGGGCGTTGACCACCGGGAGGGAGCCGTATTCGGCGAGTTCGTCGAGCTTTTCCTGGCCGAACGTGCGGACGATGAGGCAGTCCACGTAGCGGGAGAGCACGCGGGCGGTGTCGCGCAGGGGTTCGGAGCGGCCGAGCTGGCTTTCGGCGGGGGTCATGAAGATGGTCGTGCCGCCGAGCTGGCGGACGGCGACGTCGAAGGAGACGCGCGTGCGCGTGGAGGCTTTTTCAAAAATAAGCGCAGCAACCTTGCCGTCCATGCAGTGACCGCGATAGTTGGTCTCTTTCATTTCCTTGGCACGGCGGATGATTTCCCATGCCCCGCTGTGTCCGAGGTCGCGGATTCTCATGAAATGCTTTGGCATGACGTTCTCCTGTATGGACGCGTTGGAAAAAGTGAAAAGGTGATGCCCGGCGGGCGGAAATCGACTTTGCGAACACATTTTTTTAGAATCAATCGTACTAAAAGTAAAGGATGGGCAGGACTGTGAAAGGGATTCATCTTGATCCGCACCGCGGATACCGGGAACGCTGCGCCCCGCGTGACGGCGAGCACGGGTTTCAGCTCGTGATCGGGGAGACGGATCTGCGGGTGACGGCGGTGTCGCCCCTGCCGGAAGGCTTCAAGGATGCCTTGGCGGCACGCGTGCGTACGCTGCGCGGCGAGCTGGAGGCGTGGATTGTGCTGCATCCCGAATTCCGGTACAGCCTTGTGCCCGTCCCGCTGTCCTGTTCCGCCCCTCCTCCCGAAATCGTCCGGCGCATGACCGAGGCTTCGGCTATCGCCGGGGTGGGGCCGTTCGCGGCGGTGGCGGGGACCATCGCGCAGATGGCGGCGGAATCGCTCGTGGACCGCTCTCCGGATCTCATCATAGAGAACGGAGGTGACATTTTTATGTACTCGCGGCGCGATCGTGTGGTGGGGCTGCTGCCCGACCCCGAGTCCGGGGTGCTCATCGGGCTGAATGTGGCGGCGTCGGCGTGCCCGTTGGCGCTGTGCGCCTCTTCCGCGACCATCGGGCACTCCCTGAGCTTCGGGCAGGGCGAGCTGGTGCTTGTGCGCTCCCCGGACGGGGCGCTGGCGGACGCGCTGGCGACGGCGTTGTGCAACCGTCTGCAAGGCCCCGGCGACGTCAAAGCCGTGGTGGGCTATGCCCGGCGCTTCGTGAAGCATGGGCTCACCGGGATTTTCGCCCAGTGCGGGGGAGCCATCGGCGTCTGGGGCGACATGGAGCTGACGGCGGTGGAGCAAGATTCTTGAAGAGCGGGGGAAGCCTCGGAGATAGGGGGGACGTTTCTGAAGGCAGGGGACCCCTTCCCCTCCTTCCCCAAAACTGCCGGCGCGGAGCCCTTCCCGCCCTTTCCAAAGGGGTATATCCCTGCCCGCAGCCTTTTCCGGCACAGAGTACCTTTTGTTATGAATCTCATCTCAATGCCGAAGTGTTCCAATCATTATTATGGGAAGAGCCATGCACACCATCACGCAACTTGCACCTGACGACATCCCCGCGGCGGCGGAGGTCATTCGGCAGGCGTTCGCCACAGTCGCCGAGGCTTTTGATCTCACGGAAGAGAACTGCCCCACGAACGGAGCCTTCCTGCGGGACGCGGCACTGGCCGAGGAACAGGAGCGGGGGACCGTCCTGTACGGCCTGTCCGATGAGGACGGTCTGTCCGGTTGCATGGCCCTCAAGCGGAAAGACGAGGCGACGTTCTCTCTCGAAAAGCTGGCTGTGGCCCCGTGGAGCCGGAACCGGGGATACGGCGGGGCGCTGGTGGCGCACGCCGTGGAGGAGGTGCGGCGGGCCGGAAGCGGAACGATCTGCATCGGGGCCATGTACGAAAACAGGAAACTGGTGCGCTGGTACGAGCGGCAGGGCTTCAGCATTACGGGAACCCGGAAGTTCGCGCACCTCCCGTTCGTGGTGTGTTTCATGGAGAAGAGCGTGTGAGGGCGGGGCGTCTTGGACAGGGCGGAGCACGGGTGGGATGCGGCGTTAGAAAGATTGATCAAGCGTTCAATTTGGACGATTGACCCCCTCTCAAAGGGGACGTACAAGGTTCTCATGAGAACTGAACATCCGAATGCTTCCTGCAATGTGGAACGTCCCGTCGTCTCCCTGCGCACCGTCATTATCGCCGTGGGGGCCGCCCAATTCATGCTGCCGTTCATGCTGTCCGGCGCGGGGCCGCTGCTGCCCGCCATCGGGCGGGATCTGCACGCCAGCGCCATGCAGTTGAGCCTCATCAACGCGGCCTACACGTTGTCGCTGGCAATTTTCCATCTGGTGGCGGGCCGGGTGGGGGACATGGTCGGGCGCAAGCGGCTTTTCCTCAGCGGCCTGTCGCTGTTCGTCGTCATGTCGGCCTTGCTGCCGTTCGTGACGAACATCTGGCTGTTCCTGTGCTGCCGTTTCGTACAGGCGATGGGCACCGCCATCATGAATACCTGCGCGCTGGCGATCCTGGTGAGCTGCGCGCCGCCGGAACAGCTCGGCAGGGTGCTCGGGCTCACTTCCATCGGCGTGTACAGCGGCCTGTCGCTCGGCCCCGGCCTGTCCGGGCTTCTCGGCACAGCCCTTGGCTGGCAGTTCCTCTTTTTCAGCGTGGTCCCCATCGGGATCATCGCGTGGCTGCTCATGTACTGCAATGTCCGCTGCGACTGGAAGGACGCCCCGGACGATCCCTTCGACTGGAGGGGGAGCCTCTTCTATACGCTTGCCGTCAGCCTGCTGTCCATCGGGGCGATCTGGCTCTTTTCCGGCGCATGGGCGGGCGTCCTGTTCGCCTTGGGGGTGGTGTTCCTCGGGCTGTTCCTGTGGGAGGAGCGCCGTTCGCACCATCCCATCCTGGACGTCGCCTTCCTCGTGAAGAACAAGGCGTTCGCCCTGAGCACGCTGGCCTCCTTCATCAATTATAGTTCCATTTTCGGCGTGACCTTCTATTTTAGCCTGTACCTTCAAGGCGTCCACGGGCTGACCCTGCTCGAAACCGGGTTGCTCCTGTCGGCGCAGCCTGCCGTTCAGGTGTTTATTTCACCGCTTGGCGGGCGTATGGCGGACAGGCACGGCGCGGACATCATCGCCACGATCGGCATAGCGGTGTGCGGCGTCGGCCTGCTGCTGGCCTCTTCCCTCGACGGGGCGTCGTCGCTGTGGGTGGTCACGCTGGTCCAGCTTGTGATAGGCTCGGGCATCGCGCTGTTCGCGTCTCCGAACACCAGCGCGATCATGACCAGTGTGGACGAAGCGCACATGGGGCAGGCTTCGGGGCTGGTGGGTACGGCCCGCACGCTCGGGACGCTGTCGAGCATGGTCATCATTTCCCTGACCATGAACGCCTATCTGGGCGACGAGGCGCTCGGCCCGAACAATATTCCTGAGTTTCTGGAGGCGATGCACATCAATTTCGCCCTGTTCGGGATACTCAACCTGCTCGGGATCTTCTGTTCGCTCGGAAGGATGGGCGGCCGCGTCAGGCGTTTTTCGCATCGGCTGTTCCATCCGTGGAATCATCATTAAGACAGGTCGGTTATGACAAAGACACTTCTTCTGGATTGCGGCAGCGGCGGAAGGGCCTCCCAGCGGCTCATCAACGAACTCTTTCTCGAACAGTTCGACAATCCCATTCTCCGGACGCTGGACGACGCCGCCAAGCTGGAACTTTCCGGTCCCATCGCCATGAGTACGGACGGGTATACCGTCACCCCGCTGTTCTTCCCCGGCGGCAACATCGGCACCCTGGCGGTGCACGGCACGGTCAACGACGTGTCCATGCTCGGCGCGCGGCCCAGATATCTGACCTGCGGCTTCATCCTTGAGGAAGGGCTCGATCTCGATCTGCTGCGCAAGGTGGTGGAAAGCATGGCGGAGGCGGCCCGCAGCGCCGGGGTGCTCATCGTGTCCGGCGACACCAAGGTCGTGCCGCGCGGGGCCTGCGACAAGCTGTTCATAACCACGGCGGGCGTGGGCGAAATCCTTGCGGACCCGTCGCCGTCCGGCAGCGGCGCCCGGCCCGGCGACGCCATTCTGGTGAGCGGGGCCGTGGGCGATCACGGGCTTGCCGTGCTCGGGCAGCGCGACAGCCTTTCGTTCCTGCAAGGCGTCGAGAGCGACAGCGCCGCGCTCAACAAGATGGTGGAACGCCTGATGCTTGAGGTCGGGGATATTCATGTGCTGCGCGATCCCACGCGCGGCGGGCTGGCGACCACGCTGAACGAGATCGCCGGGCAATCCGGGGTGGTCTGTTCCATCGAGGAGGCCTCGATCCCGATCCACGATGCGGTGCGTTCCGGCTGCGACGTGCTCGGCCTCGATCCCCTGTACCTCGCCAATGAGGGCAAGATGCTGTGTTTTGTGCCGGAAGCCAAGGCTCAGGCCGCGCTCGACGTGCTCCGCTCCGAGCCGCAGGGGCGCGAGGCCGCCCGTATCGGCACCGTGCTCGAAGCCGTGGCCCCGTCCCGTCCCGGTCAGGTCGTGCTCCAGACGCCCATCGGAGGCCGTCGCCTGTTGTCCATGCTCGAAGGCGACCAGTTGCCGAGGATTTGTTAGGAAAGTGAGGGAACAGGAAATGATGTGGGGAGGGGAGAAGGAACTTTTCTGAAGAAAAGCTTCCTTCTCCCCTCCCCACACCCCTCCCCTCATCTTCCAAAGACCTTTGTAACCGGCATCAGGCGCGGCGTTGTATGCCGGGCGGGGCCGGATGAAGAAACTTTAATGTCTGCGGGGGCTCACGAACTGAGTGCGGCGGATTGCTGCGCTGCCTCGTTTCCTCCTGAACTCCTTTCGTGCAGCCTCCCCCCGTCGAAGTTTTTGCTGGAGGGGGTACAGGGGAGGGCGCTTTTTTCAAAAAGCGTCGTCCCCCGATTCATCCGTCTTCAATAATGAGAGGCTCCACAGACGCGGGAGCGAGGGCAAGGCACAGAGACTTTTGGGAAGGCGTTTTTTCCTGTGGAAAGACAGCCTTCCCTTTCTGTTATAAAGAAAACCCTGTTGTCGTCATTTGCCAATCGGTGAAGCATGTCTTATTAGTTGGGGGATGCGGTGCTCGCCGTGTATCCTCTTTTTCGGGAGTTTTCATGATAGGTTTCCTCGTACGCAAGATTTTCGGTAGTAAAAACGATCGTTTTCTGAAAAAACTCAGGCCGCTGGTGGCTAAAATCAATGCGCTTGAGCCCGAAATGCAGGCCCTTGCGGATGAGGAACTGCCGCAGCGCTTGGCCGTCTATAGGGAACAGGTGCAAAACGGGGAAAAGGATCTGGACGCCGTTCTCCCCGAAGTGTTCGCCTTGGTCCGCGAGGCCAGTACCCGCGTGCTCGGTATGCGGCATTACGATGTGCAGCTGCTCGGCGCGATGGCTTTGCACAACGGCAAGATTGCTGAAATGAAAACAGGCGAAGGCAAGACCCTCGTCGCCACTCTCGCCGTCATACTGAACTCGCTGGAAGGCAAGGGCGTCCACGTCGTTACCGTCAACGACTACCTCGCCAAGCGTGACGCCGAATGGATGGGCCGGCTGTACAACTTCCTCGGCCTTTCCGTGGGCGTCATCGTCGCGGGCCTGAGCGACGAACAGCGCAAGGAAGCGTACGGCGCGGACATCACCTACGGCACGAACAACGAGTTCGGCTTCGACTACCTGCGTGACAACATGAAATTTTACGCCGAGCAGCTGGTGCAGCGCGGCCACCATTACGCCATCGTCGACGAAGTGGACTCCATCCTGATCGACGAAGCCCGTACGCCGCTCATCATCTCCGGCGCGTCCGACGAATCCACCGATCTGTACCAGAAGGTGGACGAAGTTGTCCGCACACTCGAAAAGGAAAAGCACTACACGGTCGACGAAAAGGGCAAAACCGCGTCGCTCACCGACGAAGGCGTGCTGTACGTGGAAGAACAGCTCGGCATCGAGAACCTCTACGACACCGCCAACATCACCGCGCAGCATCATGTGTTGCAGTCCCTCAAGGCGCACACCGTATTCCGCCGCGACGTCGACTACATCGTGAAGGACGATCAGGTCGTCATCGTCGACGAGTTCACGGGCCGCCTCATGGCCGGACGCCGGTTCAGCGACGGCCTGCATCAGGCTCTCGAAGCCAAGGAACACGTCACCGTCGCCGCCGAGAACCAGACCCTCGCCAGCATCACGTTCCAGAACTATTTCCGCATGTATGACAAGCTGTCGGGCATGACCGGCACGGCCGACACCGAAGCCGTGGAATTCGCCCAGATCTACGGTCTGGAAGTGTCCACTATTCCGCCGAACCGCCCCATGGTCCGCAAGGACATGCCGGACCTCATCTACCGGACGCGGCGTGAAAAGATGCAGGCCATCATTCAGGCCATCAAGGAACTGCACGCCACGGGCCAGCCCGTGTTGGTGGGTACGATTTCCATCGAAACGTCCGAACTCATTTCGCAGCTCCTGAAACGCGAAGGCGTGCCGCACAGCGTGCTCAACGCCAAGCACCACGCGCAGGAAGCCGAAATCGTCGCGCAGGCCGGTCAGGCCGGCAAGGTGACCATCGCCACCAACATGGCGGGGCGCGGTACGGACATCAAGCTCGGGGAAGGCGTCGTCGAACTCGGCGGCCTGCACATCCTCGGCACCGAACGCCACGAGAGCCGCCGGATCGACAACGACGTTGTCA
>OAZX01000928.1_pt1 | contig 10697 bp, 8 predicted proteins | sample 1495341 | NCBI WGS metagenome assembly OAZX01 (sample SAMEA2580119, study PRJEB22360) | human gut metagenome | biome: human gut; feature: human-associated habitat; material: faeces | place: Denmark | collected 2008/2010 | reverse complement strand
AAAAAAGATAGGATTTTCATCCTACCTTTTCAAGTTTCTTTTATTGTATCACATCTTAGAGCTGTTCTGCTACTGCTGAAAGAAGATCTTGGATACCATTGGCATCGCTACCACCGGCCATGGCCATATCTGGTTTACCACCACCACGACCTGATACGATTGGTGCGAGAACCTTGATAACATTACCTGCGTGAACATCTTTAGACTTGCTTGCTACAAGAACATTAACTTTTTCGCCAATGTGAGCTGCAAGGACAAGGACGTCAGAGTAGTCTGCTTGTTTCCATTGGTCCGCGAAGGTACGAAGGGCACCTGCATCAGAAACTTCTACTTGGCTAGCAATGTAACGAACACCGTTAGCTTCTTTAACATCTTTGAAGACGTCACCAGCTGCAGCTGCAGCTGCCTTTTCTTTAAGCGCAGCATTTTCTTTTTGAAGGGCATGCAATTGCTCTTGAAGGCTAGCAACCTTGTTAGGCACTTCTTTCAATTGTGGTGCCTTAAGTGTTGCTGCGATTGCTTTGAGGGCATCTTCTTCTTCACGGTAAGCAAGGTAAGCTTCACGTGATGTCACTGCCAAGATACGACGTGTTCCTGAACCGATACCTTCTTCTTTGACAATCTTGAACATACCGATTTCAGCAGTGTTGGCAACGTGCGTACCACCACAAAGCTCAACAGAGTAATCACCGATTGAAACGACACGAACATTCTTACCATATTTTTCACCAAAGAGGGCCATAGCTCCCATTGATTTAGCAGTGTCAATGTCTGTTTCAATAGTTGTTACTGGAGTAGCTTTCCAGATTTCTTCGTTAACTTGTTCTTCGATAGCACGCAATTCTTCTGGAGTTACAGCCTCAAAGTGAGTGAAGTCGAAACGCAAGAATTCTTGTTCGTTAAGAGAACCGGCTTGAACAGCATGATCACCAACGATATTATGAAGGGCAGCATGCAAGAGGTGAGTCGCTGTGTGATTCTTCATAACACGGTGACGACGTGTGTGGTCAATTTCAAGTTTGTAGTTAGCACCTACAACAAGTTCACCTTCAACCTCAACAGTGTGAAGGGCTTGTCCATTTGGTGCACGTTGAACATCAACAACACGCGCAACGACTGTACCAGCTGCATCTGAGATCGTACCGTGGTCTGCTACTTGTCCACCCATTTCAGCGTAGAATGGTGTTTGTTCAAAGACAAGGAGTGCTTGACCAGAATTTACACTATCATGACGAGCATCGTCAGCAACGATTACGCTCAAACGGCTTTCTGTTGTTTCAGCCTCATACAAGAACTCAGATGGTTCAGTGATGTTGGCGAGTGTTTCATTTTGCATACCCATAGAACCACCTTTAACCACGCTAGCACGCGCACGTTCTTGTTGTTCTTTCATGGCAGCTTTGAAACCTTCATGGTCAATCTTGAAGCCTTCATCTTCAGCCAACTCTTCTGTCAATTCCACTGGGAATCCATAAGTATCGTAAAGTTTAAAGATATCTTTACCTTCAAGCGTATCTTTACCAGATTTCTTAAGGTTAGCAAGAAGCTCGTCAAGCATGCTTGAACCTGCATCGATGGTACGTGCAAAGGTTTCTTCTTCACGTTTAACGATTTTTTCGATAAAGTCTTTCTTCTCAAGAACTTCTGGGTAATAGCTTTCCATGATTTGACCAACAGTTGGAACAAGTTTGTACAAGAAAGCATCAGAAATGCCGAGACGACGGCCGTGCATTACGGCACGACGGAGAAGACGACGAAGGACATAACCACGACCTTCATTACCTGGAAGGGCACCATCACCAATGGCAAATGCCAATGAACGGATGTGGTCAGCGATAACCTTGAAGCTCATTGTGTCACCATCTGGATCATAAGTTTTACCAGACATTTTTTCGATTTCACGAATGATAGGCATGAAGAGGTCTGTTTCAAAGTTTGTTTTAGCCCCTTGCATTACGGCTACAAGACGTTCAAGACCTGCGCCCGTATCAATGTTTTTATTAGGAAGTTCTTTATATTCTGAACGTGGAACAGCTGGATCTGCGTTGAATTGTGACAAAACGATGTTCCAAATTTCAATGTAACGATCGTTTTCAATATCTTCTTCAAGCAAACGAATACCAATATTGTCAGGGTCAAAGTCTTCGCCACGGTCAAAGAAGATTTCAGTATCTGGTCCTGAAGGTCCAGCACCGATTTCCCAGATGAAGGTCCAGCACCGATTTCCCAGAAGTTATCTTCAATTGGAATCAAATGACTAGGTTCAACACCGCAAGCAATCCAACGGTTGTATGAATCTTTATCATCTGGATAGTAAGTCATGTAAAGTTTGTCTTTTGGAAAATCAAACCACTCTGGGCTTGTCAAAAGCTCATAACCCCATTCGATAGCTTCGTCACGGAAGTAGTCACCAACTGAGAAGTTACCAAGCATTTCAAACATTGTGTGGTGACGAGCTGTCTTACCAACGTTTTCGATATCATTGGTACGGATAGCCTTTTGTGAGTTGGTGATACGTGGATTTTCAGGAATCACAGAGCCATCAAAGTATTTTTTCAAAGTGGCAACCCCTGAGTTAATCCAAAGAAGGGTTGGATCGTTAACTGGAACCAAGTTAGCTGATGGTTCAACAGCGTGACCTTTTGATTTCCAGAAATCAAGCCACATTTGACGAATTTGTGCTGAAGTAAGTTGTTTCATTGTTTCTCCTTAATCAATTGTTCTTTATTTTGAGCTATTCTCGAGCATTTCCACATAGTCAATAGCGACACATAGGGAAATGGCTATAGATGAAAGAGCTCCTTTTGAATCCTAGCAACTACCTGATCTTGACTATTAAGCAGTTGAAAATCCAGGTCCCAAATATTCCCCTCTATTCGCAAGCCAAGATTATCGACATCATACTTATCACGAAGAAAGGTTAATTTCTTTCGAATGTAAAAACTCGAACCATCCTGCAAGTCTACTGTAAACTTAGGCAAGAGACTAAGCGGCTCCTTGGTGATATGACTAATCTCACGACCATCCTCACCAAAAATCGTAAAGGTCTTTGGAATCTTAAAAAAGGATCCTTCAACCTGATAGGCAACTCTACCTTGATCATCCTTGATATCAAAGCGTTCACCACCCAATCGAAACTTCTGTTTGACAAAATAGGTTTTCATAAGCTACCTCCAATAATGTCATACATTCATTCAAAAAATACTAAAAGAATAAAAGACAAGGCCACTAAACGAAGGGCGACGTGAACCGCGGTACCACCTTCATTCAATGAACTTGTCATTCTTATTTGTCTTTAATTGTGAACTTTGAGTAGCAAGTAACCAAATTCGTCCATGGCTCGCAGCGACCGCCATTTTTCTGTATCAGAAGCGATGATTACCAATCTCAAAGGGATGGCCAAAAATTTCATAATGTTAGAACTTTTAGCCACTCTTCATTTTAACGTGTTTTAGGTCTTAGGTCAAGCTGATAATAGCATTATCAACTCTATCTTGTGATTTATTTGCTAGAGCTAGATGATGAACTTGATGAAGCCCCAGAACCAGTCACATACTGGTCAAGAATTGCGCTGAAGGCCTTGTCTACAACTTTAACATTGTATTTCTTAAGGACCTTAGCAATCACTGAGTTAGTGAAGTTAGTATCAGCTTTCTTACCATTGATGATAACCTTAGTCAAATCATCCTTATAGTTTTTCCAATCTGCATTTTTCTCAGATTTTGAAACAGTTTTGACGATGTAGTAAGTTGCAGCACCAGTTGAGCTGTTTGAAACAGTCACTACGTCAGAAACGGCATTAGCATCTTGTTTGAAGGCTGCTGTCAAAACATCTGCTGGGAAGTCTTGAGAAGCTGAGTTAACTGTCTTAGAAGTCACTTCCAAGCTGTTATCTTTAGCTACTTGTGAGAAATCTGCTCCTTCTGCCTTAGCTTCAGAGTCTACTTTATCTGCCACTGCTTTATCAGTAGTTGAAACCACTTGCACCTCTGTATTTGGTGTGTAGTTATCATAGGCAGCCTTGTAATTTGCTTCCGTCAAATCTTTTTGTGCGGCTTGGTTAACAGCGTACTCAACCAATTTTTGTGTACGGATTTGATTACGGTATGACTCTTCTGTTTGACCATAGGCTGCAAGTACTTGTGAGAATTGATCTCCGTATTGTTCTGAAGCTTGCTTATAAGCTTTGTCAACGTCTTCTTTGCTGACTTTGCTACCATATTCTTTTTCAAGAGCCTTTTGCAAAGTTGCACTCAAAACACTTTGTTGTGTTTGGCTGCTACCTTTAAGTGAATCAAAAACATCACCAACAGTAACAGTATCACCTTTCATAGATACCAAAGTTGTTTCTTCAGTTGTTTTGTTACCTAGAGAAACATACATAGCACCTGCACCAACGAGAGCTGAAACAGCTACAAGGGCAAGACCTCCAAGGAAGCGACCACCTGAGCTTGGTTTACCAGCATCACGTGTCTTTTTAGTTTTAGCACGTTTAGCTTTTTCTTTCGCTTTTTCACTGGCGAGGGCGATGCTTTCCTCTTCTTCTTTTTGGCGATCAAGATGCTCTTGTTCTGCGTCTTTGTCTGCTACAACCTCTTCAACAGTTTCTTCTGTTGACTCAAGATTTTCATTTTCTTTAGCCATTCTATCTACTCCTTAAATTGTCAATATCTTTGTTATTATACCACACTTACTTAAATAATGCTTAATCTGGCAAGATAATATTTTCAGAATTTTTCCGAAGCATAAGAAGTCCGTCACTCATAGGGACCAAACTAGCAGTCAATCCAGGGTTATTTAATGTCGCATCAAAAAGGCGATGTAAACCACGGTAGATAGTACGTTGACCACGGCGAACCTCCATAATGTCTTTAGCAATATCTCCTCCTTGGAAGATATCATCAAAAACAATCACACCGCCAACCTTAAGACGTTTTAGGATTTCAGGCAGAAAGACGATATATTTAGACTTGGCTGAATCCATAAAGACAAAATCATAATCAGTGTCCAAATCTTGCAAGACTTCTGCTGCATCCCCCTCAACCAAGGTAATTTGTTTGCGGCTGTCATACTTGGCTAGATTTTCCTTGGCAAAGCCAATCATTTCTTCATTACGATCAACCGTCGTAATCTGAGCATCAGGTGCATACTCAGCCATAAGAAGGGCTGAAAAACCAATAGCTGTTCCTACCTCAAGGATTTTCTTAGGCTGCAAGGTCTGCAACAAAAATCGGAAATAAGCAACAACTTCGTGCTGGATAATTGGAATATTTTCCTTACGAGCAAAGGCCTCCAGCTCAGCCAAATGCCCTTTATTTTCCTGAAGATGCGTTCGCATGTAATCCACGATATCCTTGTTTACTACTGGGCGACGCATGTTGTGATTTGCGTTTTTACTATATGATTTAACCATGTGTTTTATTATATAAAAAATCCCTAGCGAGTGCTAGAGATTTTTCTTATCTATAACTCAAATCCTCATCATTAGACTACTTGACGAATAACCTTCTTTTTCAAGAGGTAAGCAATAACCAAAGCTACCACGTAAAGAGCAATGAAAACAAGCAAGGTCATCTGGTAAGATTTTGTCAATTCATAGGTTACCGACAGGAGCATTGGTCCCACCAAGGCTGCCATAGCCCAGGCAGTCAGAATATAACCATGAAGGGTAGCCAATTCCTTTGCCCCAAAGATATCGCTAAGGTAGGGAGGAATCAAGGAGAATCCTGCCCCGTAGCAAGTCATCAGAACAGCCATCGCAACCACAAAGACAAGTGGAACTTGCAGGACAATTAGGAGGATAGTCATAACGATATTAACCACAAAGAGGAGAATAAAGGTCTTCGGACGACCAATATAATCCGACAAGCCTGCCCACAGAAGGCGACCAAAACCATTAAAGATTCCCATAACACCTACAACAACCGCCGCTGATTCCGCTGACATCCCAACCATATCTTGAGCCATTGGAGAAATTGCAGAGACAAGGGCTAAGCCACATGAAATATTGATAAACAAGATAAGCCATAACCAGTAGAAAGTTGACGATTTCAGAGCTTCATTAGCCGTAACCCCTTTGCTCAAATCAGCAGCCTGACGGTTTGGACTCTTGTCAGCCAACAGTTGTGCTTCCTCTACGCTTGGTCGTTTAATGAATTGTGAGACAAAAAGCATCACAATAAAATAAACAACTCCCAAGATATAAAAGGTCTGCTCAACACCACGTGCCTGAATCAGATATTGGGCAATAGGGCTGGTCAAGAGCGATGCAAAGCCAAAGCCCATAATGGCAAGACCAGTCGCAAGCCCACGCTTGTCAGGAAACCACTTAATGATGGTTGAAACAGGCGTAATATACCCCACACCCAGTCCTAGACCACCAAGAATACCATAACCAAGATAAAGCATCCACAGCTCTCCATGAGCAATGGCAACTCCTGTCAGAATATTTCCCCCAGCATAGAGGACCGCCGACATACTTCCAGTCACTCTCGGACCAAATTTTTCAACCAGACGCCCCATGAAAGCTGCAGAAAGCCCTAGACAAAAGATAGCCAATGAAAAGGCAAAAGAAACTGAAGATTGATCCCAGCCAGTCTGGGCCATAATAGGATTACGATAGATACTCCAAGCATAGGTAGACCCCAACATGAGATGGAGTAAGACACCACACGTTGCTACAAGATAACGATTGGTTGTTTTCACAAAAACCTACTTTCTATTTCTGAACATTGTTCACTTATAAAACACAAAACGTTAGGTTTTTAGTCTATCATGAATATAAACCATGGGCTATAAATATGCTCATCAACTCATTTCCAAATCAATTAGAACTTGTATTCTAGTAAACGTTCGTTTTTAGACATAAAAAGAATCATCCTGATTCAGAATGATTCTCTCTTATAGTGACTTATTTTTAAGAAAGGTGAACACCTTTTTCAACCAAGTCTTCCAATTCAACGAGACGGTCTTCAAAAACTTTGAAGGCAGCATCCAAGTAGTCGGTATTGGTCATATCAACACCAGCTTTCTTGATGACTTCCAAAGGATAGTCTGAGCTTCCCGCCTTAAGGTAAGTAAGGTAAGCTTCCTTATCTTCTTCAGTACCATGAACAATTTTTTCAGCCAAGTAGCTTGCTGCCGCAAACCCTGTAGCGTATTGGTAGACATAGTAATTCATGTAGAAATGCGGAATACGTTCCCACTCAAACTGAATTTCGTAGTTATCTTCAGCTTTGAGATTATAGTATTTCTCATTGAGATCTGCGTAAAGCTTATTCATGAAGTCGGCTGTCAAGATTTGACCAGATGCATCTGCTTCATGGATAGCATGTTCAAACTCTGCAAATTGTGTTTGACGGAAGACAGTTCCCTTGAAACCATCCAAATAGTGGTTAAGAATAGCAAAACGTGTCTTGTCATCTTTGACCTCTTTAAGAAGCGTTTCTGTCAAGATATTTTCATTGGTTGTAGACGCAATTTCCGCCAAGAAGATTGGGTAATCTCCGTAAACATATGGTTGAGTCTGACGTGTGAACGTTGAATGCAAACTATGACCAGTCTCGTGAACCAAGGTAAAGAGATTGTCCAAAGTATCTTGCCAGTTCAAAAGCATGAAAGCATTGGTATCATAGGCACCACCTGAGTAAGCACCTGAACGTTTTCCTTTGTTAGGGTGAACGTCAATCCAACGTTCCGTAAAGGCTGCATGAACCCCTTTACTATACTCTTCACCAAAGATTGCCAAGACTTCTTCTGCTTTCTTGAGGGATTCTTCATAAGTAAGAGCAGTTTCAGTCTCAGAAAGTGGTGTATAAACATCATACATCTTAAGCTCGTCAAGCCCCAAGACCTTCTTACGCAAATCAAGGTAACGATGCAAAAGTGGCAAATGCTTGTTCACTGATTCCAAGAGTGAGTCATAAACACTCTCTGGAATAAAGTTAGCCGCAAGTGCTGCATGACGTGCTGAATTATAGTGACGAACTTTGGCTTGGTAATTGTGAACCTTGACAACGCCTTGGAGTGTTTGTGCATAAGTATGTTGGAACTGCTCATAAGTACCGTACATCGCTTCATAAGCTCCCTTACGAATGTCACGGTCCTTAGATTCCATGAGAGTGATAAAGTTACCATGTGTCAACTCAACCACATCCCCTTGACCATCTGATACCCATGGGAAGAGGATATCAGCATTATCCAAGACATTGAAGGTATCCGTTGGTCCATTGAAAATATCGCCGGCTGCTGCCAAGAGCTCTTCAGCTTCTTGGGAAAGAACATGGTCCTTGTTTGCCAAAAGGCGTTCGAAATAGTGGTCATAAAGTCCAAGACCTGGCTCTTGCTCTTTAAATTCAGCTAATTTCTTATCATCCAAGGCCATAAATTCAGGCTCAAAGTAAGCAAAGGCTTCACTCAACTGTGAGTAAAGGTTTGAGGCCTTAGCTTGGTACTCTTGGTAAAGCCCTACTGTTGTGTCTTGGTCATTTTTCATTGACGCATAGACATAGATTTTCTCCAAGCGACGCATAAGGCTCATATAAAGTTCTGTTGCCTCAAGCAAGTTCTTAGCAGAATCCAAGAGATGACCTGCATAAGCACTAGCCTTCTTCAAATCCTGAACAGTGCTTTCATATTCAGTCTCCCAATCTGCATCTGTCGCAAAAATGGTCGTCAAATCCCATGTGTATTTCTCTTCTAAATGAGCACGATTGTCTGACATAATATTCTCCTTAATTGTATCTATTCTTTACTATTTTAGCATAAAAGGTGGGAGGGTAGAGAGTTTGTCGATAAGAAAAATGCCTTTTTCGATAATATTGCTTAAAAAGCTTTTCAAAACCTTCAAGTGACTGTCTAATTTGTACAAACCCCTGCTTAGATTCAGGAAATCTTACTTGTGGGAAAAAATCCTGATCAGACAGGCATAATAAATTCATTCCCTTAAGATAGGCTTCTTCCTGTCTTCTCATCCACCTTGGATTTTTCCCCATTAATTCTCGTTGAATCACGTGTGAGACCTTCTTTCGCTGAGTCACTTGATAGGTCTCAACCTGCTCTGCTTGATAAGGAAAACGTAAAACTGTCATGAGATTTTCGGTTAACGGCCAAGCCTTAGTTAAATAATAGACTTTCCCAAAAATATCCTCATAGATGAGATACTTAAGTCTAATTTCCTCACGCTTCCAATCAAGCTCCCATAGGTGAAATCCAATCTTAGCCGTAAAATAGAGAAAGTCCCGCTGTAGGTCTGTTAAACGTCCATTCAACCAGAGTTCCTCACCCAAAAGCCAACGCACTTCGTAACCTGCTTGGTGATAGGCACATGTCCTCTCTCTCAAACGTTGCTGAGATAACCGAGAACACTGAACTTCTAGAGCCAGGGAATCGCCAACAAATAAATCTGCAATTTGCCCCATCTCAGACAAAACCTTTTCAATACTTACTTTTTCACCATGATTAACCAAAGATTTATACAAAGCTGCCTTAAGGGATAAATGTTGGGCCGATTCATTCTCCGAGAAGAACTGACAATCTTGCAAAGACTTATGAGCAAAATGTGGACACATTACCTGGCCATGTTTCAGAAGGACAACTCCCTGGCAACCAGGACAGCTATAGGATTCCTTACGTTGCAAACTGGTTTCTAGAGCTGAAACGAGCTTCCCCTCCTGATTTTTTGCAATTAACATGACTCTCTCCTTTGTGCACTCTCTTACTTATTCGTAAAAGAATTCACAAAATAAAAAAACATCTAGATTACTCTAGATGCGTCCCCCATTCAAACTGAAACTTGCTCCCTGCTGTATGGAAACTTAGGTTTATAGGTGTATTGCTTACCTTGGGATACAAGTGCCGCTCAGTCCATTTGATCTCTTTTCAACAATCTCAATTCTTCAAGGAAAATCCCCCAATTTTCCTAGGAATCAGGATTTTGAAAACAGTTTCTATCCCACATAACCATTAAAAATAGCTAATGTAGCATAGACAGATGCTCTCACAAACATCTGGTCAAATTCCGTCACTGAAGCATCATCCCAATATGCTTATCACCCTTTTGTTCCGCAATCCCAATAAAAGCTTAATCCTTGAGTTGATAATGAGATAAAACAATTTTTAGACTTTTACAAGTTAAAGTCTTTATTTACTAACATTGAACCACCATTTCCCTAGGTGCAGTTCAATACCAACAAACGCAAAACCGTGTTGGTCCAAAATGGTTTCTAGTTAAGAGTATCTTGTGATTGATAGTCAGTCAATCTGAAGAACTTTCCCTCTAGCTTCTTTACGCAGCACGTCATACTGCTTACAAGATACTATTTCCTAGAAGAGTATTGGCTAAAAACGCCACTCTCAAAACATACCACCTATCAGTCATTAGGTTTAGTCCACCTTCTGATAGGTATATTAGCAGTTACTGCTTTATTTTCTTTCCCTCTTCGCTTTTGACGATTAGTCTCTACCAATTCTGCTGTTTTTGAATCTGTCGTTTGCTCTACACGGATTAAAAATACCGCTAGCTCCCGCTACGATGATGCTGATGTTTTAAATCGATTAATCTAATTTTTTGCTGTTTAAATCTTCTCTTTTTTAAATCATCACAATGAAACATTGGAATTTGATAACTTAGAATTCCAGATTCCAAGCTAGTCCTTTTTGACTAGGGAGTCACCCTGCCAAAAAAACAAACTCTTCCT
>OAZX01000920.1_pt1 | contig 10769 bp, 7 predicted proteins | sample 1495341 | NCBI WGS metagenome assembly OAZX01 (sample SAMEA2580119, study PRJEB22360) | human gut metagenome | biome: human gut; feature: human-associated habitat; material: faeces | place: Denmark | collected 2008/2010 | reverse complement strand
CTGAAGCCGAGAGTCTCGTACAGCTTGGCGCGCTCCCAGCTGTCATAGAAGGGGTGGGCGCTGGCGAAAATGAGCTTGTCGGGGATGAGCTCGTTGCCCGCCTTGACGTAGCCGTCCGCGAAGGGCCACGTCTCATACTCGGACCATTCCATATAGACGTTGGCGTTGCGGTGGCAGACCATACAGGCTTCCTGCACGTAGGGATACCCGCCGTGGCTCATGACGATGGTGAGATCCGGGAAGTCGCGGGCCACTTCGTCGACGCGGGCGGGGGAGGCGTCGCCCATGATCGCGCCGGGAACGCGGGTACTAGGTCCGGTGCTGATGACCACCGGAACCTTCAATTCACAGCATTTTGCATAGATAGGGTAAAACTTGCGGTGATCTGCCGGGAGCTTGGCGAGGTAGGGATCGACGGACGCGCCTTTCATGCCGAATTCGTTGACCATGCGGGAAAGCTCGTCGATGGCCTGCATACCCTTGTGTGGATCGAGCCCGGCCATGCCATAGAATTTGTGGGGGTAGGCCCTCATCATTTCCACGACGCCCATGTTGGAACAGGGGCAGCCATAGGTCGTTTCGACGTCGCGCCCGGTGATGACCCCGGTGATTTCATGCTCGTCCATGATCTCGACGATTTTGTCGAGCGAAGCCGACCACGCGCGATCCGGATAGTTGAAGAAGGCGCACATGTCCCCAAAGAAGGGGCTGTGGATGAGCCCGTCCACGGCGTCGGGCGTGTTGGGGCGGAAACGGAAATCGATGGCTTTCATGACAAAGAACTCCTTGTATGCTGGCGCCGCGTGTCGGCGTCGTGTGTGAACGGAAAGGAACCACGTCTAACTGTCCTGATGTGTGCAAAAAAGCAAGATTGATGCCGCTCATAGGGAAGGAAAAAGGGGGGTGGCGACAGAACATATGATGCACACGGAATTTTTTATGATGTAATATCAACATGTTCATCTGGCATGAGCGGGTATGGGGCGATATCGGAAGGGAGAGCGGAAACGGAAAACGTCATCTTGCATGTGTATTTTTTCGTATTGCAAAAATGCACACATGATGTCGAAACGCTGTGAATTGGGTCGGTTGCCGGAGAGCCCATTGCAGAAATGCACACCATGCTTTCCGGGGAGCAACGTACAACCGTATGGGGTGCTTTGCTGATTTTTCTTTCTATTCAGGCAGGATATGCATGATGGCACGCATGATGCTTTAAACGGGGCAACCACTTGATGAAAAAACGAACCGTCAAGATAAACATTTTGTTAGGAGGCTCCCCATGTCCCAGTGCTGCTGCCTGTCCCCGCAGGAAGAACGTCTTCAGGGTACCAAGAAAGTCAACCGCCAAGGCCGCGAACGCGTCTATAAGATTCTCGACCGCATCCAGTTCACCGTTCCCCACGTGGACATCGAGCGCGCCCGGTATTTCACGGAATCCATGCGCCAGACCGAAGGTGAGCTGCTGACCCTGCGCTGGGCCAAGGCGCTCAAGAATGTGGCTGAAAAGATTACCGTATACATCACGCCCGACCAGCTTCTCGCGGGCCGCGTAGGGCAGCTCGGACGCTACGGCATCCTGTATCCGGAAATCGACGGCGACTTCTACATTGAAGTCATGAAGGATCTTCCCAACCGCGAAAAGAGCCCCTTCCAGATTGATCCCACCGACATGCAGATCCTCATGGAAGAAATCGCCCCCTACTGGGAAGGCAAGACCTACCATGAGCACCTCAACAAGGTGCTGCCCGCCGAAATCCGCGGCGTGACCTATCACGACGAACGCGGCCTGAAGTCCAAGTTCGTGGTGAGCGAAACCTCTTCCTACCGTTCCGCGCTCCAGTGGGTCCCGGACTATGAAAAGGCCATGAAGCGCGGCTTCATCGATATCCAGAACGAAGCCAAGGCCAAGCTGGCGGGCCTCGACCTGACCAATTCCGTGGATATCTGGGAAAAGAAGCCGTTCCTCGAAGCCATGATCATCGTGTGCGACGCCATCATGATCTGGGCGAAGCGCCATGCGCAGCTTGCCCGCGACACCGCCGCCGCAACGTCCGATCCGGTCCGCAAGCAGGAACTGCTCCGCATGGCCGACATTTGCGAGCATGTGCCCGCTTATCCGGCCCGCAACTTCCGCGAAGCCGTCCAGTGCCAGTGGTTCGTGCAGATGTTCTCGCGCATCGAACAGAAGGCCAGCGCCATCATTTCCAACGGCCGCATGGACCAGTACCTCTATCCTTACTACAAGAAGGATATTGAAGAAGGCACGCTGACCTCCGAGGAAGCCAAGGAACTGCTCGAATGCATGTGGGTCGACATGGCCCAGTTCATCGACCTGTACATCAACCCCACGGGCAATGAATTCCAGGAAGGCTATGCCCACTGGGAAGCCGTCACCGTCGGCGGCCAGACGCCCGAGGGAGAGGACGCCACCAACGAGCTGTCGTATCTGTTCCTCGAGTCCAAGCGCGAATTCCCGATGACCTACCCCGACCTCGCGGTCCGCATCCATTCGCGCACGCCCGACCGTTTCCTGTATGAGGTCGCCCTGACCGTTCAGGATGGCTCCGGGTTCCCGAAGCTCATCAACGACGAGGAAGTGGTGCCCCTGAACGCCATCAAGGGCTGCCCGATCAACGAGGCGCTGGACTATGCCATTTCGGGCTGTACCGAAACCCGTATGCCCAACCGCGATACCTACACCTCCGGCTGCGTGTACATCAACTTCGCTACCGCGCTGGAAATGCTGATGAACAACGGCCGCCTGCACTACTACGGCGACGAGCTTATCGGCCTTGAAACCGGCGATCCGACCCGCTTCCAGACGTGGGAGGAATTCTACGATGCCTACAAGGCGCAGCACATCAATCTGTTGCAGAAGGCTTTCCAGCAGCAGCACATCGTCGACCGTCTGCGCCCGCAGCATTTCGCGGCTCCGCTGTCCTCCGTGCTGCACAACCTCTGCATGAAGAACATGCAGGATCTGCATTCCGAGAAGATTGAAGGCGGCGTCGATTATTCGTACTTCGAATTCCTCGGCTACGCGACCGTGGTGGACTCCCTCGCCGCGATCAAGAAGCTCGTCTTTGAGGAAAAGCGGCTGACCATGCGTGAGGTGCTCGACGCGATGAACGCCAACTTCGTGGGGTATGAGCCGATTCAGGAAATGCTGAAGAACGCGCCCTGCTACGGCAACAACGATCCTTATGCCGACAGCATCGCCAAGGACGTCGACCGGGTTACGCAGGTCGAAGCCGAAAAGAGCAGCCGGGATCGCGGCATTCACGTCGACGTCCGCTATGTGCCGATCACCTCGCACGTGCCTTTCGGCAAGATCATCGCCGCCACCCCGAACGGCCGCGTTGCCGGGTTCCCCTTGGCTGACGGTTCCTCTGCGTCGCACGGCGCCGACCACAACGGCCCGACCGCCGTTCTGCTGTCGAACTACCATTCCAAAAACTACGGCATGATCAACCGCGCCTCCCGTCTTCTGAACATCAAGCTGTCGCCCAAGTGCGTGGCGGGCGAGCAGGGCGCGAAGAAAATCATGAGCATCATCCGCACGTGGTGCGACCTGAAGCTGTGGCATCTCCAGTTCAACATCGTCAACCGCGACACCCTGCTCGCCGCCCAGAAGGACCCGAACAGCTATCGCAACCTGATCGTCCGTGTGGCCGGGTACAGCGCGTACTTCTGCGACATGTCCCCCGACCTGCAGAACGACATCATCGACCGCACCGAACACGCGGATCTGTAAAAAATTGGAGGGGGGGGCACCACGCGTGTCTTCCCAAGACTCCCCCCTTCCTCTTCAAAGACTTTCGTATGGGTTTATGGCGGGTGGGGGAGACAAGACAAGTTCGGCACGGCTTTCGTCCCCTGGTGAAATGGGAAAAAGGAGTAGGGTTGGTATTGAACCGACCCACCACATGTTGCTTTTCCTTGAAATGAAAAACGCCTTCACGGAAAGCGGGAAATCCGCGAGCAGGGATTCGATAAAGTCAAAAGTCTTGGGAAAAGGAGGGATGGGGGTCTGGGGGAAGAAAGGTTTTCCCTCCCTTCCCCCAGTTTTCTTACGTCAGGAGCAGCCACCATGCTGGACAGGCAACAAACGGGTATCGTGTTCAATGTGCAGAAATTCAGCGTCCACGACGGCGAAGGCATCCGTACGCTGGTGTTCTTGAAGGGATGCCCGCTGCATTGCCCGTGGTGCAGCAATCCGGAGTCGCAGCGCCGCGAGCCGGAGCGCGCCTACAACCCCACGCGCTGCCTGGCCGCCGCCGTATGCGGGCGGTGCGCCAAAGCTTGTCCGACCGGGGCCGTGAGCATTGTCGGCGGGCTGGTTTGCTTTGACCGCTCGAAGTGTACGGGCTGCAACGCCTGCGTGCGCGCCTGCCCGAGCGGGGCGCAGACGGTGTACGGCGAAACGCAGAGCGTGGATCAAATCCTGAGCCGCGTGGAAGAGGACGGCGTGTTCTATACGCGATCGGGCGGCGGGCTCACCCTGTCCGGGGGCGAGGCGCTGGCGCAGCCGGATTTCGCGCTGGCCCTGCTGCGCGAGGCGAAGAAACGCCATATCCATACGACCATCGAAACCTGTGGGCACTACCCGACCGACGTTCTGGATCAGGCCTGCCGGGTGCTTGATGCCCTGATTTTTGACATCAAGTGCCTCGATTCAGCCCGCCACAAGAAGGCCACGGGGGTGGGCAGCGAACTGATCCTCAAGAACATCGGGCACGTATTCGAGCACTTCCCGGAGCTTCCGGTGCTGATCCGCACGCCGGTCATCCCCGGTTTCAACGATACGGAAGAGGATATTCTCGGTATTCGTGAAATGATTCCCAGGAAGGCCAATATCCGCTATGAAGCGCTGACCTACCACCGCATGGGGCAGCCCAAATACGGCTACCTTGGGCGGCGCTATGAGCTGGAGGGCGTGAAGGCCGATGAAGCCTTCATGAAACGGTTGAACATTATGTTGAAATCCTACGAGAAATAAGAACTTTCATTTTTCTTTAGGCCATATTGAAGCGTCTGTACCGTTGCCCCTGACCCCTGATTGTACTGGGTTCAGGGGCTTTTTGTACCTCGGGGAACTGCAGGGGAGAAGGAAAAAGGGGCTGGAAGCTGTGTTTTTTTGCATTCATGGAATGATGAACTGTGCAAAAATGCACATATTGATGGTTTCAAACCTTTGATTTGCTGTAATATGGCTGTATTAGGAAGGAAAAGAGGAGTGTGTTTTTTTGCAATGCGGAAGGTGCGTATTCGCATCATGGATTTGAAGCGCTTCCTGTGATGAAAAAAGAACATGTTATTTAAGTGTATTATAAGTCTCAAAAGAATGGATGGAGGACAATATTTCTGCGGACGGGAACGGAAGGACGGTTATTCGCATGGCAGAGGCTGAAAAACAGCAAGACGGAAGCCAAACCTACGGAAAAGATGAAAACAAAAAAGATGAAAAAAGAGTCTGTTAGGTGATTTTATCCGTTTCGTAGCAGTAAAGAGTCTTGTTAAGTGTTTTTTATTTCACAAATGGTCCGCCTCTTGCTTTAGGGAAAGCAAAGATCGTCGTCAAGGCGTCACGCCAGACATTCATGCAAAGGGGACCATCGTGAAGATCATCGACTTTCGTTTCCGTCCGAACATCCCTTCCACCGTACAGGGGATGATCGACCATCCCGTCTTCGGCGAGATGCACGCGCTGTTCAAATTCCATGAGCGCGCCCGCTCCCAGCCCATTGAAGACATCGTGCGCGACATGGAAGCGCAGAACGTGGTCAAGGGCGTCATCACCAGCCGCGACGCGGAAACCACCTACGGCATCGCTTCCGGCAACAAGGGGGTTATCCCCTTCCTCGAACAGTATCCCGACCGTTTCATCGGCATGGCCGGGCTTGACCCGCACAAGGGAATGGACGCCATCGACGAGCTGGGGCTTATGGTCGAAACCCACGGTTTCCGTGGCGCGGCCATCGACCCGTTCCTCGCCAAGATTCCGGCCAACCACGCAAAATATTATCCGATCTATGCCAAGTGCTGTGAATTCGACATTCCCGTCGTGATCAGTACGGGCATGGCGACCCTGGTGGACGGGGCCGACCCCGAGCATTGCCACCCCCGGTATATCGACGCGGTGGCCCGGGACTTCCCCAAGCTCAAGATCGTAGTGAGCCACGGGTGCTACCCGTGGGTGAACGAGATCATCATGGTCGTTCAGCGCAACCGCAACGTCTATCTGGAGCTTTCCGAGTACGAGCAGTCGCCGTTCTCCGAAGGCTACATTCAGGCCGCGAACACCATGATCGGCGACAAGGTGATCTTCGCCAGCGCCCATCCGTTCCTCGACTTCAAGGGGCAGATCGCGCTGTATAGGAAACTGCCTTTCAGCCCGCAGGCGCTTGAAAACATTTTTTACAACAACGCCGCCAAGCTGCTTGGCCTTTGACGGTGGCCAGCGGGCAGGTTCCCTCGTATCTTGAGAACCGTTGAACCGCCTTCCCGTTCTGCCGGGGAAGAGCCCGTCACGGTGCTGGCCAACGCCGCATTGGAAAGCTGATTTGGGGAGAGGGGGCGGTACAGGGCCGCCCCGTGCCGGAAGGTCGGGGGGCCGTCCGGCGCGGGAACGAAACAGAGGAATCTCCCACAGGGGGAGACGGGCTTTGTCCCGGTTTGCAGCATCATCTCCATTTCGGGGGAAAAAAGAGGAGGAATTGCATGAGACGTTTTCTTACGGCCTTCGCCGCGGCTGTCCTGATGCTTTCGCTTGGCACCGCCGACGCGGCGGAATACAAGAAGATGACCATCCGTGCCGCTACCGCGAACCCGCAGGGCAGCCTGCATGTGGTCGCCATCGACAAGTTCAAGGAGATCGTCGAGAAGGAATCCAACGGCGCGATCACCGTACAGACCTTCTATGGCGGCTCGCTCGGCGACGAACAGGCCAACGTCAAACAGCTCCGCAACGCCGAGATCCATCTCGCGGTGCTGGCGGACGGGAACCTGACGCCCTTCGCGCCGCAGGCCGGGGTGTTCATCCTGCCGTACATGTTCCCGAAGATTTCCGACGCTGAAAAGCTGTTCGGCAATGAAGCGTTCATGAACAAGACCGCCGACGCCATCGCCAAGCAGAGCCGTACCCGGCCCCTGTCGTGGCTTGTGGGCGGCTACCGCATCATCACCAACTCCAAGAAGCCCATCAACACGATGGCCGACCTCAAGGGCCTGAAGATCCGCGTTCCCGCCGTGGAGCTCCAGCTTGCCGCCTTCCGCTCGTGGGGCGTCGAGCCCCATCCGCTGGCGTGGTCCGAAACCTTCAACGGGCTTCAGCAGGGCGTGGTCGACGGACAGGAAAACCCCCACGCCATCAACCGCGACCAGAAGTTCTGGGAAGTCCAGAAGTACATCACCAACATCCATTATATGCTCTGGGTCGGCCCGATGCTCGTGAGCGACCCGTGGTTCCGCAAGCTCGACCCGCAGACCAAGGCCCTCGTGGAAAAGGCCGCCAAGGAAGCCGCCGCCTACGAATGGAAGTGGTCCGCGGAACAGGATGAAATCGCCCTCAAGGAATGCCTTGCTCGCGGCATGGTCATCAATGACGTGTCCGACGAACCCGCCTGGACGGAGGCCGCCCGCTCCGTGTGGCCGCAGTTCTACGACAAGGTCGGCGGCAAGGCCGTGGTGGATGAAGCCCTCGCCATCATGCAGCAGTAAACGGACGCCCGGCGCGCGGGTTTCGGCTCCGCGCGCCGTCTTCATTCCTTGGAGGACGTATGTCTTTTTTCAAGCAGCTCTACGACAACTTCGAAGAGGGGGCCTGTGCTCTGTTCGTCGCGGTCATGGTTCTCTGCCTCTTCCTTCAGGTGGCCATGCGCATCGCCGTGGGGTCGTCGCTGGCGTGGACGGAGGAGCTTTCCCGCTACAGTTTCCTCTGGGCCGTGTATGTCGGGGCCGCCCTTGCCGTGAAGCGCGGCGGGCATGTCCGCATCACCGCACAGTTCATGTTCCTTCCGACCCGCTGGCGGCTCGTGTTCCGCGCCGTCGGGGACATCATCTGGATCGGCTTCTCCCTTTATGTGGCGTGGATCGGGCTCGCCTGCATCGAAGAGGGCCTGTATTACCCCGAAGTGTCGCCTACCCTCGGCGTTGTGAAGGCGTGGGTGGAATGCATTATCCCGTTCAGCTTCGTGCTGGTGAGCTGGCGCATCGTTGAGGAATACGTCGTGCGCTGGCGGAACGGCACCCTCGGAGAACTGGTTCGTTACGAGGAGGCAGCCTGATGACGCCCCTAGCCATTGCCCTCATTGTCCTTGTCGCCATGTTTCTGCTGGGGCTGCCGATCTTCATGTCCCTGATCATCTCTTCCGTGGTGGCGATCCTCGCGGGCGGGGACATCCTGCCCCTGTCGGTCATCCACAACTCGCTTTTTGACGGCCTGAACCTGTTCCCGCTGCTCGCCATCCCCTGTTTTGTGGTCGCGGGCACGCTCATGGAGTTCGGGAACATCACGCAGCAGAAGGGCAATGGGGTGAAGCAGCTTGTGGCCCGCGTACGCGGCGGCCTCGGCATCACCACCATCCTCGCCTGCACGTTCTTCGCGGCCATTTCCGGCTCCGGGCCGGGGACCGTCGCCGCCGTGGGCACCATCCTCGTCCCGGCGATGGTCCGCAACGGCTATTCCAAGGATTACGCTTCGGCGGCGGCTTCTTCCGGAGGCACCATCGGCATCCTGATCCCGCCGTCCAACCCGATGATCATCTATGCGATCCTCGGGAACCTGTCGGTGACCGCCATGTTCACCGCAGGGTTCATCCCCGGGTTCATCGTGGCCTTCGCGATGATCATGACCGCCTACCTGCTGGCGAAGAGGAACGGCTTCAAGGGCGACGAGAACGCCGCGCCCTTCAACATGAAGTTTTTCCTCAGGAGCTGCGGCAACGCCGGGTTCGCGCTGGCGACGCCGTTCATCATCCTCGGCTCGATCTATACCGGCTGGGCGACGCCCGTGGAAGCGTCCGTGGTCGCCATCGTGTGGGCGCTGTTCGTGGGCATCGTGATCAACCGGGTACTCAGGCCACGGCACATCTACCGGGCCCTGCTGGAAGGCGCGATGACCTGCGGCGCGGTGCTGCTCATCGTGGGCGCGTCCACCCTGTTCGGCAAGATCCTTACCTTTGAGGAAGCCCCGCAGCGCCTTGCGTCCATCGTGCTCGGCATTTCCGACGATCCCCATCTCGTGCTGCTCATGATCATCGGCGTGCTGTATGTCCTCGGCATGTTCATGGAAACGCTGGCGACCATCATCATCCTCGTACCGGTGCTCCTGCCCATGATCCTCCAGCTCGGCATCGACCCGATCCATTTCGGCATAGTCCTTGTGGTGACCAACAACGTCGCCATGCTGACGCCGCCGCTTGGAGTCAACCTTTTCGTGGCGTCGCGGATAGCGGGCATCTCGGTGGAGCGCATCTCCGTCGCGGTCATCCCCTACCTGATCGCGCTGACCCTGTGTATCCTGCTGTTCACCTACGTCCCGGCGATCAGCACATGGCTGCCCAGCCTTATGGGGTACGGGCAGTAGCCCCGGCGGAGGCGCTTCTTTACGGTTCCGCCCGGCTTCTCCGCCGGGCGGATTCTTTTCCATTATAGTAACAACTTATGATTTCTTGCTTTTCGGCATGTGATGGGGCATAAGGAGAAGATGCTTCGAGAAACGATTCACAAACTAAGAACGGACATGTAATGTTGCAAGAGTATCTTGATCAGCTTTTTGACGCCTTCAAAGAGGGGATCTGCATCTCCGACGTGGAAGGGACCGTCGTGCATTTGAACAGGCGCCATGCCGAAATCACGGGCATCCCCCGCGAAGAGATGCTGGGGCATTCCGTGATGGAGTTCGTCAAGCGCGGCAGGCTCGACGTGGTGCTGAACCCGGAGGTCATGCGGACGGGGCAGCCCGCCACACGCGTGCAGACCGTCTCCGACGGGCGGAAGCTGATCCTCGAAGCCAATCCGGTTTTCGACGCGCAGGGCAAGCTGGTGCTGTGCATCACCTTCCTCCGCGACGTGACCATGCTCTCCGAGATGCAGGAGCAGATGAGCGTCCAGAAGGAGCTGCTCGAAGCGTTCCAGCAGCTCAGTACCGCCGGGGACGCACAGGAGCTTTCCCGCAAGACGCCGAAGCTGTTCACCAGCAGTGCCATGATCAAGCTCTACGGCGAGGTGAACACTATTGCGGAGACGGACGCCACGGTCCTGCTGCTCGGTGAGACGGGCGTGGGCAAGGACGTCATTGCCCGCCGTATCCACGCCCTGAGCCTGCGCAAGAACAAGACCTTCATCAAGGTGGACTGCGGAAGCATCCCCGAAAATCTTATTGAAACCGAGCTGTTCGGTTATGCGGCGGGCACGTTTTCCGGCGCGAGCAAGACGGGCAAGATCGGCCTCATCGAAGCGGCGGCGGGCGGCACGCTGTTCCTCGACGAAATCGGGGAGCTGCCCATGCCCATGCAGACGCGGCTGCTCCGGTTCCTTCAGGACTGGGAGATCATGCGCGTGGGTTCCACCACGCCGAAGCAGATCGACGTCCGCATCGTCGCCGCCACCAACAAGAATCTCGAACGCGCCATCGCGCGCGGGGAATTCCGCAGTGATCTCTATTACCGGCTCAAGGTGGCGGTGATCGCCATTCCGCCGTTGCGCGACCGCCAGGCGGACATTCTGCCCCTCGCACGCATGTTCCTGCGGTTTTACGGCAGGCA
>OAZX01000914.1_pt1 | contig 10826 bp, 7 predicted proteins | sample 1495341 | NCBI WGS metagenome assembly OAZX01 (sample SAMEA2580119, study PRJEB22360) | human gut metagenome | biome: human gut; feature: human-associated habitat; material: faeces | place: Denmark | collected 2008/2010 | reverse complement strand
CCTTAATGTCAGCTCCAACCGCTTGGGCAAAATCATGTAGTTTACTCATTTATGTTTCCTTTCAAATTTTAGCTAGATTATAGATGTTTACGAGGTCTTCTGTGGTATCACTGCCACCACTGATTAACCCGGAATCTCGTAATTCATCAGCTAGTAACTTTAGTTTAGGGTCTTTTTTTGATGGAATCGCACTATCAATGTTTAGTGAACTCTTGACTTTCACCTTGAAATTATTTGACGGGAAGATATGCCCATTCAGTTTAATTTCGAGGTAGTAAGTGCCAGGCTCTACCACATCACCCATGACGAATGTAAAATGTCCGTTCTCCACGGCCACATCTTGATACAATGCCACGGTTTCATCGTTTGACAGTGTGAGCTTACCAGTGCCAGACAGTTCCATGCGTTTCCCATCAGCCCCTAGAATTTCAAAACCAAATACGGAAGTGGTATCCCCAGATTTGAGAATATCACCGCCTTGAATTTGGTTGATGGAAGTCATGAGTTTAGCCATAAGCTAGTCCTCACGAGGTGCGTGGTAGTTTAATGCTCGCTCGCTGTCTGATACACCCTTAGTTGTTGGGTCTGTAACAATTCCAAGAATAACCAAGATAACAACTAGGGTATTAACACCCTCTTGGATATTGCTTGGAATGTTTAGCCCGAATTGTTGCAGCATCAAGAATACCGCTGAGATAAGAGCGATAAGTGTAGTTTTATTTTGCAAGCGTAGTTTAAAATTAATCATCTTTTTCTTCCTCCTCGATGAGATTAAATTTTTCCTTATCAATATTTTTCTTGACAAATCTGTCAATGAAGGGAATTTCAACCCCTAGAGCCGATAAGCTAGCAAGAATACTAGCCCCGTATGCTGATAGCATGGCGAAAATAAAAGCATCCATAGCACCGCCCAGATTCATAAAAACCATAAACGGATAAGACACTGTTACGATAATTAGCATAGCCGTGTGGCTGACCAATCCTTTTCGAAACCTACGGCTTGAAAACTCATGAAAAGCCCATGATCTTGAAACACCCAACACGATATCAGCAACGATAACAAGCATAAGCAGGAACACCCAAAGGTGTTCGTCTATGCCATGCTCGTAGAAATCTTTGACGACTTCAAACACGCCAAAGATGCCGTCTGGTTTGTGCATCCATTACGCTCCTGTAGTAGTATCAGCCAAAATTTCATCCTCTACTTTATAACGCAACTCACGTAGAGCACGTTCGTCTGTACGCATTTCTTGACGGTGTTTAGCATAGAGTTCAGCGTTAAGAAGATTTTCTTGTACTGTAGAGACTGCATTGGAATCTACACTAATGAATGTCTGTTTGACAAGGATTGTAGCTCCTTCTTCTTCGACATTAAATTCTGCGTTGATTGTGCGTTGTTTTGTGATTTTAAGTGACATAATTATTTTTCCTTTCTTAATTATCCTCTGTTAGATATGTGACTGTGCCAGTGTAGACGGCACGGTCTTTTGATTGGTTGGTAAGTCGAATAACACCGTCTGGTGCGAGATGCCAAACAGCCACACCCGCATGGTTAGTGCTAATGTTTTTGTTAACAACTAAGTGGACTTCAACGCTTGGTTTAAAGCCATCTGGAATAGTATTATCCATTTTCCCGTACTCATACACACCAACCTCTTTATCTGTCCGAACTATGCTGGCCGTTACTACAAAACCTTTCCTAACCATCGACGCTTGAATACCCCAGCCTAAATCAACAGTCTTCTTAACAATAGCTGGCTCTTGCTTTTCTGGTTTAGGCGTGTATTCAATCCATGCACTAGCAGAATTGCCAGTTACAGTCCGTTTAAACATACGACCAGAAACAGTCGTTAGCGTTTGGTAATATCCCGATGCGGTTTCAATGACTTCCAACTGTGCATTTTCGCCCAACGCCGGATGATTCTTGTAATTCCCAGCGATTGAGTAGAAACCAGTGGCTTTATAATCGTTTATATTAGCCAACTTGTTATCAATCGCTGCACCGTTTGGCTCGGTCAATTTGTGGTGCTGAATCTGTTTGCGGTCTGAGTAAATCAAGCCGTTAACATCCAACGTGCCCATTTCACGATACTTACCAATCCCAACACCATCACGTTCATAGCTCATCACTACCTTGTCCGTTGAAACCGTGATAACAAATTCTGTGTATGAGAATTTATCTTCAACACGACCTAAAATTTCCCATGAAGTATCAGCTGGATATTTACCATTTAGATTAGCGTCCGAGCCATTTAATTCAGAAATGTTCTGCCAGTCGTTGACGCTATCGGTGGTAAATGTATCCGTTCCGACCTTCCTAGTTTTAAACGTCAGCTTGGTTGTGTTTTTCTGCGTTCCATTGACGGACAAGGCTGCGACCTTTAAAAACCGTTTCAGTGTGATCGTGTCTAGTTTCTCACCCGTTCGTTTCGCTTCAAAACGTAGTGTTGGATTAAAGTACGCTAGGACTGTAATAGTTTTTTCTGCCCAATCTGACCACACACCCCGACTGTCTTGCACTTTAGCCCTAACAGTCATTTGCGCATCGGTCATTGTAGTCGGTACAGTTAAGATACCGCCGTTCGTTTGAGCTGAAGCGTTCCCGCCAACGATTTCTGCGTAGTAACCAGTGACGGATGCCCCAGCTACGCCTCTTGCACCGTCAAAAGTTACCTTGATACGAGATAAGGTGCTAACGAAATGTGTTGGGCTTGGAATGAGGTTTTGTGTCACCGGGTTTGTGTCCGATAAATTGAAACCAGTAAAACCGGGTTTAAATAGATTGGTCGGAACATTGACTGTAATTCGTCGAACATCTTTACCGACTTCGACACCGTTGTTGTAAGTCACGTAAGTAATCGTTCCCGAACCGCTAGCCGAGTTTGGGAACTGATTGGCGATTTCAATAGGTGGAATCCATGTAAAACTAGAATCCACATCGTCACCAGCTATTTTTTTGTCATAACTACCGATTGTAACCCAAATAGAGTGTCGCATCCATGCTTCACGTTTAGTGATGTTGATGGTCACTGGTTTAGCGATTTCAGCCGTCACGTCCGCACCAAAGCTAGCACGGGAAATAGTGGTCAAGGTGAGACTTGCATTATTAATAGGTATCACCTTGTTATTACTCTTATTCTTAAATTCTCCACGGTAGTAAATTGTGCGTGTCCCATCTCCATCGTGAGCGACAGTGACCTCTTGGTCAATCAACATAGCTGTTTGATTAGGCTCAACAGTTAATGTGCCAGAATTTGATAAACGTTTCCCGCCGTCATAATCGATGTACGCTTCCCAAGGAACACCAGAAATTTTAGTATCTCCGTTTTCCCAATAGAGCTGTAAACGCACTTGAGATGTATTCCTATCAATGTTCGTGCTAGCTTCATACGCACGCAGAATCGCTTTCCCTCCAGCCATTAATAATTACCTCCTACCCATTTAATTACGTTTCGGTTTGGATCAATTAAGTCTTGTTCTTCACGATAATACCCAATTTGAATAGATTTCGAGAAGATACCGTTTTGTATGTGAATGACACCTTTGTCGATATACATGACTTCAGTACCCGAACTGAACATAGAAATTCTTTTGTCCGAAACCATAACCGAGTTAGACCCGTCGTTTTTACCAATAGTCAAGCCTTCGTTGGATGCTCGCATGTAATTGTCAAGGAAGTTCCAACGCTGGGATGTTTCGCCTAAATCGTTTTGCAGTTTAACGATACGCTGACTTGCTTCAACTAATGCTTTTTCGGTCTTGTTCTTGTTTTCTTGGTTTGTTGACAAGAAATCTTGATAAGCCTTCACCCACTGATTGACTACTGACAAACTAGCCTTGGCTTTCAATTCAGCTTGTACGATTGAGTTAAGTTCGTTCAGTTTGTTAATTTGATCTTGCGTCAACGCACTATCAGCCTTGCTATCCAATTGGCTTGCTAGGTCTTTTGGAGACGCTTGCCATGCTCGGTCAGTCGTACCCTCATAACAGTCCAATTCAGTAAAAAATAGTAACGACTCACTGCCATTAGTTGTACCTTTGTTATCGATACGGATATAACCTTCATCGCATTCGCCAGAATTAAAAGTTAAGTGCCACTTGGCTAGTCCGGTCGTTGACGGCGAGCCGTTATGTGACTTGAAATTAACAACCTTGGTGAATGTTTTATTCGTTTCATTTGATTTACGACCAAGGAAATAGATGTCTACGCCCTTGATGTTCCCAGTGGCAAACGTCTGAATATTGAACGAATAGTCAGTGTTCTGTTTGACTGGAAAACGTAGCGTTGAAGCTGGGAGTGACGATGATACCCTTAGCAAGAATAGCGGCCTAGCGCCATTGTAGTAAAAGCTATGGCTTGAAATGGATAAGTTAGCGTTTTTCTGTGGCACTTCCCAATAACCCCAATTGTCAAGGTTATCCGGAAAGGCTGAGTTACGGATAAGGTTTTCACCACCGACTGAAACACTGCCCGTCATGTCATTCCATGAATAATCGGCTGGGTTAGTGCTATCCGTTCTATCGAAGTTAGTACATACGCCCAAATAGCGTTTATTACCATTCTGTGTCAGACTGAAACCAGTTCGACCATCGGCACTATCTGCATAGGCAAAATGAACGTAAGGCGTTCTTCCGTCTGCCCCAGCTTTGCCCGGAATGCCATCCCGTCCATCGCTACCTCTCCACTTGGACCATCGGTAGTCTTGTGGGTTTCGGCTATCTGTGGCATTAAAGTCTTGGTACATACCGATGAAAGCCTTGTTAGTATCCGTTTGACTAAATCCACTACCAGAAACGGTATCAGCGTAAGCGATGTGGGTGTACTGTGTTTTACCATCAGCACCCTTAACACCGGGGATACCTTGGTCGCCTTTTGGTCCTTGCAAGCCTTGTGGACCGGCAGGACCAGTTAGCCCTTGCGGTCCTTGAGGTCCTCGTTCTCCTTGCAAGCCTTTAGGTCCTTGTTCCCCACGGTCTCCTTTAGCCCCATCGTTCCCACGGTCTCCCTTTGGTCCTTGTTCACCCATCTTAGCGACTGAAAAACCTTGTTCGCTCGTTCCGTCTGAATAGAACCATGTCGTTCTTGTCCATAGGTATTCGCCGGGGTTGACCGTTGGAATGTCTGGTGACCATGTACCATCCTCGAATACAATGTTTTTAACCCATGTCGAATTGTCGATAGCGTAGCTATTAACACGAATTTCATAATCACCAGTTGGACGATTGTGTGTGTACCTCGTACCGTTAGCCGTGTTGTTATCGGAAATGATTGCCCACGTACTGAAACTTGGGTTGACAAGCCAAATCGTAGCGTTGTTATTACTCGAAGCCGTAACGTGCTGGTTGGTGAATGTTCCATTGGTTTCGGCAGATAAGATATAAGTCTTACCTTGCTCCAAACGGACACGTTGACCAGTCATGATGAGGTTGTCAGTCGTTGAATTAGATGGTTGGTATTTATCACTAATCGCAGCGATTACGCTACCAGACGGCTTATTAACACCGTCCGTTGATTTTGCATAACGTAAGGTAGTGTTTACTAGCCCCACACCGTCTTTACCCGGAAGCCCATCGTCACCCTTAGAGCCATTCTGTGGGATGTATGTTTTCTGGTATCCAGTTTCACTAGATAAATCGGTATACACCCACTGGGTTTTAGTCCATAGGTATTTACCTTTGACTAAGATAGGTGGGTTGGAAGTCCAGCTAGTAGGCGTGACAGTATCACTGTCACTCATACCATAAGTGATAGTGGTAGTTTTTAAGCCTACACCATTTTTACCGGGTAAGCCGTCATTACCTCTATCGCCTTTCAGCCCTTGCTCACCTTTATCCCCTTTAGGACCGGGAGTACCATTCCTACCGTCTGAAACGTTTAAAAAAGTAACTTCTTCGGAAGCTACTTCTTTGTTATCTACCCACGCTGAAACCGTCAACGCTGTCGGTTGGGTAATCTGTGACGCTACCATGTCGTAGGTCATACCCACGTATTTTATAACACCGTCAATTACGAAACGCCACGTTGCATTAACAGTTTTATCGCCTTGTTTCAAGATTGGTCGAACAGTCGAGCGACCGACACCGTTTTTAAACGCTGTTCCATTTGTAGTCGTGATCTCGACACGGTATGGTAAGGCTCTTGCTGCGATTTCATCAATACGTTGTTGCAAGTCAGACGATGGCTTGTTCACAATTTTACGGTAATTCGAGAACACAACCGAGTTATTCAACGGCATGTCAAAGCTAATTACCATTTCAGTGACACGAGCTTCGAGGGCTAGCCCACCTCTAAAATTATTATTAATAATCTTAACAGTGTCACCTAAATTAATGTCTTTATAGTTTTCCATGAAACTAGAGTGAACATCCACCGTGTAAGTCAATAACGGATAAGCGTATTGCTTAATGGTACGTAATGCGTAGCCTTTAAGTGAGTTTACGTCCTTGTATTCGGTCTGAAAATCCTTACGTGTCCAGTTATCAGCATTGTTGGGGTTCATCGTTGATGGGTAGCGTTCCCTAGATAGTGGAGCGAACACATAACTACTACCTTTTCGTGAGTAGAACTCTACTTGCCCTAACTCATTCTTCTCTTCAAACTCAACACTTTCGAGATTAACACCATCCGCACCAGTGAACACCCCAGCATTAAATAGCTGGGTTTTATCACTCGTGACTTGTACGCCTTTAAGTTCGTTTTGATAATGTAGCACCACATCTCCACGAGCCTTACCGATACCGTGGTGAGTTTCGTCTGGGATTTGGTAGATATCGATAGTAAAACGCTTGATCGTACCGTCTCGATTCAATTCGGTACGGAATGCAAATTCAGCATCAAATTTAGACATGAGACTGTGTAATTGTGCCAATTTTGTTTCTTGTGGCTCAAATTCAAGCGTTCTTGTTTTATCAGATACCTCGTTAACGCCAATTTCAAGATTTGTAAACCCTAGAATTTCAAGGTGTTCTAAGTACCATGCAATATTTTGAGCCCCGTTGCTTTTAAGAGCAACCGACTGCTCTTGTGCCAGTTCGAGATTGGTGTTATTACAAGTGACTTGGAATGAAGTGTCATTTTCGACAAGTTGCGACACATAGAAAACATGGTAGGAGCTATCGTAATAAAACGAAACAAACATATCATCTTTGATATATTTAACATCTTCATGCAGTTTCCCATTGACAATCTTAGGAATTGTGAAATCGAATGTGCTAGTTGAGTATTCAAGGTAAGGATGCCACTGACTGTTAGAGTATGGCAACATGCCCGGAACGTTGTTATTCAAGGCGCAAACCTTACGCATGTTCTTGTCATGAATCCAAATTTGCATTAAACAAAACGCTCCTTCCATGTTACTTCAATTGTTGGGTCAGTTCTTGTCCAACTTGATGTGTAGATGTCGATTTCAGTCTCACCAGTGCCGATACTGAACGGCTCGGATAAGTAAGTTAGCTCATTAGATGCTGGCAAGTTATCGACTAGGGTCTTGCCTTTAGCCATGTCGATTTCAAGGATAGAGCCCTTACGGAAACGGTTAGGGATGTCTTCTTCCTTGTTCACATAGTCTTTTCGATAGACAAAACTGTCCAGATACATATGAGTTACAAGTGGTGCATCACCGATACCAAAAAAACCAACACTAATTTTTGCCGATTTTTTCCCCTTGATCTCTGGAATCTTAAATTTAGGATAACCGCCTTGATAATAAAACTGTACTTCATCATCAAAGCGTTGCATATCTGCCCACCCTTGCGGTTCGTTGAATGGGTTTTGCGTCATGACATGCGTACCCCAAAATGATTTTCTGTCTATCGTACGGTAACTACCGTTTCCATCGCTAGCAAGGAAACGATACTCGCAACCTAGACCGTTGACATGTTTAAGGGTTTCCACGCCATAGAGGAATGTGCCGTTTGCGTCCGTGACAGATATCTTGATATACCCGCACTCGTTGGATGCCCCTAACCAAAAAATTTGTCTCCACCACATATATTCATATAGTGAGCCTTTTTCTCGGTTGCTATCTTCCGGAATTTCCCACGTAATCGAGCTACCACGCAATAGAGTAGAGCCACTACCTCGGTTAGTCAAGGCAATATGCGGTCTACCCCATGCGTTATCAATCGCAAGCGTTCCATTCAAACTTTGCAAGTTGTCGTTGAAACGCCCTTGGTTTTTAGCACCAACAGAAAAACCATTAGTAATCCAGTTATTAGAAACGTAGTCAAACAGAATTTCAGATTGCTTGACCGTCCGAGTGTCTACCTCGTTAGGATTGCCAATCTCGTAGCTTTCGCTTGAACTTTTCACAATCCCAACCCATCCGTTATCTGAGTTGAATTTCAACTTAATATCTGGGTAAGTTTCAGCCGTACCAAAGTTTTTTAGAGTCGCCTTGTAATGCCCAGTAGACACCTTCTTAATACTGCCGTACTTGGTTTCACCATCGCTACTTACTAGGGCTTGTGCCTTGTTCTCACCGTAGCTTTTTGGGACATCGAATGTGACCGTTACCGTTGCGGTAATCGGTGCCGTGTTCTTATCCACGGTAAGCGACGCTTGACCAGACGGAATAGCTTCCCAAACCTTGTTAGGCTCATCACCAAAAATCAATGGTTTTGGCTTGTCTACGTTGAGATAGCCACCCAACGTTTCAGCAATGGTATTAAAGTAGTCGTAGTTTCCGACGAGGGTAAACGATACTTGAATCTGCTTGACGGACAAGGTGCTGTATAGGAATTGCTGACCATAACGCCTACGCCCTTGGTCTTGATAGTTGTTATTAAAGTTAGATGCCACGTTTTTCGTGACATCCACCGGAACGGTGCGACCTTGACCTTCATTAAATAATTCGGTTAAGTTCTTACCGTCATAAGTTACTGACATTCCTATCAAATAATGCTACCTCCTAACAACGCTTGTCTGCGTTCATAATCGTTTGTTGCTTTTGTCATAAAGGGTGCTAACCCGTTTGACACACTTCTACCGTCGATAACGTTTCTGATCTCGATTGGGTTAGAACCATTAGTTACCAACTGACTAAGTAGGTCAATCATGACATCTAACTTGTTTTCTAGGACAGAAACACGCTCACGGTCTGAAGTGTTATCGTGATTGCCTTGTGGGGCATCACCAGCAAATCGTGCCACTGCTTCAGTAAGTAATTGCCACGCTCTACCACGTTTGGCAATATCCGTAGGGATAACATACTCTGGCATGTCGCCCTCAGCCAATTCATAGACACCATTCTTGTGAACCAGACCACCGTTAGCGTAGCCATAGGCTGCGACACGGTTAAAGGCTGCATCCGATGTACCATAACGGTGCTTGATGTAGTTGATTGCAGCAAGCAAGTTATCATAACCGTTGCGGATGTTATTGTGCCCTGGGTGTTTATAAGCGTTAAATGTAGGTTGGATAGTCTGCATCAAACCGATTGATGGTGTACCGTTGATAGCGTTGATATCCCAGTTGTTTTGTACGTTAGGGTCACCACCAGACTCACGCTGGATGGTTGCCAAAATCTTAGACACACGGAAGTCAGTCGGTTCGATGTCGTTTGCTTTCAACGCACGAACAACCGATTCACGCCATCTTGAAACACCCGTACCTTGAGGTCCATCTTCACCGCCACCAGCTGGGCTGAGCAATGGACCAAGGGTTTTCTTAATCCAATCGAACATGCCACCGACTTGACGTTTAATCAAGGTTTGAAGTGGGCTGTTACGGTCTTTTAACGGTTTGCTATTGTCTTCACCGCTACTGCCACTATCTCGAACGCCGAAATCAAGGAAAGTAGCAGCGTTCGAAATATGTCGTCCGGCATATTGGTGATACTGACCATTACCGCCGTAGTTGTATTCTTCACCATCGTAGGTGTCGCCATGTACGGCTGTTACAAAGTCAACGTGGTTACTTGATCCCGGCCCACCAGTGTAGACGGCTACCGTACCCGGTTTAGGTCTACTTAAGTGTGGCACGCTGGCAGATATCCACTGGTTACCATTACCGAGGTGACTAAATAGACTAGGCTTAACACCAAGGTTAGCCAAACGACTGGCAACGAAGGATACACACTCACGGTAGAAATAACCCCACGGGTCAGCACCAGCGTCTTTAGCCTTGTCTTTGAAGCGGTAGTCATCACCTTTAGCACCCATTGCCACCGTGCCTTCATCCATTGAGGCATTGGCCATAGACCAAAGCTCTTTCCACCAGTTCTTAGCTTCTTCGACTGGTTTCTTATACAATGCGTTACCGAGCGGGTTAAACATACCAGCCAACTTATCAGCATTAGGGCTGAATTTCTTAGCCAATGACCCCACTGGGTCTTTAACAACATCGGTGACAAACTCAATCATTTTCATGAATTTATCGACACCGTTTTTCATGGTATCCCAGACTGAGCCAGCTACATTAGTAGCCGTATCCCAGATTTTAGACCAGAAACCAGTACCTTTTGCAAAAGCTCCACGTTCAACGCCCATGAGCATAGCCAATTCACTAGCGTTAATTACTTCCGAACCGGCTGGCAAGAGGTATTCAACATTTCGACCTTGTGGCAAGAATGACTTACCGTTAGGCAAGATTACCATTTCTTGGTTGTTGGTTTCTGGGCTATCGTAGCCGTCATTGAGCGTAGCTAACGTAGGTTTGGTGATTGGGTTTCGGTATGAACTAAACATACCAGTACCACCGGCAAACTTAACTTTCGGAATTTTAGAGATGGCTTCTTTGCTACCTCCGAAATCAGAAATCAGTTTGTTAATCCCGTCGATACCAGCGTTTGGCAGTGCGATGACAGCGTTGATCCCATCACCGGCAA
>OAZX01000895.1_pt1 | contig 11013 bp, 8 predicted proteins | sample 1495341 | NCBI WGS metagenome assembly OAZX01 (sample SAMEA2580119, study PRJEB22360) | human gut metagenome | biome: human gut; feature: human-associated habitat; material: faeces | place: Denmark | collected 2008/2010 | reverse complement strand
TTCTGCAGCAAGCGGCGGAGATAAGACGGGCCCATGTCAGGGAGCCATGCCGGCAGATAAGGCATCGACCAATTGATGATCGTTTCCGTCGGTCCGATCAGTACGGACTGCTGCCACATACGGCTTTCATGGATGGAAGCGGGCATACCGAAAAAGAAGACACAGGCGCAGACAACCACAATGCCGCGCAGGAAGCCGAAAACGGCGCCCAGGGCGCGGTCTTCAAAGCGCAGCGCCGCCGTTTCAAGCAGACGCCGAATAATGGCCGAAAGCAGTCCCACCACAAAGAGGCAGGCCACAACGATCAGGACAGCCGCAATGATGACGCGCGGCAGCCATCCGATGCTTTCAAGCGGAATGTGTTCGGCGACAACCGCGGAATAGTTCATCGCCAGAAAGATGCCTGCAACCCAGCCGGCAATGGCCAGCACTTCACGCAGCACGCCGCGCATGATTCCAACGATGGTGGAAAGTGCGAGAACGGCAATGATGATCCAGTCGATTTCCGTCATGAGTGCGCTGCAGGCGGGAGAGAAATGAGTTAGAGAAAATGGGGAGCTTTACGACGCCCGTTTCCGGCTGCCCCAAGAGCGACGCCGGACTTCTCTTAAAAGGGCTACATTGTACCGAAAATTGTCTGCCGGACTTTCGATTCCCTCGGAGGTTTTGTGACCCCGAAGCGACCTGCTGTCCGGCCTCAAAGCATTAATCTTTTTTCGCCAGATAGGGCTTTTGAGCGATGCCGTTGAGCATGATCGTACCCCGCACGCCTTCGGCTTCAGATTTCTCTGCATAAAGCCCCACGCGAACCTTCCAAAGTGCGCCGCCCTCATTGGTACGGTAGGCGGGGAGCCCCAGATGCGCGAGCTTTTTCACTGTGCGCTCCGCGGCGGCTTCGTTGCTCGTAGCGACAACCTGCACGTACCAGCCCTTCCCCGTGGGCGGCGCGATGCCGGCTGACTTCGCGGCCGGCTGCGGCTTCTGAGCCGGTTTCTGAGCCTTTGGATCGGGCTTTGCCGCCGTCTTCTCGGCAGGTTTGGCAGGCGTTTTTTCGGCCTTTTCAGATTTCGCCGCCTGCGCTGGCGCTGCCGTCTTGCCGGGCTGCTTCGAAGCGGCCTCGGCGGCTCCTTTCGCTTCACGCTCAAGATTGGCTTTAGCAGTCGACTCCGCGCGGCCCATAGACGTATCCGACACATCCACGTCGCCCGCCTGAGCACGATCCCCGTGAGCCGCCGGCGGCACATTCAGCGTTGTGCTCGTCTCGCTTTCTTTAGGAATATTGATGTCGGTGCTCTCGAGCTTAGACGTGTCGATCGGCGGTTCGTTGTCGATCACGAAAGGCGCGGCAACCACCGCGGCCATCAGAAGAACAGCCGCTCCCACCATGCGGTGCTTAGTGCGTCGGCGGGCAAGCAGCTCCGCATCCGTGAGCGGACGACGAGCCGGACGTTCAGCGGCGCGTTCACGTTCGGCCTGAGCGCGCACTTGTTCGCGCGGCACGGGCTTCAATGCAGGTTTAAGGGCTTCCGCATCTTCAGTCTCAGCTGCGGCCGCAGGGAGCGGATCCGGTTCCTGGCGCGGTTCAGGCATGACGAAAGGCGCCTGCGCAGCCGGAGCGCCTGCGGCCTCGGGCGCCAGAATCGCAGCAGCCTCCGGCGCAGAGACGATTTCGGCTGAAGCACCCAATTGGGGCTCATTTTTATCCGTCGTCGGCGCATGAATACCATACGGATCCCAGGGGGCTGCTTTGGGCGCAGTCGGCGCTGCGGCTTGGCGTTCCGGCGGCTGAGGCGCTTGAGGAGCTTGAGGAGGAGCACTTTGCTCCCCAGCGGTCTGAGCCGCAGGTTCAGCAAAGTCAAAGGGCGGAGGTTCCGTCGGCTGAGCGGACGGTGCCGTCTGCCCGCCCGTCTTCGTGTCCTCATTAAATCGCCCTAATGACGGCTCCGTTCTCGGTCCAAAGGTGGGTTCGGCATGCGGCGCGGCAGTGCCAGCCTCTTCCGGCGTTTGCATCGTCGCGAGCTTCACCCCTTCAGGGCGTTGATTTTTCCGGAAAGGATTAAAGAACGACATGGGAACGCCTCGAGCATTACAAGCAATAAAAAGAGTATGAGCTTCACCGCTCGTCCTCTTCTATGACCGAAGACAATGGTGAAGCTCACAAAATTCTATCAGCGGTCCTGTCGGCCGCCCTGTCGTTCTAACTTTTCGATAAGAAGAAATTTCAGTGCCACGGCGCCTTTTCTTCGCAAGGTATCCCGTCGGTCATTGTGAAGCCCTCGAGACTGCCGCACTTCGTTTGAATACAGACAAAGCGCATAGCCTCGGTCGGCAATGCCCGAATGGCGCGCTTAGCTGCCGGCGCCACACGGAGCCAGTCGCCGGCACGAAGCGCAATCACCTCGCCGTCAAGCCAAATTTCGCCCGCGCCGGAAAGGATCCCGTAGAGCTCTTCATTTTGCTGGTGCGCATGCACAAACGGTACGGCAGCACCAGCCGGCAAGTCATTGACGGAGACTTCACAGCCGGTCAGCCCAAGCTGGTCATGGAGCTCCGTGCGGGCGTCGCCTGAAGCATGAATGAGCATGTAGTTCTTCTTGGATGAATTCATGATTGTTTCCAATGGTGCAAGGGGGAAAGGTCATTAACGAAGGGGGGTTCTCTCAATAGTTCGATATCGAATTATCTTTTTCGTTAAAAGCCGCTATGGGGTTGGGAGCGGCTTCAAGCGTTATATTAGTTCGATATCGAACTTTTGTCAACGGATAAATTACCTTCTCCGCGAACCTGCGCTTCCTCGTGCAGACCCGCGGAGCATCTTCAAGGACCCCGGACGCCGATGATCACCGGCGCAGTCCTTCCTTAGCAAAGACCTCAAGCGCTTCGCCGACCGTCACGAAGGATCCGAAAATAATGATGCGCACTGGCGCGGCCGACTCATCCTCGGCTGAGAGGCGAGCCGCATAGAGCGCGTCGGCAATGGTCGCAAAGGAATCAATCGCACTCTCCTCTACGCCGCCCTCGAGCATCTTAGCCTTGAGTGCCTCGGCCGAGCCACCTCGCGGACCAGGCAAGCCGGCAATGAACCAGCGATCGATTTCTGGCGCTGTCAGTCGGACCACCTGAGCACGATCCTTATCTTCGAGCATGCCGAAAACGGCCAAGGTCTTTTCTCCTGGCTTTCGGGAGGCATGAAGGTTTTCTGCCAAGACGCCCGCTGCCTGAGGGTTATGCCCCACATCGAGGAGCGTCGTGCAGGGCTGGGTCGTAATCTCTTCAAAACGCGCCGTGATGCGTACCTGAGTGAGGCCGGCAGCGGCGGCGGCTTCCGTCACGGGAAGACGATTGAGGAGCGAAATAATCGCCGCAAGGGCGCCCGCCGCGTTGCGGTATTGATTTTCGCCCTTGAGCGCAGGCCGCGGCAGCTGCCAGCTGAGGTCGCCCATGCGGAATTGGAACGAACCGTCAGGATGCTCCGTCACACTGAAATCGCGGTTGATGAGCAGAAGCTTCGCGCCGATTTCGGCAGCGTAGCCAACGAGCGTTGACGGCGGATTGGGATCCGAGCAGATGGCCGGCCGCCCGGAGCGGTAGATATGCGCCTTCTCGAGGGCGATTGCTTCTCGAGTGTTCCCCAGAAATGCCGTATGGTCAATACCGATCGCCGCCACAATGGAAACGTCCGGATCGACGGCATTCATGGCATCGAGCCGGCCGCCCAAGCCGATTTCGAGGATCACCACGTCCGGATGCGCATTCTGAAAAAGTTTGAGCACCGCGAGGCCGGTGTATTCGAAGTACGAGAGCGTCATGCCGCCTCGTGCGGACTCCACTTCGCCAAAGGCTGCGATCAGCGCCTCGTCCGAGACTTCCTGACCATTTAGCAGCGCGCGCTCATTGAAACGAATGAGGTGCGGCGACGTATGCATGGCCGTACGGAACCCTGCCTCGCGCCAAATGCGCTCCATGACGGCGCAGGTGGACCCTTTGCCGTTCGTGCCGGCAACCGTGACGACGGGACATTCAAACTTAATCCCCATGCGGGCGATCATCGTCTGCATGCGCTCCAACCCCATATCGATGGGCTTATCGTGGAGCTTTTCAATGAAATCGAGCCATTGATCAAGCGAAGCGCCGGCAGCAGGCGCCTGATGCGGCGCAGAAACAGAGACTACGGGGATAGTCATAGCAGTGAAATCCAACTCATCGAAAAAACAATAAAGACACGGGCCGCGGATGCATGCCCGTGTCAAAGAAACTTACCGCATCGGCAGCCGTATCCCGCTTCAGCGAATGTCTGACGTATTCAGAAACCCGTCAAAAAGCTGCGTCCGCAAAACGAACGGGCGGGAGATGCACCCGCCGCTTTGGAGCGGATTGCAGCGCCGCCGCAGCTCAGCCGCAGACGATCGGCGTCAAATCCCGTTGATCGGCTGCTTCTTCATCAGAAGCTGCGTAATGACGGAAATCTGCGCACGCATATCGCGGCGGTCGACGATCTTATCCACCTGACCGTGCTTCAACAGGAATTCGGAGCGCTGGAAACCCTCTGGGAGCTTTTCACGCACAGTCTGCTCAATCACGCGGGGACCGGCAAAGCCGATGAGCGCCTTGGGTTCAGCAATGACCACGTCGCCAATAAAGGCAAAAGAAGCCGAGACGCCGCCCATTGTCGGATCTGTCAGCACAGTGATGAACGGAAGACCGTAATCCGCAAGACGGCGCGCAGCGTTGGTCGTCTTGGCCATCTGCATGAGGGAGAAAAGCCCTTCCTGCATGCGGGCTCCGCCGGAAGCGCAGAACACCACGAAAGGTGCGCGGCGGCGAATCGCTTCTTCCACGCCGAGCGCAAACCGTTCACCGACGACACTGCCCATGGAGCCGCCCATGAAACCGAATTCAAAGGCCGCAGCCACCATCGGCTCACGACGAAGAAGACCCGACATCACGACAAGCGCGTCTGTTTCGTGCGTCGAGGCTTCCGAAGCCGCATGGCGCGCCGGGTAGGGTTTGCTGTCGACAAAGTGCAGCGGATCCTTGGTGCGGATCTCCGCGCCGATTTCCACCGCTGTAGCAGGATCCAGAAATGCATGCAGACGCACGCGGGCGCCCATGCGGAAGTGATACCCGCACTTTGGGCAAACGCGCAGACTCCGGTCAAGCTCCTCGGTATAGAGCGCCTGCTCGCAGCCCGGACACTTCGTCCATACGCCTTCCGGAATGGGGCTAGGCTTCTTCGGGGCTTCTTCGCGCTTGATTTTGGGGAGAATGTGATTGATCCAGCTCATCGACGTTTGCTCGAAACAGAAAACCGAAGCAAAAATTATACGAGGTGCAGACCTTCAAACACGCGTCACTGAGTGCCGCTTGAGGCTAGCACGTTTGGTCGACCATCCCGCGTTCGGATGCGCCTCCAAACGCCTCACTCAAAAGACTTTGCCAAAAGGTCCTGACGAAAGCTGAGGCAAATGCGGATGCTCGGGATAGCCCACTCCGGTGAGATAGAGCCCAGCCGGACTGAAGGTGGGCGCGGCTGCATCACGAGATTTGGCAGCCAGCACTTCGGCAATCCACTCTGGCCTTTCCCGCCCCGTGCCCACATAAATAAGCGCGCCAACGATGTTTCGCACCATGTGCTGCAAAAAGGCATTGGCCGTAATGCGTACGCCCACCAATGCGCCGCGCCGCACGATCTTGAGTTCGCTGATCGTGCGCACCGGCGTCTTGGCTTGGCACTCTGACGCACGGAAACTCGTAAAGTCGTGCTCACCGATCAGCGCCGTCGCGCCCCTCTGCATGAGCGCCTCATCGAGCGGCCGAAACACCCACCCGGCTGCCCCTTCAAAGAGCGGCGAACGGACGGGATCGTTCCAGATCCAATATTCGTAGGTGCGGGAACGCGCGGAAAACCGCGCATGAAACTTTTCGTCCACCTCGCGCATCCAGCGCACGGCAATGCTCTCGGGCAGGATGGCATTGACGCCTCGGATCCATCCCGCCGAAGGTCGGTGAGCAGCGGAGGTAAAACTCACCACTTGGTGAGTGGCGTGAACGCCGGTATCCGTTCGTCCGGCACAGATTACAGAGATCGGATGATCTGCAAACTGCGAAAGAGCCGCCTCAAGCGCCGCCTGAACGCTCGGGTGATCTGGCTGCACCTGCCAGCCATTGAAGGCGGTACCCCGATACTCAATCCCGAGCGCGAGCGTTTTCGGGTCGCTCATGACCAAGGCCATCAGCGGGCACCAGCAGATTTGCCGTTCACCTCATCGAGGAGGCGCTGTGCGGCGGCACGCTGAACTTCCGAGCCTTCCTTTTTCACCTCCGCGAGCAGCTCGAGCGCCTCCTTCTTGGCGTCCAGACCAATGAAAGATTTCGCCAGATTGAGCTTGGCATCAATGGCCTCGAGACGCGCACGCTCCTTCTCATTCGGCACTGGCGCTGCCGGCTGGGCTGCGGGCTGCGGAGCCGGCGCCGCCTTGACGGGCGCGGCGGCAGCCTCCGTCGGAATGGGCTCCGGCGCCAAAGGCGGCACATAGGCGGGCGTCTGCGCATCAAGGTTAAGGTCGACGCGCTTTAATTTTTCTGCGGTCATGCCTGCCGTCTGCTTGGCAGTTCGCTCTGAGCTTTCGCGCTCTTCGTCGGAAAGCGGCGGCAGCTCCTGATCGTTATCATCAGCCTTCAGCCACGGCTGCTCCTCAACCTGCTTTTTCGCAGTGGCGGCAGCGGCTTCGGCGGCTGCGGCCTGCGCATCGGCCTTCATCTGCGCCTCGGTGTAGGCCATCGCGCCCACCCCCATGGCTCCGGCCGTCGTGCCGTTCTTCACGGCTTCATCAACCGTAGCCTCCACCGCTTTCAGCTGAGCCTCGCCTGCGGGCGCCACGTCACGCTGAAAAGCCACGACGCCCTGTCCCTTTTTGGCTGCGGCAACCGCTTCCTCGGCCTCTTTCACGGCCTTCTCGCGGCGCTTGCGCCAGGCGATGGAAGCAATGATGGCGATGCCGACAATAATGAGGAGATATGAAATCAGGGGGCGCTTCTCTTCGGCTGCGGGCTGCTGCGCATCAGCGGCAGACTGAGCCGGCTTGGCGTCCTCAGCAGGCGCCGATTCGGTCGGCGACGGAGCAGCCGCCTCCGTCTTCGAGTCGGTTTCTGCTGTCGGCTGGAGCAGGCCGAGGACGGTCCCGGCCTCCGAACCGGGCGCGGCCGCCGGCGGATTGGCTTCGGCTGAGGCTTCGGCTGAAGTTTGGGCAGGCGCCGCTGACTCAGGGGCTTCATGAAGAGCGGGAGCGGCTTCAGCCGGAGCATTCACTGCAGCCGTCGGAGCGCCTGCAGCAGCCGCCTTTTTTTGGTCACTTTCCCAAGCATCCAGCGCCTTGCGGCCGGTCTCCGCCACCTGCTCCACACTTTCACCGCGGCTCAGTGCGGCGATTTGCGCCGCAGCCGTTTCGCCGGCAGCTTCGCGGGAGCGGTGCTGCGCATCAATCAAATTCTGTGTCGGTCCCGGCACCGCTGCCGAAGCGCCGTGCACAGCACGAAACGCCTCCATAGGATCTATGGCAAAGACTTCGTCGGAGAGCGGCGCCGAAAGCGACTGCCCAATCACAATACGCGACGGATCGCCGTCAACGAAAGCACTCGGATTCTTCTGCGTCAGCGCAACCGCAACCTGTTCGAGAAGGGCGCCCGGGCAACTCGGCCAGTAAAGCTTCGCAATCGACCAAAGCGTCATGTCGCGCTGCACCGTGAACGCATCATTGGGATTAAATCCGTTCAAAGCCACATACTCGCGGACAACATTCGGTGCATAACGTCCTGTACGATGCCCGCCCTTCTTGCCGGCCTCAAGAGACTTAACCGATTTTTCTTTTTCTTCAATACGTTGCGTCGTCTTTGGGTGGGCTTCAGCAGCCGCAAAAGCCGTTTTTTCCACAGGCTTTTCGGCAGTCTCAGAGACCTTTTCAACAGACTTATCCACAGCCTTCATCGACTGCGGAGCGGTCTCGGCGGATTCCGCAGCCGGCGCAGCAGACGACTCTCCCCCGGCGGCCGCCTTCGGCTCAGCTGCCGGCATTTCCTCTGCAGCTGAAACACGGAAGGTGCCGTTGACCGGATCAAGCCGGTAGCTGCGCACGGTGACCTTTCCGCCGGCATTCATTTCAATAAGCAGCGGAAAACCTTCCGAGAGACTCTGGCCGCCCACGACTTTAACGCGGACCTTGCCGGCTTCGCCGCCCATGCGGGCCATCTTCAGATCCTGCGCTTCACGGGGCCACTCCACGCCTTCACGCAGATAAGTGGCTGGCGGCGCCACGCGCACCAGAAGGGGCGAAATCGTGATGTCGACGTCATTGACATCGAGCACCGCTTCAAGCGGCTGTCCAGGCTGACTCACCACTTTAAGGTCGCCGAGTTCGACGGCCTGGCTCAGTGAAGGGAAAACGGCAAGGCCCTGCGGCTGCAGCCGCAGCAAGCATGGAGAGCTTCTGATGAAACATTGAACAGAACAGCCTAGAAAATTTTGAGCTTTGCAGAACTGCCGCAAAGCGCCTTCAGGAGATCCTGTGAATGATACCGCAGGGCCTTACCCCCTCGAGAGCGGCACTTCACCCCAGAAAAGCCGTGCGTTCTCTCGCGGTCGGCGCCGCCAGGGCTCAAGTCAATCGGTTTACCAACTGCGAAACGGCTTTCTTGATGGAAAAAATGAAGCCCGCGCTTTGAGACGCGGGCCCTGCGATTTGGGATTTAGAAACGCTTATGCCACAACTTCTCGCCCGACGAGATCATGCTCTTCGTTGGCAGTGATGCGCACCGGGACGATATCGCCCGGAACGAGCTTACGGTCAGTCGTGACGTAGCTGACGCCGTCGATGTCCGGCGCATCCGACTTGGTGCGGCCGACAGCCACACCGTCTTCATCAGGCTCTTCGTCAATGATCACGTCTTCAATCCGGCCGATGCGGCGAGCGAGTTTGCGAAGCGATATTTCCGCCTGCACTTCCATGAAGCGGCGGCGGCGCTCTTCGCGCACTTCGTCGGGCAGTGCGCCGGGGAGATCATTGGCAGCCGCTCCGTCGACGGGCGAATAAGCAAAGCAGCCGACACGGTCAAGCTCCGCTTCACGCAGGAAGTCAAGCAGATACTCAAACTCCGCCTCTGTCTCTCCGGGGAAGCCCACAATAAAGGTTGAACGGATAGTAATGTCCGGGCAGGCTCTGCGCCAGGCTGCAATGCGCTCAAGATTCTTTTCGCCGCAGGCCGGACGCTTCATAAGCTTCAGAATCCGCGGATGGGCATGCTGGAAAGGCACATCGAGGTAGGGAAGAATCAGTCCTTCGGCCATCAGCGGCACGATGTCATCAACGTGCGGGTACGGGTAGACGTAGTGCAGACGCGTCCAAAGATCCAGTCTTCCCAGTTCGCGGCAAAGGTCAATTAATTTCGTATGCACCGGCCGGCCGCAGGCGAAGTCGAGTTTGTAGCGCTTGTCGACGCCGTAGGCAGCCGTGTCCTGACTGATGACGAGGAGTTCCTTGACGCCCGCGGCCTTGAGGTTCATCGCCTCGCGGATGATGGAATCCATCGAACGCGAATTCAGTGAGCCCCGCAGGTGCGGAATCACGCAGAAAGTACAGTGATGGTTGCACCCTTCGCTGATCTTCAGATATGCATAGTGCTTAGGCGTCAGACGAACGCCTGCCGCCGGCACCAGATCATCCCAGGGATCGTGCGGCCGCGGCAGCACGCCTTCAACCATGGCGAGAACTTCATCCACACTGTCAGGTCCCGTCACGCCGATCACCTTCGGATGACGCACCATAATGAAGTTCGACCCGTCAGCTTCCGTTCGGCCGCCGAGGCAGCCGCAGACGATGACGCGGCCGTTTTCTTTCAGTGCCTCAGCAATGGCGCCCAGAGACTCTTCAACCGCTTCGTTCACGAACCCGCAGGTATTAACGATCACCACATCGGCATCTTTATAGGTCGAGCCGATGCGATAGCCGCGGGCGCGCAGTTCGGTAACGATCCGTTCGGTGTCGACCAAGGCTTTGGGGCATCCGAGTGAAACGAAGCCGACGACGGGAATATGGCGTGAGGTCATGTTTTTTTGTGGGAGTCAGCGGGCCTTGGGGAAAAAGCCCGGAATGAAAAAATTTGCGCCGCGGATCATAGTTGAAGATCTGCGGCGCTGCAGTGAATTCAGACGCTCTTTATCAATGACCGCCCTTCATCACCAAAGGCAGACATTGCTTAAGGCTTCGGATCGATCCAAATCAGTGCGGCATGACGGCCTGAGCGTTCACCATCACGGCGAAAGCTCCAGAACTGTTTCGGATCTCTATAAGTAGAAAGCCCGCAGTCAGCAATATCTGAAGCATCAATGCCGGCCGATTCAAGCGCGGCGTAAGCCAATGCGCCCAGGTCGGCATAAAACTTTCCTTCCGCCGCAGCGGGTTTGAAAGCGCGGGCGACCGATTCCTCGGGGAGGTGCTGACACATGGCTTCGCGAACATTTTCTCCCACCTCAAAGGCATCTGCCCCAATTCGCGGTCCAAGCCAAACGGCAGGCTTCAGATCGGAGGAGTGGCGGCGGACTTCTTCAACGGTTCTCTGCAGAATGCCGTCGGCAAGGCTGCGCCAGCCAGCGTGCACAGCAGCAACAATGCGGCCGCTGCGGTCAGCAATAAAGACGGGCAGACAGTCTGCCGTCATCACGCAGGCCACAACCCCGCTCGTCGAAGTCCATTGCGCATCGGCTTCGGGCGCAGACTGCGCCGAATCAATATCGTCGGCGCAGAGCACTGTCGTGCCGTGAACCTGAGTGAGCCACTTTGGTTCGCTCGGACAGCACTGCGTCACAATCGAACGATTCATCATCACGCAGGGCTTAACGTCGCCCGTATGGAGCGCGAGATTGAGTCCCATGATGCCGTTCGGGCCGCCGTAAGGGCCGCTTGAAACCCCGCCGGTACGGCAGGGGGGGAAAAACATCACCAGCCTCTGGGTTCACCGTCA
>OAZX01000886.1_pt1 | contig 11125 bp, 7 predicted proteins | sample 1495341 | NCBI WGS metagenome assembly OAZX01 (sample SAMEA2580119, study PRJEB22360) | human gut metagenome | biome: human gut; feature: human-associated habitat; material: faeces | place: Denmark | collected 2008/2010 | reverse complement strand
TCAGAGCTCGCCCCCCAGGCTTTCGCCCCCCCGCTGGCGCCGGCCGCCATGGCGGCTACCAGTGCGGAGTCGATGCCTCCTGAGAGGCCCAGCGTCACGCCGGTGAAGTGGTTCTTGGCCATGTAGTCCTTGAGGCCGAGCACGCAGGCGGTGTATACCTCTTCGTCCGGGTCGAGTTCCGGAACGATCTCGGCCTTGGCCTGATGTTCGGCGGCGGAATCGAAGTCCCAGAACGTCAGGTTTTCCATGAACATCGGGCTGCGTTCGATAAGCGTGCCGTCGGCGTCGACCACGAAGCTGCCGCCGTCGAAGACGAGGTCGTCTTGACCGCCGACCTGATTCAGGTAGATGACCGGGGCGTTAACCTCGGCGGCACGACGCTGGGCGAGCTCGAAACGGGTGTTGGTCTTGCCTTCCTCATACGGCGAGCCGTTGATGGTGAGCAGCAGGTCGATGTTCTTGGTGGCCAGGTCGGCCACCGGGCCGCCGTCCTGCCAGATGTCCTCGCAGATGGCCACGCCAATGGTGGCGCCGTCCACGTCGAGGGTCACGGAGCGGTCGCCGGCGGAGAAGATGCGGAATTCGTCGAACACGCCGTAGTTGGGCAGGAAGTGCTTGTCGTAGCCAGCCCAGACCACGCCTTGGTGCAAGACCACCAGTCGGTTGCGCGGCTTGGAGGTCTTGCGGTCGGTGCCCACGGTGCCGACCACCACGAACAGATCGCCGAGGCCGTCGTCGTTGAGCTGGGTGGCGAGTTCGTTGGCCTTGTCCCATGCGGCTTGGCGGAAGGTGCGGCGCAGGGCCAGATCCTCGATGGGGTATCCGGTGAGGGTCATTTCCGGGAAAACAACCACTTGGGCGTTTCCTGCGGCGGCTTTACGGGAGTAGTCGAGCACCTTGGCGGCGTTGGCGTCAAGCGCGCCGACGCAGGTGTCGATCTGGGCGAGTGCGAAGCGAAGCTGTGTCATAGATTCTTAGTGTAGCCGCGTATGACGTCGGATTGCCTGTTCTTCCGGCTTGGCGTCATTCATTAGGTCGTTTTTGCGTTCATTAGGTCACTGCAATGCGATATCAGTCGTTGCAATGGCGCGATTCCAACAACCAGTATCGCCGTTCACCGACCTAATGGACGATGAATCGACCTAATGAACGAATGCCACTCCCCTCAGTCAGCTTCGCTGATAGCTCGTCCTGCACTTATGGACGGGCGAGGCCCGCGCATATCTGGTTCGGCTGTCGCCTCACCTTCGGCTACAGACAGCCCACTGGGCTGTCTGCCTAACGCCTCAGCCTCCGGAGGCGAGCCAGAAAAGGATTTACTTCAGCTCGTTGAGCACGCGCAGAGCGGTGTTGACGTAGAAGTTGACGAAGGTGGGAATGGATTCGTCGAGACCCACGAAATGCGGGCTATGCCAGTCGGCGCAACCTTCCTGGCCGTTTGACCCGACGAACGCGAACACCGGCAACGTCACCTTGGCGAATTCGCAGAAGTCCTCCCCCGCCATCGACTGACGTATCGGTTCGAGCTGCGCGTAGTCGTTGACATCCGCCGCCACGGCCTTGGCGAGACCTGGATCGGAGACCAGCGGGTCTTGAAAGTCATCCCAGACCACGTCGGCGCTGATGCCGTATGCCTCGGCGGTGTGTTCCACCACTTCCTTGAATCGGCGGCCGACCAGATTGCCATCCGACTTGTGGAAATAGCGCACAGTCCCTTGGAATCCGGCTTCGGCGGGCACCACGTTCCACACATGGCCGCCGTGCACTTCGGTAACGGACAGCACCAGCGGGTGGAAGGGCGTGACGTTGCGGCTCACGATGGTCTGCAGGCTCAGAATAATACTGGCGAGCGCTTCGATGGGCCCGGTGCCCTTGTACGGGTAACCGGCGTGGGTGCCTTGGGCGTGGAGGGTCACGCGGAATTTCACGCAGCCGGCCATCATCGGCTCAACGCCGATGGCCAGCTGGCCGGGCGCATAGTTGGGGTTGTTGTGCGTGCCGATAATGGCTTCGACGTCATCCACGAGTCCGGCGTCGATCATGGCGCGAGCGCCTTGGCCGGTCTCCTCACTCGGCTGGAACAGAATCTTGATCGAGCCGGCGAACTTGTCACGGTGCTCGGCGAGCCAGAAGGCGGCACCGAGCAGACCGGTCATGTGCAGGTCGTGGCCGCAGCCGTGCATCACGCCTTCATTGACGGAGCTGAACTCCAGTCCGGAGTCTTCCACGATGGGCAGGCCGTCGATGTCAGCGCGCAGCCCGATACGCGGCCCGGGACCGGCCTCGCCCTGAATGAGCCCCACAACACCAGTCTCCAGCGGGTTGTGCAGGATCTCGATGCCGTGCGCCTTGAGCTGGTCGGTCAGATAGATGCTGGTGCCGAATTCACGGAAACTACGCTCCGGATGGGCGTGCAGGTAGTGGCGGATAGTGATGAGTTCGTGGTCGATGTCGATATGTTCACTCATGGTTCCCGATTCTAGTAGCGCGAAGAATATATTGCGGCCCTCGCTCCATATTGGCGAGGGCCGCGATCTATGGGGTCAGTATGCCTTGTTATTGCTGGCGTTTGAGCAGTCGTTTGGCGATGGCGTTGGCGATGCCCTGCACCACCTGGACCAGTACGATCATGATGATCACGGCCGTCCAGGTGACGGTCTGGTCGAACTTCTCGTAGCCGTAGGCGATGGCGAAGTTACCGAGACCGCCACCGCCGATGTAGCCGGCCATGGCAGACATGTCGAGCACGCCAATGAACAGGAAGGCGTAGGCCAGGATCAGCGGTGCCAGGGCTTCGGGGATGAGCACGGTGCGGATGATGGTGAGCTTGCCGGCACCCATCGAACGCGCGGCCTCGATTACTCCCGGGTCGACCGGCACGAGATTCTGTTCGACCAGACGCGAGGTGGCGAAGGTGCACATCACCACCATCGGGAAGATGGCGGCCACGGTGCCGATGGACGTGCCGACCACGACGATGGTGAGCGGCTGCATGGCTGCCAGGAAGATGATGAACGGAATCGGGCGCACGATGTTGACGATGATGTCAAGGATGCGGTAGACGACCGCGTTCTCGAACAGGTTGCCGGGGCGGGTGCCATAGAGCACCACGCCGAGGATCAGGCCGAGGAATCCGCCGATGACGAGGGTGACGAGCACCATGGTCAGGGTCTGGCCAATGGATTCGAACAGTAGTGGACGCAGCACGTTCCAGTCGCTACGCGGGTTGGCGAGGATGATCATGCGTTGGCTCCTTCATGTGCGGCGGCGGACGCGGCGGGCGCGGTGGCAGTATCGGCCGCCAGTGGGTCATGGGCGCGGTCTTCGGCGTAGGAGGCATGTCCGGCGACTGCGTCGGCGTAGGCCACAGGCTTTGCGGCGGTGCCGAAGTCGATGACGTCGCTATTGGCGGCGAGCTCGCGCAGGAATTCGTCCACATGCCAGCCGGGCCCGTTGAATTCGTAGGTGATGGCACCGATGGCGGTCCCCTTGACCGTGTCGATGCCGCCGTAGAGCAGGCTGGATTCGACGCCGTATTTGGCGATGAGTTCGGAGATATTCTGTCCGGATGCCTTGAGTTCATGGCCTTGGGTGCCGGAAACGTCCTTTTGGCGGATAAGCACGGTGACAATGCGGCCCGACCATTCGTGATGCAATCGCTCGACCCGGTCTTCCTCGGGCAGGCCAGACAATGCGGTGGCAATGAATCGCTTGGTCACCGGCTGCTGGGGTGCAGCGAACACATCGTATACGTCGCCGGATTCGACCACGCGTCCGGCGCTCATTACGGCCACGCGGCCGGCAATCTGCTGGACCACGTTCATCTGATGGGTGATAAGCACAATGGTGATGCCGAATTCCTCGTTCACACGCTTGAGCAAGGCCAGCACTTCGGTGGTGGTTTCCGGGTCGAGCGCGCTGGTGGCTTCGTCGGCGAGCAGAATCTCCGGATTAGTGGCCAGTGCGCGGGCGATGCCGACGCGCTGCTTCTGGCCGCCGGACAGCTGCGAAGGGTATTTGTTTGCGTGCTCACTGAGGCCCACGAATTCAAGGAGTTCGTTGACACGACGATCCTGATAGTCCTTGCGCCAGTGATCGAGTTGCAGTGGGTAGGCGATGTTCTGGGCCACGGTTTTGGTGGAGAACAGGTTGGACTGCTGGAAAATCATGCCGATTTTCTGGCGGATGGGCCGCAGCTTGGTCTCACTCAGAGAGGTGATATCAGTACCAAGCACGGTCACAGTGCCGGAGGTGGGTCGTTCGAGCGCGTTGATAAGCCGGACCAGTGTGGATTTGCCTGCACCGGAATAGCCGATGATGCCGAAGATGTCACCGCGATCGATGGTCAGGCTGACGTCATCCACGGCTCGTGCGATGTTCGCGCCGCGTCCGCGTGTTTTGAATTCCTTCACGACATGGTCGAAGGTGATGATGGGGTCGCTCATAGTGCTCCCTGATGCTGGTTGTTGGTGTCCGGTCACGGAAGCGGAGCGAATCCCGATTGTTGGCTCGGGTACTCGCTCCGCTTGGTGGTAATGGCTATGGACAGGCTAGTCGTGCGCTCGTATCAGCCGCGGCTCACTGCTGGGCCTTGGCATCCTTCTCAATGTCGGACAGGAAGCCTTGCAGCTCGCTGGCGCTGAACTTGTCGGCGAACACCGCGGTACCGCCGGAGTTCTCCTGCAGGGCGTCGAGCACATCCTTCTGCTGGTAGATGGAAACGAGCTTCTTGTAGGTCTCGTTGTTCACGTCCGCCTTGCGGGCCACCCACACGTTGATGTAGGGGCGAGCCTCTTCGGATTCGGCGTCATCCTGGTAGATGGCGTCCTTCGGGTCGAGACCGGCATCGGCCACGTAGTCGTTGTTGATCACACCAGCGGCGATGGTCGGGTCCTTCAGGGTGGTGGCCACCTGTTCGGCCTTGAGCGGGGTGACCTTGACCTTGCTCTTGGCTTCGTCGATGTAGGCCGGGGTGGAGAAGGCGGTCCAGTCGCCCTTGAGCGTCACGAGACCGGCGGCCTTGAGCACGCCGATAGCGCGGGCCTGGTTGGTTTCGTCGTTCGGAATGGTGACGGTGTCGCCCTGCTTCAGGTCCTTGATGTCCTTGACCTTGGTGGAGTACACGCCGAGCGGGTAGATGGCGGTGCCGCCGATGGGCTGCAGGTCCTTCTTGTTGCTCACGTTGTAGTTGGCCAAGTAGAGCAGGTGCTGGAATTCGTTGAGGTCCAGCTCGCCGGAGTCAAGGGCCGGGTTTTCGGAGGTGTAGTCCTGGAAGTCGACGATGTCGACGTAGATGCCGGCCTTCTCGGCGTCCTGCTTGAACTTGACCCATTCGGGGTTGGTAGCGCCGACCACGCCGATCTTGACCGGGTTGCCCTTGCTGCCCTTGGCGGACGACTCGTTGGCACCGGCAAACGCGCGGTAGCCGAAGAACGCGGCCACGGCGATAATCGCCACGACCACGATGGTGATGATGACGTTGCGGGCGGTGTGGTTCACACGCACCGGCTCGTTATTGTTAGGAGCGGCCGGGGTTGCCGGCTGGGTTGCTGCTGTCATTGGATTTCCTCTCTCCAAAATTGATGTCGGGTAACACCATAACGCGCTTGAACCGCGAAAGTGACGGAAAATGGCCGATTGCCATATAGGTGTCTTTTATGGCGCGCATGCAATGTCCGGGATTCGTGCGTTTGATAACCCGCTATAGGCGTGCCGAACACGCCGGAAAGCACGTCGAGAGGGGCTTTGACAATGGAAGCTATGACTACCGATACTGCCAATGCCGATATCCGAGCCGTATTCTTCGATATCGATGGCACGCTCACCAGTTTCACGACCCATACGGTGCCGGATTCCACAATCGAGGCGATTCACCGGCTGCAGGCCGCAGGCGTCAAGGTGCTGATTTGCACGGGCCGCGCGCCTTCACAGATGCACGTGGTGCTGGATACCATGCCGGTGACGTTCGATGGCGTGGTGGCGTTCAATGGGCAGTATTGTTTTGATGACACCGGCTTCTTTGCCTCGCAGGCCTTGGATACTGCTGATATTGAGGTGATTCTCGACTGGCTGGACCGTCACCCCGATGTGGTGTGCAATTTCGGCGAGAAGGATTACGTGTACTTCAACCAGTCCAATGATCTGCTTCGCGCCACGTGGAGCAAACTGGGCAAAACCGCACCGACCCGGTATTTCGAGGACCCGCGCACCCGCGCGCTGGATCATGAGACTTTCCAGATCAGTCCCTTTGTCGGGCCCGAGCTGGAGGCCGAACTGGTGGGACTGTGCAGCAATGTGCGCGGGGTGCGTTGGCATCCGGATTTCACGGATCTGATTCCGGCCGATGGCGGCAAGCCGCGCGGCATCCAGCGGTTCATGGCGCATTACGGCATCACGCGCGAGCAGACCATGGCCTTCGGCGATGGCGGCAATGACACGGATATGCTCGCCTACGCCGGCATCGGGGTCGCGATGGGCAATGCGACCGCCGAGCCCAAGGCCGCCGCCGACTACATCACTGACGATGTGGACCACGACGGTGTGCGCAATGCCCTGCTGCATTTCAGGGTGCTACGCGATTAAAACATCACAACAGTTCGCTTTGTTCTGCCCCGCCGTGACAGGGCTTATGAATAAGCAAAGGGCTCGGGACGAATCCCGAGCCCTTTGGTGTTAGCGAACTAACAACACCGTGGAGGTGTTATCACTCGTTGTCGCCAGCGGTAGCGGCGGTAGCGGTGACGGCACCCTTCTTGTCGGTGTTCACGCCGGAGTACACCCAGTCGGTGTAGTCCGGGTGGTCGTAGCCGTTGTCGACGGCGAACTGGAAGGCCTCATCACGGAACTTCTCGAGCTCGTCGATCTTGTCGGCGTACTTGTCGGCGTCGATCATGCGCAGAGCCTCAGCGGTCAGCTCGTAGCGGTCGATGCGGTTGACACGAACCATGTCGTACGGGGTGGTGGTGGAGCCCTCCTCCTCGTAGCCGTGGACGTTGAAGTTGTCGTGGTTCGGACGGTCGTAGATCAGGCCACGCACGTCGTGAGCGTAGGAGTGGTACGCGAACAGCACCGGCTTGTCGGCGGTGAAGATGTCGGCGAACTCCTCGTCGGTCAGAGCCTCGTCGTTCTCCTTGGCGGACTGCAGGGAGAGCAGGTCGGCAACGTTCACAACCTTGAACTTGACGCCCAGTTCCTTCAGCTTGTCGGAAGCAGCCATGATCTCCTGAGTCGGGACATCGCCGGCGGCGGCAAGCACGACCTCGGCCTCATCGTTGTTCTTGGCGGTGGAAGCCCAATCCCAAGCGGCGGCACCCTTCTCGAGCTCGGCACGAGCCTCGTCCAGGGTCAGCCAGGTGGCAGCAGGCTGCTTACCAGCGATGATGGCGTTGATCTTGTTGGTGGACTTGTAGCACTTCTCGGCGATGGCCAGCAGCATGTTCGCATCGGTGGCGAAGTAGATGCCGATGACGTGGTCGTTGTGGAAGCACTTGTTCAGCAGGACGGAGGTGACACCCGGATCCTGGTGGGAGAAGCCGTTGTGGTCCTGACGCCAAACATGGGAGGAGACCAGTAGGTTCATGGAGGCGATCGGCTTGCGCCACGGAATCTCGCGGACGGTAGCCTCAAGCCACTTGGCGTGCTGGTTCAGCATGGAGTCGATCACGTGGACGAAGGACTCGTAGGAGCTCCAGATGCCGTGACGACCGGTCAGCAGGTAGGCCTCGAGGAAGCCTTCCATCTGGTGCTCGGACAGCTGCTCAACGACCTGGCCGGAGACGTGCATGTGCTCGTCGACCTCGTCGGAGATGTAGCCGGCATCCCACTGCTTGTTGGTGACTTCGTAGGAAGCCTGCAGACGGTTGGAAGCGGTCTCATCCGGTCCGAAGATGCGGAAGTCGCGCGGGTTGTTCTTGATGATGTCGCGAGTGTAGGCACCCAGGGTACGGGTGGCCTCGAGCTGGCCCCAGCCGTGGCCGTACTCAGCCACTTCCTTGACCTCGTAGTCCTCGAGGTTCGGCAGCTTCAGGTCGTTGCGGATCACACCACCGTTGGCGTTCGGGTTGGCACCGATACGCAGCTCGCCCTTCGGCATGAAGGCAAGGACGTCGTCCTTGACAGCACCGTTGGCGTCGAACAGCTCTTCCGGCTTGTAGGACTCGAGCCAGTTCTTGAGAACCTCGAAGTGGGCCTCGGTGTCGCGGGCGGAAGCCAGCGGCACCTGGTGGGAACGCCAGGAGCCCTCGGTCTTCTTGCCGTCGATGTACTTCGGGCAGGTCCAGCCCTTCGGGGTGCGGAAGATCAGCATCGGGTAGAACGGACGGTGCACGTTGTCGGTCTGAGCGGTGGCCTTGATGTCGCAGATCTCGTCCCAGATGGTCTCCCACAGCTCGGCGAAGCGACGGTGGATGGACATGTGGTCCTCATCATCGAAGCCAGCGACGAACTCGTAGGGCTCGTAACCCATGCCGTGGAAGAACTCGTGGAGCTCTTCGTCGGAGATGCGGGACAGGATGGTCGGGTTGGCGATCTTGTAGCCGTTGAGGTGCAGGATCGGCAGCACGATACCGTCGGTGCGCGGGTTCACGAGCTTGTTGGACTGCCAGCCGGTAGCCAGCGGGCCGGTCTCAGCCTCGCCGTCGCCGACGATGGCCGGGACAAACAGGCTCGGGTTGTCCATGATGGCGCCGTAAGCGTGGGACAGAGCGTAACCCAGCTCACCACCCTCGTGGATGGAGCCCGGGGTCTCCGGAGCGAAGTGGGACGGAATGCCGCCCGGGTAAGAGAACTGACGGAAGAACTTCTGCAGACCAGCTTCGTCCTTGGTGATCTTCGGGAAGGTCTCGGTGTAGGTGCCGTCCAGGTAGGACTGGGAGGTACCGGCCGGGCCACCGTGGCCCGGGCCCATGATGATCACGGTGTTCTGGCCGTGGTCAGCAATGAAACGGTTGATGTGGCCGATGAGGAAGTTCAGGCCAGGGGTAGTGCCCCAGTGGCCCACCAGACGGTGCTTCACATCTTCGCGGGTGAAGGGCTCCTTCATCAGCGGGTTGGAACGCAGATAAATCTGGCCGATGGAAAGGTAGTTGGCAACGCGCCAGTACTTGTCAACGCCTTCGAGGGCTTCCTCGGAAACCGGAGCGTTGAGCTTCTTCCAAGGGGTGCCAATAACAGGACTCGTCATGTGTACTCCTGTACTCCTGCACGTGATCGTGCGATTGATTATTTCTGTTCGGTCACGGTCCCTGACCCTTGCGGTGCCAAGGTTTTCCGTTCCCAATCAATCGTCATGGTACGAGGACAACGCGACTTTTGAACGATTTCTTGCGGGTGTGTTCGAAATTGTTGCGGATATTTCAGTATTTGTGCGGTTCGACTGACCGTTTGTCAACATTAGTTTTTTCAACATACTTTTTCAAAACGGCGGAAGCATGCGGAAATCCAGCATTTGGCTAGAACAGCGCACGTTCGATTTCCCATGTTCGAAATCGGCGTGTTGTCCGTCTACAGGCATGTAGTTTGTTCGATTTGCGCACATAGTCTCTGCGTGTCGGCCTTGTCGCCTTGACCAGTGATAATCAGGGGTGTTCAGCCCACGTAAAATTCCAATGAACGTTAGGGGAATATCAATGGCAAACGGTCCTGTGCTTGTCGTCGACTTCGGCGCCCAGTACGCCCAGCTCATCGCCCGCCGCGTGCGCGAAGCAGGCGTGTACTCCGAGCTGGTCCCTCATTCCATGCCGGTCGACGAGATCCTGGCCAAGGATCCGAAGGCGATTATTCTGTCTGGCGGCCCGGCCTCCGTGTTCGAGCCCGGCGCGCCGACCATAGACACCAAGGTATTCGAATCCGGTGTTCCGGTGCTTGGTATCTGCTACGGCTTCCAGGTCATGGCCTATGAGCTCGGCGGCAAGGTGGATAAGGCCGCGCTCGGCGAATACGGCAAGACCTCAGCCACCATCGACGACGCCGCCGGCATCCTCGCCGACTCCCCCGCCGAGCAGACCACGTGGATGAGCCACGGTGTGGCGGTCGAACAGGCCCCGGCCGGCTTCGAAGTGCTGGCCCACACCGAAGGCGCGCCCGTGGCCGCCATGGCGGACGAATCCCGCAAGCTCTATGGTGTGCAGTGGCACCCGGAAGTCAAGCACTCCCCGCTTGGCCAGAAGCTTATCGAAAACTTCCTGCACCGTTGCGCCGCGCTGCCCAACGACTGGGATGCCTCCTCGATTATCGAGGATCAAGTCAAGAAGATCCGCGAGCAGGTCGGCGACGCCGAGGTGATCTGCGGCCTGTCCGGCGGCGTTGATTCCGCCGTGGCCGCCGCTCTGGTACACAAGGCCATCGGCGACCAGCTCACCTGCGTGTTCGTGGACCACGGCCTGCTGCGCAAGGGCGAAGTCGAGCAGGTCAAGCACGACTTCGTCGCCGCGACCGGCATCCGCCTCATCACCGTCGACGCCGCCGACGACTTCCTCGACGCCCTCGCAGGCGTCTCCGAGCCGGAGCGCAAGCGCAAGATCATCGGCGAGAAGTTCATCCGCACCTTCGAGAAGGCCCAGCGCCAGGTCCTCGAAGAGGCCGGCGCCCGCGGCAAGGAGGTCAAGTTCCTCGTGCAGGGCACGCTCTACCCCGACGTCGTCGAATCCGGCGGCGGCGACGGCGCGGCCAACATCAAGAGCCACCACAACGTCGGCGGCCTGCCCGAGGACATCAAGTTCCAGCTCATCGAACCGCTGCGCACTCTGTTCAAGGATGAGGTGCGCGCCATCGGCACCGAGCTCGGTCTGCCCGACGAAATCGTCTGGCGTCAGCCCTTCCCGGGCCCGGGTCTGGGCATCCGCATCATCGGCGAGATCACCAAGGAGCGCCTCGACCTGCTGCGCGAGGCCGACGCCATCGCCCGCGAGGAACTCTCCAAGGCCGGTCTCGACCGCGACATCTGGCAGTGCCCGGTCGTGCTTCTGGCTGACGTTCACTCTGTCGGCGTCCAAGGCGACGAGCGCACCTACGGCTCGCCGATCGTCCTGCGCCCGGTCAGCTCGGAAGACGCCATGACCGCCGACTGGTCCCGTGTCCCCTACGATGTGCTCGCCACGATCTCCACGCGCATCACCAACGAATGCCG
>OAZX01000878.1_pt1 | contig 11251 bp, 8 predicted proteins | sample 1495341 | NCBI WGS metagenome assembly OAZX01 (sample SAMEA2580119, study PRJEB22360) | human gut metagenome | biome: human gut; feature: human-associated habitat; material: faeces | place: Denmark | collected 2008/2010 | reverse complement strand
TCGCTCCCGACCGGGAATGATGCCGTGTTTGTTATTATGAGAGAGCCTCTTCCCTCCCCCCTTTCCCTTCACCCGCTACACCCTTCTATCCCCCTAAAAAAATATCTACATTTCATCTCATCATACAATCAAAGGAAACGGCTCCTCAAATCTTCATTCAGAGGAGAAACGACGGGGGCTTTGCGCTGCGCGGAGGGAGATCCACCCGGTCGCAGACCGGGTTAGCTCCCGGAGCATCGGCAGCGCACCGGCGACGGATGGCAGACAAAGAAAAGCCGAAAAGGAAGAGGGCCGTTGCGCGGCAGGCCAGCAACCCACTTGAGGCAGCGGAGAAACGGGGTGTTCCGGGGGGATTGCAAAGGGGGCCTCGGAGGGGCGGAGCCCCTAACAGGCCCCCTTTGCCCCCGCGGGAGGCGGCCCCCCTGCGCGGCAGGGAAAACGCCCGACGGCGCAGCCGGGAACCATCCCTACGTATTACATAATAATCTTAAACCATAGACAAACACTCTGCTTCCAATCCAATCCCCTCCACCGTCAAAACGGCAAGGTGCGGATACACCTCCACGCCGTGCGCCACGGCATCCCGCAGCCCCACGGCATACGCCGGATCAATCATGTCCGCAGGCCCGAAGCAACAGGCATCGGGCCGCTGTATGCAGTAAAACATGGCTGCCCGCTCCCCGGCGGCAACAATGCCTTTCAGCGTCCCCAAATGCTTGAGCCCCCGCTCGGAAACGGCATCCGGGAACAGCGCGACGTCATCCTCCGACATGGTGACATTCTTGCATTCGACCCAGAGCCTGGGCATCCCCGGCCCTTCGAGCAAACCGTCCAACCGGCTCTCGCCACGCACCTTTTCCCGCGCGAATGAGGTATAGCCTTCCGCCCACGGCAGCTTGCCCGCCCTGAACGCAGCCTCAAGCATCCGGTTGGGCGTGCTCGTATTCACCCCGGCCCAAAAGCCGCCGCGCGGATAGGCCGCAGGATCGCCGCACCACACCAGCTCCAGCGTCCACCTGAGCTTCCGCTCGGGGTTCTGCGCGGGAGACAACAACACGGGCGCGCCGGGCCGCAACAGCCCGATCATGGACCCTGTATTATTGGTGTGCGCCACATCCGGCTTGCCGTCGATCAACACGTGCACGAAAAAACGCTTCTCGCGGCGTATCAGACGCCCGACCACACAACCGGAAGGAAATGGCAACAATATGGACATGCACCCCACCCCATTCCCCCGGGGACCATGCCCCGAGGATGTTCTTTCCTTAAAAAAGCGAATGCCGATACCCGGCTAGAGAAAAAAAGCCCTTTCCACTTCCCGCATATCCACCAATTTACAGACGGGGCCTAACCTGCTACTGCATGACGACAAAGTCATGTAGCCACCGAGGTATAGTCCCATGCAATTCTCCGAAAGAATGGCCCACATAAAGCCTTCCGCCACCCTGACCATCAACGCCAAGGCCCTCGAGCTCAAATCGCAGGGCGTCGACGTGACCAGCCTAGCAATCGGCGAACCGAATTTCCCCACCCCCGCCCATGTCTGCGACGCAGCGAAACAGGCTATCGACGAGGGCTTTACCCGCTACACCGCCGTGCCCGGCATCCCGCCCCTGCGGGAAGCCATCGCCGGTTACTTTAAGCGCGCGTACGGCGTCGACGTCGCGCCGGACTGTACCATCGCCAGCAATGGCGGCAAGCAGTCCCTGTACAACCTGTTCGCCGCCCTGCTCAATGACGGCGACGAAGTGCTCATCCCCTCGCCGTACTGGGTGAGCTATCCCGACATGGTCTATCTGAACGGCGGCGTGCCGGTCGCGGTCAAGGCCCCTGCCTCGCAGGGCTTCAAGGTGACGGTGGAACAGCTCGAAGCCGCACTGACCCCGAAGGCCAAAATACTCGTCTTCAACTCGCCTTCCAACCCCACGGGCGCCTGTTATTCCGTGTCCGAACGCGACGCCATCGTGAAATGGGCGCTGGATCGCGGCCTGTTCATCATCGCCGATGAAATCTACGACCAGCTCGTCTACGAGCCCAACAAGCCGTCGAGCATCATCGTCTGGTGGAAGCAGTACCCGGACCGCATCGCCGTCGTCAACGGCCTTGCCAAGAGCTTCGCCATGACCGGCTGGCGCGTGGGCTATACCGTGACCCACCCCGACCTCGTCAAGAAACTCAGCCAAATCACCGGACAGGCCACCGGCAACATCTGCTCCGTGTCTCAAAAGGCCGCCGTAGCCGCCCTCACCGGCCCCTACGACTGCGTGGAGTCCATGCGCCAGGCCTTCCAGAAGCGCCGCGATATGGCATGGAAGGAAATCGCCTCGTGGTCAAACGTGGTCTGCCCGAAGCCCGAGGGCGCGTTCTACCTGTTCGCGGATATTTCCGCCCTGTATGACGAAAAAATGCCCGACGCCACCGCCGCCTGTACCCGCCTGCTCAGTGAAGCGGGCGTGGCGCTGGTTCCCGGCGACGCCTTCGGAGCGCCGGACTGTATCCGGTTCTCCTACGCCGTGGCCGACGACGTGCTCATGGACGCCCTCGCCCGCGTCCGCAAGGTCCTCATCGGACAATAATGCTGACCTCCGGTTCCGGGGCTTCCCGGAACCGGAAAACGCCGCCCGCGGACGGCACTTTTCAGGAGACGGTATGTATACTCTGGATTGGAAGCACGCATGGACCGGACGGTTGCTGACGACGGCACCGACACGCCCGCAGGCGCTCAAGCTCCTTGAGCCGCAGCTCGACAGCTGCAATGCCCGCCTCATCGGTGAAGTGGCCTCGGGCAAACTTCCGTTCCTCAACCTGCCTTTCCGCAGCAGCCTGACGGCCCGCCTCAAGGCGCTCACCCCGCAGCTCCGGCGCTTCAAGCATATGGTCGTGCTGGGCATCGGCGGCTCGGCCCTCGGCACCCGCGCACTCCAAAAGGCCTTTTTCCCTCAGCAGGATCTCCCGAACCACCAGGGGCCGTGGCTGTGGATCCTGGACAACGTGGACGCCGACGTGCTCGAAGCGCAGATGTCCACCCTCAATCCCGAAGAAACCATCGTCGTCCCCGTCAGCAAATCCGGCGGAACCATCGAAACGCTGGCCCAGTACTTTTTCATGAAGGCGTGGCTGCAAAGGGCGCTCCCCAACACGTGGCACGAGCATATGCTGCTCGTCACCGACGAAAAGAAGGGCTACCTGCGCGAAGAGGCCGACCGCCACAACATCGTGTCCCTGCCGGTGCCGGACCATCTGGGCGGGCGGTATTCCGTCCTTTCCGCGGTGGGGCTCGTCCCCGCCGCCTTCATGGGCTTGCCGTGGGAAGACTTCCTCGAAGGCGCGGCCAGCGTGAACGCGCCGCTCGTCAACGACGAACTCGGCAAGCCGGAAAACCTCCGCAACCATCCCGCATGGGCGCTCGCGAACTGGTGCTTCGAGCTGTCGCGTCACGACTACAGCCAATTGATTTTCTTCACGTATATTCCCTCATGGGCCTCTTTCGGCCAGTGGTTCGGCCAGCTCTGGGCGGAAAGCCTCGGCAAAAACGGCAAGGGGACCATGCCGCTGCCCGCCGTGGGTGTTACCGATCAGCACTCGCTCCAGCAGATGTTCCTCGACGGCCCCGCCGACAAGGGCTGCATCCAGCTGCACTGCCCGAACCTGAGCAAGGGCCCGCAGTTCCCGGACGACGTGCCGGACAGCTGGGAATGGCTGCGGGGCAAGACTTTCGGGGACCTGCTCAACGCCGAAACCCTCGGCTCGGCTGCGGGCCCCCGGGCAAAACTTTCCCCTTCCGCCTGGAGGCGGCGGAATCCTCCATGCGCGCCGCAGGCGAAGTCATGGGGCTGCTCATGGCCACGACCGTGCTTACCGGCTGGCTTATGAACATCAACCCGCTCGACCAGCCCGCCGTGGAGCTCGGCAAGCGCCTTGCCTATTCCCGCCTCGGCTCCTCCAGCTACCCGGAAGAAGCCGCCATTTTGAAGGCATTTCTGGACTAGGGGGTAGGCAAAAAAAGCTATAGAGACTTTGGGGAAGGGGAAAACGTTTCTGAAAGAAAGCGTCTCCCCTTCCCCTGATTTGCCAGCCTCCATTCCTTTCCAAAGACGTTTGTGCTTCGAATCTCTGTGCCCTTTCCGGTACAGGCATAAAAGAAATCCGTAGAAACACGTTGTCACGATCGGCGGCAATCAGGGCTTTTTTCTTCGAACAAGGCCAACGGCTCTGTTCAAACAAAAAAGTCGTGGCTATTTTTCAAGAGCATCCCTATTGCGTAACCGACCTCCCCACCAAACGTTTCACGGGAAGGGAGCCAGGGGAAGGCATGACGGGTGCCTTTTTCATGGGTGCCCTCCCCGACATATACTACTCAGAGGCTCGTTTTGTTCGGCAAAAAAGACTCCGTGGACAAGGGCCTGCCGTTCGGGCTGACCCGGTTCCTCTCGTGGATATCGCTTATCCTGATCCTTGCTTCCAGCGTGATGCTGGCCTTTTTCATCGGCAATTCCGCACGCAACACGCTGCTGCTCCGCCAGCAGCAATACGCCATGCTCATGGCCAGCAACCTGAACCAGCAGATCTACCGCCGGTTCACGCTGCCTACCTTCCTCGCGTTCGGGCGCATCGCCCTGCGCCAAAGTATGCAGTACCAGCAGCTCGACGATGTGGTGCAATCCACCATCCTCGGCCTGCATTTGGAATCCCTGCGCATCTATGGGGCCGACAGGGTCGTCAACTACTCCATCAATCAGATGGAACTGGGCCGGACCGACATCACGCCCGCGTCGATGGAACGCGTCATGAGTTCGGGCATCCCCTTCTTTGAGACGCTCTCCAGCGTCAACATGCTTTCCGCCATGTTCATGCTCAAGATCCCGGACGGCAGTTACTCGCTGCGGACCATGTTCCCCCTGACCGTGGATCTCGGCATCAGCGAGAGCACCGGCAAACCGGAATCCCTTGTGACCGGCGTGTTGGAAATCACGCAGGACATCACCGACGATTACGACAGCGTCGTGCGCTTCCAGTGGCTCATCCTCGCCACATGCCTTGGTTCGTCCACCATCCTGTTCGCCATCCTCCAGTTCTTCATCATCAAGGCGGAACGGACCCTTGCCGAGCGCATGAGCCGCAACCGCAAGCTTGAGGCCGAACTCCATCAGAACGAAAAGCTCGCCAGCATGGGCCGCGTCATCGCCAGCATCGCCCACGAGATCCGCAATCCGCTCGGCATCATCCGGTCAAGCTCCGAGTTTCTCATCCGGCGCACGCCGGAACAGGAGAAAGGCAGCCCCGCCCAGCGTATCCTCACGGCCATTTTCGACGAGTCCTGCCGTTTGAGTCAGATCGTCAACGACTTCCTCGACTATGCCCGCCCCCGCGTACCCCGTCAGGATCGCGTGGATCTCAACGCGCTGCTGAATCAGGCCACCGGCTTCCTCGACGGCGAAATGAAGCGCCTCGGCGTGGAATGCGTCCGCGACACGGAAGGTTCCCTGTTCGTCCTCGGGGACAAGGATCTGCTGTACCGGGCCGTCTACAACATTCTGGTCAACGCCTATCAGGCCATCGGGACCAACGGGACCATCCATATCCGCGGCGAACGACGGGACGACGGCATGATCGCGCTTTCGTTCCACGACAGCGGCCCCGGTTTCCCGCCCGCCCTGCTGCACAAGCTTCTTGATCCCTTCTTTACCACCAAGGATCACGGCACGGGCCTCGGCCTGCCCATCGTGAACACCATCATCACGTCCCACAACGGGAAACTGCTCCTGACCAACCCCGAAGAGGGCGGAGCCATGATCACCATCCTGCTCCCGGTTGCCAGCGAGCCGGATATAGGCGACACTCCCGAAAAAGACGAACGGCCGGCCGCAAGCGCGGATGACGAGCCCGTGACGCTGACCGATCCGCTCCCCTCGGAGAAACACGATTTGCGGGAAGGCGACGCCTCTCCGCAGACACGCTAGACAGACAAGGATATTCTCATGAACGACAAGGTGCATCTGCTGCTGATTGACGACGAGAAAAACTACCTGCTCGTTCTGGAAACGCTGCTGACCGAAGCGGGATACGCCGTGACCGCACTGAATGACCCGGAAACGGCGCTGGCGTTTCTCGAAGAGTCCGAAGTCGACATCGTCATCACCGACATGAAGATGCCCCGCATCTCCGGGCGTGAGGTGCTGGAACGGGTCAAAAAGAACTGGCCCCACATCCCGGTGCTCATCATGACGGCCTTCGGCTCCATCGAAAGCGCTGTGGAGGCCATGCGTTACGGGGCGTTCAACTACATCACCAAGCCGTTTTCCAACGACGAGCTGCTGCTTTCCATCCAGAACGCCGCCGAGCTGGCCCGCCCCCCCCGCCAATACCAGCTGCTGCGGGAAAGCCTTGAAGAGCGCTACGGCAAGCACCAGATCATCGGGCGCAGCCGGGCCATCCGTGACATGCTCGCCCTTGTGGACCGCGCCGGGCCGAGCCGCGCCACGGTGCTCATCACCGGCGAATCCGGCACCGGCAAGGAACTCGTCGCGCGCGCCATCCACTTTTCCTCGCCGCGCAGCCAGGAACCTTTTGTTTCCGTGAACTGCATGGCCCTGAACCCCGGCGTGCTTGAAAGCGAACTCTTCGGACACGAAAAAGGTTCCTTCACCGGCGCGGTCGCCATGCGCCGGGGCCGTTTTGAGCAGGCCAGCGGGGGCACGCTGTTCCTCGACGAAGTGGGCGAGCTGACCCCCGAATTGCAGGTCAAACTGCTCCGCGTGCTTCAGGAGCGCCGTTTCGAGCGCGTGGGCGGCAGCGAGGAAATCGAAGTCGACATCCGCATCGTCGCGGCAACGAACAAGGACCTCATGCCGCTGGTGCAGGCGGGGACGTTCCGCGAAGACCTCTACTACCGCCTCAACGTGGTGCACATCCCGATCCCGCCCCTGCGCGAACGCCGCGAGGATATCCCGCTGCTGGTGGCCCACTTCGCGGAAAAGGCCGCCAAGGAAAACGGCATCCCGCCCAAGACGTTTTCCACCGAAGCGCTGAACCATCTTTCCGGCTACGAGTGGCCCGGCAACATCCGGCAATTGCAGAACGTGGTCGAACGCTGCCTTGTGCTCGTGCCCGGAGACGTGATCACCCTTGAGGATCTGCCCGCCGAGATCCGCGACGAGGAAGCGCAGTTCAAGAGCGCCGTGGATCTGCTTCCGGTGCAGCTTGATCTTGCCGATACCCTTGAGCGCATCGAAGCCGCGCTTATCCGCCGCGCGCTCGTCCGCGCCGACTTCGTACAGGCCAAAGCCGCGGAATTGCTCGGCATATCCAAGAGCTTGATGCAGTATAAGCTGAAAAAATATAGTATTACCGGGCATTAATGGAATTGGGGAAGGGAGGGGGAACTTTTCTGAAGAAAAGCTTCCCCCTCCCTTCCCCAAGCCCCATCCCTCCCTCTCCAAAGACTTTTGCCGTTATTGAATCCCTATTGCCATAGCTGCCTGTGGACAAAAAACAATCGGACGGATTCCGTTCAGAGGCCCGCAAGGCCGGGAAACTGCCGCCGGGGTTACCCCCTCGCACAGCCCCGCCCGCCATCCGCCCCGTTTACAAAAATCTCTGAAGAGAAAAGGGGGAGGTTTGGAGGGGGAAGGATAAACGTGGGGTGCCCCTTCTCTAGAAAATTTCTCCTTCCCCCCAAGACTTCCCCGCACCTCTACACCTTATCACCGAGCCCCGCATGAAAAAGAAAAAACAAAACGACGAAGCGCCCCTTCCGGCGCGTGAAGCGGCCCTCCGGATTCTGGAACGCACGGGCATCAGCGCCCCCGTACAATCCCTGTTGGACACGAAATTGACAGGTGGCCTTTTTTCGCGTCAGGAAGCCGCTCTGACGACGGAACTCGTTTACGGGTATCTGAGGTCGGAAATCCGGATTTCGTGGCTTCTGAGCCAATTTATGAAGGCTCCGGAAAAGCTGCCCGCGTCCATGAAGCTCATGATCGGCATAGCCGCCTACGAGCTGCTGTACCTTGACCGCATCCCCGCCCATGCCAGCGTCAGCGCCGCCGTGGACGCCGTGCGAGCCCGGTTCGGGCAAGGGCTGTCCCGCGTCGCCAACGGCGTACTCCGGTCCCTTATCCGCCTCTCCGAATCCGAAGATTTGAAAGCCTTCGCCTTCTATGAATCCCGCATCAAAGATCCGATGGAACGCCTTTCCGTTTTCCACAGCGTGCCGCGCTGGATGCTCGAACTGTGGACCAAAGGCTACGGGCCGGAAAAGGCCGAAACGTTTGCGCGGGCCGTCTCCGTCGTGCCGTCCCCTTGCGTCCGGGTGAACGCCGCCCGGGACGAATGGGAGGCTCTGCGCGACTTCCTGTGCAAGGAAGGAGAAGCTGTGGGAATTTCGGGAGTCCGCTTCGCGCCCGGCACCCAGCCGGAGTATATGCGGGACTACCTGCGGCAGGGCAGGCTGTCGATACAGGGCGCGGGAAGCCAGCTCGTCCTGGAAGCGCTGGACGCGCCGCGCTGGGAAGGCCCCGTGTGGGACGCCTGCGCCGGACGCGGCGGCAAGACGCTCGCGCTCGTTGAGCTGGGCGTGCCCGTCCTCGCCGCCAGCGATACGTACCAGCCCCGGCTGCGGGGCATGAGGGACGACGCCAAGCGCCTTGTGCTCAAGACTCCGCCGCTGTTCTGCGCCTCGGCGGCCGAACCGGCTCTGCGGGGCACGCCCAGGACCATCCTGCTTGATGTCCCGTGCAGCGGCCTCGGCACGCTTGCCCGGCACCCTGACCTGCGCACGCTCCGCACCCCCGGGCAGGTAGCCGGGCTGGTCGACCTCCAACGCCGCATCCTCGATGCCGTGTGGTCGTACCTGCCTTCCGGCGGGCACCTCGCCTACATCACCTGCACCATGAATCCCGCCGAAAACGAAGGGCAGATCGACGCGTTCCTCGCCCGTACACCCGGCGCGTCGCTCGAAAAGCAGTGGCAGAGCACGCCCGATGCCTTCGGCAGCGATTTGATGTATGGAGCGATGCTCAAAAAAGCATAAAAAGAGATGAGAGAACGGTTCACCGTTCTTTTGGAAAAACGTCCTGGCTCCAGATCGCCATATGAAAAATGCAGGGAATGCCTCAAACGCTCGAGGCATTCCCTGCATCTGCAAAGAAACGAGCGCCCTCATCGCAGCAGCGGCATACTTCCGGTCAGTCTGCTGACCAGCTTCTTGGGGCCGCAAAGGCCGAGGCCGAAATACCGCCATTCGCTTTCGTCCGCCTGCGCCGCATTGCCGATGTATTCGCCGTAGTTTTTGCAGCACTGGGCCACATCGGAAAAGTCCACAACAATCACATCCTGATAATCGACCCCATACAGTGTCTCTCTGATGGCTCGGATCTGTTCCGCATCGCCCCGTAAAATCGGCACCGGAAACATAATGATGCCCAGATGGGCCTTGCCGGAACCATCGAGCACATCCGCGCCGACCGCTTCGGGCATATGCTTGCCCAACGTGATGCCCAAGATGGCGGCGGTATTGGCGAGAAGCCCCAAAGGCAGGTTTTCGTCCAGAACCATTACGCATTTTGAAGTCGTACTTTCCACAGCGCTCTCCTTTTCAGGAAAAGGCTAGCACGGGGCCTGAGCAAACGCTTGCACGATATTGCTCACCGTTTCCACCGCTCCATACCGAACACGGCCTTGCCCCGAAAAACATCTTTCCACATCTTCGCCACAAAAAAACGCCGATTTCCCTTTCGGGAAACCGACGTTGGAGGCGTATCCCGCTCCCATCAGGCTCCGTGAAAAATTTTATTATATTTTTACCATTTCGTAATGGTTACGGGCAATTCACGGATAGCCTCGCGCAGCGCATCGGGTGAAGCGACAGCGGCCCCGACCTGTGCGACGACGAGCCCGGCGGCATAGTTCGCCAGCACACAAGAAGCCAGAAGGGGCAGTCCGGCGGCAAGCCCGAGCCCGAGAGTGGCGATGACCGTATCGCCCGCGCCGGTCACGTCAAAAACGTCCTGCGCCATTGTGGGAACGTGCCAAACCTCGGAAGGCCCGGAGAACAGAGCCATACCGTCCGAACCGAGTGTCGTGAGCAGATGCGGACACCCCACCTTTTCCAGAATGGCGCGCCCGGCGGCGAGGATTTCTTCTCGGCTCCGTACGGGCATCCCCGCGCACTCGCCCGTTTCCTTCGTATTCGGCGTGAGCAGGAACGAACCGCCGTACAAGCCTACATTGCTCGGCTTGGGATCGATCAAGACCTTCACCTGATGCGGGCTGGCGGCGAGCAGTCCACGCAAGCGGGACATGAACGACAGAGAGACGATGCCCTTGCTGTAATCGGACAGGATGACCACATCGTGCGCCGGAAGCTGCTCCGTAATGACGGAAAGCAGGGCTTCCTGATCGGCGGAGGAAAGCGGGCTGGCGTCCTCGCTGTCCAAGCGCAGCATCTGCTGGCGCCGGGCCATGACGCGGGTTTTTACCGTGGTCGGGCGCTGCGGCAGTGCCACGAACGCGCCGCAAATGCCTTCATCACGGACGAGCCCCCGGATACGATCGGCTGAGGCATCCTTGCCCATCACGCCCGCGAGCGTCGCTACGCCGCCAAGCGCCACGATATTGCGGGCCACATTGCCCGCACCGCCGAGCAGATAGCGTTCCTTTTCGATCCGGACGACCGGGACGGGCGCTTCCGGAGAAATGCGATCCGCATCGCCTATAAGATAGGCATCCAACATGATGTCGCCGACGACCAGCACGCGCTTGCCCGCCAGCCCGCCCACGACATCGGGCGTCAAGAGAACCGGAGACGCGTCAGACATGGAAATCCTTTGGTTGAAGATCATTCCGGCTTGGCTTCGGAAAGCTCCACCGAGAGCCCCAGACGGCTCAGGAGCTCCGCAAGCTGTTCTTCGGATTCGTAGGGAAGCGTGATCCGTCCCGCGCGGTCGGTCCCGGAAATGGACGCCTTGGGCGCGACATTCTCCCGAAGCTGCCGGATGGCCAGTTTGATACATGCGGGCTTGGGCGCGCGGGCACTGCGGGCCACGGGAGCGGAGGCCCCCATCAGCGAAGACGGCAACAAACCGTGCCGTTTCCAGTGGATGACGGCTTCTTCGGCGTCACGTACGGACAGGCGGCGCGTCATGACCGCATTGAACAGGATGTCCTGCAGAGCGCGCTCGGGAAGCGCCAGTACGGCGCGGGCATGGCCGGGCGTAAACACGCCGTCCTTGAGCGCATCCTGCATAGGGCG
>OAZX01000862.1_pt1 | contig 11396 bp, 11 predicted proteins | sample 1495341 | NCBI WGS metagenome assembly OAZX01 (sample SAMEA2580119, study PRJEB22360) | human gut metagenome | biome: human gut; feature: human-associated habitat; material: faeces | place: Denmark | collected 2008/2010 | reverse complement strand
GAAATGGGGAGGGCTTTCCCGCGCCGCGGGCCCGGCGGCACCCGTCCGCTACGCCTTCGGGATCGCGGATGGTTTCCACGAACAGGGCGATGACGGCGGTTTTGGGGGCATCCACAAGGTAATCCATGTAATCGGCCAGCCCGAGGGCGGCTTCGTTTCCCGAGGAAATGAGCCGGGAAAACCCGGCTTCCCGGGGCGAGTTGCCGAGGGCCAGCAGCACCGCGCCGCTTTGGGCGATGACGCCGATGCTGCCCTTGCGGAAGGCGCGGGGGAGGGGAGCGCTGTACATGCCGACTCCGTCCGTGATGTTGGCGTAGCCGACGCAGTTGGGGCCGCAGAAGAGCAGGCCCGTTTCCCGGCAAAAATCACGGATTTCCCGCTGCATGGCCGCTCCCTGTTCGCCGGTTTCGGCAAACCCGCTGGCAAAGGCCCATACACCCTTGACGCCGCGTGCGTGGGCCGTCTTCAGGATGGGAAGGATGGCCTTGTCCCCGAGCAGGACGGCGGCGCAGTCCACGGGGCCGGGGATCGTCTCCAATGAGGGGTGGCAGGGGTAGCCCAATACATCTGCGTACTTGGGGTTGACCGGATGGATGGTTCCCGCGAACCCGAGGCGCTGAAGATTCCTGATGACGATGGAACCCGCTCCGCCTTTGGGGGATGCCCCGATGACGGCAATGGAATGTGGGGAAAAGAGAGGCGAGAGCTTCCACGGAGAGCGTTTCACGATGACCTCGTCTTTTTAAAATCCACAATATGAAATCAAGTCTGTAATTCGAAGCTAATTGATATGACTAAAGCTTGTCAATAGATCAAACTTAAAAGTAAACTCATAAAAAATATTTTTGATAATATCAGTGATGATACTTGACACGAATCTATTGATATGATTTTTTGAGCGCAACGGAACGGTATACGCCGGATCGTCGCGGGATGCCTCAAATGCCGAGAGGCGACGCATTCCACGTGCGGTACGGGAATGGCCGGAATGATTCCCCGGCCTGTTTGCAACATCAACCAAGGAGCCGGTCATGCCTCCCAAACTTCCTGATTTTGCGAATATTTCCGAAAGACTGCGCAAAGCTCTTCGTCTGGAGCACCGGATTGTCGTCATTGGCCTGTCCGATACCCCTCCCGCCAACCTGCCCCATTATGAGGGCGAACCGCTCAAGGCTTGCCAGATGCTGGACACGGTGCGCTTTGAAGGGAAATCGTTCTATACGGTTCAGAACGATCACTATGAATGCAAGAACGCCATTCGTTGGCTTGGCTTTGATGAAAGCTACGAAGGCCATTTCAGCGGCGAATGGGCTACGGGCGACTATCCCGACAACGGGCGTGCCTTGTTCCGGGCTCCCGCTTTTTCCCGCAGAATGTATGAAGAATCCCCGAAAGTGCGTGTGGGTACGGTGAAGTGCGCCTATTACATGCCGCTGGAAAAGGCCAATGAGGGCCCGGCACGCGGGGACGAGGTGGCCATCTTCGTACTGAATCCGCGTCAGGCCATGTATCTGGCCCGCGGCACCCTGTATTCCCGTGGCGGCATCTGCTACGGCATGACCGGCCCCGGCACCTGCCAGAGCGTCATCGCCGGCCCGTTCTGTACCCGTCAGCCCATGTATTCCCTCGGCTGCTTCGGCGCCCGCCAGTTCATGAAGATCACCGGCAATGAAATGTGGTTCGGCGTCCCGATCGAACAGCTTGCCCTGTTGGCCGACGACGTCGAGCTGCTGCTCGAACGCCGCCCGGACCTCAAGGCGCAGATGGATGAGCCGTTCGATCAGGTCCATGTCGTCACGCAACACGAGCTGGATGTACAGAAGGCGAAGGGCAAGCTGATCACCAAGAACAAATAGTCGTGTTCCGGCTACGTCCGGACAATGTGTCGGCTTCCGCTTGGAGAGGCCTTCCGGGGAAGGGGATGTTGCCCTGTTTTTCTCCGGAAGGCCTTGGTATGTATAGAATACAGTATAGTGTATATTCCTTTGACAGGGATATGGGGCTTTGGTAGGATCGCTTCCTTTCCTATCCTCAACGGTCAGGGCGCATTGTGAACCGCGACGAATTTTATACGGCGTTCAAGCACGACATCATCACCTCGAAGCTCAAGCCCGGCGAGCTGCTCAAAGAAAAGCAGATCATGCAGGACTACGGTATCGGGCGCCTTCCCATGCGCGAGATCATGGTCCGTTTGCAGCAGGAAAACCTCATCGAAACCATTCCCCGCATGGGAACCGTTGTTACCCGGCTTGACATCAAGCATATGCGCGATGTTGTGGAGTTGCGTCTGGAACTGGAATGCGTGGTCGCCAAGCTGGCGGCGGAACGCATTACGGACGAACAGCTTGGGAAGCTGCGGGAACTCGTCGAAAAAATCCATTCCTGCGCCGACGGCAAGAGCGATGCGGCGGCCGCGTGGGATGCGCAATTCCATCAGCTCCTGTATGAAGCCGCGGGCAATGCGGAGCTCACCCGTGTCGTCAACGATCTGCTTCAGACGATGATGCGCTTGTGGTACTATCTGGAATTGTGGGACAAAGACTTCCTCAGCGATGCGGACGGCGCGCCGAATATTTTGAAAGCGCTGGAAAAACGCGATCCCGATCTGGCGCAGAAGGCCATGCGCGTACACATCAATTATTCCGTCTCTCGTGCAGTGACCGGAAAGTTTGATCTGGCATAGCCCGTTACGCTCCGGAAGGTTTCAGGAAGGCAGCACCGAGATTTTTCTGATTCCTCAAAACACAAGAGGCCACCAATATGGTGGCCTCTTGTGTTTTGGTCGAAAGAATGCTGGCGAAAGTGGACCTCGATGGGCCGTAAAGAGTTTTCATGCGGAGCGGGAACGCCGCGCCGGGGTTGGTAAAACTTCCTTGAGAAGGCGTCTCGGCGCGTCCCTTACAGAAAACATCAGGGCCGCCCCTTTGGGGAACGATCCGGAATGGGGCCGGAGGTAACGTTCAGTTACAGCGTGGAAGCATAGTCGGCCAAGCTTTTCAACTGCTCGTCCGAAAGCTGCTTGACGACGTTTTCCATGACCAGCTTGCGTTGGGCGCCAAAGGACCCGTCCTTGTATCCTTCAAGTTTCTTGAGCAGATCGGCGGCGCTCTGGCCCTTGATGGGGTCAATGCCGCTGGCGGGGACACGCCCGCCGTCAGCGCCGTGACACCCCTGGCAGTGGGTTTTGAAGAGGTTGGCCGCATCGCCGTCGGCAAACGCGACGCCGAAGGAAGAAAGAAGCATCACGGCTGAAAAGACGATCAATACCTTTTTCACTGTATTTCTCCTGTCTTTTTACTGTTGAACCGTACGGACCCTTGCGGGATCCGCCTCAGGAAACGTGTTTTGAGGCGTGCTCTTCACATGTTTCTATTCCGTTGAGTAGCCGCATGGGAGTGAAAGCACCATGATAATATGGTTTATTCCCGTGTGAGTTGCGTTTTCGTTCCTCAAGGGCACGGAGGTTCCCCAATGCCTGCCCACAGGGTATGAGTCTAATGGTATTTCCTCATCTATAATGGAAAAGGAGGCGAGGGGCGGGTAGCGTCAACAGCATACGTCTGAGCCGATTTTTCGCTGGATTTGGGATACGAAAGGAACGACGCATGAGCAAAAAACGGATAGGCATTGCCGTCATGGCCCTTGGCATGTTTCTCTGGGCTGCGGCCGCTTACGCTTCGCCCGAGGCGCCGCGCCTGCTTTCTCCCCCGATGGCGTTGCCGGTACCGTCCGGGTTTTTAAAGGTGCTTTTGCTGCTGACATTTTTTGTGCATTTGGTGTTGGTCAACGTGCTCCTGGGTTCGGTGATCCTGTCGGTCATCGATCGGCGGGCTTCGGCTTCGGACAGAAAGGGCGGGGTGGCCTTCATGCCCAAGGTGTTGGCCCTTGCCGTGAACTTCGGCGTCGCTCCTTTTCTCTTTTTGCAGGTGCTGTACGGGCATTTCCTGTACCCCAGCATCGTGCTTATGGCCGTGTGGTGGATGTTCGTCGCCTTGTTCGCCATGCTGGCGTATTACGGGCTTTACGTGAGCGACGGGGCGGTCAGGCCTGCGCGGCGGACCCCGATACTGTTCCTGTCCGCGCTGCTGCTTCTGATGACGGCGTTTCTGCTGAGCAACGCAAGTACCCTGATGCTGCGCCCGGACTTCTGGTTCCGGTGGTTCTCCGAGCCGCACGGGCATCTTTTGAACACAAGCGATCCCACCTTATTTCCGCGCTATCTGCATATTTTACTGGCTTCTCTGGCTGGGGGCGGCCTGACGATGGCCTGGCGCGCCCGGTGGAGCAAGCGTGATCCGGAAGTGGACAGGGAAGAGGCCGAGCGCCGTTTCCGCCGGGGGCTGGATTGGTTTTTCTACGTTTCCTTGGCGCAGGTTCCGGTGGGGCTGCTGTTCCTGTTCACATTGCCCCCGGATGTGCGCGGCCTTTTTCTGGGAGGAGACGCGCTGTCCACGGCGGCCCTGATTTTAGCCGTATCCGGGCTGTGCTTCGCCCTCATCCTTGTCCGGCAGGGCGGGCTCAAGCTTGCCAGCACCGCAGCCCTTGGCGTCATTCTGGTCATGGTCTGCGTGCGCGGCATGGTACGCGACGCCATGCTTCAGCCCTACAGCGGCGCGGCGTCCCCGGCTCCCACCGCTTTGGCGATGCCTCATGGCCAGACCGCCGCCTTGTCGCTCTTTCTGGTAGCCACCGTCTTGGTGGTTGCTGTCCTTGTCTGGCTGGGCCGCGTCCTTTTTCATGCCTTGAACCGCAGCGAAAGCTCGGAAATCCGGGAGGGATGACATGGAATTGCCCGTCTGGCATTTCGTCGGCATCGGTTCAGGGCTGATCATCGGGATTGTCTCCGTTTTACACGTCTTCGTGGCCCAGTTCGCCGTGGGCGGGGGGATCTATCTGGTATGGATGGAGCGGAGAGCCTACCGGGACGGCGCACCGGAGATCTTGCAATGGCTGGAGCGCCATACGCACTTTTTCCTGCTCCTGACCATGGTTTTCGGCGGGCTCAGCGGCGTAGGCATCTGGTTCACCATGAGCGTGGTAAACCCTGGGGCCACGTCCATGCTGATCCATAATTTCGTCTTTTTCTGGGCCGCGGAGTGGGGGCTTTTCCTGCTAGAAGTGGTTTCCCTGCTGGCCTATTACTATACCTATCCTTGGAGCCGCAGCGGCCGGATGAGCCCGGAAACCCACATGCGCATAGGCATTGTCTATGCCTGCGCGGGCTTCCTGTCGCTCGTGCTGATCAACGGCATCATCACGTTCATGCTGACTCCCGGACAGGGGCTGGCCACCGGAAACGTGTGGCTTGGCTTCTTCAACCCCACCTATTGGCCGAGTGTGGTTGTCCGCCTGGGAATCTGTCTGATCCTAGCGGGGATGTTCGCTTTGTTCACCGCCCTACGCATCGCCTCGGCCGAGGCCCGGCATATCGCGGTACGGGTGAGCGGCCTGTGGATCATCCTTCCCTTCTTTTTGCTGCTGGGCGGTTCCGTGTGGTATTTCATGGCGTTGCCGCCGGATCGGCAGGAAGCCGGCCCCAGGCGGGACGCCCGGCCCCGGACCTCCGATATCCACCCCTTCCTCATCACATACGGCTGGATGCTGCCCGTGGTCTTCTTGGCCGGGGTGGTGGCCTTTGTGCGGGCCGAGCGCCTCCGCAAGCCCCTGAGTATCGTCATCTTGTGCTCGGGGCTGCTTTTGGTGGGGAGTTTCGAGTGGGTACGCGAAACCGCACGCCGTCCTTGGGTGGCCGAAGGCTACATGTATTCCAACGGGATGAGTGTTGCACAGGATGCGCGGGCCAAGGCCGGGGGGATCGCCTCCGTGTCCGGCTGGGTACGGACGCTTGATGCGGTCGAAAGCGGTTCCCTGAAGCTTGAAGCGCCCCTTGCCGACGGGCTGAGCAAAGGCTCCATGCTGTTCGCGCTGCAATGCAACGTCTGCCACGGCTTGGGCGGGCCGCGTATCGACATCATTCCCCGGGTGCGGCGTCTGACCCGGTATGGCCTTGAGGCGCAGCTTCAAGGCCAGGGGACGCGGCTCGGCTACATGCCGCCTTTTGCAGGCAATCTTGCGGATCGTCAGGCATTGGCGGACTATCTTGAGCGTATGGGCGCACAGCGCCAGACCATTCCTTCCCCGGAGGCACAATGAGCAAGCACGCGTCATCCTCGTCAACGTCTTATGGAGCGTGGGCCTTGGCGGCTTGGCTGGCCGCGCTGGCTTTGTTCCTGATCTGGCTGGGCTGGGTTCTTTTTTCCACGTCTCCGATCGAAGGAAAGGCCGAAAAACCGTCCCTTCCGGGGGTTGCGCAAAGCGATCTCGGCACTGTGCTGGACACTCTGCCCGCCAAGGGTTCGCTGGCCACTCCCAATATGCCTTTTACGGCTTCTCAGGAATATGTGCTGACGGGAGCCGGGTTGCAGGGATTTTACCAGACGTCCGCGCCGAACGACGTTTGGACCCTTTCCTATCCCGAGCCGCAGCTCAACGCGCAAGTCATCAAGCGTGGGCCGCCCGTCCCCGAGATCGTGACCCAGGGCGTCGATGTAACGTGGGAGCTGGGCCCGCAAGCAGGGTTGGCGAAAGATTCCACGACACGTCAGGGACGGATGAACGCTGTGGAGGATTCCTTTTTCGCGGCGTCGATTCCCGTGAGCGCCGTCAACGCCGACGGTGTGCTCAACCCGTATCCGGTGATTACGCTGCGCGCCAAAGATGAAAAGACCGGGAAACTCCTGGCCGAAAGCGCCGCCGTGCTGGCTGTTTCTCCCGGCTTCGGCTGTGCCCAGTGCCACGCGAACGCCGGGACGGCCATTTTGGAAGTGCACGACCGCCACCAGTCCACCCACTTTATGGAACAGCACGCGAAAGGTGAGGTCATTGCCTGCCGATCCTGCCATGTCGGCCTGAAAGGCGGGAAGGCGGGTGAAGGGAAGAGCGGGCCGGAACTCAGCGTTTCCGCCGCCATCCACGGCTGGCACGCCACCTACCTGGCCGACAGGGGCGCTGACGCCTGCAAGGCCTGCCATGTGGATCTGGGCCGCACGGGGGATGATCCGAAGGATGCCCCGCGCCGTCTGTTCGCCCGTGATTTTCATGTGGATCGGGGGCTTTCCTGCGTGCGCTGCCACGGGTTCATGGAGGATCATTCCCTGGCGCTGCTCAAGGCCGAGCAAGAGGCTGGGCTACCGCAGGCCGCCAAGCTCATGTCCGGCATCACGGCACGCGAGGTCCCTTTGGACAAGATCAAGGGGCGGCTGCCTTGGGTACAGGAACCGGACTGCACCAGTTGCCACAATTTCTCGGAAAAGCCCAACCTGCTCACCGCGTCGGCCTTCAACAAGTGGACGCCCAGAAGCGAGGGGCTGTCCGGACTCTTCAGCAGACGCCGCGACGATATGCTCATGGTGCGCTGCATCGTCTGTCACGGCGCGCCACACGCCGTGTATCCGGCGAGGAACCCGCTTGCCGACAATCTCGACAACCTCCCGCCTCTCCAGTACGAGCAACAGGCGGCCACGCTCGGGAGTTACGGCAACTGTGCGTTGTGCCATGGCCAGCCCATGGACTTTTCGGCGCACCATCCCTTGGTGCAGTGGAGCGAAAGGGAAATCCATGTGCCTTCCGGAGCGCGGCAGACCATGCCCCCGGCCCGGTTCTCCCATCAGGCGCATACGCCGCTGATCAACTGCACCATTTGCCATCACACTGGATACGTGGACGGCAAGTCCCTCCTGTGCACGAGTTCCGGATGCCATGACGGCCTGACCGCCACGCTGCGCACCGACAAGAACGCCAAGCCCACGTTGAATCCCTTCTATTTCTATAACGCGTTTCATGGGCCATACCCGAGTTGCGTCGCCTGCCATACCGAATCGCTTGCGGCGGGCAAACCGGCGGGGCCCACGGACTGCAAGGCCTGTCATCAGGCGCCTTCCCCCTTATGGGCGCATGAGGCGGAAGCCGGGGGTTCCGGCGCAGCGGCGCAATAGCGCTTCCGTACGGATGTTGTCGGGTGTTTTTCATATGCGTTTAGAGGCATTCGGCTTGAAATACGCTGGCGCGGACGTCCGCGCGGGGAGGCAATCCTGTGTGGATTCAGTCGAAAATGACGTTTTCGGCAGAATGAACCTTTAAACGTGTCGCCGCTCAAAAGTTCATTCCATCCTCGGAAGCGTAAGAAACTGCGTATACATCAACATGCTGAATGGCCAAGGGATCTTCCCCTTGGCCATTCGCCTTTTCGAGATTGGGCAGGTCCCGCGTAGGCGGGGATACGGCTGTACCGCGTGGAGCAGGCTACCGGATGATGAACCGCCCGTCTTTGCCGGGAGTGATGGTTTTGCGCGACTGTATGGTTTCAGTCAGCAGGGCCTGGATACTGATCCCCGTGTCCGTCAAGGATTGGATCGCATCTTCAGGAAAGGTCTGATCCATGACCGCGGCAGTATAGACCCGCTGGGCCTCAAGAGGCTTGCCCTCCGCATCGGTTATTTTGATGATGCGTTTTCCGGGCATGGCGGAGGGCGCGTAGGTCATCTTCAGGCCGGAGAAGTAGTAGAACCATCCTCGGATGTCGTTGTCGGCCTGTATCGCGTATTCCAACGTCCGGAGCAGGTTTTCACCCGTCATATCCACGACCTGCAACACGCCCGATTCGCCGTGCTTCATATCGGGGAGAGCCCGGACACGTCATTGGTGGTCTGGGGCCTGAACCGTGCGCTGGCCCCCTTGCCGTTGTATTTCCCGTCCTTGCCGTTGTCGAGGAAGAGAGCGACGTCCGCCCCGGCCTTGGCCCTCATGGCGTCGGTGAGGAAATTCCCCGTTTCTATGAGCGTGAAGTCCGTGGTTGCTTCTCCGATGACAGTGCAAACCTTCGGAGGCGGAGGGTTCTTGTTTTGGTGATCCACCATCCGGATGACGTCATCCTGCGTGAGGGCACCCGCGAGCATCCCCGCCAAACCTTCCCGCAAGGCGTCCTGAGCGTTCTTCGACTCAGGAAAGATGGCGTACCGCCCATGGCTCAAGGCCGGGAGCATGTCCGCAATTTCCGGGATATCCGGCGCGGGGACTTTCTTTACGCTGGAATACATGGCCCCCGTGTCCGCCGCCAGGGCGAGCTGCCCTTCCGGCGTGCTGATGTAATCCATCAATTGCATGACGGGATCGTATTTCTTTTTGTTCTGGGGTTCGCCCAGATGTTTGTTCAAACCGATATAACACACCATATAGAGGCGGGCCCAGTCGCAAGGGGTGCCGGGGCTGAAGAAAGGCATGAGCGCGAACTGATCGGTGGAGCCGGTGAGGGCGTACCCCCCTTCGGGCCATGAGCACCGAATCCTCGACCATGGCGCACTGGTGGTTGAACAGCATGGTTTCCCTTTCGGCATAGGTCAGGCTCAAATCGCTTTTTTTCCAGACGCCGGTGTCGATCATGGTTTGAAACGTATTGAGGGCGGGGCGGAAATGCTCCCCGAAGCTGCCCCGGCCCCTGTTGTAGTCGGCCAGCCATTGGGCATCGGCCGGAGTGCTGAAACCGTTTCCGTAGCTGTAGCCCCGAAGGCCGTATCCAGCAATTCGGAGTTGCCGAAGCCGAGATGGATGGAACGTATGCCTCTGGCTTCGATTGTCCGGCACAAGGCTATGAACCTGTTGAAATCGTACGGGGGACCTTCCAGCCTTTTTCCTCGAAGAGGATTGTATTGTATACGATGTCTCGTACCTGCGCCGAGCAGGGCAGGCAATAGAGTTTGCCGTCGCGGGCTATACTGTTGAGCATGGCGGTGTTGTACCTGCTGGTGAAAGGCATACTCGAAAGATCGAGCAGGCGGCGGGATGTTCTGAATCAGGTTGAGGGAGGCATAGCCGCTCCCGAATTCGTCCATAGCGCAACCGGAACCGGCCGCATGGATGGCTTCGATGATCTTGCTGAGTTTGCCCATGTCCTCGAACACCACGTTTTCCGTGAGCTCGATTTCAATGTATTGCGGCGGCGTGCCGCACCTCTGGCAAATTTCGATGTAGCGCTCCAGGAAAAGGGGATTTGAGTTGCACGCGGGAGCAGTTCATCGGTACTTTTACCGGGGGCAGCCCGGCGTCGAGCCACGCCCGGATGCGGAGGCAAACCTCTTCAAACACCCAAAGGTCCAGCTGGATGATGAACCCGTTCTTTTCGAACAGCGGGATGAACTCGTCGGGATAGATCATGCCTTCGGCGCTCATCCAGCGAACCAGCGCCTCTGCGCCGCTGATGGTTTCGCTTTCGGTCCGGTTGCAGGTAGACCTGAAATTCCCTGTTCTGCAGGGCTGCCCCCATGATGTTTTCCAGATGCTTCTCCCGGAAAAGCTGGCGGCGGATGGCGTCGTCATACACGGCGTAGCGCAGCCGTCCTCTGAGTTCGGTGGAGGTTTCCTTGAGGGCCAGCTTGGCCCGGCCGATCATGTGGGGGAAGGGCAGGGAATCGTTGTTGATGACGTAGACGCCGAACTCCACAATGGGAGAGAGCCATACGCTTTTGGCGCCCTGCAAACGCCCGGCGGCCTCATACAAAGCGCTTCAGTGTCTGCTCTTCATTGGCGTAGACGGCCAGAATGCAGAAGGTGTCGGCAAACAGCCGTTCCATGCATTCATGGGGCGAGAGATCCGACATGATGCCGCCGTGAAGGCAGCGCAGCATTTCGTCGCACGTCTGGCGGCCGAATTCCTCGTTCAGCTGGCCCGCGCCGGATGGAAGCCATACGGCGAGGGCTGGCGGCGTGCGGACTGTTATCGCAGCATAATACCGTGTTTTTTTAGCTTTGTGTACAACGTGGAACGCTTGAGATTGAGCAGTTCCGTCATGCCTTTTTCCCCGTACACGCAGCCGGAGGCGATATTAAAAATATATTCGAGATAACGCCTCTCAAGTTCGTCGAGTGTGGGAATGTCGTCGACCACAAACCCGCGGCGGTTCGGCGTTTCCTCGCTGGTTTTCCGGTGCGGCGGCGAGTGCGGCACGTTCAGGGCCGGAAGGCGGTTCAGGATGACCGCCCGCTCGATCACGTTCTTGAGCTCCCTGATGTTTCCGGGCCAATCGTAACTGCGGAGGACGGCGGTTTCCTCCTGATTCAAGGCGAACGGGAGCTGATTGTAGCGGCGGCAGAAATGCTCCATGAAGTTCTGCACGAGGGGGATGATGTCCTGCCTGCGTTCGCGCAGCGGCGGCAGCATGAGCGGGACGACCGAGATGCGGTAGAGCAGGTCCTCACGGAATCGGCCTTCCTGCACTTCCTGCCACAGGTTTTTGTTCGTGGCGGTGATGAGCCGGAAGGAAGAATAGATTTCCCGCGTGCCGCCGACCCGGATAAACCGCTGCTCCTGAAGGACGCGGAGGAGTTTCGTCTGGATCGCCGGA
>OAZX01000857.1_pt1 | contig 11461 bp, 10 predicted proteins | sample 1495341 | NCBI WGS metagenome assembly OAZX01 (sample SAMEA2580119, study PRJEB22360) | human gut metagenome | biome: human gut; feature: human-associated habitat; material: faeces | place: Denmark | collected 2008/2010 | reverse complement strand
ACGCGGCGGGCATCGCCTGAATCAGCACAACCTTTAAGGAGCATACCATGAGCGCTATTTTGCAGGACATTTCCGAGAAGTTGCAGAAAGGGAAGATGAAGGAAGTCGCCGAGCTGGTGAAGCAGGCCGTCGCCGACGGCATCCAGCCCCTGACCATCCTCAATGAGGGCCTCATGCCCGGCATGGACATCATCGGCGAACGCTTCAAGAAAAACGACATCTTCATCCCCGAAGTGCTCATCGCGGCCCGCGCGATGGCCGCCGGAACCGATGTCCTGCGTCCCCTCCTCGTGGGCGACCAGATGGAAGAAAAGGGCACCGTCGTCATCGGGACCATCAAGGACGACCTCCACGACATCGGCAAGAACCTTGTCCGCATGATGATGGAATCCAAGGGCCTCAACGTCATCGACCTCGGCAACAGCGTGCCCCCGGCCAAATACATTGAAGCCGCCGCCAAGCACAACGCCGACATCATCGCCTGTTCCGCCCTGCTCACCACCACGATGGTCCACATCAAGGATGTCGTGAAGGGCGTGGCCGAGAGCCCCCTCGCCGGAAAGGTCAAAATCATGATCGGCGGCGCACCCGTCAATGACGCCTTCCGCGAGTCCATCGGAGCCGATTATTACACCCCCGACGCCTCCTCAGCCGCGGAAAAGGCCCTCGAAATCTGCGCCGCCGCGAGGGCGTAGAAAAGCATTATGGAAACCGGGGGAGGGGGCCCGCCTCTCCCATGCTTCCCGCCGCAAGGCGGCTCCTCCCACCCAAACGGCCCCGGCAACCCCGCCACCCGGCGGAAAGGAAACGGATATGCACCTCATCGCCTGCGAAGTCTTCCGCCCCGAGCTGGAACGCCTGACGCGAGCCATGCGCAACGCGCCCGAGGTGACGTATCTCGAACAGGGCCTCCACGACACTCCGGACGAACTCCGCCGCCGCGTGCAGCAAGCCGTCGACGCGCTGGAAGCCAAGGGCGAAACGGTCATTTTCCTCGCCTACGGCCTGTGCGGGCGCGGGCTTACCGGCGTGACCGGGCACACCGCGACTCTGATCCTCCCCCGCGTCCACGACTGCATCCCGGTCCTGCTCGGGGCGACGCAGGAACAAGCCAACGAATCATCACTCGGCGGCGGCACTTACTGGCTCTCCCCCGGCTGGCTCCGCTACTCGCAAACCTCGTTCATCCAAAACCGCGAGAAACGCTTCAAGGAATACGAGGAACGGTTCGGCACCGATTCCGCGGCCTACCTCATCGAACTCGAAGGATCGTGGCTCAGAAACTATACCAACGCCTGCCTGATCCTCTGGGAAGGCTGGGAAGACGAACGGGAACTCGTCCGGACCGCCAAAGCCGTGGCCGACGACGCCGGGCTCGGCTACCGGGAACTTCCCGGAGACCCGAATTTCATCCAAGCCCTGCTCGACGGCGGCAAGGACGGGCGCTTCATGCGCATCGCTCCCGGCTTCACGCCGGATCTCGACGGTAACGGAACCATTACAGCCGTGCGGGTGACATCATGAATGTTTCAATCACCGTCCGCCACTGCGGAGAAACCACAACCCTCCGCGCCGAGGCGGGAACGCCCCTCGCTCCCCTGCTCCGCGAAGCGGGTTTACTCACCCTGCCCTGCGGCGTCGGCAAGTGCGGCAAGTGCCTCATCCTCGCCGCCACCGAACCCTGCGCCGAGGAACGCGCCCTGTTCGGCGACGCAGCCCTCGCTTCCGGGCTGCGCCTCGCCTGTTACACCCGCGCCGCTGAGGGGCTCGACATCGCCCTTCCGCAGGCCGGGGCCCTGCGTGTGCTCACCCGGTTCGCGCAATCGGACTACCCGTTCCGGCCCATCGTGGAGCGCCGCCCCTTCGTCATGCCCGAGCCGTCCCTCGACGACCAGCGCAGCGACCTGCAACGCCTCATCGACGCCTGCGGCGCAAAGGGCCACGCCCTCGGCCTCGGCCAGCTCGCCGCCCTGCCCGCCTTCATACGCAACGCCCGCTCCAACGGCGGGTGCGGCTTCGGCCTCATGCATGGGGAAACCCTCGTCGGCTATACGGCCTCGGATGAGGCATACGCCCTTATCGTGGACATCGGCACCACCACCGTCGCCGCCCTGCTCGTGGACACGGCACGCAGACGCGTGGTCGCGGCACGCGGCGAACACAACGCCCAATCGCCCTACGGCGCGGACGTCATCAGCCGCATCCGCCACGAAACGGAATGGGAAGAACACCGCAACGGCCCGAACCCGCTGCAACAGGCCATCGCCAAGCAGGTTTCCGCATTGCCCGCCGGGCTGCTGGAACAGGCCGGGATCGGCGACGTGGACTTCCTGTCCCTGACCGGCAACACGACCATGATGCACCTGCTCTGCGGGCTGCCCGGCGAACACATCGGCAAGGCCCCGTTCATCCCCGCCACGCTCGAACCCATGCGCCTGCCCGCCGCCGATCTGGGCATCGCCTCGCAAGCCCCCGCATTCCTGCTGCCCGGCATTTCCGCCTATATCGGCGCGGACATCGTGGCCTCGCTCCTCGCCGCCGACGCCCACCGCAGCCAGCCGCCCTTCCTGCTCGTCGACCTCGGCACCAACGCCGAAACCGTGCTCTGCGCAAGCGGCACGCTCTACGCCTGTTCGGCGGCCGCCGGGCCATGTTTCGAGGGCGCAACCCTTTCCTGCGGCATGGCCGGGCAGGATGGGGCCATCGATACCGTTTCGCCCGACCCGGAACGCGGCCTGTCCTTTACCACCATCGGCGACGCGCCTGCGCGCGGGCTGTGCGGCTCCGGGGTACTGGATGCACTGGCCCTGCTGCTTGACGCCGGGATCGTGGACGAAACCGGACGCCTCGAAGCCGACGCCTCCCCGCTCGGCGCACGTATTACGGACGACGCGCTGACCTTCACGGATTCGGTGCGCTTCACCCAGAAGGACATCCGGGAAGTGCAGCTCGCCAAGGCCGCCGTGCGCGCGGGCATCGACATCCTGCTGCGGGAGGCGGGCAGGAAACCCGCGGATGTGCCCCGCCTCTACCTTGCGGGCGGCTTCGGCTCCGCCATGCGCCCGGAAAGCGCGGCCCGCATCGGGCTCATCCCCGAAGAACTTTCCGACCGGGTCACGGTGCTCGGCAATGCCGCCGGTTCCGGCGCGCTGCGCTATGCGACCGAGGAAGGCGCGGCCGAAAGCGCCCTCGGCATCATCCGCCGTACCAGGTACATCGAACTTTCCGCCCACGCGGGCTTCACCGACGCCTACGTGGAACGGATGCTCTTTCCCGAAAGGGAATGAGGCTGGAAAGGGGGAAACCTTTCCGGCGAGCGGGACACCCGCGCGGATTGCCTTTTCCCCCCGGCTCTCACCCTCCTTTTCCCAAAGCGCTCGCAATGCGATGCGGGGAAAAAAATGTTCCTTATGAATGCGGGTGCGGAAACATCCCGTTCGGGACATCCCCCGGAACTTTCCGGGTGAACAACGGCAGAGGCACGGCGGACCCGTTCCGCCTTACGATACGCTTCAGCAAACCCAGAGAGGCTTGTATGAAAAGATGGGCACATTCCAGTCTGATGGGGGGAGTCGGCGTCGGCCTGAACTTCCTCCGCGAAAAGGACTGCGAAAAGATCCATGAGGCATCCCTAGAAGTCCTGCACGACCGGGGCGCGTACTTCGACAGCGAAACGGCACGCGAAGTCCTGCGCGACCACGGCTGTTGGGAAGACGCGGACGGCTGCACCCATTTCCCGCGCACGCTTGTGGAAAGCGCGCTGGAAGCGGTCCCCGCCGAGTTCGTCCATCGCGGCAGGACGCCCGACGACGACATCCACATGGCGCAGGATCAGGTGTATGCCTCCAACTTCGGCGAAGGCATCTTTACCCATGACCTTGAAACCGGCGAACGCCGTTCCACCGTCAAGCAGGACGCCGTCGACATCCTGCGCGTGGTGGACTCGCTCGACAACATCCACATCTACAACCGCGCCATCGGCCCGCAGGACGTGCCGTCCGAATCCGCGTCGATGCACAATGCGGAAGTGGCGTTCTGCTACACCAGCAAGCCCATGCACCTGGTGTCCGGCAGCCCCTTCCAGACCAAGAAGATGATCAAGATGGCGGAGATCGCCGCCGGGGGCAAGGAAGAGCTCAAAAAACGCCCCCGCACCGCCTTCAACCACACCACGATCAGCCCGCTCCGCATCTCGCATGAGGCCTGCGAAAACGCCATGATCGTGGCCGAAGCCGGATTGCCCAACCACATCCTCGTCATGGTGCAGCAGGGCGCGACCTCGCCCATCAGCTACGCGGGGAGCGTGGCCGTGCACAACGCGGACTTCCTCGCCTTCAACACCCTGTTGCAATGCGTGAACAGGGGCAACCCCACCCTGTACGGCGCGTCCGCCTGCGTCATGGACATGAAAAAGGGCCTTTCCCTCGTGGCGGCCCCCGAAGTGTTCGTGCTCAACGCGGCAATGGCCCGGATGTCGAAATACTACAATATCCCGAGCTACATTGCCGGTGGATAGACGGACAGCATATGCAACGACGTGCAGGCCGGAGCCGAACGCGCTCTCAACCGCCTGATGACCGCGCTGGCAGGTGCCAGTGTTCTTTTCGGTCAGGGTATGCTTGAGACGGGACTTACGTTCGACATCCCGACCCTGCTCGTGGACGACGAAATCATTGATTATGTGCTGCGGATGCTGGCTGGCTTCAAGGTTGACGCCACAACCCTCTCCACAGACCTGATCAAGGAAGTCGGCCCCTTCGGCACGTACCTCGCTGAAATGAACACCTTCGAACATCTCGGCGACCTCAGCACCTACAACCTCATGAACCGCCGGAACTACGACATGTGGGCCGCCTCCGGGAAGCCCGATCTCTATGGGCAGGCCCGCGAACGCGCCAAGGAAATCCTCGCCACCCATAAGCAAAAGAACCCCTTGAGCCCCGAACAGGTCAAGGCCATCCGTGACGTCCTCGTGGACGCGGAAGGCGAACTCGGCGTCGCAGACTTCTGGAAGGGCAAGGAAGAGAAGCGCTTTATCGACAACGACCTTTATTAGGGCATCCCAAAGCGAAAAGGCTCTAACGGGCCGTCCGGCGGGGCTTCGGGTCCCCGCCGGAGTCGGAAAGATACCCGGCGCGTTTTCCTTTCCTCCTCTTGGGGAAAACGCGCCGGGGCACAAAACGGCCTTTCTTCGTTCCCACCCTCTATGCGGAAAAAACGACGCCCTGCCGCCGAATCTGCTCCCGTGCACAACGGGACGAACTTTTCCACGGAAAACCGCGCCACACCCGCCAAGGAGCACCGTGCCATGACCATGACATCAAGAGAACGCTTCGCCGCGATGCTGAATCACAAGGCGCCTGACCGGATGCCCGTATACCCGCTGGTGAACAGCATATCGCGCCAGTCGCTCGGCATTACCTATGAAGAATGGACCAAGGACATCAACAAGTGCGCCGAGGCAATCATCCGCACCACGGACGAACTCGAACTCGACTGCCTGTGCACGCTGGTCGACCTCTCTGTGGAGGCCGCCGACTTCGGGCAGGAACTGCTGTACTTCACGGACAAGGCCGCCTGCCCTGATCCCGCGCACCGCGTCGTCCCCACCGAGGGGGATTACGACAAGATCCCCCGCATCGATCCCGCCAAGGGCAAGCGCATGAGCGAACACGTGGAACTCTGCCGCAAGCTCGTAAAGGCGCGGGGCAAGGACAAGCCCGTGGTCGCCTTCGTGTTCGGGCCGCTCGGCATCGTCAGCATGCTCAGGGGCCAGCAGGAAATGTTCATGGATCTGTATACCGCCCCGGACGAAGTGAAAAAGGGCGTGGAGATCGTCTCCGACGTGCTCTGCGATTGGATCGACCAACTCTGCGCCACGGGCATCGACGCGGTGATGTTCGATACGCTGTACGCCTCCCGGTCGATCATGAGCGCGGAGATGTGGGACGAGTTCGAGGGCGTCTACATGACCCGCATCGCAGAACGCGTGCGCTCCCACGGCTGCGCGGTGATGATCCACAACTGCGGGCAGGGCGCGTATTTTGACGAGCAGTACGAACGGATGAAGCCTGTGCTGTTCTCCTTCGCCCACCCGCCGCAGGGCTGCGCGGATATGAAGGAAGCCGTCGAAAAGTACGCCGACAAGATGATACTCATGGGCACCATCGATCCCGGTTGGTTCATGACCGCGACTCCTGAAACCCTGAAGGCGCGCGTGGAAGAAGAACTTGCCGTCTTCGGCCCTTCCAAGCGCTACGTCCTTTCGACCGGCTGCGAATCCCCCGTTTGCCTCCCCCCGCCAGATGGTGGATATGGCGAAGGCGTACCCCTACAAATAAAGGCGGGCTATCCCCATCCCGCCCTCCGCCCGCGGTTCCCCCGAACCCGCGGGCAGAGCTTCCCGGAACGGGGCCGCGCGGCGGAAGGGCCGGTTTCCCTCTCCCGGGCCCGCCAGCGTCCGGCCCCGTCATCAAAAAACGGGGCGGGCCGCCCGTTCCCCGCCTTCCCGCCCCCCATGCCCCGGCTATACAGATATTTCTCCTGCCCCGCCCTTCCCCCTCCCCGCTCCAGACTCCGGATCGCCCATGATGCCCCTCAAGCGGCACCCCGCCTTGCTCCGTCCGGATGAAGGGCCTTTGCCGCCCCATTTTCCGATCGAGATTTTTTTCCCATGCCGCTCCGAAAAGCTGGACAAGGGGGCTCTTCTGATATATGAGATAACCAACGGATGCGGAAAAGACGCACGATCCGGCGGCACGCGCCGCCATGCCTTTTGAGGTGCTATCATGGCAGTCCTCAAAAGGTTTTTCAGGGGAAACCATATGCAAGGCGCCGAGGTATTTCGGAACGGTTTAAGAAAAAAATCGCTTTCTGATATTCCTAACGCCCTCAACCCCCTTGAAGCCGCCGTGCAGGTAGGGTAAAACAATCTAATGTAGGCCGGAGGAACGGTGCGCAAGCGCCTTGATGCCCCGGAAAACAGGCGGGAGATCGCCCGCCAGCCCTCCGCCAAAAACCAACCCCGCGGGCCAAGGCGCCCCGCCGCAACCAACGCAACCGTTTCAGGTGCCCGAATATTTCGGGATAATTGGGAAGTTCGTAAAAACGACGCTGACCCCGCAACCGTGAGAGGGGATGAACCCGCAACAGCCACTGTGGACGCCGTCTACGGGAAGGCGCGGGCAAAGAAGATCCTCAAGCCGGGAAACCAGCCTGAAAACTCATATGGTACGGACGCCGCCAAGCGTTCCGTCCGGTCCACGATGATTGGACCAAGGAGTTGCCATGAAAAAATGTTTCGTCATGGTTCTGCTGTGCTGCCTGCTGGTGGCCGGAACCGCCTTCGCCAAGACGGGCACCCTGCTCGTCGCCTTCGGAACTTCGATGGACAGTGCAAGGCCCGCAATCGACGACATCGAAAAGGCCTACAAGAAAGCCGCCGGGAATGAACCCGTGCTTCTGGCCTTCACCTCGGACATCATCCGCAACAAGCTGGCCAAGGAAGGCAAGCCCGTCCTCTCCGTCAACGCCGCGATGAATGAGCTCGCCGCGCAGGGCGTGACCGATCTCAAAATCCAGTCCCTGCACATCGCCCCCGCCGAGGAATACAACCAGCTCGAACGCATGGTCGTCAAAAACATCACCAAGAATCCCGGCGTATTCAAGACGGTCAAGGTCGGCTATCCTCTCCTCGTCTCTGAAAAGGATCTCGACGCCGTCGTCAAGGTGGTGCTCGCTTCCCTGCCCAAGGATCGCAAGCCCGGCGACGCCGTGGTGCTCATGGGCCACGGCAACGACCGCGGCCCCGGCGACCTGACCCTCGCCGCCACTGCCGCCGCCTTCCACAAGGCCGATCCCCACGTCTGGCTCGCCACCGTCGAAGGCTCCAACAGCTTCGACAACGTCCTGCCCAAGCTCAAGGCTTCCGGCGCCAAACGCGTCTGGCTCCAGCCCTTCATGATCGTTGCGGGCGATCACGCCAACAACGACCTCGCCGGGCCGGAAGAGGATTCCTGGGCCTCCCGCATCAAGGCTGCCGGGATGACCCCCATGCCCAACCTCAAGGGCCTCGGCCAACTCAAGGGCATTCAGGACATCTTCCTCAGCCACACCCAGAACGCCGTTGTCGATCTCGCCAACACGAAGAAGGCGGATTAAGTGAGGATGGAATAGCGAAAGAATCGGGGGGGAAGGGGAACCTTTCTGGAGACGGGCTTCCCCTTTCCCCTCCCAAGACTTTCGACATTATCGAATCCCTTTTCACGGCTTTCCCTATAAGCCCAAAAAACGGTCTGCAATACGGCATTGCCCCTCTCCTTAAAGACGTTCCGTTCCTTCAGAGGCAAGCTCACAGAAAGTCGCCATTTTTGCAGAAAAACAAAATATGGTTCCCCCTTTCCTACAGAACAGAAACCGTTGGAGAGAAAGGGGGAGGTTCGGGGAAAGGCGAGAGAAGCCCTTCCTTTCTCCGAAAACATCAACCCACTACAAGGATTTTACCATGAAACCGGGAAAACTGTACGGCGTGGGCATCGGCCCCGGCGACCCTCGGTACCTGACCCTCCGGGCGGCGGACGTGCTGCGCTCCGTAGACGTAATCTTTACCGTCATCTCCCAAAACGCATCGAGCAGCGTTTCCCGGTCCGTGGTCGAATCCCTCGAGCCACGCGGAGAAATCCATCTCCAGATCTTCAGCATGTCGCGTGACAAGGCCGTCCGCGCCGCACAGGTGCAGGCCAACGCCGACGCCATCATTACGGAACTGAAAGCGGGCCGGGACTGTGCCTTCGCCACGCTCGGCGACGCCATGACCTACAGTACATTCGGTTATGTGCTGGAAATCATACGTGAAGCCATCCCCGGCGTGGAATTGGAAATCGTCCCCGGCATCACCTCCTTCGCCACTCTGACGGCGAAAGCCGGAACTGTGCTCGTAGAAAACGGCGAACAGCTCAGAGTCATCCCATCCTTCAAGTCGGAAATGGCCGAAACGCTGGACTTCCCCAAAGGCTCCACCACGATTCTCCTCAAGACCTACCGTAGCCGCAAAGCGCTGGTGGAACGCCTCAGGCGCGAGGAAAATGTGGAGATCCTGTACGGCGAACATCTGGCAATGGAGGGGCAGACCCTCCTGACCGATCTGGATGCCGTTGCCGACCGTCCGGAAGAATACCTGTCGCTCATCATGGTCAAAAAGCAATGAAACGCGGACGCCGCCCTCTTCCGCCTCCGTGGAGGCGCCCGAGCCGCATCCTGTGGTTCGTTCTGGCCGTCATCGGAGCCTGTTGGCTTACGCTGCACATGCCGGAATCCCACATGATGCGCCCGAAGCCGGAACAAAACGGCACGAGCGCCCCCACAAGCCGGATGCACCGGCCCGCTCCCGTCAGTGAGGCTATGGACGCGGATGTGGGCGAAGACGCCGTGACTTCCTCCGGGCCGACAAAGATGGATACCGCGGCCCCCCGCATGAAGCGGCACGCGCCGCTCACCCCGGCGGAAAAAATCTTCGCCAAGATGAAAACCTTCGGACGCCTGTTCGCCATCGTGGGCATCGCTGCCTTCCTTGGAGGGCTGATGGAGGCGCGGCGCTGGCACATGGCGCTGGCGCGGGTCATGGGCAAGCTGGCCCGGATGGCCCGGCTCCCCGAGATCGTGGGCCTTGCGATGCCGACCGCGCTCTGTTCCAATGCGGCGGCCAACAGCATACTGTTCAGCAGCCATGCCGACGGGCATATCCGCACCTCGGCGCTCATTGCGGGCGGCATGGCGAACAGCTATCTGGCCTACGTCTCGCACTCCATCCGGGTCATGTATCCGGTGCTCGGAGCCATCGGGCTTCCGGGGGCGCTCTACTTCGCGGTGCAGTTCTCGGGCGGGTTCATCGTCATTCTCGGCGTCCTGCTCTGGAACCGCTGGTATGTCTCCGGGCACGGGGATACGCCCGTTTCCGGCATTCCCCCGGTAGACGAAGCTCCGCTTGGGTGGCCTTCCGCCGTGGGAAAAGCCGCCGTCCGATCGCTGACGCTGCTGTTTCGCATGGTGTGCATCACGGTCCCGCTGATGCTCTGCATCGAATGGCTGTTGAAGAACGGCGCGTTCAATTTCTGGGAGCAGTATGTCCCTGATCAGGTGAACCGTTTTTTCCCTGCGGAACTGGTATCCGTGGTCGCCGCGCAGATGGGCGGCTTGGTGCAGTCTTCCGCGGTCGCCGCGAACCTCAGGGCCGAAGGGCTCATCGACAACGCGCAGATCCTGCTGGCGATGCTCGTCGGGAGCGCGGTGGGCAACCCCTTCCGCACTCTGCGGAGGAATCTCCCTTCGGCGCTCGGGATTTTCCCCGTGCCCGTCGCGTTCGCCATAGTCATCGGTATGCAGCTCTCGCGCTTCGTCGTTACCCTCGTCGCCATCGCCGGGGTCATCGCGTTCATGCATTATGTGTTGTATTGAACTTGGAGGGGGAAGGAGTTCGTTCCCGCGAAAGACGTTGAAGAGGGGAGCAGGCGAGGGACACGGAAAAGCCGCAATGGTGGAGCAACAATGAAACGGGATTATTGAACCAGCGGCATACGAAAAAGCGAAACTCTTGTTGCCGGAGGCGGCATGAACATACGTTGGAATTTGAGCGGAATGGAAATCGAGCGGGAGAGTTTCCGTGTCATCGAGTCGGAGTGCGATCTCCACAAGCGGATGCCCGCACCGGAATGGCGTGTGGCGCGCCGCCTGATCCATACCACAGCGGACATGTCCATCGCGGACACGCTGGTTTTCCGGCATGACGCCATCGGCTCGGGTCTGTGCGCGTTACGGACTGGGGCGCCGATATTCTGTGATTCCAAGATGATCCGCGCCGGGCTTTCCATCGAGCGGTTGAAGAGGCTGAATCCCGGTTACGGTCCCGAAAGCCTGCACTGCCATATCAGCGATCAGGACGTCATCGATCGCGCCAAACTCGAAGGCCACACCCGTGCCCTGTGCAGCGCGGAGAAGGCGCGGCCCATGCTTGACGGGGCCATCGTGCTCATCGGCAACGCTCCGCTGGCGCTGGCCCGCATTGCCCGGTACGCGCTTGAGGAAGGCGTGCGGCCCGCCCTTGTCGTCGGGATGCCCGTCGGATTTGTCAACGTGGTGGAGTCAAAGGAACTTCTTGCCCAGTGCGATGTCCCCCAGATCGTCCTTGAAGGACGGCGCGGCGGCAGCGCCCTCGCCGTCACCACGCTTCACGCCGTTATGGAGAGCGCGTAGGGATATGGAACTTGGGGAGGCTCTGCGAGAGGAGTTCGTTCCGGCAGGAAACAAAATATCAATAATATAAATAATTTAAATATATTAAACAAACAATCTTCACATTGCCTTTTCAGAAAGATGATGCAACGGAAGCTCGGCAACATCCCGTAAAACCGCAGAACAGGGATTCGATAAACGCGAAAGTCTTTGGAAAAGGAGAGGAGGGGGTCTG
>OAZX01000825.1_pt1 | contig 11759 bp, 9 predicted proteins | sample 1495341 | NCBI WGS metagenome assembly OAZX01 (sample SAMEA2580119, study PRJEB22360) | human gut metagenome | biome: human gut; feature: human-associated habitat; material: faeces | place: Denmark | collected 2008/2010 | reverse complement strand
AACAAACGACAAAGACGTTGCATCGGAGTTCCATCCGTTTCGCAAAGAAGAGCATTCTCCATACTCTCATACCTATCATATATAGTATACAGCCAATGAAACAATTGTGCCATTCTATTTTTTGAAACCGTCCGATAGAACGACTCCTCACCACAGAAATCAATTTTCCAGTTCCCGGACAACACATACTGCAAAGGCTGCCGGTTCATTATGGAATCCAGCCGTTCTGCCGCCTTCAGTATTTGAGGGCGGGCTCCGAAACTAAGAAAAGCAGTCAGAAAAGCACTGATTTCAATATCCGCTTTGAAATGATAGCGATGCGGGAACTGTACCGGATCAGAAGAAATAAAATCAGAGTTATGATACCGGTCAGCATATTTCCGCAAAAAATCAGCTACCGCCATCCGGCTCTCATGAGTTTGCCGTTCTGTAATATAAGACATGAATCGCTCTTGTTCGTTCTTTCGGGTCATAAATAAAACGTTTATGATTTGTACACAAAGGTATATTAAAATAAAATAGATTGCATTTTCTGAAATCAAATTCCATCCTTAATCCTCAACTTGCCTTTTCTATATTCTTTAGGTGAAATCCCCACATATTGCTTAAAATACTTTCCAAAGAAAGACTGCGTAGGGAAATTCAATTGGTCTGCAATCTCCTTGATACTCAGATCCGATCCTTCAAGCAACTGTTTTGCCTCGGTAATCACCATTTGCACAATCCATTGCAAAGCACTATTTCCCGACTTCTCTTTAATGATGGTGGAAAAATAACGTGGAGTAATATGCTGCATCCTCGCATAATAAGCAACATCACGCTCCTTTCTATACAAACGGAAAAGAGCCAGCATGAAATTCTGAAAAATCACATCCTTCTTGTTCTGCGGCAAAGGCTGCATGGGTTGGTTGGCAAAATACATATTCAATATCTCATAGCAGAAAGTCTGCCCCATTGACTTGATCAGTTCCAAAGTCAGGCGTTGTTGCTGCAAATTCACCTCTTGCACATCCTCCGCCTCTATCCTCTCCCGCAAATTATCCAACAGATACTCCAAATGAGCACGTTGCTTATCCGAAAGTGATATACAAGGATGCTTCCGCATAAAAAGCTGGTTTTCCACATTGATCACCCTATTGACGATAGGAATGATATAATCTAAATCCACTTCAACCATAACCCCTTCCGCATCCTCACTCTTATGAAGCAGATGCACCAAGGTAGAAGCCATGTAAATATACACATCACCGGGATTTATCTGAAAATGCTTATCTTCCAGTGAAACCTCCACATTTCCTTTCCGGCAAAAGAAAAGGCCACATTTATTAAATGTCGAAATAATCTGTCCGTCTTTAAAGGCATACAGTTCACTATCCGAAAGAAATCTAAAGAGAAAAGGCATCTGTTGTCTGTCCATCAATCTATACATTCTTTAATTTACTGCAAAATAAATACAAATCGTAAACTTTCCAGCTACATAACAACCCAAAAATATACAAATCGGACAATTTATCATTCATATCAACCTTTTCTATCCTCTTGCTTCGGAATAACTTTGTATCAGAAAACTAATTGCACGAAAATCATAGTAGTATGAAACGAATTTATCTTATTCTAACAGGTATTTCCTTGATCTTACTAAGTTCCTGCGCACAACGTGCCCAGGAAGCCAAAGGTCATCAGACAGTAAAAATAGACACAGTTGTTTCTGCCGACAAACAAACGTTCCTGCAATTTCCGGGAAAGGTAAAAGCCGCACAAGATATCAGCCTTGCCTTCCGGGTAAGCGGAACCATCAGCAAAATACATGTAAAAGACGGCGCCCGTGTACAAGAGGGACAATTACTGGCCGAACTGGACCCCACCGACTATCAAGTACAACTGGATGCTACTGAAGCAGAATACCAGCAAATAAAAGCGGAAGCAGAAAGGGTCATGGCTCTTTACAAAGACAACGGAACCACCCCCAACGCCAATGACAAAGCCGTATACGGGCTCAAGCAAATCACCGCCAAGTACAAACACCATAAAGATCAGTTGGCTTACACCCGGCTCTATGCTCCTTTCAACGGGTATGTCCAGAAACGCCTGTTCGAAGCTCACGAAACCATCGGAGCCGGAATGCCCGTCATTGCCATGATCAGCGGCGGAACCCCCGAAGTGGAAATAAATCTGCCTGCGGCCGAATATATCCGCCGGGAGCAGTTCGACAATTATCACTGCACATTTGATATCTATCCGGGCGAAACCTACCCGCTGAAACTAATCAGTGTCACCCCGAAAGCCAACGCAAACCAACTATACACCATGCGCCTGCAAGTAGTACCCGGCACACGGGCTATCCCTTCTCCCGGCATGAACACCATGGTAACCATCCTTTGCCGTACAGAGCAGGAGAATACTCTTTCTGTCCCTACCGGCGCCATCCTGCAAAAAGAAGGCAAAGCGTATGTGTTCGTCTTTCATCCATCCAGCAATACCGTACACAGACAGGAAGTATCCATACTGCGTTTGTTGAACAACGGACACAGTCTCATCACTTCCAGACAACTGCAACCGGGAGAGCAGATTGTATCCTCGGGCGTACACCACATTGAGGATGGAGAAATTGTAAAACCTTTGTCACCGGTCACTAACACAAATATAGGAGGATTATTATAATGGACATCAGTAAATGGGCATTCCGGAACAGGAATCTGATTTATTTCCTGATAGCGGTTCTGCTGCTCGGCGGAGCCTATTCCTGCTATCAGATGAGCAAATTGGAAGACCCCGAAATAAAAGTGAAGCTTGCCATGGTAGTCACCACCTATCCGGGTGCTTCCGCGCACCAGGTAGAACTGGAAGTAACGGATGTGCTTGAAAAGAACATCCGCACCATGGGCAACATTGACAATATAGAAAGTTATTCATACAACGACCTGTCCCTGATACAGATAGAACTGCTGAGCACCGTGCCGGACGATGACGTGGAACAATGCTGGGACATGCTGCGCCGCAAAGTAAGCGACGCCCGCGCCCTGTTGCCCGAAGGAGCCACCACCCCGATAGTCAAAGATGACTTCGGAAATGTATATGGCATGTTCTATGCCCTGACAGGTGACGGACTGTCCGACCGTGAACTGTCCGACTATGCCGAACTGGTAAAACGGGAAGTGAACGAACTGGAAGGGGTAGACCGTGTGGAACTCTACGGCAAACGTTCCGAATGCATCAATATCTCCCTGTTGCAAGACCGTATGGCAAACCTCGGTGTTAAACCTGCAGAAGTACTGGCAACCTTGAACGGCCAGAACAAAACCACCTATACAGGATATTATGAAAATGGTGAAAACCGTATCCGCGTCACAGTAAACGACAAATTCAAAACCGTAGAAGATATCGGAAAAATGCTGATTCAAGGACACGATGACGACCAGCTTCGCCTGAGTGACATCGCCCGTATAGAGAAAGCCTACGAGAACCCCACACGCAATGAAATGTTCTATGACCATGAACGCGCTCTCGGTATACTCATCGCTGCCTCCAGTGGTTCGGACATTATAAAAGTAGGCCATGCCGTAGAAAGCAAGTTGGAAGAACTCAAAGCCGAACGTCTGCCCGCAGGAGTGGAATGCCACAAAATCTTCTATCAGCCCGAACGGGTAGGCAGCTCTTTGGGAACCTTTGTCATCAACCTGATAGAATCCGTCATCATCGTAGTACTGATACTGATGATAGCAATGGGGTTCAAGAGCGGCCTTATCATAGGTATCAGCCTGGTCATCACCGTATTCGGTTCTTTTCTGTTCCTTTATTCGGCAGGCGGAACCATGCAGCGCGTATCATTGGCTGCTTTTGTACTGGCAATGGGAATGTTGGTAGACAACGCCATCGTCATCATAGACGGCATACTGGTAGACTTGAAAGCCGGCAAAAACCGGATGGAAGCCATGACCGCCATCGGAAGACAGACAGCCATGCCTCTTCTGGGCGCGACACTGATAGCCATTATCGCCTTTCTACCCATCTACATGTCCCCCGACACCGCAGGCGTCTACACGCGCGACCTTTTCATCGTACTTGCCGTTTCCCTGTTGCTAAGCTGGATATTGGCACTGATCCATGTACCACTGATGGCCGACCGCCGGCTGCATCCTGCCATAGATACTGACAGTACCGGAAAGCGAGTATACAAAGGTAAAATCTATGCCACCCTCCGTTCGGCACTGCGGTTCGGTCTGGCCCACCGGTGGAGTTTTGTATTTGCCATGACCGGTCTGTTGCTGCTTTCCGTTTTCGGCTACCAATATATGCGTCAGGGCTTTTTCCCCGACATGGTTTACGACCAGCTTTATATGGAATACAAACTTCCGGAAGGGAATAACTATACACGTGTGGTTCGAGATTTGGAAGAAATAGAAACCTATCTGAAAGGACGGGAGGAAATAACCCACGTCACTACCTCCATAGGCGGTACGCCCGGACGCTATAATCTGGTACGGAGCATTGCCAACCCCTCACTTTCGTACGGCGAACTGATTATCGACTTCACCTCACCGGAAACCTTGGTAGAACATATAGACGAAATCCAAGCTTACCTCTCCCAAGCCTATCCGGACGCATACATCAAATTGAAAAGATATAATCTGATGTTCAAGAAATATCCCATAGAGGCGCAATTTCTGGGTCCCGACCCTGCCATCCTGCACCAACTGGCCGACAGCGCCCGCGCCATCATGGAAAGGACTCCGGAAGTCTGCCTCATCACCACCGACTGGGAACCTCAAGTACCCGTACTGACCATCGAATACGACCAGCCGTCTGCCCGTGCCCTCGGCCTGAGCCGTAATGATGTCAGCCTTTCCCTGCTCACAGCCACCGGAGGCATTCCTATCGGCTCTTTCTACGAAGGTATCCACAAAAACAACATCTACCTGAAATGCCTCGACGAGAAAGGAGAACCGATAGAGGACCTGGGCAACGCACAAGTCTTCTCGTCTCTGCCTTCCCTGAACGGACTGTTGAACGAGGAAACCATGGTGAAGCTGAAAGCCGGCACACTTTCGAAAGAAGATTTGGTGGAAAGCATCATGGGAAGCACACCGCTGAAACAAATCAGCAAAGAGATTGATATCCGGTGGGAAGATCCGGTAGTTCCCCGTTACAACGGGCAGAGAAGCCAGCGGGCACAATGTTCGCCCGCACCCGGCATTGAAACGGAAAAAGCACGTCTTGCCATCGCGGAACAGATAGAAAACATACCATTACCCGAAGGTTATTCACTGGTATGGCAAGGAGAAAAGATAGCCAGCGACCAGTCCATGAAGTACCTGTTCCAAAATTTCCCGTTAGCCATCATTCTGATGATTGCCATCCTCATCATGCTGTTCAAAGATTATCGCAAACCCATCATCATCTTCTGCTGTATTCCGATGATATTTGTAGGGGTGGTAGCGGTCATGCTGCTCACAGGAAAAGTCTTCAATTTCGTGGCTATTGTAGGCACATTGGGATTGATCGGCATGCTGATTAAAAACGGTATTGTGCTGATGGATGAAATCACCCTTCAGATCAATGAAGGAGTAGAACCGATCACCGCACTGATAGACAGTTCCCAAAGCCGTCTCCGCCCGGTCATGATGGCCTCGCTGACAACGATTCTGGGTATGATTCCCTTGCTGTCCGATGCCATGTTCGGTTCCTTGGCGGCAGCTATCATGGGTGGATTGCTGTGCAGCACACTGATCACGCTGCTCTTTATCCCTATATTATATGCCTTGTTCTTCAAGATAAAAAACAATTGATTCATTTCACTGACATACAAAACCGAGAATAAATGAAAAAGACAATGATACTCCCCCTCTGCTGTCTGCTGTGGCATCTTGCCACCCCCGCATGGGCACAGGAAACACTGAGTCTGAAAGAGTGCCGCGAAATGGCATTAAAATACAACAAGGAAATGGCGGCTTCCGTGAAACAGACGGAAAGTGCCCGTTATACTGCCAAGAGTTACAAAGGGAACTTCTTCCCCAACTTCACCGTCAGCGGAACAGGACTTTACAGTAATGCCGACGGTAGTTACGGCATAGCCGGAGGCAACCTGCCCGTCTTTCTGCCCGATGGAACAGGACAGTTCAATCCGGGACAACCCGCAGGCTTTGCCTACTTCCCCGGCATTAACCTGGACTATAAAATAGGATGGGTCTATATGGGCGGTGTGCAAATGGAACAGCCCCTCTACATGGGCGGTAAAATCCGTGCCGCCTACAAAATGTCCTTGCTGGGCAAAGAAATGGCACAAATGAATGAAAATCTGACCGCAACAGAAGTCATTCAGAAAACAGATCAGGCATACGCTCTGGTAGTAAAAGCAAAGGAGATGAAAACAGTAGCCGATGCATACCACGCTGTATTGACGGAATTAAAAAATAACGTAGAGAGTGCTTACAAACATGGACTTAAACCTCAGAATGATGTATTGAAAGTACAAGTAAAGCTGAATGAAAGCGAGCTAGGTATCCGAAAAGCCGAGAATGCTCTCCGCCTGGCTACCATGAACCTCTGCCACCTGATAGGGAAACCACTGACCACACAAGTTCATGTTTCCGGAGATTTCCCGGAGATAGAGAAAGACCTGGAAGTACAGGTACTGGATATCACCCGCCGTCCGGAATACGGAATACTGGACAAACAAGTGGCGATAGCCCGCCAGCAGGTGAAACTGAACCGCAGTGAACTGCTTCCCAAAGTAGGGATCAAAGGCTCATACGACTATGTACATGGTTTGGAACTGAACAACAAGAATTTCCTGGACGATGCCAATTTCTCTGTCCTTCTGAATGTAAGCATCCCCTTGTTCCATTTCGGAGAACGCAGCAACAAAGTACGTGCAGCCAAAGCCAAACTGGAACAAACCCGCCTTCAACAGCAAAACCTGAACGAACAAATGTTACTGGAACTGACCCAAGCCGCCAACAATCTGGACGAAGCAAAGCTGGAAAGCGAACTTGCCGACCGTTCCCTGCAACAGGCGGAAGAGAACAGGCGTGTCAGCAAAAGCCAGTACGAAGTAGGTCTGGAAACACTCTCCGACCATTTGGAAGCCCAAGCGTTATGGCAACAGGCTTACGAAACGAAAGTTGACGCCCGTTTCCAACTTTATCTGAACTACGTGGCCTATCTGAAAGCAGCAGGGACCTTGCATGACAAGCTGTAAGTCTCTTGTTCCGGATTCAGATTGAGTACAAATACAAGCAATCCCTCCTTCTCCGGAGTTTTATAAATGTGCTGCCACTGCTACCACCCACTCTACTGGAACCACCATGAACAAGGCGTTTCAACGGGTGGTGGCAGCACATTTTTTTATGGGTAAAAAGTGCTGCCACCACCACTTTCCCTCTCTTTTTATTCCCAAACGGATAAAAAAGGGGCTATACTTCGGCTATACCTTCCTGCCTGCGCAGCACATACACCGCATGAGAATGCTTTCCTTCTTTGTCCAATCTCTTCTCCTCATACCAAGCCTTCAGCTCGTAGGCCGCCGTAGTGCGCGCCACCCCCAACCATTCCGAATAGGCCAGACGTGTAATGGAACCGTGTTCTTTCAGATAAGCCTCCAGCAACGTCCAACGCTCCTCCTTGCTACGCTTTTTCACCGTAGGCAAGAAGCCGAACTCGGCACGGAGGATGTCTGTTTCCTGCCGCACCCGCTTCACCAGTTCCGGCACCGGACGGAAGTTCACCTTCTTTATCCTCACAGATGCCGCACGTATCTCCTTCCGGTCTGTCACCTCACGCGAGGACAAGGCAAGAGAAAACGTACCCAGGCCGTCCAACCGCACATTTTTTCCTTGCCGCAAATGGGATACAACCATATCGGCCACCTCCTGTAGCACTCCCACCACACAGCCCGCCGAATATGCGCTATGCTTGGACAACTCCTTCACTATGTGATCGGTAGTAATCGTTTCCTTCACCACTACCGCCGGATAAAGCACCGGTTTGCCGTCCTTTTCCTTGAAAGGGTTGGCCTTGAAATCATATTTTATATCCATCATTAAAAGATTTGATCTGTATCCGCAAGCCCTTTCTGCTCTATGGTTAAGGGTTCTCTTCCTTTTGTATTCTATCTCCATAAGCTTTGGACTTGACTCCAAAGGCTATGGAGTTATCTCCAAAGGTTATGGAGTCAACTCCGCAACCTATGGAGATAGAACACATCTGGACAAAGATACTTAATCTTTAGGGGAAAAAGGCTTAATATAAAGGAAAAGATGGATTAAGGAGAAAAATAATCAGGTAGTCGACCCATTCTTAAAAAACTAAATGAATAAACAAAAGGATACGCGATATACAGGGAGATACCCTGATAAAAAGATTGGGTATCTGCGGAGAACAACGGTTTCATTGTATTCTGCGGACAGACAGAACGGTTTATAACCAAACATCAAAGGAAATATATTTGATGCAAAAGAAAGAATATCATTTTTTTATCCTATTTTTGTGTTGGCAACAAACTAATACCATAATACACAGACTGATGAAAACCACTATTTTACTTGGCTTATTATTGACCCTTACGGTTTCATGCAAACACCATTCCAACCCCGTAACTACCGAAGAAAACTTCCACACCCAAGAAGCCAACCGTCTGGTAGCAGAAGCGAGGAACCTATGGTTGCCTCCTTTAGACAGCACTTTCTTCTTTAATGACAGTGAACATATATCTATAAACGACAAGGAAATATGGGCCAAACTTGACAGTGCATTAGCCATTGACCCTACCAATATAAAAGTATATGTGGGAAGAATCAGTTATTTATCAGCCTGCAAAAAGTACCATGAGATTCTGTCTGTACTCCGGCAAGCTGAAAAACAATCCACCCTCAATGCCGACTTATGGTCAATGAAAGCGATGTTTGAAGATTATTTCGGAGACAGCCTTACCGCCCAAAAAAATTATCGGTCTGCCGATTCCGCCTATGCCATCCTCATAAAAGAATATGCTACAGACAGCCTCAGGTATGCCGGTTCCCGCATCAACCGCGCACTGAACATGGCATTGATGACTGATAATATTGCGATTCTTGAAGAAGAGGTGGAACTCACTAAAAAGATATTTCCCAAGACATGGAAAGGACCGGACAGTAGTTTTTACGGGAAAAATAAAAAAGACTTTTTCGACAAATGCTTTAACGTCCGCAAAAAGTAATCCAGCCTGCTACATCAAGAAAATTACAAATCATTGCATTTGAAAGAACAGACCTGTAATACCTACTTTCAATACAAAGACTTTTTAGCACAAAGGTGTAACTTTCTCTTCTTTTCACCGACTAACCTAATAAAAACACCTTTGAAAGCTGATGAGTATAGAACAGGAATTTGCCGACAAGCTAGTGCAATACAAGCACATCATTTACAAGGTATGCTTCATGTATGCAGACAACAAGGACGATGTGAACGACCTTTTTCAAGAGTCTGTATTCAATATATGGAAGTCATACAAAAACTTCCGGGGGGAAAGTTCGTTTGTCACATGGGTTTACCGCATATCCCTGAACACGTGTATCTCGGACTTCCGAAAGAAAAAGAAGTATGACTATGTACCTTTGGAACAGCAGGTAGATATTCTGGAAGATTGTGAACACAACGAACTGCTGAAAGAAATGTATTCACTCATCAAACGACTGAACAAGGTGGACCGTATGTTTATCCTGCTCTGGCTGGACGAGAAATCATACGATGAAATAGCCGAAATCACCGGAACGAACCGCAATAATGTCGCGATAAAACTGCACCGTATAAAAGAGAAATTAAAAAATATGTCGAACTTGTAATCATACAATTATATGGAACTTGAAGAATTGCAAAAAGCATGGAAAGAGTTGAATGAACGGGTCAGCCAGAATGAACTGGTTCATCAGCAACAGATTATAGAGATGTTGTCACGGCAAAAAGAAAGTTGCCTGCAAAGAATGCTGAGGATGGACAAAATAGCTTCTATATTTATGTTAGGAGTAACGATTCTAATGTTCGTTGATTTTATTCATTTGAACGGTAAATTAGTGTTTTGGCCGGCAATATTCGGACTTCTGCTATATGCTCTTACAGTCAACTTTGCAGGAGTTATTTTATTGACTAAAATAAAAAAAGAAACAAACCTTGAAATGCAAATAAAGAATATACTCCGATATAAAATGCTTATCAATTGGAGTTATATCATCGGATATTTGCTGGTAACTCCTTTTATATGCATATTCCTTTACACCTACCGCCACCTGTGGTGGCTCATGATAACAATGTTTGGTTTAATCTTAGCAGGTGTACTGACAGACTACTTCCTCTTCCATCATGTATCGGACAGAATTAAAGAATTGACACACGTCAATAAAGAATTGATGGAACTGAAAAAGAAGCATAAAGAATAAATTTTCACTCTACAGTGAGGGTACTTATCCGGATATTTTATTCCTTTGTACCCTCAATCAGAATAAAAAGCACTTTATGTTTCAACTGTATCTGCTGCTTCGTCTGAAAAATTTTGGAAGAATAGTTATAGAATTGGGTATCTTCAGAATAGTCTTCCTTACCATCTTAACGGTGGCTGCCATCATGATATTGTTCTTGGCAGAAAACCGTTTCGCTATTCCTGTGGTATGCGTTCTCTTATTAGCCGGTTATCATAATGTCCGGAAAGACAAAGAGTTTTTACGCACTTTAACACCTCATCTTTCTGTGTTCCTGATAAAAGAATACACCTTGATCGCATTACCTTTTGCCGGAATAGAAATAATAAAAGGACAATTTACCGACGCTATCGGCTTATGGCTGTTCGCCGCCTTATTACCTTGCCTGAAAAAAATAAAACTGGAACACAAACCTGTCCGTCTTCCTTTTCTTTACAAAGGAAGTTATGAATATATACGAATGTTCCGCCAATCTTTCTGGGTCTATATCCTACTCTTTCTTTTTGCAACCGCAGGAACCGTACACGGAAATATAAAAATAAACAAAGTATGTCTCATACTATGGGGATTGGTACAGGCATCAGGCTATCTGCAAACAATGGACAACAGATATCTTCTTCATTTCAAAAATTTCAAGACTTTATGCCTTTTCCAACTAAAAAGCATAGCATGGAATGTTTTCATCACCTCCATTCCTTTCAGCTTAACGCTTATAGCGTCTACCTATGACCAAGATGAAATCCTCTTTTTCTTATCTTATTATACTGCCACCTTAATTTATGCCATTGGTATCGGTATGTTGCGCCATATCATCCCATCCCCCCTATTGCTGTTTATTGTGCAATTAAGTATATTAATGCCTTTTTATTTAGGCTCTCTTTTTGTTCCAATTATTTTAATACCCGGCATAGCACTTACAGCATTGCTGACCTGCCATGCGCACAAACGCTTAAAAAGATTATTATGATAGAAGTGAATGATTTACATAAAAGTTTCGGTAAGGTCAAAGTATTAAACGGCATTCATTTGGAGTATCACCCTGGAAAAATATATGGCTTGGTGGGCGAGAATGGAGCCGGAAAGACTACTTTATTCAATTGTATAATGGGAATCTATGATTATACCGGAAGCATAACCAAAAGCAAAACTTTAAAAACAGGTTATCTGTCTGCATCCAACTTCTTTTATTCCCAAATCACGGGTCTTGAACACTTGGAATTCTGTATGAAGGCCAAAGGTCTGCCGGTCAATACACCCACCATTCAACATTTAAATGAAATTTTCCAACTGCCCCTTGACAGGTATGCTGCC
>OAZX01000817.1_pt1 | contig 11872 bp, 8 predicted proteins | sample 1495341 | NCBI WGS metagenome assembly OAZX01 (sample SAMEA2580119, study PRJEB22360) | human gut metagenome | biome: human gut; feature: human-associated habitat; material: faeces | place: Denmark | collected 2008/2010 | reverse complement strand
CGCATCGTGTGGGGGGCGGGCGCGCAGCCCCGGCGCGGGGAAGGCCTCCAGCGCGTTGCCCACCAGATTGAGCAGGCAGCCTTCGAGGCGTTCGGCATCCAGAGGGATGGGGTCTGAATCGGCGGCATCCTGAAACTGGAGCGCTATGCTCAGACTGGCGGCCCGGCCTTCCAGACGCTTGACCACATGGCGTACGGGCTGCACCGGGTCCACAAGGCATTCGCGCAGTTCCGTCTGCTGCCCGATATGCAGCAGGTGCAAGAGCTTGTCGCGCACCCGCGAAATGTCTTCTTCGAGCATGGCCCAGCCGTCGTCGAGATACTCCCGGTTCCCGGACTCCATCCCCTGCTTGAGGACAAAGAGGCTCCCTTCGAGCGCCGCCGCGAGGTTTTTGATGGTGTGGGCCATACAGGCCACGGTTTCGCCCACGACGGCGACCCGGTGGGCTTCCAGCAGTTCCCGCGTGCGCGAGGCGACGAGCTCCTCCAGGTGTTCGGTGTAGCGGCGGATCTGTTCGCGCAGAGAGTATTGTTCGGCGGCACGTTTCAGCGAGTGCTCCAGCAGGTCGTCGTTGACGGGCTTGGCGATGAAGTCCGCCGCGCCGAGGCGCAGGCATTCGACGGCGTTGTCCATGTCGCCGTGCCCGGTGATCATGACGACCTGCGTGTCGGGATTCTGATTGCGTACCCGTTCGAGCAGGGCCAGGCCGTCCATGCCCGGCATACGGATGTCGGTGACCACGATGGGGAAGGGATTGGCGGTGAACGCCTCCAGCGCTTCGCGGGCACTCTCGGCGGGGTGGACGTCATAGCCGAAATCCCTGATCAGGGCCCCGAGGACATGGCGGATGCCGGGTTCATCATCAACGAGCAAAACGCGAACGGAAGTGTCCATGCAGTATCCTTGCTTCAAGAAATCTGTTCCGGTTGCGGGCCGGAAACGCCTCCGGCCCTGTTCCCGTCGGCGGGCGCGTTCGGGGCGAGATCCCCGCGCCGGGTGATGGGGAGCCGGATTTCGAAGAGCGCCCCGCCTTCGTCGCGGTTCCGGGCGGAGATGGAGCCGCCGAAATCCTTGACCAGCCCGTAAATGATGGAAAGGCCGAGGCCGGTCCCCTTGCCGACGGGCTTGGTGGTGAAGAACGGCTCGAAAATTTTATTCAACAGGTGGGCGGGAATGCCGGTCCCGGTATCCCAGACGGACAGCAGCACCGTGTTGCCGTCCATAACCGTGGAGACGCCGATGACGGCGGGCGGTTCGGGCGCGCTTTTGACGCGTTCCTCCACGGCGTCCCGGGCGTTGAGGATGAGGTTGACGATCACCTGTTCCAGACGGTTGGGGATGGCGAGGACGGTCGGCAGGGCCGGGGCGAGCGAGGTCTCCAGCGTGATGCCGTGCACCACGAGCTGGCGGCCGAACAGATCGCAGGCCTGCGCCACGACGCCGTTGATGTCCGTATCCAGCAGTGCAAGATCGGATTTGCGGCCGAAGGCGCGCATGTGGTTGATGATGTCGCTGGCGCGGTCGACCTGCCCGCTGATTTCCACGGACAGCTCGGAGAGCGTCTCCGGCGCGATGGGTTCGCTGCGGCGGGTCTTGCGCAGAAAATAGCTTGCCGCGCCCTTGATGACGGTAAGCGGCTGGTTCAGCTCATGGGCCACCCCGGTCGCCATTTCGCCGAGCGTCGCCATCTTTCCGGCCTGAATGAATTTCTGTTCCATCTCGATGCGTTCGGTGACGTCGGTGGCGCAGAGGATGCGGACGCGGCGGTTTTCGATCATGGCCGAGGCGGAACGGATGTCCACGCGCAGGGGCGTGCCGTCGGCCTTGATGTTCGTCACGCCGGAAAAGACGGTGAAGGCCCGCAGCTGGGAAGCGTACTGCTCGCGCTCCTCGGGCAGGAACAGATCGAGGATGCCGCGCCCGAGCAGTTCGTTTTCCCGCTGGCGCCCGTACATTTTGACGGAAGCGGGATTGCAGTCGAGGATGGTGAGCTCGGCGGCGTCCAGGAGGAAGACGGCATTGGGGATGCTGTCGAAAATGGCCTTGTGGGTGCGCTCGGACGCCTGCAGCTGGTGCTGGAGGGTATGGATGAGCGTCATGTCGATGCTCATTTCCATAACCGAGGACACGTTGCCGTCCTTGTCGAACAGGGGCACGGTCTGCACGAACCAGTAGTCCCGCGTCCCGTCGGGGTTGACGCGGCTTTCCTGATTGCACTGGACGGCCCCTTCCTCCCATGTGCGCTGGACCGAGCATTCGGGGCAGGGGGTGGTCCGTCCTTTGTAGACCTCGTAGCAGGTGTTGCCCGGCTGCGGATCGTACCGGACGGCGAAGCTGTGGTTCCAGCGCAGGAGGCGGTATTCGCGGTCCTGCACGGAAATGCCGCAGGGGACCATGTCGAACAGCCGCTGGAAGTCGTCCTTCCGGCGGCGCACTTCTTCGAGGTGGTGCTGATTGCGGATGCTGAATTCAACGATGGCCCGCGCGAGCTGGCCGAATTCGTCGTCGCGGCGGGCGTCGTCGAGGGTGACGGCCTGCCCTTCGCGCATGGCCTGCATACTGGCGATCATGCGACCGATGGGCAGACGCACTTCATACCAATAAAGGGCCACCGAGACGGCGCAAAGGAGCAGGGTAACGGCGGGCAGGACAATCCAGAGCCATTCGTAGGGCATCAGCCACAGAACGGCCCCCACCCCGGCGAGAAACAGCAGCGCCGTCATGGTGATGGTCTTGACCATGAGGCGGTAGGCTCCGAATCGGCTATGCATCGTCAACCCCGGTTTCCGGCGGTCCGCAGGGAACCGCCGGAACGGAAACGGTTATTCCCCGTCCATGGCCTTGCGGGCGGCGTCCTTGGACTCAAGCACCCGGTTGACGATGGAGAGCAGCTCTTCGGGATCGAAGGGCTTCTGGAGGGTGGCCACGGCGTTGCGGATGGCGAGGTGGATGCCCTGGAGACCGCTGATCACGATGACGGGCGTGTCCTTGAATGCGGGGTTCATGGACATCTTGCGGTAAAAGCGCGGCCCCCATTCGTCGGGCATTTCCATGTCCAGCGTGACGAGATCGGGCCTTTCCGCTTCGAGGACGGAAAGGGCTTCCTCGACGCTGGATGCGGAACAGGTCGCGTAGCCGTTGTCGGAGAGAACTTCGGTGATGTACTTGACGATATACGGGTCGTCGTCGATGGTCAGGATCTTCTTGGGCATGGGGCTTCTCCTTGCGTTCGGATCAGGCGGTGGTTGGTTCGGGAACGAGCCGGTTGACGACCTCAAGCAGGGCTTCCGGCGTACACGGTTTTTCAAGGCAGGCCGCGGGGGCGGGAAGCGGGCCCTGCGTCAGGCCGATCGTGGCGAACGCATGTTCCCGGACGGAGATCGGCACGGCGGACAGCATGACCACGGGAATGCGTTTCCAGTCCTCGTCGCGGCAGACGGCCCCGTAAAAGGTCAGGCCGCTTTGCTCCGGCATCATGACGTCCAGCGTGATGACGTCCGGCCTCCACGAGCGGAGCACGTCCAGCGCTTCGATCCCGTTGCGGGCCATCTTCACGGCGAACCCGGCCTTTTCGAGGAGCACTCTGAGAAAGTACCGGAAATGGACCTCGTCATCAATGACGAGAGCACGCCTTCCGTCCATGTCACCGGGCCTCGGGCCGGGTCACGCTGGCGACGGGACAGGCGGAACGCAGCACAACCTGTTCCACCGTGGAGCCGATGTCCGCGTCGTCATCGGACAGATCCGAGGAATGGTGGGCCATGACGATGAGATCCGCCTCGTTCTCCCGGGCGACCTTAAGGATTTCGACATAGGGAATGCCTTCGCGCACAATGACCTCGGCGTTGGCGAAACCGTCGAGCTTGGACAGGTACAGCTTGTCGATCTTCTCGCGCATCTGCTCGGTATGGCGCTCGATCTCGGACTGGTCCATCGTCATGCCCTGGATGGACGTGATGTCGACGGCGTGCGTGATGTACAGTTTGGCGTTCAGCTGGCGGGCGGTATTCAGGGCAAAACGGAACGCATGGTTGGCGGCTTCGCTGAAGTCGGTGCAGAAGACGATGTTCGAGAACAGGTGCCAGCAGGTGGTGCAGGGGCGGTTGACGATGAGCACCGGGCAGGGGGCCTTCTTCGCCACGGCGCGCACCGTGTTGCCCACGATGGAGCGCATACGGGCGGCGTTGGGATCGCTGGCGGCGCTGCTCGCGCCCATGACGATGAGATCGGGCTTGATCTGGCGGGCGTAGCGCAAAATTTCGGTGGAAGGCATACCCACGCTCAGTTCCATGCGGAAGGGGCGGGTACAGGCTTCAATCTGATAGGCGTAGGCCGTATTGAGTTCTTCGCGCACCATCTCCTGATACGCCTCATCCGGCTGCTCAAGGCTGCCGCTGCGGGTATCGGTGACGTTGGTGGTGAACCCACGGGAGGGGACGCCGCAGCAATGGTAGAGCGTCAGTTCCGCCTGCTGCTTTTCCGCCAACCCAAAAGCCAGTTTCGCGGCGTTGTCGCTGCCGGCCGTTCCCGAACTCGCAAACAGGATGTTCTTGAACAACATCTCGCTACTCCTTGAGATTACAGGTGAGTGAGCCGCCTTGGAACCCGAGTTCCCAGCCCATGCCTTCCAACAGATCAAACACTGTAAAGCTGGTTTCCGCGTCCAACGCGGTCGCTGTCTCGCCGAGCAGGACATGCCGGGCCGTCCCCGTTTGCAACGGGGTGTCCAGCATGTCCCGCAGGCGGAAAAAACGCAGTTCCGGCAGTTCGTCGCCGACGCCTTCGACGGCAAGGTAGACGTCCACGCGGGGCGTGCCTGGAAATCCCGTCAATTCCACGCGTTTGCCGAGGCGCAGGGCTTCGAGGCCGGGATAGCGGCAGCCGGAGGCGGGGCAGGCTTCGGCTTCGGCGAGGGCGTCGCCAAGGCCGGGGACCAGTTCCCGCGCCAGCGGATTCCGCTTGAGCAGCCTGAAGAACGAGCGCAGCGTAACGTCTCCGTCGAGTTCGAGCCTCATCCGGAGAAGCCCCGCGAATGGGGCTTCGGACGAAAGCGTCCCGTCAGAATGCAGCCGGATGGCGTCCATGATCCTGTCCTACTTGTGGCAAGCGCCGCAAGTGGTCGGGCCCTTGTTCTGGGCCGTATGGCATTCGATGCAGTTCTTGTGGTAGGCACGCATGAGCGGCGTGCGTCCGCTGGGCATGTTGGCCTTGTGGCATTCGGAACAGGGCTGATCTTCCGAGCTCACCTCGGGGTCTATGACGCCGTTTTCGCCGCCGTGGTGGCAGACGATACAGTCTTCGATCTTGGCGCGCTCGTTATGGTTGTCGTGATCGAAGGTGACGGCGGGGCGGCGGTGAGTCTTGAACTCTTCGGATTTCAGGGTCAGCGCATGGGCCGTCCCGACGAGGCCAAGCAGCAGCGTGACGGCGAGACCGGCGCGGGCAAGGGCGTGCAGGGGCATAGTTCACTCCAGTGATTCACGGAGGCGGCGCCTCCAAAAGCGGTGTACGGGGTCCGGAGCGCTGCGGGGAGCCCTCCCGGTGCCGGGAAGGCCCCTCGCGGGCTGACTATACTTCGGGCTTTTCCATCAGTTCATAGATGAGGTCGCCGATGAACTTGGTGTGCATGCCGAGCTTGTAATGCTTGATGATGTCTTCCAGTCCGCCGTGGCAGTTGTGGCACGGGGCGACCACGGTGTGGACTCCGGTGTTGCGGAGCTGATCGGCTTTCACCCGGTTGCCTTCCATGCGCACGCTCTTGAAGGGCGGGCCGCAGTTGATGATCCCGCCGCCCGCGCTGCAGCAGAAGTTGTGCTCGCGGTTGGGCGTCATTTCGACCACGTTGGCGCAGAGGAAGTGCACCACGTCGCGCAGCTTGTCGGCAAGGCCGCGGCCGCGGATGGTGTTGCAGGGATCATGGATGGTGACCGGATCTTCGAACTGGTGCGTGATCTTGATCTTGCCTTCGTTGATGAGCTCCCAATAGAACTCGATGGCATGGACCACCGGGACCGGGGAGTCCTTCCAGGCGAGCCAGCGGTTGCCCTGATCGTACACGGAGCGGAAGGCGTGCCCGCATTCGCCCATGACGATGCGCTTGACGCGCAGCTTCTGGGCCAGCTCGAAGTGGGCGCGCTTGATGCGGCCCATCATTTCGTAGTCGCCCGTGAACATGCACATGTCGCTGTTGTCCCAGCCGGGGCGGGAGGGCATGGTCCAGTCGCTGCCCGCCTGATGGAAGATCGCGGCGGCCTGATAGATGAGCTGCGTGCGGAACTTCGGCTCGGGCGCGATGACCGAGTACATGAAGTCCGCGCCTTCCTTGTCGAGCGGGATGCGGATGCCGGGGAATTCCTCGCGGGCTTCCTCTTCCTGCCAGACGAGGCTGTCGATCCATTCGTCTTCGCGCACCCACATCTGGTTGAACGTGGCGGAATGGCTGTTGGCGGTGTCCTGAATGAAGGTCGGGGTGATGCCGAGCTTGTTGCAGATGCGCCGCACGAGGCTCATCAGGTAGGCGATGTCCACGCCCACGGGACAGTAATGGATGCAGCGGCGGCACATGTTGCATTCGGTGTGCGCGATCTGCGCGATGCCCCGCATCTGTTCGGCGTTGAGCTTCCCGCTCTCGCGGACCATCTTGAAGATGGTCTTGTCGAGCTTGGCGACGGGCGTATAGGACGCGTCGTCCGGATGGGAAAGGCTGAAGTGGCAGGCCTTGGCGCAGGCGCCGCAGCGCATGCAGGTCTGTTCGTATACTTTGACTCGCGCGCCTACCTCGCCCTTCAGGACGTCGCGGATCACTTTGGTGATGCGCTCCGGCGTGGCAAGCTGCATGCCGCGCGTCAGGTTGGCGTCTTCGATTAAGCGTTTTTCAATACCCATCGTGTGCCTCCAAAATTACCAGTCGCAGGTACGACGGACGCCGATGGATTCGGAACCCATGTAGGCGCGGGTGAAGGGAATCAGAATGGCGTGGCTCAGGCGCGTGAAGGGCAGGCAGATGAGGATCGCCTCGCCGAACAGCACGTGGAGCAGAGCCATGAAGCTTTCGCTTCCGAACCCGTGCGCGGAGGCAAAGCCGGTCACCATGACGCCGGTGACGAGCAGCAGGGAGAACCAATCGGCCTGTCGGGTCACGTAGCTTGACGCCGGGACTGCCAGTCGGCGCCAGCCGAGGACCAGACAGGCCAGAATGGTAGCTAGGGTGACGGCGTCCATAAAGCCGTCGGGCAGGGAAGGAAGGGAAAAACCGAAATTGTAGTCCCACATGACGTTGTGGGCCGAGTAGAACAGCACGGCGAGCAGGATGCCGATGTGCAGCACGAAGTTCGCCACGGTCAGCAGCGGGTTCTCGCGCCAGCCGCAGGTGGAGAAGGGCAGCGTCCAGCGGATGATCGACGTCAGCGAGTCTTTCCAGTTCATGTAGGCGAGGGCCGAGGCGTCGCGCTGGCGGGCGAGGCGTCCGAGCGACCACAGCCGCCAGATCATCCCGCCGATGCACACCGTGAAGGCGATCCATGCCAGCGGGCCTACCGCAAAATTGTACAGGGCATTCATGATGAGTTCCTTGTTGCAGTTGGATGCCTAGAGCCGCACGGTGTGGCGGGAGAACACGCCGTCCTTGAGGGAACAGAACAGCAGGACTGTGCCGTCCGGGCTGAACGTGGGGTTCCACACGCCGTCGAGGTTTTCGATCACGGCGTTGCCGTCGACGTACAGGGCGAACTTCCCGTCGCGGCGGACCTTGGCGGCGGCACGGTCCCCGGCGGGCGAGAACACGACGGGCCACGCCATATCAAAGGCATCGTCCCACACTTTGCCGTCCACGGCGATCTGGAACCGGCTGTTGTTCTGGCTGGCGGCGTGCTTGCCGTCCGGGGACAGGACGAGATCCGTCACGGACGGGAAACGGCAGTTCCATGGGGTGGCGTTGCAGGCCACGGTGAAGGCGCCGTAGGAAGGCGCGGCGACGGCCCAGATGTATTCGCCGTCGGTGGCGGCGGCCTGAGGCGCCCAGCACTGCGCGAACATGGGCTTCCAGAAGAGGGAGCCGTTGCGGGCGAGGCCCCATTTGCCTTCCTTGCGGATGGGCGCGATGACGTCGCCGGATTTGGGCTCGAAGATGGGTTCCCACGCACAGGGGTAGGTTTCGCTCCAGCGCTGGCCGTTGATGGAAATGGTATATTCGTACGGCGTGACGCGCACGGTGCTGGCGACCCGGTGGCCTTCCCTGTCGAAGCAGGGCGACCACGCGTTCAGGTAGCACTCTTCCCATGCTTGGCCGTCGACGGCGATGGTATAGATGCCCTTGCTGAAGCCTTCCAGATCGGCCTGGCCAAGCCCGGCGGTCTGGACCACGGCGGCGGTTTTGCCGGTTTCCGAAAGGACGAAATCGGTGGCGGCGGTGTAGAGCTGTTCCCACGGCGCGCCGTCGACCAGCATCCCGTATTCCATGCCGGTCTGCATGGGCACGGCGATGGTCCCGGCCTTGTTGAACCGGGTTCCCCACAAGTAGTCGGCGTGTTCTTCGCTTTCCGCGTCGTCGACCACAATGGCCCACTCGCCGTCGCTCTGAGACAGAGCCGTCAGCCGCCCGTCGGGGGCGAACTGGCAGTTATACATCTTGTCGGTGCGCGTTTCCCACAACGCACCGTTCAAGCGTACGGTAAAAGTGCCGTCTTCGAGGGCAGAAACCGCCGCGAACGATTCGCAGTCCGGAGAAATCTGCCATTCCTCCTGCCATGCCGTTTCGGGCAACATCTCCGTTTCCCCGAGCTTTCTGACAGAAGGTTCCCAATCATACCGTTTCTGATCTTCCATACAGTCCCCCACTGGGTGTGAAGCTACTTTTGGGCAGGAGCATACCGCGAAATCACGTTCTGTAAAGGCGCTCCGCTTGGAACGGGTATTACCCCGTGCTCAGACTGGGCATTGTCCTAAAAGGAACAGCACGATTTTTCCGGCATCAAAGGAAAAACGTGAAGAACGGGAAAAATGCCGTGTTAGAGGAATACGGGATATCACCCCTTCTTGTTTCCCATACCAAAAGTGAGGCTAATAACTTGAAAGAACACTCGTTCTTTTTTGGGTAATCGAGCCCCGAAACGGCGCATATTTTGTGAAAAGGCAGGATTGAGGTTACGGATCGGCAACACGAAAAAAAGTCAAAAAAATTGTATTCAGAAGAAAGGGAGGAAAACACTTTTGAAAACACGAGGTTGCCTCAAGAAAGCGTGTAAAGTGAGGAAAAATCAAAAAAAGTTTTTGTTCAGAGAGCGTATTCTTGTTCCATAAAAAGAGAGCAGTCTTTTGTGGCGGATACTGAATCTTCTTTATTAAGAACGATTTCTAAGAACTAGCCTGCCGGAAACGGATGGTTTTGACGTCCGGTAGGGAAGGGACGTTCCCCCCTCGGATGGGCTTATGTGGAGAGGGGACGGAGCAGGCCCGCTTGAAAGTTCGACGGGCGTTTGCCATAGTTCCGCCAGCGTCTTGCCCCTTATACTTTGGACCCCAAGCAAGCCGGCGGAACAACCGCCACGCTGGATGCCGTGCCCGTTTGGGGCTTGCGGAGACGGCCATTCGTCCGTAGCGTGCCCGGTTATCGGTCCGTTCTTGAAGACGGGTCCGGCAGCGTTGAGGGCTGTTTTTACGGAATGCCGGACAAATGGAAGGCCCTTTGGGGCCTACCGCGACTGCCGCGCAGAAGAGGCCTTTGCATACTTGTGGGGTTTACCCGGCCGCTCGTGTCGGTGGCGTCGTTGTTGCTGGAAAATCATAGATTCGCTTGGGGCGACGGTGTTTGCTTTGAGAGCTGACCGCGCCTTTGGAAGCGGTACGGAAGAGAATCGGAAAAAGGAGTTGCTCATGAAACGTATTCTGATGTTGGGCCTGTTGGCCCTGAGCCTGCTGTGCGGCACGGCGTTCGCCAAAACGGGCGAAGGCATGACGATCTGGTTTGATACGGGCGGTTCCGTAGGGGATGGTTACGGCACCATCGTTCAGAACGGGGCCAAGGCCGCTGCCGCCGATATGGGGTGCGAGTTGCGTTTGCTGTATTCCGACTGGAACCCTGAAACCATGATCACGCATTTCCGCAATGCCGTGGCCGCACGTCCGGACGGTATCGTCGTCATGGGGCATCCCGGCGACGCCGCATTCGGCCCGCTGGTCGATGCTGCGGTCAAGCAGGGGATCGTCGTGACCTCGATCGATACGGCCTTGCCGGAAACGCAGGCTCGGCATCGCGCCAAGGGTTTCGGCTATGTGGGGACGGACAACTACACGCAGGGCAAGGCTCTCGCTGAGGAAGTGCTGCGCCGCACGAACTTGAAGAAAGGCGACCGCGCCTTTGTCTGGGGCCTGAAGCGCATCCCCGATCGCGGGCGGCGCGCGCAGGCTATCGTCGAAATGCTGGAACAGGCGGGCGTGACCGTGGATTATCAGGAAATCACCCCAGAAATCGACAAGGACCCCGTGCTCGGTGCCCCGGTCGTGGCGGGGCAGCTCGGGCGTCACCCCGACACCAAGGTCATCATCGTGGATCACGGCTCCCTGACCGCGCAGATGGGCAACCACCTCAAGAACGCGGGCGTCAAGCCGAATACGGTATATGTGGCGGGATTCTCGCTGTCTCCGGCGACGGCGGCGGCCATTGAAAACGGCTATGTCCAGCTTGTTTCCGAAGCGCAGCCGTATGTGATGGGCTACTTCGGCGTCGTACAGACCGTGTTGAGCAAAAAGTACGGTTTTACCGGATTCAGCATCGATACGGGCGGCGGCATCGTGGACGCCGCCAATATCGGCGCGGTGTCCGCCTTTGCCAAGCAGGGCTTGCGGTAGAGGAAACGCCCCCAAAAGGGAGAAGGGAGCTTCTGAAGAAGTATCCCCTTTTCTTTTTTCCGGACAGGCAGGCTAGCGCTTTTTTACTTTTGAAAGAATAGAGAGGCATTGGGGAAGGGAGCGGAGCGTTTTCCTTGAGGAGCGCTTCCCTTCCCCAAAACCGCCAGCGCGGAACCTCTCTCCTTTCAAAGACGTTCGTGCCTATCAAATCCTTGCCCGCAGTCTCTTCCGGCACAGATTGTCTTTGAAAATACGGTCAAAGTGGAAGGCTTGTCTCATGGCGGTCGAGAGATGTTTTTCCAGCGGCTGCGCGGCGGAACTCCCGCTGATGCGGGGCGTCAAAGTGACATGGATGCGTTATGGGAATGCTGCTCAGTGTAAGAGGGATACGGAAATCGTTCGGAGCGGTGGCGGCGTTGCGGCACGCCGATCTGGACATGGCGGAAGGTGAGGTCGTGGCACTGCTTGGCGATAACGGCGCGGGCAAGTCCACGTTCGTCCGCCTGCTCTCCGGGGCCGGGCGTCCCGACGGCGGCACGTTCAGGTTTGGGGGGAATCCCGTTGATCTGGCGAAATACAGCGTCCGCAAGGCCCGGGATATGGGCATCGAGACGGTGCATCAGGATCGCTGCCTGTGCGAGGGGCAGTCGCTCTGGAGGAATATGTTTGTGGGGCGCCACGTGAGGACGCGCTGGGGATTCATCGACATTGCCGCCGAACGCGAGGCAACCCGGTTGATGCTGGGGGAGTGGCTCGGGCTCGGCGGGGCGGGGCTGGACCCCGATGCCGACGTACGGGTGTTGTCCGGCGGCGAGCGGCAGGCGCTGGCGATCGGGCGGGCCATGTATTTCGGGGCGCGGCTGGTCATCTTGGACGAACCCACCACGGCCCTCTCGTTAAAAGAGGTGAAACGCGTTCTGGAATTCATCCAGGCCCTGCGGGACAAGGGGCGCTCCGTGCTGCTGGTGTCCCACCATGTGCATCAGGCGTATGATGTGGCGGATCGGGTCCTGTTCATGGATAAGGG
>OAZX01000812.1_pt1 | contig 11900 bp, 8 predicted proteins | sample 1495341 | NCBI WGS metagenome assembly OAZX01 (sample SAMEA2580119, study PRJEB22360) | human gut metagenome | biome: human gut; feature: human-associated habitat; material: faeces | place: Denmark | collected 2008/2010 | reverse complement strand
GGTAGGTGGGTGGTCCATGTCATTAGGAAGGGGACTCCTGCGGCGGTCCTGTTGACGGCAAAGAGTCCTCGGCTGGCTTGACTGCCAAGATCAACAAGCTCAGCGGCAAAGCCAATCACATCGAAGCGGCGTTTCATGATTTCTGCGGCTCGAGTGACGCCGGCGCAGTTGCTGCTGCCGCAGTCAAGATCGACGACCTCCTGAAGATCGCGAAGATAGTCATTTAAACAAAACATCTGCGTAGTTCCCATGATGAATGACGCCATAAACGCTCTGAAATTCTCGAGCGGCAGAGCTCTTGCAGTCAAAAGGGCGTGTCTGTCATGCAGTGCATGATAGGCACGCCCTTCAGTAAGAGCGGCGGGAGGCGTTATTCAATGCCCGTGACTTTGAAGCCCGCTCCTTCAACGGTTGCCCTGAGCATGTCGTCGGTTACGAAAAGATCGGCGTCGACTCGGGCTTCCTGCTCTTTAAGGCTCACTTCAACGGCATCAATGCCGGGCAGTGCCTTGAGGGCTTTTTCGACGGACTGAGTGCAGTGTCCGCAGTGCATGCCTTCGATATGAATGATTTTTTGAGCCATTTGTTTTTCCTTGTGAGAGGGTTCAGCTGGTTGGGCTGCTGCTAAGGGAGCCGCATCGGCATCTGTTTCAAGCTTAGGTTTAAAAAAGCGCAGACGCAGCGCATTGGAGACAACGGAGAAGGATGAAAGGCTCATGGCTGCCGCAGCGATCATCGGCGAGAGCGTGAGGCCCTGCGAAGCAAATACGCCGGCCGCAATAGGGATGCCGATCAGGTTGTAGATGAATGCCCAGAAGAGATTTTCGCGAATATTGCGCATGACGGCGCGCGAGAGCTCAACGGCTGCCGGGACGTCACCGAGGCGGCTGCGCATGAGAACCAGATCAGCCGAGGCAATGGCGACGTCAGTGCCTGCGCCGATAGCCGCGCCGACATCCGCGCGGGCCAGTGCCGGGGCGTCGTTGACGCCGTCCCCGACCATTAGAACGCGTTTGTCCATTGCCTGCAGACGAGCAATCTCATTGGCCTTCCCGGACGGCAGAACGCCGGCGATGACGCGGTCAATCCCGGCGCGCTTTGCGACGGCATTTGCTGTCGTTTGATTGTCGCCGGTGAGGAGCGTGACTTCGATGCCGAGTTTTTTCAGTGCAGCAATGGCTGCAGCTGAATCCGGTTTGATGGGGTCAGCCAGCCCGAGGAGACCGAGCAGCATCCCAGGGGCATCTTCCTGCGGCGCCTGTCCGATGAAAAGCGGCGTTTCGCCCGATTCGGCTGACTGTTTTGCTGCTGCGGAGATCGCCGGCGGCGGCGTCAGGCCGAAAGCCTCGACCATCCGGGCGTTGCCGGCAAAGTAAAGTTTCTTGCCGATCTTGGCGGCAATGCCTTGGCCGGCAGTTTGCTCGAAGTCGCTGATGGGCTGCGTCGGAAGGTTCTTTTCTTTCGCGGCGGCTACAACGGCAGAGGCGAGCGGATGTTCGGAAGCACTTTCGAGCGAAGCGGCAATCATGAGGAGCGGCGTCTCCAGTCCGGCCGCAGCCGGTGCAATACGGACGACCTGAGGCTTTCCTGCCGTGACAGTGCCTGTTTTATCCAGGACTGCACAGTCGATCTTGCCGAGCAGTTCAAGCGCTTCAGCACTCTTAAAGAGAATGCCTCGGCGAGCGCCGCGGCCAGTGCCCACCATGATGGCAGTCGGAGTGGCGAGGCCGAGCGCGCAGGGGCAGGAAATGACGAGGACGGAGATGGCGCACGTGAGCGCGAAGGAGAAGTCGCGTCCAAGGAAGAGCCACACGACAAGCGTGAGGAGTGCAATGCCGATCACTACGGGAACGAAAACGCCGCTCACACGGTCAGCGAGGCGTGCAATCGGGGCCTTTGACGATGTGGCTTCATCAACGAGCTTGATGATTTGCGCGAGCGCTGTATCGTCGCCCACGCGGAGCGCTTTCATGACAAATCGGCCGCTCGAAACCAAGGTGGCGCCGGTGAGCGCATCGCCGGGCTTCTTTTCAACGGGAATGCTCTCACCCGTCATGGCGGATTCGTCAACCGAACCAGAACCTTCCGTTACGATGCCGTCGACCGGAATGGATGCGCCGGTTTTCAGCACGACCAGGTCGCCCGCAGCAACCGCCTCGCGGGCGACGGTCACTTCCTTGCCGTCGCGAAGCACCACAGCTGTTTTGGGGGCAAGGGCAGCAAGTTTTTCAATCGCATCCGTCGTGCGGCCCTTGGCGCGTGCTTCAAGCCATTTGCCTACGGTGATGAGCGTGACGATCATGGCTGCGCCTTCAAAATAAAGGCCGTGGACAAGATGAAGCGCATGATCGATCTGACCGGCTCCGGCCCAATAGGACGCTTCAGCAAGCACCCAGACGCCATATATGAAGGCGGCGCCTGCGCCTACTGCAATGAGCGAGTCCATTGACGGGGCACGGTGGCAGAGCGCTCGGAAGCCGCGCACGAAGAAGACGCGGTTGAGAAAGAGGGGCGGCAGCGAGAGGACGAGCTGCAAAACGCCGCGCAGGAGCCCAGATTCATGGCTGCCGAGCCAGTCCGGCATGGGCAGTCCCATCATGCTGCCCATGCTGACGTACATGAGGAGCACGAGGAACACAATGGAGTAAATGAGGCGAGTTTTCACCTCAGCAGCCTCGGCGGCAGCTGTTTCCGCACGGCTCGGGACAGCGGAAGCATTTTTAGCGCCTGGATCCGTGCGCTGAGCGCCGTAGCCGGCTTCAGAAACGGCTGCCTCGATGGCCTGCGTGAGCTCGTTGGCCTGCGATGCGTCTTTGGGCGTCACCTCCATGGTGTTTTTGAGCAGGTTGACGGCAACATTTTCTACACCGTCGAGCCCGGATACGACTTTCTCAACTCTGGCCTGACATGCAGCACAGCTCATGCCGGTGACGTTGAAGTGCATGCGGCAGACGGGATTTGCGTCTTGGGTGGTCATTGACAATGTCCAAATGGATGCGGGAGGTACGAACTCTGCACGTCAGTACGGCGGTTCGCGCCTCCAAGTGATGATTGGTTCGTATGCTAAACCTTGAAGCAGCTTCTGACTTAATACTTTAGAAGGGCAACACATCATCCATTATGGGCGGGCGGCATCTTTACCTTGCTGCTGAGCGAAGAGGCGGCAGTTTCAGAGGTTGAATGGCTCGGATTCCACCAGGCGGATGGGATTTCCGTTTTGCGGATCCGGAAAGGTGATTTCGGCGGCATGCAGCAAAAGCGGAGTTTCCGGCCGATCGACCAAGAGCCCCGGGCGGCTGTAGTAAGGATCGCCGGCAATGGGGGCATTGAGACCGAGCGTCGGATGGGCGGCATGGAGCCGAAGCTGATGCGTGCGGCCTGTGAGCGGCAGAAAGTCGACCAGCGTACGTCCGTTTTTTTCACTCAGCCGCCGCCACTGCGTGCGCGCCGGGCGTCCGCCCAGAGCGGCAATCTGCCGCAGCCGGTCGAGCGGATGTGTGGTGATGGGAAAGTCAATCAGACCGCATTCGGCAGTAAGTGTTCCCTCCAGTATGGCTCGATAGCGTTTTTCGACGCGCCCTTCACGAAAGGCAGCCATCAGTGATCGAATGCCTTCGGGTGTTTTGCCGTACAGCAGGATCCCGGAGGTGTCCATATCGAGACGATGGACGGCTGTGAGGGACGTGCCCGTCATTTCGCAAGCAATGGTTAAGGCATTCGGAAGTCCGCCGGTGCCCGGAACGGAGAGCAGCCCGGAAGGTTTGAATACCGCGATAAAGTCGCGGTGTTCGAGCAGGATGCGCGGCCGAAGGGACTGCGTGATGGGTGAGTTGACTCTTGGATCGCTTGCAAAGGGGATGCCTTCCAAAAGGAATTCCACCAAGGGCTTGGTCGTTGTTTTGGGGGAGAGCGCCATGCCGTCCCATTTGACGTCGTATATGGGGGCGCTGCCGCGCCACCATTCCATGCTGGCGAGCGCCGTGAGTTTTTTGCCGGCAGCTCGCGCCTGAGCTGCGGCGAGCAGGTTGGCCGCCAACGGCGACTCGACGGCATCGAGGAGCGCGCGGTTCCAGTGTTCGAATGTGAGGTTGAGCCCGGCAGCGCCGCCGCGGGCGATTTTGGGCGGCCGTCTGGCCCGGTCGCTCTCGGCAAACGCCAAAAGAGAGGTACGGGTTCCCGCCATCGTCAGGATTTCCACAGAGCGGGCAGCTTCTTCAAAGGCGCCGCAGGATGTTTTTCCGGCAATGCGGTCAGCCATCGGCAGCGCTTCGTTTGGGAGCGGCAATACAAAATCGGCCGGAGACTGAGAAGCGAACAGGAGGACTGCACGCTGAGCCGGGTCGTCATTTTCTACTCGGCAGACCAGTACATTCCGACGGCCTGGGACGTCGCTGAAAAGCGCTGCGTCTTCGGCGAGCTGACGGGCTTTCAAAGCAATCGGCAGAGGCGCGCCGTGCCATGGAGAGGGAAAGTACTCAGATGAGGCGGCGCCGGATGATTCCGTAAAATGTTTGGAGAGCGGAAGGAAAAGCAGGCGCGGCATGAAGGCATTCTCAGTTGCAGCAACTCCCGTGCGTTAGGACCTTATTCGGGGGTTCTTGCGGGCACAAACGCAGGCATTCTACACAAGACGCCGAATACATTCGGACAACGGGATGGGCAGAGAGCCTGCGCTAATCCATACATCACTCTCACGCTGATGAACATTACTCATTCAAGATGGCCTGGATCGGTTGCTTCCGCGTCCGCATCCCAGTACGATGGCTGAGTTTAGGTATTTGTGATTAGATCCCTCACGGCACGCTGCAGTTTGCACATTAAAAAGTATTTATGAAGTTATCTGAAGCAGTAGCGGGTTCGAACAAGAGAAACGAGTCGCGGCAGCTTATGTCTATTGCGCTTCCGCTCATGATGGGGTCGGCGCTCGAGCAGCTGATCGGCATGACAGACGTGCTTTTTCTCGGACGTTACGGCGAAGCGGAGCTTGCTGCCGCCGGCGTAGCGGGCATCTATGTGATGCTCGTGATGATGCTGGGGTTAGGTTATACGGTGGGTTCGCAGTCGCTGATGTCGCGCGCAAACGGCGCCGGCCGCGCTGAGGAGGTGGGGGCGATTTTTCGCCAGAGTGCGATTTTCATGACGGCCTGCGGTTTTGTCATCATGCTTGCGAGCTGGTTCCTGATCGGCCCGATGTTCGAGCGTTTCATTGCCGCTGAAGCCGTTCGCAAGGCAGCAGACGATTATGTTTTCTGGCGTTTGGCCGGGCTGCCGTTTGCTTATGTCGGACTGCTGGCGCGAGCGTACTTCGTTGCCGTGATGCACACCCGGGTGATTACGTCGGCATCCATTGTGATGGTGCTCGTCAACTGCGGTTTAAATTCGCTGCTTATCTTTGGGCTGGGTCCGTTCCCCGAACTTGGCATCGCCGGCGCAGCGATCGCCTCTGCAGTCAGTGAACTGGCGGCACTGGCAGTGTATTTTCTGGAATTCCTGCGGCACAGCGCCTCTTCGAAGCTCTTGGACGTGAGCAAGCACCTTTGGCGCCTTGACTGGCTCCTTCAGCACCGAATTTTTATGTTAAGCCGCTGGCTGATGCTCCAAGAAGCGATGGCCTTCGGCGTTTGGCTCTATTTTTTCATTGTGGTGGAAAATGCCGGCGGCGAGCGGGCATTGGCGCTTTCCAATATTGTGCGGCAGCTCGGTGCAGTTCTTTTTCTCTTTGTGCACGCATTCGGCTCCGCGGCTGGAACGATCGCTGCTAACTATGCCGGGGCAGGAAAGCCTGAATGGATTCGTCCAATGGCGTCATTGGCGCTGCGGCTTTGTGCTTTAGTGCTGCTGCCGTTCTTTTTGTGTTTTGCGTTTTTCCCCTCGCTGGTACTCGGTATCCTCACCGATCTTCCAGAAGTGATTTCCGATGCCAAGCCATCCTTTTATGTGATGGTGCTCGCTTATGCATTGACAACCCCCGCCTATCTTTATTTCTTTGTGATTGGTGCGCTCGGCTTTGCCAAGGAGAGTTTCAGGATGACGGTCACGGCGGTTGCGGCTTACGGCGTCTATATCGCCGTCCTGAATTTGTTCACGCCGCCGACGGCAGTCTATTGGACGGCGGATATAGTGTACGGTCTGACGCTTTGGCTGGGGGTGACAGTGGTTTGGCGTCGGGCTCGAGCAGCGGGCTTTCGCAGCGCAGCGGCCGATGGGATCTGATGCGGCTGAGGAGAAGCGTTGGCTGCGCACAACGCCCGTCAACAGGCATCGTTAACCTGCAGACGATGAATTTTTACATTCTTTCATCTAATTGTTTTCATCGACGGCGCTCCTGTTTTTCGTCCGTCACAGCGGCTGATGCGAAGTTTGAATGAGGCCGGCTGAGCAAAAAGCAGGGTACTTCTACTTCGTTGATTTTCTTACATCCATCCAATCGAAACCGTGTTGAGTTTTGAGACAAATCCTGTCGCATTTGTTTGCCGGCAGCCGATTTTGCCCGTTGGTTTATTCAAGCAAACAGCATGATGATGCGTTTTGTCGGCTATCGAGCGAATGAATATTTTCCTGTAGGGCCCTCCGCAAATCGTTTTTTCTTGGCTATAGTGTGCCTCACCTGTCGCAGTGGTTGATTGAGGCCTCTGTGAAAAGGCATATTTATCCTAAGGTCGCCGCGACGGGAATTGTTCCCGCACGGGAATCCATATCAAGGAGAGCATCCATGAATAAGACCGAACTGACCGCCGCTGTTGCTCAGAAGGCTGGTTTGTCCAAGTCCGACGCCGCCAAAGTCCTCGGCGCCTTCTTCGAAACTGTCTCTGAAGAACTCAGCAAGGGGCAGGCTGTTCAGATCATCGGCTTCGGCAACTTCGAAGTGGCCGACTACAAGGCTCGTACCGGCCGCAATCCCCAGACGGGCGCAGTGCTCGAAATCCCGGCTGGCAAGCGTCCGAAGTTCACCGCAGGCTCTGCGCTGAAGAAGGCTGTCGCCGGCTGATCATTGCTTAATCGCAAGCGTAAGCACGCACCTGCATCTGAAAAGCAGGGAGCGTGCTTTTTTTTATCCTGCGTGCGAAAAGGACTGTGTCATCCCGTTTATACGTGATGCATGGAAGCCTAAAATCCTTTACAAATCGTGAGATCTTTGACCTGGAAGTAGTCGCCTATGCACTAAACCGCGGTTTGGTTGTTCCAGAGCTTCTTAGGATCAAAAGACAGCCGTAAGGCTGTTGGTCCCCGGAGGGGCTTGAAATGAGAATGGTGGAAACCCAATGGGAGTGTGCGGCTTGAAAGAAACTTGCCGCGGACTGATCGGAGGGATGCGGCCGCGCATGCTCAATTGAAGCCCCATTGCCGCATTCCCAACAAGGACGCTTAAGTGATGTCTGAAGCCGCAACCAATAAAAAAACTCCGATCTACAAAGTCCTCTACTTTCAAGTCATCTGCGCTATCGTAATCGGCATCGTCTTAGGTGCTGTCTGGCCTGAAGTGGGCGAGAAAATGAAGCCTTTCGGCGATGGCTTCATTCGTTTAATTAAGATGATCATTGCGCCGGTCATTTTCTGTACGGTTGTGACAGGCATTGCCGGCATGGAGAATATGAAGAAGGTCGGGAAAACGGGCGGCCTGGCACTTCTTTATTTTGAAGTCGTTTCGACAATCGCTCTGATCATCGGTCTGGTGATCGTCAACGTGGTTGAGCCGGGTTCAGGCATGCATGTCGATCCGGCAACACTCGACCAGTCTGCTGTCTCTGCCTATACCGGACCAGGCAAGATGCAGACTACGACTCAGTTTCTGATGAACGTGATTCCGAGCACCGTAGTCGGCGCCTTTGCTCAGGGCGATATTCTGCAGGTGCTCTTCTTCTCAATCCTTTTCGGTTTTGCGCTGCATAAGTTCGGCGGCCGCGGTACGCTCGTCTTCGATCTCATCGAAAAGAGCTCCCAAATTCTTTTCCAGATCGTCGGCATGATCATGCGCGTTGCGCCGATCGGTGCATTCGGCGCAATGGCGTTCACCATTGGTAAGTACGGCATCGCATCTTTGCTGCCGCTTGCAAAGCTCATGGGCACCTTTTACGCCACGTGTCTGCTCTTCATTTTCATTGTGCTCGGCGCCATCTGCCGCATTCACGGTTTCTCCGTCATGCGCTACATCGCCTACATCAAGGAGGAGCTCCTGATCGTATTGGGCACATCGTCATCGGAATCGGTGCTTCCCCGCATGATGACCAAGATGGAAAGAGCCGGCGTTTCGCGTTCGGTCGTGGGGCTGGTGATTCCGACGGGCTATTCCTTCAACCTTGACGGAACGGCAATTTATCTGACGATGGCGGCTGTCTTTATCGCTCAGGCCTGTGACGTCAATATGACGATCATGCAGCAGGTGACGCTGCTCGCCGTGCTGCTCCTCACCTCCAAGGGGGCGGCGGGCGTGACGGGATCCGGCTTCATTGTGCTTGCAGCAACCCTTTCCGCTGTGGGCCACGTACCGGTGGCGGGGCTGGCTTTAATTCTCGGCATTGACCGTTTTATGAGCGAGGCGCGAGCGCTTACCAATATGATCGGCAACGGCATTGCCTGCGTGGTGGTCGGCCACTGGTGCGGCGAAGTTAAGAACGAAGCGCTGCATATGTACCTCTCCACGCCAAGTCAAAAAGCGAAGTACTACGCCGCTGATCAGGCTGAACACGAAGAAGCCCTCGAAAAGCATTAATGGCGAACGGTGCATTTCAGCCTTCGGTCTGAAATGTGCCGACGTACGCTTTGAGCGGACAGTTCGACGATGTATCGTTCTGTCCGCTTTGCTTTGCAATTCATCAGAGCGTCTGCGGACGCATAATGACTGCGGATCGGCATCCGTGAGAGCGGTGCAGAACAAAACTGGAGGAATGCAATGACTATTGAAATCACAGGTTCGATGGCGGGCCATGCAGATCGGCATACCGAGTCGTCGCTTGCGGAATCCTTTGAAAATGCCTATTTCACTGCGCCGTGGGATATTTATGAAGGGCCTCTTAAAGACTTTCCAAAGGAAAAGATTCGTCTGGAGGCCGAACCGCTTGTTTTGTTTGCACACGGCAGCTCCGGCATTGGGGAGCCACTCAAAGCCTTCGGCCGGTGGCTGGCCTCCTTCGGCATCGGGTTTCTCTGCCCGAACTCCTTCGTGCTCAAGGATCGCATAACCTACACTTCGCCCGTTTCGCGCGATGACTATGAACGCATTCATGCCATGCGCTCGGCTGAACTAGCCAATGCGGCAGCACGCTTAACCGAAGTGCCCGGGTTTGACGGGCGCTATGTCGTAGCCGGCACGAGCGAAGGCGGTGTTGCTGCTGCACGGTTTCAGGCTCCGCAGGGTCAAGCCGAATGCGCACGCATGATCTTTTCCTGGCCCTGTGAGGACAATTACCATGTTGCGGCTCACCGCACGGCGATTCCGCAGGACATGCCTGTTCTCAATGTGATGAGTGCCGCCGATAAGTTCTTCTCTCAGGCCAACAGCTGGCTGGACAATCCTTCAGCGCTCGGCCATGCCGGCAGAACTTTGGCGAATCATACCGACGCGTCCATTGTGCTCATTCCGGGAGCACCCCACACGCTCTTTGCACTTCCTCAAACGCAGTCAGCCGTGGAAGGCTTTCTTGAGCGGGTTTTGGAACTTTAAGCCTGCCGATCAAAATAAACGGGACGCCTTCCATCGCTGGAAGCGTCCCGTTGGGCTGACTGCCGAGGATGCCTCAGCAGTCGGTCATCGGCGGCAAAGTACTTCAGAAGAGCACTGAAACCGTGATGAGCATCACCACATAGCCGGTGAGGCAAGGCACTATCGTGCGCTTCACCATGGTGAGCGGGTTAACTTTGGCAAAGCCGGCCACGATAATGATGACGCCGGCGACTGGACTCATGGCGCGAAGCATTTCAGAAGCGGTATGCATCATCAGCATCATGGAGATGCCGTTTTCGCCAAAACTTTGTGCCGCAGCCGGAACAAGCTGTCCCAAACTGGTGAAGGCGGCAACGCCGGAGCCCGTGAGAACCGTGACGACGCCGACAATAGCCGAAAGCACCACGCTGGAGCCGGTGTAGCCAAGACCAATTGAATCTGCGCCGTGCATCAGAAGTGCAACGATGCCGATGTTCTGCAGTCCTTTGGCAAAGAAAGCCGCAACGAAGATCAACCCGACGGTTGATGTGAGGATGGAACCCATTCCTTTGAACATGGCGAATGACAAATCAAAGGATTCCTTGATATTTCGACGTGTGATGAGATCGATAAAGAAGGATGCAATCCAGGCAATGAACATAGCCGTAGCCACATTCATCGAAACGCCCCAGACGAATTTATTGAAGACCAAAAGGAGCGCGATGGGCAGGAGCGGCAGGCAGGCATAAAAAGCAGGGGTTTGTTCGAGCTTTTCACGTTTTTGTTCAAGTTCCGAAAGGTCCGCAACGACGCCTCGTCCCTCGCGTTTATCAAACCAGTACTGCGTGACGACATGGGCGGCAGCCATCGCAAGAATGGTTGGAACGGCCATTGGCAGCTGATAACGGACAAGGTACTCAATCGGATCCAGGTGCACCAATTCAGAAGCAAAATTAGCGGTTCCGGAGGCCGGTGCGTAACCGATGGCCAGTACGCTTGCAACGACCGCAGCCGCGGCGAGCGGTGAACAGCCGACTCGGATGATGAGCGGATAAACCGTTACAACCATCAGCATGGCTAAGCCGGCCGCTGAAGTGATGACCAGACCGAGGCAGTGTCCGACGATAAAAACGGCGGCGAGAATCAAATAGGGATTCTTGATCAGCGAAAGCGGTTTAGCGCAGACGGTGACGAAGCGGTCGGAGGCGCCGATTGCCTGCATGTAGGCTGCAAAACCGCCGGAGATCAAGATCAGGAAGCCGACGCCGCTCACCTGTGAGACGCTGATCGTCCGCAGGAGTTCAACGAGGTCAAAGCCAACGATGCCGGTGGCTGAGAATTTCTTCGGAAAGATCTCTGCGCCGCCCCAAAAGGCAAGCAGATTGAGAATCAGACCGCCAAGGAGCAGCACCATGTTGACTTGGTACTTTTTGACAATCGCCCATCCGCAAAGAATGAGTACGGCGATGCCGAGCCAGGGAAAAATCGAATTCATGGAGGTGAGTTATTAGAGAAAACAGAGGATCCAGACAGCACTCGTCAGTGCCGTCTGCGTGCGGCTGGATGGCAGCCGCACGAACTTCAGACGGGGAATATGGCTCATTGAGCCGCAGTTAGGTTGTTTTTGAAGCTGCGTCAGTGAGCGCGGCCAAGCTCTTTGGTGATGTCGGAGGCAAGATTGGCCATCCATTTATTCACATTGCGGTGCAGACAGATCTGCTTGGCGTCATTTTGGCAGGGGCCGGCATCTAAGCCGCGGCTCGATGCGTACTTCACGGCAATTTTGGAGCCTTCGTATACGACATCAAACTGAGCTTCGAATTTCTGAGCGCGAGGTCCGCTCGGATAGGCGAGCTTAACGACGTTGCCATGCGTACTGACAACGCGGAATTTACGCAATTGAGCTGCGTTCTTTACGGCATTGAGTGCTTGAGTCTGTCCAATCCCCTTGGCCGCGATGGGAGCGGGATTGTCGACGGGTTTCAACGGACCGGCAGCGAGCACCGTACCCGTGAGAGCGCAAGCGAGTGCTCCGGCAAAAATGCAAGATCTAATTGGCTTAAACATGTCATGCCTCCTTAAATGCTGCATTTCACGAACCATGGACTGAGGCCATTTCGCAAAATGCAGTGTGCATGCGGGTAATTCTATGTCGCAAGGAACGGCAGAGCGGGCTTCAGCTGCATGAAAAAAAAGACCTCGCAGACAGCCCAAACTCCCGGAGACTAGCTCCGGGAGGTCCTGATCTGACGCAAAGTCG